>Ga0190269_10000439_pt1 | contig 21601 bp, 21 predicted proteins | sample Popmic249IS_FD_133749 | JGI IMG/M metagenome (GOLD analysis project Ga0190269, IMG submission 133749) | Populus adjacent soil microbial communities from riparian zone of Blue River, Arizona, USA - 249 IS | ecosystem: Environmental > Terrestrial > Soil > Riparian zone | place: USA: Arizona... | reverse complement strand
GTCGATCCGCTGACGCAGCTCGCCAGTCAGGCCGCATTCGGCGAGCGTCTCGAAGCTTGCGTCGCGACCAGTCGCCGCGCGAAGTCGCGCTGCGCGGTGATGTTGATCAACCTCGTCGGGTTTCGCGGTCTCAACGCGCAGCATGGACATGAAGCTGGCGACACTGTGCTGTGTGAGATCGGTCGGCGGATCCAAGCCAGCGTGCGCGAAGAAGACGCGGTGGCGCGGCTCAGCGCGGACGAATACGCCGTGCTGCTCACGCACGTGGAAGAGCCGCCGATCTGCGCGCGGGTCGCGCAGCGCATCCTCGGCATCACCAGCCTGCCCGTGCTGATCCGCGACGACCTCGAGGTCCAAGTGCGCGCGCGCCTCGGCATCTCGACCTACCCCGATGCCGCGCAAAGCTCGGACGCGCTCTTGCGCCGTGCACACGACGCGCTGTGCTCTGCCAAGGCGCAATCGCAAGACTTCGTGCTGCTCGCTGCGCCTGAGACCACGGTCACACGCGGCGCCGATCGCGCGGCCACTCGCCTCGATTGACGTCGAGGTTGAGCCGCTCCCAGCGTCAAGTTTGGGCAAGACGCCGTTTACCCAAGCGGCGGGGCTGTATAGAGTCGCGGCTTCATGGATGCGGCACAGCAGTCCCACGAACCACGGGTCTATCGCTACTACGACCTGATCATGGCCGCGTTCGTGTGCGTCTTGCTCTGCGCCAACTTGATCGGCGTCAGTAAGGTCGCGCAGATCGAGATCGCCGGACACCCATTGAAGTTCGGCGCAGGTAACCTGTTCTTCCCGCTGAGCTATTTGTTCGGCGACGTGCTGACCGAAGTGTACGGCTACGCGCGCTCACGCAAGGTCGTTTGGGCCGGCTTCGGCTCGCTCGCATTCGCGTCGTTCATGAGCTTCGCAGTCGTACATTTGCCCCCAGCCGAAGGCTGGAGCGGTCAAGCAGTGATCGAAGCTGCGTTCGGCTCCACCTGGCGGATCGCGCTCGCGTCGCTCATCGGATACTTCTGCGGTGAATTTGCAAACTCGGTCACGCTCGCCAAGCTAAAGGTGCTGACACGAGGGCGACTGCTTTGGACACGAACCATCGGCTCCACCATCGTAGGCGAGGCTTGCGACACACTCGTCTTCTACCCCCTGGCATTCATGGGCGTGTGGTCGAACGACGTGTTGGCTTCGGTGATGGTCGCGAACTACTGCATCAAAGTGGGTTGGGAAGTGGTCGCGACACCGATCACCTACCGCGTGGTAGCCGCACTCAAGCGCGCCGAACGCGAGGACTACTTCGACATCAGCACCAACTTCACGCCCTTCTCACTGGAGACACCAAGCCGTTGAACCAAGTGCTCTACACCCTCGGCGCGCTCGCGCTGATGCTCGCGGTCGGCGCCTGTAGAAAGTCGGGCGGTGATCTCACCACCCACCAGTTGTCGGAAGTCGTCGCGCGCGAGCAGCCCACCCTCGAGCCCTGCTATCAGGCCGGCCTCGACAACACGCCGTACGAGCACGAGTTTCGGATCGAGGCCAAGCTCTCGATCAATCCTGACGGCTCGGTGTCGAACGTCGAGCTCGATCAAAACGGGCTGCAAGGCATGGGGCCGTGCATCGACAAGACCATTCGCGGCTGGCGCTTTCCCCAGGCGAAGGCTGCGACGCATGCCAGCCTGCCCCTGATCTTCCGCCCCAAGGTGGTGGATCGGCTGCCCGACAACGTTCAGATCCCCCCGGGTTTCGAGATCTTGAACGATCCCCGCAAGCCACGCTGAGCGGGCTGGCGCAGGCGCTTGCCCGGGTTTACGTTGCAGGGGCTCGCGTGTTAGGAGAGTCATCATGAACAGCTGGGAAAGTCCTACCTTCGTTGAAGTTGATATGAGCGCTGAGATCGGCGGCTATCAGGGCGATGAACAGCCCAACAATCCGGACCACATGCCGGACTTTGTTGAGAACGCTGCGCGCGAATCCACCTGAGAGCGTTGCGCGGGTTTCCGACCTGCAGTCAGTGAGTCAGAGCCCGCCAGCGGCGCAACACGCGTCGCGGCGGCGTTCTAGCTGACCGCAAGTCCTCGCGCTTGAAGGCACTATGTTTGTTCGCGTGCTCGGTTCTGCGGCTGGAGGTGGGTTCCCCCAGTGGAACTGCGGCTGCGACAACTGCAAGCAAGCGCGTGCCGGTGCAGCCGGCTACCGCGCTCGCACCCAAGAATCCGTCGCCGTGAGCGCCGACGGCGACAGCTGGTTTCTCCTGAACGCGTCGCCCGAAGTGCGCGCCCAGATCGAGAGCTTCGAGCGCCTTCACCCTCGCGAGCGCAGGCATTCGCCGATCGCTGGCATTGTGCTCACCAATGGCGATCTCGATCACTGCCTCGGCGTGCTTTCGCTCCGCGAATCGCACCCGCTGCAGCTGATCACCACCGCCGCGATCGAGCGCGGCTTCCGCGAGGACAACGTGCTGTTCCGCACGATGCAGCGCTTCGAGGGACAGCTGAAGCACCGCGCGTTGCGCCTCGCTGAGCAGCAGCCCTTGTTGCGCGCGGACGGCTCCGAGAGCGGGCTCACGATCGAGGCCGTGCCGGTGCTCGGCAAGTTGCCGATCCACCTCGAGAAGACCTCCACGCCGAGCCCGGAAGACAGCATCGGCCTGTTGATCCGCGAGCCCGCGCGCCAGCGCACGCTGGGTTATTTCTCCGGCATTGCTGGGCCGAGCGACAGCTTGCGCGCCGGGCTCGAGCAAGCCGACTGCATCTTCTTCGACGGCACGTTCTGGTCGGAAGACGAGCTGCCCGCGCGCGGATTGCTCGAGAAGAAAGCCAAAGACATGGCGCACTGGCCGATCGGCGGCGAGCAAGGCAGCGCGCTCTACCTGCGTGAGCTCGCGGCGAAGCGCAGGATCTACATCCACATCAACAACACCAATCCGATCCTGCACGAAGCAGGTCCGGAGCACGCGCAGCTGCGAGCTGCAGGCTTCGAGATCGCGCACGATGGGATGGAGCTCACGATATGAGCACTGAGTTGCCGCTCTTGAGCAGGGATGCGTTTCTCGATCGCTTGCGCAGCGAAGGCGCGCAGCGCTACCACGATCACCACACGTTCCACGTCGCGATGCACGAAGGCACACTCAGCCGCGAGCAGCTGCAAGCGTGGGTGCAGAACCGCTTCTACTACCAGACGCGCATCCCGATCAAAGACGCGCTGATCTTGTCGAAGTCCGAGGACCCTGCGTTTCGTCGCCTGTGGATCCACCGCATCCACGACCACGACGGCTCGCAGCCGAACGAAGGTGGGCTCGCGCTGTGGCTGTTGCTCGCAGAGGGCGTGGGCCTCGACCGTGAACGCGTCGCGAGCACGCGCGACGTGCTGCCCGGCGTGCGCTTCGCGTGCGATGGCTACGTGCAGCTCGTACGCGATCACAGCCTGCTCGAGGCTGTGGCGTCCTCGCTGACCGAGTTCTTCGCGCCCGACCTGATGTCTCGGCGGATCTTAGCCTGGGAGAAGCACTACCCGTGGGTGCGCCCGGACGTGCTCGCGTACTTCCGCACGCGCGTCACACGGGCTCGCAAGGACTCGGAAGAGGCCGTCGAGTACGTCGTCGCGAATGCGACCACACGCGCGCTGCAGGAGGCTTGCGTCGCCGCGCTCATCCGCAAGACCGAGATCCTCTGGCACTTGCTCGACTGCGTCTCGGTGGCGTACGGACCCAGCTTGCCACCGCCGGGTGCCGTCACCGGTCCCCACCGGGCACCTGTGCTGGGATGACAACACCGATTCCGGAGCAAGCGCGCCCCAAGCTGGCGCGCAAGGTGCGGCTCCGGTTCGACCGCCACAGCAACGCGCACTGGCTACTCTACCCTGAACGCGGCATGAAGCTGAGCGCGAGCGCGGCCAGCATCGCTGCGCTATGCACAGGGGCGAAGACCTTGCAGCAGATCGTGGATGAGCTGCACGCGGGCGCGCCCGGAGCGAGCCGCGAGCAGATCGCTCAAGATGTGCAACAATTCCTTCGTGCGCTGCGCGATCGCAGCCTGCTCGAGCCTCTATAACCCTCGGTTTCCACCATGGAATCTCCTGCCAGCGACCGCTACCGGCCCCTCACTCTGGTCGCGAAGCTGACGTACCGCTGTCCATTGCGCTGCCTCTACTGCAGCAATCCAGTGGAGCGCAGCGGCGCGACGAGCCCGGAGCTCACGCAGCCGCACTGGGAAGGCGTGTTGAGCGACGCCGAGTCGCTCGGTGTCGTGCAGGTCCACTTCACGGGAGGCGAGCCGCTGCTCCGGCCGGATCTGGAGGGGCTGGTCGCCCATGCGCGCGGCCTCGGTTTGTACTCGAGCTTGATCACCAGCGGGCTCGGCCTCGCGCGCGAGCGGTTGCAGCAGCTGGCAGCGGCGGGCCTGGATCACGTGCAGGTCTCGATCCAAGGCATGTCAGATGCAGACGGCGTGCAGATCGCCGGGCGCGCCGGGCTCCCCCAAAAGCTGCGCGTGATGGAGTGGGTGCGCGCGCTCGAGCTGCCGCTGACGATCAACGTGGTGCTGCACCGGCACAACATCGATCAGATCCCGCAGCTCATCGATCTCGCCGAACGCCTAGGGGCCGAGCGGTTGGAGCTCGCCAACGCGCAGTACCTCGGCTGGGCGCTCGCCAACCGTGAGTACCTCTTGCCTGACGACGCGCAGATCGAACGTGCGCGCGACCAAGCCAACGCTGCGCGCGAGCGCTTGCGCGGTCGCATGGAGCTCTTGTTCGTGCTGCCCGACTACCACGCAGGTGTCGTGCGCGCGTGCATGTCGGGTTGGGCGAGCCGCTACATCGTAGTCAGCCCGGACGGCATGGTGTTGCCGTGCCACCAAGCGCACGCGCTGCCGGGGCTCGCGTTCGAGCGCGTCACCGAGCGATCGTTGACCGCGATCTGGCGCGACAATCCAGGCCTCGAGCGGTTTCGCGGCGAGAGCTGGATGGCCGACCCGTGCCGCAGCTGTGAGCGGCGGAGCCAAGACTTCGGCGGTTGCCGCTGCCAGGCGTTCCAGCTCACCGGCCGTATGGATGCCACCGATCCAGCGTGCAAGCTCGCACCGGACCACGACCTGATCCTGCGCGCGCGCGATCGAGCGCGCGCTGCGCCCGATGCGCGCGTGCAGCTGCGCTATCGGCGTGTCCCTCGCGAGCCTGCTGCGCGTTAAGCGCATACGGCACCCGATGCGCTCGGGTGCCGTACGGTGTCTCGTTAGGCGAGCTTGTGTTCAGCCGCCAGCTGGCGCGCCCGCGCAGATCCACTCGCGGATGACTGCGAGCTTCTCCGGCCCGATGCCGTCGGAGCCTGCGCTGAACGGCATGCGCACGCCGAAGTCGCCGCTGGTCTGACCGCAGGTGTTGTTGGCGGTGCCCCACGTCGGATCGGGGATCAGGTTCGCGCTGCCGTCCACCGGGGCCGCGAGCTTCAAGTACAACCAGCTCTTTTTGAGCGCAGCGTCGCCGCCACCCGGCTCGACCAACTTCAGGTTCGGAGCCTGGCAGGACGCCTTGCCGACGAGGTCGGTGAGCTTGCCACCGAACACCAGCTCGAGGCCCGCGACCTTCTTGCTCGCGTTGTGGCAGGAGCCGAATGCGCACGGCAGGTTGCTGGTTTCCGCAGGCGGCAAGAGCGCGCCTGCAGCCGCTGCGTAGAGCTCGGCAGGAGCTTTGGTGCTCGCAGGTCCGCACGCGAAGTCGCCACCCGCTGCAGGCGCTGCAGGCGCTGCAGCGCTGCCAGCGGCGCCACCCGTCGAGCCACCCGCTGCCGCAGAGGCCCCTGCGCCGCCAGCGGCAGGTGCCGTGCCTGCGCCCGCCACAGCGGCCGTGCTGCCCGCCGTGGAAACGTTGTTCGTCGAGCTGCCGTTGTCACCGCAACCAGCTGCCACTGCAGCCATCAGCCACACCGCGCTCAAACCCCGTCTCGACCATTGTTGCTTCATGAAGACCACGTCTACTCACCCTTGTTTTGTAACGCCGGCTCAATTCAGCTCAGTGTGCGAGAGCTGCCACCAGGCAAGACAGTGGCGCACGTTATAGCTTCTGACCCTGCGGGACACCAGCCGGTCGGTTCCCGACCGTTTCAGGAAAACGGCCGCAGAACGGCCCTGCAGACCGTTCTGGGCACGGTTCGATTCGGTTTCGGCTACAAGCGCCCTATCTCGGGGCAGGCGGGGCCGAAGCGCCGAGCATCTCGCAATTTCCAGCGCCTGGCGGCACCATCGGCAACACCATCTCCGCCGCCATCAGCGGCACACGGATCAAGCGCGGGCCGCGCTGGCGTAGCAGCTGTTGCAGCTCGATCACACTGTTCACGCCGGGGTGCCACTCGCACGCTTCCACGCCGAAGCCACGCGCCACTGTGACAAAATCGGTGTGGCGTTCGAACGCGCATGCGTGCAAGCGCTGGCCGTAGAACAGCGTCTGTTGCTGGCGCACGAGGCCGAGATGACGATTGTCGAACAGCACGATCACCACATCGAGGTCGAGCTCTGCCAAAGTTGCAAGCTCATGGATGTTCAACGCCAGTGAGCCGTCGCCGGTCACGCAGACCGCGCGATTCCCATTCGCCAGTGCAGCACCGATCGCAGCCGGCAGGCCAAAACCCATACTTCCGAGACCACCCGACGTGAGCAGCTGACGCGGACTGCGAATCGGCAACGCCTGCGCAACCCACATCTGATGTTGGCCCACGTCCGTCGTCACGGGCGTGTCGGCTGCGAGGCAATCGCCGATCGCTCGCAGGATCGCGAGCGGATGCATGCTCCCGTCGTGCGGCGCTGGCTCGGGCAATGGGCTCTGCGTGCGCAGCGCAGCCACGCGCGCGAGCCACGCGGGCCGCCCAGTCTCGCGCGTCCGAGGAAGAAATGCTCGCAAGAAGGTCGCGGCGTCGCTGACGATGCCCACGTCCACGCGGCGCAGCTTGCCGATCTCACGCGCGTCGATGTCGACGTGGATCGTGCGCGCACGCGGGCAGAATTCACTGAGCTTGCCGGTCGCGCGATCATCGAAGCGCACTCCGATGGCGAGCAAGAGATCGCACTCGTGCAAGAGCAGGTTCGTGTAGGGCGCGGCGTGCATCCCGAGCATCCCGCAAAACAGCGGATGCGAGGGATCGAACGCGCCGAGGCCCATCAAGCTGCACACGACCGGCAGCTGCTCGCGGCGCGCGAGCTGCGCGACCAGCTCGTGCGCAGCTGCGCGCGAGATGCCGCCGCCGACATACAGCACGGGACGCTCGGCGCCTCGCAACAGCTCGAGCGCGCGGTCGATGAGCGCGTCCGAGAGCGGCGCCGCCGCAGCTGATGGCGGCAACGCAGCAGGGACCGGCGCCTCGATGCGCGCTTGCTGCACGTCCTTCGGCACGTCCAGTAGCACCGGCCCCGGCCGGCCCGACTCCGCGAGATCGAACGCGCGCTGCAGCGCGGGCCAGAGCTCGTCGACGTGTCGCACCATGGCCACGTCTTTCACCACTGGCCTGAAGATCGACACAGTGTCGACCTCTTGAAAAGCATCGGTGCCGAGCAGCGCAGTCGGCACTTGCCCGGTGATCGCGACCACCGGGACCGAGTCCATGCGCGCATCTGCGAGCGGCGTCACGAGATTGGTCGCGCCCGGACCGGAGGTGGCGAAGCACACGCCAGCGCGCCCTGTGACGCGCGCCATGCCCTGTGCGATGAATCCAGCGGCTTGCTCGTGACGCACCAGCACGTGCTGGATCCGGCTCGCATGCAGCGCATCGTACAGCGGCAGGTTCGCGCCTCCGGGCATGCCAGCGACAACGCGCACGCTGCGCTGCTCGAGGAAGTCGATGATGAGTTGTGCTCCGCTACGCTGCATGGGTCCTCCGGAAACATCCGGGGCAGAGCGGGCGGGCCTATTACGCAACAAACCCCGCCGCTTTGCGCCGGCAGGGTTGTTGAACAGACTAGAAGTTAGCGATCAACTAGAGGGCCTGCCGAGCAGCGTGCAGCGATACGACGGTCAGTACGACCATCGCCTCGCGCGCTACTACCAGCAGCAGACCTTGTTGCGTCATGAGCGGACGATACTCCTCCGTCGGATGCCGTCCGTCAAGTGAACGATCTCTCCAGAATGCGTGCCCGTGCTCCTCTCGGAGCGCGGGCACGCAGGAGCACTCGGTCAGTGACCGTTCTTCTTGCGCGAGTGGTCGTCCAGCTGACGGCCGGCTGCGTCGAACGCATCGCGAATCGCTACGTAGACATCGGTGTGCGCCGGGTTATTGGCACCGTTGCGTGTCACTACCAACTCTTCCCCAGGCACATGGATGTCGATACGCACGTCGAAACAACTTCCGTGTACGTGATTGCGATTCGGAGCCTCCACAACCACTCGGCAGCTCGTGATGAGACCTGCATACCGCTCGAACTTCTTCTCAGCTTTCTCGCGGATCCGGGCCTCGACGGCTTCTGACTTCTCCATGTTCTTGTAGGAAATCTCGAGCGGTATCTGCATGCGCTTCTCCTTGAACGCTGGTCACGCGATCGACACGCTAGCTCTCAGTAACTACCCACAGATGGGAATCACGACAACCCCGTGACGGCCCAGTGAACAGGTACGTTAGCAGTCTACAATACTCATCGTGCTTGCGCGGCTCGTTAGGGTTCGCAACTGCGTTCGCGCAGAAGATGTTCAGTCCCCCGGGTAGGTCTATGGAGTTGGCCCGGAGAGGGTCTGCAGGTCGAGGTCCCGCAGCTTGTCCTCGAGAGTCAGCTGCCGCTCCATGCGCTGACTGGATTTTTCGACAACCGCCCTGCCCAGCGCGGCGGCTTCATTCGCGATCTGTGCCAATCGCTCCGAGAGCTTCTTCCGGAGCGCGCCTGCGTTAGGATCCTTGTGGATTGCCCAGAGATTCTGGCGCTCCTGCTCGGCGCGGCGGTCGAGCTCGGCTTGCTGCGTCTTGAGGCCGGCCACCTCGCTGTCGATGCGGCCGATCGCTTGGCGCAGCTCCAGGATGGGTTGCAGGGCGCTGCGGGCGGCCGGCGTCAGGTCCGGGGCAGCCAAGAGCTGCTGGAGCAGGCCAGGCACCTCGCTCTCCCAGATGCTCAGCGACCGAGTGCTCGGCGTCTGCTCGAACACGTCCACCGTGGCGCTAGGCTGTTGTGCCGCCAGCTGGACCGGGATGTAGTACGCGTCCGGGAGAACCTCGGTGTCGCTGGGTGGCTTCACCAGGTTGTATGCGGCTGACGCTCGCGGCTGCCGCACCAACACCCGCCTTGCGGCAGGGGCCGGCTTGGCTTCGACTTGCCAGGTGGTCTGGATGCGCTGGAACGACTCGACCTCGAGCACGCCCCGCACGATCTTCGTGATGCGCAGCGAGTCGCCGTGGGTCTTCTGGCTCGAGCGCACGACGATCCCAGGCTCGGCCGCGAACGGAATGGTCGCGCGGTCGTGGCTGGCGATCGCTTCCGAGAGACCTTCGCCGACAAAGCTACCGCCGGCGTAGATGCTGATAGGTCCCGGCTCCAGCACGAAGTCGGTGTCGTTCTGAAACCGAACCACGTGGTACGGATTCAGCTCGTAGCCCGGACCCGAGCCACCTGGCTTGTACAGAAACGTTTGCTCGCCGGGCACGAGCTGATTCACCAGCTGCACCATGCTGGCGCTGCCGTCGTGCAAGCTCAGCGGCTCGCGGATGTCGAAGCGTGTGAGCCCGGCGACGCGGCGGGCGCTTGCTGCTGGTGGCTGCTGCGCCGACCAGGCAGCGAGATCGACTGCACCGCGGCTAGCGGCGGCGGGCGCAGGTGCAGCCATGCGCGGCGGCATGGCGCCCTTCTTCAGCTCGCGCGACGGGCGCGCCACCATGCTCTCGTCCGCGTCCTCCTCGACTTCGGTCGGCTCCTCCATCTTTTCGTAATCGGCAGCTGGTGGCGGCGGAGGCGCCTGCACCGCATCGAAGCTCGTCTCTCCGAGCGCGACCTGCGCTTGCTTGTTGGCGCTGCTGCGCGTGAGGTCCGGCCGCTCGACGTCTTCGGGCGTGTGGAGGTCGTAGCGAAACGCAAGCGGCGCGCCCGATGTGAGGGAGAGCTGCACGCCATCCCAGTTCTCGCCGCTCACGTTCGAGACGACTGCCCAAGCTTGCAAGAGGGCTTTGCCGGAGTTGTCTTCTGGCAACACCAGGCGATAGGTCGGCTTCCAGAGCGGCGCCCCTGCGACATAGCTCACCGCGAGATCATGGCGCCCTGCGTCCGCGAAGTGCACCACCACCTCGACCTGCTGAAACATGCCCTCGCCCGCGCTGGCATCGAGGTGTCGATCCAGGTGCATGATCAAGTCGCCGTCGCGCAAGCGCAGTGACTGCACGGTCGAGAGCAGCACGATGTGCAGGGTCCCGTTGTCCAGCAGCGTGAGCTTGTAGTCCTCATGGCTCGGCATGAGCTCCACGTCGTGGTCGTGCGCCGGCTCGAGCACCGGTGTCTGCGCCTCGACCAGCACGATCCGCCCCTGCACGCTGCGATCCTTCGTCTCGGCTTCTACTAGCGTGCCGCGCAGCGCGTCGAGCACGTGCGCCAGGCGACCGTGGCCCGGCATCAGGTTGGACAGCGCGGCGTCCTGCCAGGCCCGCGGATCGAGCGGCACCGACACGCTCACTGTCTTGCCCGAGCTGCGATCGATGACCGTCAAGCTCTTGAGGAAATCGTTGATCTGATCTTTGCGGGCTTTGATCGTCAGGCGGTCGCCATCGATGACTCCCGCACGCTCGAAGTATGCGACGCCGTTGCGATAGAGCACCACGCGCGAGAGTTTGAGCGCACCGACCGTGGTGCTCTGCACCGCACGCGTAGACTCACAACCGAGCACTACAATTAGCGACAAAAGCACTACGCGAAGCAGCGAAGGCATGTGAAACCTCTGGGCGAGCCAGCGATTCTACAGCCCTCGCGCTGCATGCAGCGTATGTTCGACACGTGCTGCCTCACGCGTGTGCGTGCAGGCAGCAATGTGTGCGTCAGAAGCGCTTGCCGAATGTCAGCAGCACCGGCATGCCGGTCTTCGTGCTGTTCGCCTGTCCCACCGGGATGCTGATGTGGATGTCGCCGCCTAGGTACCAACCACTGGGCCCGAGGAGGTAGTGCAGCGTCAACCCGGGAGCCAAGAGCGCGGTGATCGCCATGCCGTTCTGGTGGGCGGCGCTGGCAGGCAAGATCGCGATCGCGACACCGGCCCAGAGCGAGGGGCGGAAGATCAAGTTGTCGCTGATCCAGAAGTTGTAGCCGACGAGCGCGTGACCGAGGATGTAGTTCGCGTAGTCTTCCTCGCGCACACCGTTGTTGTTCGTGGCGTTGGGATCGCGCTCACCGAGGAAGTACTCGCCGCCGACGCCGATCACGAGGTGGTTTTCCAGCTCGTAGTCGCCCTGCAAACCGACGCCGAGGCCGTACGGATTGAGCGAAGTGAGGCCGCTGCCGAGCGACAAGCCGTAGCCGGCAAGAATGCCGATGTTCATGTTGTTGCCGTCGCCCTTGCGCGCGCTTGCAACCGCTTCACCGTCGGACTTCTTTTTCTTCTTCGGCTTTTCCTGCTCCGCGGGCGGACGCTCCCACGCCGAAGCGCTGTTGCTGTCGTCGTTGTAGAGCGGCTTGTCGGGATCGCTGCCGGGTTCGGCGACCGCCTGCTTCTTCACCGGAGCTGGCTTGTTCTTCGTCGAGTCGTCCATCAGCGCGTCGATGTCTTTGGGATCGTCGCTGACGGCTGCAGCAGGCTCTTTCACGTCGGCTGGCTCGGCGGTCTCGTCCGCCTTGGCCTTTTTCTTTTTCTTCGGCGCGGCCCACGCTGGATTCGCCAATGCGCACAATCCAATCACGGTAAGGCACCACACCGCCCAGCTTCGCATCTGCATCCGAGTCTCTCCCTATCGACCAATCGACCTATCGACGAGGGCTCGTGTGTACTTCATGCGCATCATGAAGGGAAGAGCGAAGGCCCAGCGTCCGTGGATAAGAATAAGCAAGCTAGTGCGCGCGCTTATGCAGCGCGGACAGCACTACGCTCAGATGATTCGCGGGAACCAGGCGATGCGTGGGTCTGCCGCGCGCGAATACGATGGGGTATCGAGTGATTGCGTCGCCGATACCATTTGGGTCCACGCTGGTCACATGTTCCGCGCCGATGCTGCGCCGCAAACGCTGCTCGAGCACGGCGGCCTCGCGCGCGGGGGTGCCGTTCGGCAGCGAGATCACGACCAGCTGCATATCCGCCCGATGCGCCTCGACGTACTTCGCGAAGCGAGCTGTCTCGGCATACATCGAATCCAAAAGCACGAGACTGCGGATCAACTTTGGCTCGATCCCGCCGCGCTCCAAGATCGCCAGCGCGGTCTGATAGCCAGCGCTGTGCGCGACCAGATCGATGCGCTCGACGTCGGAGAGCGAGCGCGCTCCACCGAGCGGTCCAGCGAGCGGGCCGCGCAGGAGCTCTTCCAAAAATTCACGAAAGCCGCCGGCCCGACCGAACCTCCCCGGCCGACCGTCGCGCTTCAGGTAGGCGAGCTGCGGCACGATAAAGAGTGTGTTCGTGTGCGCCTGATCGTGATGGCCCGCGAGATCCCAGCCGTCGTCGAGCGGCTTGCCGGGGCCGCAGCGCAGCTGCCCGCGTCCCATCAGGACCGTCGCGCAGCCGCGCAGGCCGTGCAGAAACACGACGAGCTTCAGCGGCGCGCGCGCGTCGAAACCCGCTGGCGCGTGCACGATCGCGCCTGGCACACCCTTCTCGTCGTACGCGGCATGCTCGAGCTGCGGGGCGATCTCGAACGCTGCAGCTTGCGGCGGCGGGCCCTGAGCTGCAGCCGTGAGCGGCGACAGCATCAGCCACAGGAGTAACAGCGCTCGCGCGTCTCGGCTCACAGCACCATCTTCGATCGCGCGTGCCGGCTCTGGGAAGTTTTCGTGCGCTGCGGAGAAAAAATCGGTCTCACCCGCGGCGCAAGCTGGCTAGCACCGCGCGCAGGTCGGCAGCCAGCGGCGCCTCCAGGACCAGCGCCTCAGCCTCGCCTGCGGGCGCCAAGACCACGCGCGCGGCGTGCAAGAAGGTTCGGTCCAGGCCGTGGCGGTGCTCCAGGTAGCGGTTGCTCGGGCCGTCTCCGTAGCGCACGTCGCCCAGCAGAGGATGCTTGATCGCGGCCATGTGCTTTCGGACCTGGTGCGTTCGGCCTTGCTCCGGCCGGACGCGCACGAGGCTGTGAGATCCCTCGCGGCCTACGCGCGTGTAGCGACTGACCGCTGGCCGCGTCTTGCCCTGCTCCCGCAGCGCCGCTCGCACGATGCCCTTGGCCCGGATCGCGCCGCGCACGAGGGCGAGGTAGTGTTTCTCGCCGGCGCGCAACCGCTCGGAGAGCGCATGCGCCGCGCTGCGCTGCTTGGCAAAGAGACACACGCCGCTCGTGCCGACATCGAGCCGATGCACTGCGGTCAGCTCAGGCATGCCGCGCTCGTGCTGCAAGCGCTGCAGGACCGAGCTCTCGTGCGCCTCGTCTGGGGTTGTCGGCAGGTGCGGCGGCTTGTCGACGACGAGCAGCTCCGCGTCTTCGTACAGCACCGGGATCGGGAACGGAGCGCTGCGTTCCAAGACGACCACGGTCTCGACACCCGAAGACAGCGGGATCATGTCGAACGGCTGCGTCTCGCGGGCACGCCAGCCGCGTTGGGCCAAGTCCGATAGGTCGCGCGCGAGTGTGTCGGGATCACACGACACGTACAAGAGGGCGCGCGCCTGCAAGCGCGGTAGGAGCTCGCGCAGGCCGCTGCTGAGCCCGCGCCGCGGGGGATTCACCAACACCGCATCAAAGCGCTCTCTCTGCGCCACGATGTCCCGCACCACCTCTTCGGCTTCGCCGACGCGGCACTGCAGGCGATCGAAACCTTGCTCGCGCGCAGCGCGCGCTGCGGATGCCAACGCAGGCGCGTACAGCTCGACCGCGCACACTGCGAGACCACGCGCACACAGCTCGAGCGCGAGCGCCCCCGAGCCCGCGAACAGCTCGAGCACGCGCACATGTTCAGCGGGGAACGCGTGGGCCAGCCGCTCCGCGATGAAGTGCGCTATCGCCGCAGCTTGGCCGCTGTGCGCTTGCACGAAACTGCCGAAGGTCGCGTAGTGAAACGGCCCGCCGGTACGCAGTTGATCGCGCACGGATGACTCGCCCGCGAGATGCGTCGGCGCACCTTCGAGCAGGCGATTCGCGCCGGCAGTTTGCACGCGTACGGCCACACCGCGCACGAGCGGATGCTGCATCAAAGAGCGACCGAGCTCATTGAGCGCTGGCTCAGCGCCGGCGCTGCCGTTCAGCGTCAGCAGCACGCCGGGGCGCGGCACTGAGGCCACCTCGTCCACGTCGTGCACGAGCCGCGCATCCAAGCCAGTCAGCGCGGGACAAGCGCGCTCGCGCACGGCAGCGACGACCGCGATCAGCGCGGGATGCATGACGCGGCAGTGCGGAATGTCACAGACATCGTGACTGGCTCGCTCGAACAACCCGATCGCGCCGGTCTCGGAGGCGACGAGCTTCGCGCGCGTTCGATAGCCGAGCATCGGCGTCGCGGGCGCAACCGGCTCGACGCTCAGCGCTTTCAGCGCGTCATAAGCTGCAAAGGCAGCGCACACGCTGTCGCGCTTACGCTTCAGCTGAGCCTCGAGCGGCAACTCGAGCAGCGTGCAGCCGCCACAGCGCGCGCTGTGCACGCAATCGAAAGTCGCCTGTAGCTCCGCACCCATCGCCTGTCCTGCGCGGCGTATACCTCAGGAACGTGCTGTGCGAAACCGGTCGGTCACTCGGACGTTTCGGCTGGCAGGTCCGAATGGTCCGTGCCCAGCTCGGCAGGCACAGGCATGATCACGCGCGAGTAGATCAAGAACGCAGTCAGAGCTACAGCAAAAACGCCCAGCATCGCAAACGTGGCGCGCATCGCTCGCCGCTGCGTGCGCGGCAAGCGAGCCGGCTTTTGTGCGAGCTCGTCTTCCGCTGACGGTGCTTGGCTGAAAAAGTGTTCCGCTGCAGCGTCGAGCTGAAAGTCCGCGGAGTTGATCGTAGGTCTGCTGTCAGTCGGCGGCATAATGCACCTCTGCACAAAGCTTGCGCGCACGCGCACTCGAGACATGTGCACGCACGACGACCGCTGCAATGGTCGAAGCGCCCTGCGTACAGCAAGACAGCTCACGCTAGAGCTTTTGCACAGCAGCGAAGCGCGGACAACGTACTTCGTGATCGTTCACGAGGCCAATGGCCTGCATCACTGCGTAGACGATCGTTGGACCGCAAAACTTATAACCTCGTTGCTTGAGATCCTTCGAAAGCAGCTCGGATATCTGTGTCTTGGCCGGAGCCTTGCGGTAATCCGTGAGCTTGCTGATCAGGGGACGGTGTTCGACGAAGCTCCAAACATGGTCTGAAAAATCGAGACCTTGTGCGCTGTCATCGAGATAAACGCGTGCGTTGTTGATCAGCGCCGCGATTTTCTGCGGGCTTCTGATCACTCCAGGATTTTTGAGCGCGCGGTCGACTCGCTTTTGCGTCCAGCGTGCGAGCCGCTCTGGATCGAACTCGTCGAACTCTTCGCGCATCGACTCGCGCTTCCGCAGGATCGTGATCCATGACAAGCCGGCTTGAAATCCATCGAGCTGCAGCTTCTCCCATATCGCCCGAGAGTCCCGGACCGGAACGCCCCATTCTCGGTCGTGATAATTCCGGTAGAGCTGATCGTCGACAGGTGCCCACGCACATGGCAGATCTGACATTCCGCTGTCATATCATCGCCGCCTTCGAACAGGGCGCTCCCATTTTCGAACGGAAAGTGGCTGAAGATGATGGAGATCGCTGGGCAGCGCGGGGTTGGGACCCGGCGCGATGATGCTAAGCTGCTGCCCGCTATGAGCTCCTCGGTGGTCGCCTGGAAAGTATTGTGGGAAGAGGAAACGGCGCTCACGCGCCCGCTGTGTGTGAACCTCGACGGGACGCTCGTCAGCACCGATACGCTGTGGGAGTGCGTGCTGTGCTTGCTGCGCCGTCGCCCATGGCTGCTGCTGCTCGCGCCGTTCTGGATGCTCGCCGGCAAGGCCAGCTTCAAGCGTCGGGTCGCAGTGCGCGTCGCGCTCGACCCCGCATCCCTGCCCTATCGCCAAGATCTGATCGAGGCGCTGCAGCGCATCAAACAGTCGGGTCGCAAGCTGGTGCTTGCGACCGCAGCAGACCGCACGATCGCTGACGGTGTGGCCAAGCACCTCGGCTTGTTCGATGAAGTGCTGGCCAGCAACGGACAGGACAATTTACGCGCCGGAGCGAAGAGCGAACGCCTGGTGCGTGCATACGCCCAGAGCGGTTTCGATTATGTTGGAGACTCGCACGCCGACCTGAGCGTCTTCGAACGCGCGACGCGTGGCTTTCTGGTCGGGTCGTCAGCGCGGGTCGCCGCGCAAGCGCGCAACAAAGGCAACGTGACAATCGTATCGAGTCGACCGAGTGTTCTGCGTGCATTGATCAAAGAGCTGCGGGTTCACCAGTGGGCGAAGAACGCACTCGTGGTCTCGCCGGTGTTTTTCGCTCCCGGTCTGCCTGCGCCCGATCTGCTGGGCCGTGCGCTCTTGGCAGCGCTCGCGTTCTCGCTGTGCGCTTCCGCGGGCTATGTGTGGAACGATCTGCTCGACATCGAAGCCGACCGCGCGCACCACACGAAGAAAAACCGCCCGTTCGCATCGGGTGCTCTGCCCGTCGCGTTCGGTCCGCCGCTGTTCATCGCGCTGCTCGCATTGGGTTTCGGGCTCTCGGTGTGGACCTTGCCCGCGCGCTTCAGCTTGATGCTGGTGTTGTACTTCGCTGGCACGCTCGGCTATTCGCTGTACCTGAAGCGCGTGCTCATCGTCGACGTGATCGTGCTCGCCGGCTTGTACACGCATCGCGTGCTCTCCGGTGGTGTCGCGACGGGCATCCCGATCAGCTCCTGGCTGATGGGGTTTTCGCTGTTCTTCTTCGTGAGCCTCGCGTTCGCGAAGCGCTACGTAGAGCTCGCGCTGCATCAGGGCGACGAGAAGATCAAAAACCGCGACTATTACAAGGTCGACCTGCAGATGATCGGCGCGATGGGGCCAGCCAGCGGCTTTCTCGCAGCCCTCGTCTTCAGCCTGTACGTCGAGATGGGATCGCACGCGAGCGCGTACAAGGAGCCGGTCGTGTTGTGGCTCGTGGTTCCCGTGCTGCTCTACTGGGTGACGCGCGTGTGGATCCTGACAGGTCGCGGCCAGATGCAGGACGACCCGGTTCGCTTTGCGATCAAAGATCGCGTGAGCTGGATCTGCGGCTTGACCATGGGGCTCGTGGTTTTGCTCGCGCGCTTCACGCCTTTGTGGCTGAGCGAGTTTCTGCAGGGGATGTGACGCTCAGCGCTGCGGGCTCCAGCCCAACACGACCGCGGCTCTTGCCGTGCCGGTGTCCGGTGCCTGGCACACGAGCTTGCTCATCGCACTGCTCAAGCACTCGCCGAAGCCAGGCAGCTGCGCGCCCTCGACGCTCGGCTCGTCCTTGACGCGTCCCGCTTCATCGATGGTCACGGTCACACGAACCGGCGCGAGCCGATGCTGACCCGCGCGTCGCGCGGCCTCCCCGTAACACTCCGAGAGCGCTGGCCGGACACGCTCGACGCTGCGACGCAGCTGTGCCGCCGAGAGCGGCCCACGCACGCTCACGCCGTCGACCTTCGCTGCCGCTGTGAGCGGCTGGCTGGGCGGTGCCGGGGCCGCGATGCGCTCGGGCTGCGGCGGCTCGTGTTGCAGCTTCGCAGCACGCGCTTTCATCGCCATCGCGAGGTGGCTCGCGCGCTGGCGCTCGATGCTGTCTCGCAGCACGGCCTCGATCGGATCGGGCACCACAGCGCTGGGAGCGGGAGCGGGCTCCGCCGCCGCGGCCGCGATCTCCGGCTCCTGCACGCGCTCCTGCTCGGGGGGCTGCTCCGACGGCGCAGGCGCACTCGGCTCCGGGGCTGCCATGGCTTTCGCTTCAGCCTTCGGCGTGTCGCCCGCCGCTGAGGGCTGCATCACTGGCGCGACCGCGCCTGCGCGCTTGCGCACGGGCGCGCGTCGCTCTGGTGCCTCGGGCAGTTCGGCAACGATCGTGTTTTCGACGCGCTCGATCGCGGCCTCGCTCTCGTCCTTAGCGAGGGGACGCGGCGCCGGGCGGACGATCGAAACGCTACCTGATGCCGCCGATGGCGTCGAAAAGCGCTGCGTGAGGGTGTAGCCAGCGCTCGCGGCAGTCACGACCAGCGCGAACCAGCCAGCCGCTTGCGCGAGCACGCCACCGCTGCGCAGCACGCGCTGCGTGAGCGCCGGGTAAGCCCCAGATCGCAAAAAGGCGCGGTACGGTACTGATGAGTCTTCGATGTCCATCGGCTAACCTCGTCAACGGAACGGGCGACGCCTCGGACTTTCGAATATCTATGGTTTCGTGAGTGTGACATTTATGGAGAACGTTTCGGTATTTTGGTGTCATGGGAGAAACAGCACTACCCGATACGTAGCGGCAATGTCCGTGACACGTTCGACCAGTGCTGTGCGTACAGCTGTAAGTTGTGCGCCATGAGTTGGTCCGCTCACGCCTGGACGATCACACCGAGCATCTGGTCTGACTTTCGGCCGCGCGCTGCGCCGGCCTCGGAGTCCTGGTCCACTACGCTCGAGGACCGCGTGTCAGGCCCTGTCACGCTACACGGTGCGCTGCAGCGCGGGCACGGCGCCAACGCACGCAGCTGCTTGATCGTGGTGCACGGCTTGGGTGGCTCGATCGAGCGGCCCTACTGCATTTTGGCTGCACTCGCTGCGCAGCGTGCGGGCATCACTTGCCTGCGGCTCGGGCTGCGCGGAGCTGATCGCAAAGGCCAGGACTTTTATCACGGAGGCCTCACCCAAGACATCGAGGCGGCTGTCGCGAGCGCGGGCTTGGCAGACTTCGAGCGGATCTTCGTGCTCGGCTATTCGCTCGGTGGTCACGTGACCTTGCGTTACGCCACGAGCGAGCGGCTCGATCCGCGAGTACGCGCAGTGGCTGCGGTGTGCGCGCCGCTCGATCTCGCGCTGTCCGCGCAGCACATCGATGCACCAGGAAGTTATCTGTATCGGCGGCACGTGCTCGCTGGGCTCAACGAGATCTATCGCGCGGTGGCCGACAACAAGCCGGTCCCTACTCCGCTCTCCTACGCACTGCGCGCGCAGGCGCTGCGGACCTGGGATAGCTTGACGATCGTCCCGCGCTACGGCTTCGAGAGCGTCGCGGAGTACTACCGCGAGATGAGCGTGGGTCCACGGCTCGCTCAGCTCAAGGTGCCGAGCATGCTGGTGCAAAGCACGCTCGATCCCATGGTGCCGCCCTGGACTTACGAGCCGCACCTGACCCGGTCGCTGCCGAAGCTCGAGCTCCGGCGCCTGCGCAGCGGTGGGCACGTGGCGTTTCCCTTGGTCAGCTTCACAGCGGGCCAGCCAAAGGCGCTGCTGGAGGATTCGCTCCTCAGCTGGCTCACACGCTTTTGACTGGACTCGGCTGAATGGCAGAGCAATTCGTCCTCGGCTACAATCTGGTCATGCAGCGCTCAGCAGCACTCCTCGCTCTCTTTGTCTGTGTCGGATGCAACAGCCCGGCGGCTCCTGCTCCCGAGGTGACGCAAGCCGTCTCGGCGCAGAGCGCGCCTGCGCACACCGTGCAAGCTGCCCCGCCGTCCGAGCCCGTTGCCGCTGCAAGCTGCGGAGGCGAAGGCCACGGAAGCTGTTGCAGCGGAGGCGCTGAAGGGACGTGCGGTCAGGGCAGCAGCTGCGGCGGCTCCAGCTGTGGCGCGGGCACGCATGATGCCTTGCCTGGCTCCAGTGAAGACACCACGGCCGCGCTGACCCGGATCCAAGATCCCAGCCAAGTCTGCATGGTCCGCAATCACTTCATGGGCCGGCCGCAGCTCGCGATCCAGGCCGACGGCAGCACCTATTACGGCTGCTGCGCCGGCTGCGCCAATCGCCTGCTCCAGGACGCGCGTGCGCGCACCGCGATCGATCCGATCAGCCATCGCCAGGTCGACAAAGGCCTCGCAGTTCTCGCGCGGAACCCGCGCGGCGCGGTGCTCTACTTCGAGAACGAATCGAACCTGGAGATGTTCCGCGCGACCATGCAGTGATCAGGCTTCCGTCAGCGCGGGCGCCGCTTTGAGCGGCAGCGGCGCGGCCATCGCGTAGAGCGCGACGGTCGGCGATACGAGACCAGCCAGGATCCCGGCGTAGAAGAACTTGAGCGTGGCGAAGCCGGCGACTGACATGCCGTTCACGCCGAACACCAGCAACAGGCCGAGCAGGATCGGCGTGCAGGTGGCGAGCGAAGCCAGCGCCAACAGCAGACCTCGTAGAAAAGAATTCGCGGGCAGCCACAGGATCATCGTGCGTACGGCCGATGGTGCGTCGAGTGCTTGCGTCTTGCCAGCCTGCATGGCCTTGCGGACGAGCGGAGTGGCGATCATGCAGATGAACAGCGGCATCAGCACCGAGGTGGCGATCACATCGTTCAGGATGCTCGGGTCGCCTTTCATTGGCACGACCGGGTGATGTCGGAAGGTCAGCCAGCCCAAAAACGCATTGATCGCGCCGTTGACTAACGCTCCGCCGATGATTTGTTCGTGCACCAAGTATTTACGTTGCGCGTCGCTCAGATTCATGTGCCGTCCGTACTACCATGGTCGAGCCCCGCAGGAGCCAGTGAAAGCGGACCGAAGTCGCTGTCCACTTCGTCGTCGATCGGCGTCACGCTGACCGAAACGCTGACGCTGTGCGCGCCACCGCCGAGCACCACGCCTTTGAGCGGACTGACGTCACCGAAGTCGCGTCCCCAGGCGAGCGTGGGATGCTCGATGTTCACGAGGGTGTCGTTCGTGGGATCCACATCGATGAAGTCGTGGCCCGGGCAATACACCGATGCCCAAGCATGGCTCGCATCTGCGCCGACCAAGCGCTGCTGGCCTTCGGGGGGATGCGTGAGCAGGTAGCCGCTGACGTAGCGCGCTGCGAGACCCATCGAGCGTACGCACGCGATCAAGAGGTGCGCGAAGTCTTGGCACACCCCGCGTCGCTGCTCGAACACGGTCGCCACCGGCGTTGCGATGTTGGTCACGCCCGGCATGTACTTGAAGTCGCGATGGATCCGGCTGTTGAGATCCAACACCGCAGCCAAGATCGCGCGCCGCGGTGTGAATGACTGCTCTGCATACTTCTGGATCTCGGCGTTCCACTGCACGTGCGGAGACTCGTAGCAGTGCTCGAGCGCCTCGAACACCTCGTGGTCGGTCGCGCTGGCGAGGAGCGCTCGCACATCTTCCCAGGGCAGCGTCTGCTCGGGATGCGGCAAGAGCGGCTGACGGACCGTGACTTCGCTGTGCACGGTGAGCACGAAGCGCCGATGCGGCTCCTGCAAGATGAACAGGTGCACCCAGTTGCCGAAATAATCCAGCTCGCGGCTGATGAACGCCGGCGCCGGCTCGACCACGAAGCGAGCATTGTGCGCGACCTGCCACGGTCCCGTTCGCGGATTCAGCCGCGCTTCGTTGTGCGCGAGCGTGAC
>Ga0190269_10000438_pt1 | contig 21613 bp, 18 predicted proteins | sample Popmic249IS_FD_133749 | JGI IMG/M metagenome (GOLD analysis project Ga0190269, IMG submission 133749) | Populus adjacent soil microbial communities from riparian zone of Blue River, Arizona, USA - 249 IS | ecosystem: Environmental > Terrestrial > Soil > Riparian zone | place: USA: Arizona... | reverse complement strand
TGCCGCGATCCCTGGTCGACAAAGCGTTGCGCAAGCGGACCTTACGGACGGTCTTCCATCTCGGTCTGAAGGAGCGCAGCCGGCATCCCTTCTCGCTCTATCGCAGGCGCGACTTGCCGCAGGGCCCGGCCGCCACGCACGTCTGGAACAGCGTGACCGACGCGGCCAACACGATAAGCGGCTGAGCGGAAGACCGCATGCACTTCCGATTATCCGCGGAACATGGCTCGCCATAGATTCGTGTGCGCTGCGCGTCGCGCGTGCAGCCATGAAAGGGAGACACGAGCGTGGAGCTACACTCACGAGCCATTTCGCCGTTTGCTGCGCGTGTGCGCGTTTCGATCCTCGCCAAGAATCTGCCTGTACGCATCATCGAGAGCCCCGATGTGAGCTCCGACGCGTACGCGCAGCTGAACCCATTTCGACGAGTGCCCGTGCTCGTGCTCGACGACGGCACGGCGTTGCCGGAGTCGGAGGTGATCGTGCAGTACCTCGAAGAACGCTACCCCGAGGTGTCGCTGCTCCCGGCGGATGCCGCAGCGCGCGCGCGTGTGCGCCTGGTCGCACGCGCGGCCGAGCTCTACGTGTTTCCTGCGGTGGTCGAGCTCTTCACGGCGCTGGCGACCGGGTCCGTGACGCCGCACCCCGTCACGGCGCTCGAGCAGAATCTGCAGCGTCTCGATGCCCTGCTCGACCCCGCGCGCCCCAGCTGGCACGTGTCGGGCGCGGCGCTCAGCAGCGGGGACGCCGCGCTCGCGCCGTTTCTGCTCTACGTCGAGGCGCTCGGACCTGCGCTCGATTGCAGGCTGCTCGAGCCGTGTGCGCAGCTGTCGAAGTTCTTGGCAGGCGCGCAGCGCGAGCCGACGCTAACAACGGTGCTGCAGGAGATGGCGCGCGCGCTCGCCGCTGCCAGAGGCGGCGCGCGCTAGCGTCCACTGCGCTGGGCCGCGCTCGGCAGCTGTTGGGCGCGATCCGCGGCCTTGGACCACAGCGAGTTTTGCCGCGTGATCAGCCGGCCCTGCACGGGCTCGAAGAAGCGGTTGGTCTCGATGCGCTGCACCTCGCGCGCGGGCGCGCCTTGGCCGCTCGAGTCGAGGTCGCGAACCACCAGCCGCTCTTCGACCACCACGTACTTCGCGTCGTGCGTCACGTTGGCGTTGTACTGAAAGCTGCGCGTGAGGCCCGAGGGCAGGCCGCGGTTGTCCTGCTTCGCGAGCTCGAAGCTCGCGTCTTGCAGGCAGCGGCCTTCGGGATCCACCACCGGCGCGTCGATCAAGCGCTGCCCGACGCCGAGCACCACGCGCGAGCTGCGCTCACAGTTCTGATCGCTCGGCCCGCGCCGGCAGGTCTCGCCGGTCGCGAGCACCACGTTTTGCCCCTTGATCGAGAAGCTCTCGAGCTTCACACGTTGCGTGCGCATGCGCAGCATGCCCATGGCCGCGACCTCGATGCCGTCGCGGTGCCGGCGCGCGAGCGCGATCGGTCCGTAGCCATCCCCGTCTTGAAAGCGGTGCGTGACGACCCACACCACGAAGATGTTGGCGCCGAGGTCCCGCACGATTACCGCCTCTTCGGCCATCGGTGACAGCACGGGCGCCGGCTCCTGCTTCGGCACGCTGCAGTTGCGCGCCTGCGTGTAGCGGATCACCTGCCCGGTACAGTCGCGCGTCGCGTACACGCCGCCGCGTCCGAGCTCGAGCCGCGTCAGCACCGAAAGCCAGTCGTGAGGACGCACCGGATGGGCGAACGCGTTCGGATCGCGCGGCACGAAACAGATGCCACGCCTCGGCGTAGGCTCGGCCGTCACGGTAGGTTGGACCGGAGTCTTCGGCGGCTTCTGGCGCTTGGCACACGCGCCGGCGCTCAGCACCAGCAGCAGAACGCACACGATGCGTGCGAGGCTCATGTCTTGTCTCCCCGATCCGCGACGTGCGACGCGCTGTCCGCGATCGCGTGGTAGCGCCGCGTGAACTCGTGCCCGAACAGCTCGCGAGCGAAGTGATCTTCCTGTGTGAGGTCGTTGTGGCGAACCATGTATTTGCGCCAGAGCTTCTGCGCGGCGAACGGCCAGACGTTGGCGAGCTCGCGATCGTGGTCGAGCAGGCTCGAGTCCACGGAGGAGTCCGGAAGGTCGTGCACGGTGCGCGGCGCGAGCTCCGTGAGCATGGCGCGTGCGCCTTCGACCACGGCGCTCAGCAGCGCGATCTGGTGCATGGCGAAGTCGCCGAGCAGGCGTCGCAGCTCATGGCTGCGGGCTTGCGCGGTGCGGCTCGGCTCGAGCAGGTGCGCGAGCAGTACGTGCGCATCTTCACTCTGCGTCAGCACGTTGTTGCCGCCGCCCTTGTCCAACCCCAGCTTGAGGCGCGCGCGCTGGTGGGCGCGGCGCGAGTCGATGAACGAGCTGGCGAACAGCTCGAGCAGCTGACCGGCGCGCTCCATGATCAGCGACATGTGCTCGGCCTGAGCCGGCTTGCCCGTGAGCCGCGCGATCCAGTGCGCCACGTCGACGTAACCGAGACTGAGCGGATCGACGCCCGCGCCCTGCGCCCAGTTGCGAAAGCTCGGCTCTTCCAGCAGACGCGGATGTTTTCGCGCCATGTCGCGCACGAGCTGGGACCGCTGGGCTACCGGCGCGGCGTCCAGCTCCTCTTTGATGGCGGCGAGCCACTCGTAGCGGGCGCGCTCGAGCGTCTGCTCGGCGGCCGCCAGATTCGACACGTTCGACATGGCCGGCGCGTACGCACCGGAGGCGTGCCGCGCGGGCGCGGCGATCGGCCCACTCGGCGCGCGGACCGGCATCGCCGTCGGGCCCGTCGCACCGCGGGGCCCGGAGCGGGGTAGCGGTGGCGGGCTATGCGCGGGAGACGGCGAAGACGGGGTGGGCTCCTTCGGCAGGGCAACGGTCCCGGTCGAGATCTCGTTTGCGAGCATTTGATCCGGGCTGAACGCCGTGTCCTCGGCGGGCATGGACTCGAGCGCTTCGCGCGGCGCGGCCACGCGCTCGAAGCGCATGCGCACGGTGCCGATACGGACGTCAGTCTCGCCGTCGATTTCCACCTCGACGTTGCGCTCGATGGGCTGGCCGTTGATGTGTGTTGGGTTACGAGAGCCGAGATCCAGATAGGTGGTGCGGTTCCCGTGGAAGCGCACGACGGCCTGCCACTCGGACACGAACGGCTCACGCAGGCGTAAGCTGGCGAAAGGACTGCGGCCGATGCGGACGGGAGACTCGTGGAACACCCGTGTGACGGTGGGTGCTTGGGGCCGTTCGATGTGTACGACGAGTGGCAGCATGGTCCTCGTGAGCCCGGCGCGGGATGCGGCGGTCGATGATTAACATCGGCCGCTGCCGTGCGCAGTTCCGTGTTTTTGTCCGGCACCTGTTCTTCGCACGAATTTCAATCCAAGGCGCACAACTGGACAACCTGGTGACCGAAACCTCGGGCCATGGACGACTCGAGTCTATTGGCACCGATCAGCGCCGAGGAGCCCTGTGGGCCGGACCTCGAATATGACCCGGCATTCTTGGCGCTCGAAACCAGTCTAGAAGGCGCCTTCGTGGATCGTGCCGTCGGTCCCGAGGGGGACTCGCCGACCATCGAGTGGAAGCAAATCGCCGACCAGTCGCTGGTCGTTCTGGAACGCACCAAAGACCTGCGCGTCGCGGTCACCTTGACCAAGGCGTGGCTGAACATGAAGGGCCTGGCCGGGCTACATCGCGGCCTGAACCTGATCCAGCAGCTGCTCTCGCTGCGCTGGGGGTCGGTGCACCCGCAGATCGGTGCTCAGGGTGATACAGAGGGCATCATGCGCATGAACGCGCTGCGCGGCCTGTGCGACTCGCGCACGATGCTGTCGGCCCTGCGCGGTGCGCCTCTGGTGCGAGCCCGCGGCCTGCGACCCCTCAGCCTGCGCGAGTTGGAAGCTGCGCAGAATCCCGATCCGGAGAGGCAACTCGAAGCCGGCGCGCCCGATGCAACCGTCGTGGATGCCACCTTCATTGGGTGCGACCTGGAGGAGCTCGAGCAGACCTACAAACTGGCCACCGAAGCGCGTGCCGCCACCGCAGCGCTGGAGCAGCTGTTCGAGGAGCACAACACCCCGGCCGTGCTGCGCCTGAATGAGCTACTGGCCCAGCTCGACGCGATCGACGTCCAGCTCGGACCGCGCGTGCGCGCCCGGCGCGCTGCCCTCGCCGTGCAAGACGCGGAGCCCGAGGAGCTGGTGGACGACGAACACGCCGGAATCGGCGGCAACGGTAGCAACGGCTCGGCGGGTGCTCCCGTCATGCGACGCGCGGGCGCCGTGAATTCACGCGAAGATGTCTTGCGTGAGCTGGATAGAATCTGCGCGTATTACGACACGCACGAGCCGACGAGTCCGGTTCCGATGCTGCTGCGCCGAGCCAAGCGCTTGGCCACGATGTCCTTCGTCGAGCTCGTACGCGAGCTCGCACCGAGCGGCATCGGCGAGATTGAGACGTTGCGAGGCCCAGTCACCGAAACAGCGGATAACCCATGAGCACCAAACGACCCAACAGCCAGAAGTTCATCGCCCAAAATCGCGCGCCGCGCGTTCAAATCGAATACGACGTCGAGCTCTACGGCGCGGACAAGAAGGTCGAGCTGCCCTTCGTGATGGCAGTCATGGCCGAGCTCTCGGGCCAGCCGGAGAAGCCGCTGCCGCCCGTGGCCGAGCGCAAGTTCCTCGACATCAGCGTCGATAACTTCGACGACCGCATGGCCGCCATCCAGCCGCGCGTCGCGTTCAACGTTCCGAACACCATCAGCAACGAAGGCCAGCTGCCCGTCGAGCTCAAGTTCAACAAGCTCGAGGACTTCTCGCCCGCAGCCATCGCCAACCAGGTGGAGCCGCTGCGCCGTCTGCTCGAGATGCGCGAGAAGATTGCGAGCCTGCTCACGTACATGGACGGCAAGGTCGAGGCCGAGCGCCTCGTCAGCCATCTTTTGCAGGATCCGCGGCAATTAGCTGCGCTTGCCGCGCAAAACCAGGCTGGAGAGGCCGATGACAAGGGTGGAGACGCACAATGAGCCGTGAAACCGTAGTCGAGACCAACACAAGCACCCTGCCGTTCGAAGAGGTCAAGGCTGAGGTCGTGGACCTCGCCGTCGTCGGCAACGCCTTCCGCCCGCCCAGTGAGCGCGCGAAGGCCGACATCGAAAGCGCGCTCAAGATCTCCGCGCAGTGGGCGCTCAAGAACACGAACCTGGTCTCGGATGACGCGATCAAGACCCTGCAGGGCTTGGTCGGCGAGATCGATCGCGTGCTCACGAAGCAGATCAACGAGATCATCCATCACCAGAGCTTCCAGAAGCTGGAGAGCTCCTGGCGCGGTCTGCACTATCTCGTCAACAACACCGAAACCGACGAGATGTTGCAGCTGCGCGTGATGAACATCTCCAAGCAGGAGCTGCATCGCACGCTGAAGTGGTACAAGGGCGCGGCCTGGGACCAGAGCCCCATCTTCAAGCGCCTGTACGAAGAAGAGTTCGGCACACTCGGTGGTAAGCCGTACGGCGCGATCGTCGGCGACTACTACTTCGATCACAGCGCGCCGGACGTCGAGCTGCTGACGGAGATGTCGAAGATCGCGGCGGCCGCACACGCGCCGTTCATCTCCGCCGTCTCGCCGAAGACGTTCCTCATGGAGTCGTGGCAGGAGCTCGCCAATCCGCGCGATCTGAACACGCTCTTCACCACGGCAGAGCACACGGCCTGGCGCTCGCTGCGCGAGAGTGAAGACGCGCGCTACCTCGGCCTGACCTTGCCGCGCTTCCTGGCCCGCCTGCCGTACAACTCCATCCAGAACCCGGTGGACGAGTTCGACTTCGAAGAGACCACCGACGGTGGCAACTCGGACAAGTTCTGCTGGGCCAACGCGGCGTACGCGATGGCCGTGAACATCAACCGCTCCTTCAAGGAGTACGGCTGGTGCTCGCGCATCCGCGGCGTGGAGTCGGGCGGTGCGGTCGAAGGCTTGCCCGCACACACCTTCCCCACGGACGATGGTGGTGTCGACCTGAAGTGCCCGACCGAGATCGCGATCTCGGACCGGCGCGAGGCCGAGCTCGCCAAGGCCGGTTTCATGCCGCTCTTGCACAAGAAGAACACCGATCTCGCGGTGTTCATCGGCGCGCAGTCGCTGCAGAAGCCGCCCAAGTACGACGATCCCGCGGCCACTGCGAACGCCAACCTCGCGGCGCGCTTGCCGTACCTGTTCGCGACCTGCCGCTTCGCGCACTACTTGAAGGCCATCGTGCGCGACAAGGTCGGCTCGTTCGCCAACCGCGACGACATGGCCCTGTGGTTGTCCAACTGGATCACCCAGTACGTGCATGGCGATCCCACGCACGCCACGGAAGAAGAGAAGGCCCGCAAGCCGCTCGCAGCTGCGGAGATCCACCTGGAAGACGTCGAGGGCAACCCCGGCTACTACCGGGCGAAGTTCTTCCTCAAGCCCCACTATCAGCTGGAGGGTCTGACGGTGTCGCTGCGGCTCGTGTCGCGCCTGCCGTCGCAAACCTCACAGTGAGTCTCTGTCGTGCGATCGCCACCCTACAGATCGATGGGGGGGATGGTAGGTCGACCGCAATGCGTCACGCACTCATCAGGATAGGAGAACGGTATGGCGATTAACATGTATCTGAAGCTCGACTCGATTCAGGGCGAGGCGAGCGCGGACAAGTACAAAGATCAGATCGAAGTCTTGTCGTGGACGTGGGGGCTCACGCAGTCGGGCAGCGCGCATCACGGTAGCGGTACGGGTACGGCCGGTGTAACGGTCGGCGACGTGTCGATCGTGAAGTTCGTGGACAAAGCCACGCCCAATCTCGTCAAGCTCGTGTGTCAGGGCACCTTCTTCAAGGAGGCCACCTTGACTGTCTGCAAGGCTGGTACGGAGCAGGTCCCGTACTTGACCTTGACGTTGCAGGAGGGGCTCGTGTCCTCCATCAACAGCGGCGGTATCGGACCTGAAGAACGCTTGATCGAAACGGTCTCGTTCAACTTCAAGATCTTCAAGATGAACTACACACCGCAGAAGGACGGCAAGTCCGGAGCCGCGGTGCCGGCTGGCTGGAACATCCCGGCCAACAAGCCTGTGGGCTGATAAGTGCTGCCGAAACCAGACGAGAGACTCAAGCCGTCGCTGCTCGATCGGCTTACGGACGACGCGCCGAACGAGTCGCGCGAGGCGATGCGCCATCGCTTCGCGAACCCGCGGTCTCTGCGCGAGAGCGTCATCCGCGATCTCGGCTGGCTTCTGAACAGCGTGCGATTGTCGAGTGTCCAGGACCTGGCTGCGTTTCCGAATGCGGCCAGGTCCGTGATCAACTTCGGGCTTCCTGATCTAGCGGGGCGCACGTTGACCTCGATCGACGTGCCGGATCTGGAGCTGCAGCTGCGGCAGGCGATTTTGGAATACGAGCCGCGGCTGATCCCGGAGACGGTCGAGGTCTCGGTGCAAGCCACGCCCACGGACATGGGCGTGAACAGCATGCACTTCGTGATCGAGGCCATGCTGCAGGCGTATCCCGTGCCGCTCGCGCTGTGCCTGCGCACGGAAATCGATTTCGAGACGGGGGATGTGAACGTGGCCGAGGTGGAACGGGGAGCCAGGGGGGCTTCTGGGGAGTGATCGTCCGGCACGGGCACGGGAACACACGGAATGGATAGTCGGTTACTCCAGTACTACGAGCGTGAGCTGCGGTATCTCCGCGAGCTGGGGAGCGAGTTTGCGCGCCATTTTCCCAAGGTGGCGGGCCGGCTCGGGCTCGCGGAGCTATCGACCGCCGACCCGCACGTGGAGCGGCTGCTGGAAGGCTTCGCGTACATGGCGGCGCGCGTGCACCTGAAGCTGGACGCGGAGTTTCCGCGCTTCACGCAGCAGCTCATGGAGCTGGTGTACCCGCACTACCTGGCGCCGACGCCCAGCATGACGGTCGTCCAGTTCGCGGCCGACCCGCGCAAGATCGCGACCGGCGAGGGCATTCGCGTGGAGCGGGGGACAGCGCTGCGCGCGCGCTCGCCGCTTCGCGATCTCACGTCATGTGAGTACCGCACCGGACACGCGGTGCAGCTCTTGCCGATCGAGCTGGAGAGCGTGGAGTACACCTCCCTCTTGCGCGACATCGCGGAGCTGCGCCTGCCGACTCGCGAGCCGATCAAAGCGCTCGTCAAGCTGCGCCTGCGGTCCCACGGCATGCGCTTCGACCGCATTCGCCTCGATGCGCTGCCGCTCTTCCTGCGCGGCGGCGACGAGATCAGCGCGCGCTTGTACGAGGCGCTGGTCACGAGCGCGCAGACGAGTGTCCTGCGCTGGGGCCCGCACAACGTGCGGGACGTGGCTTATTGCAGCGAGGAGCGGCCGGTGCGACCGCTCGGCTTCGAGGATGAGCACGCGCTCTTGCCGCGCACGGCGCGCTCGTTCCAGGGCTATCGTCTGCTGCAGGAGTACTTTGCCTTCCCCGCGCGCTTCGACTTCGTGGAGCTGACCGGGTTGACGCGAGGCGCGGCGCGCTGCACGAGCGAGCGGCTCGAGATCATCGTACCGCTGACGCGCTTCGATCCCACGCTCGAAGGCATGGTGGACACGGGTCGCGTGGTGCTGTTCGCGACGCCGGCCGTCAACTTGTTCCCGATGGCGTGCGCTCGCCTGCCGCTGCCGGAGCGCAATCACGAGCTGCACGTCGTGCCGGATCGCACGCGGCCGCTCGACTACGAGGTGCACAGCGTGACGCGCGTCGCGGCGTACGCCACCGACAGCGCTCTGGAGCGCGAGTTTCAGCCGTTGTACGCGGTGCACGGGCGCGTGGAAGCGGACTCCGAGCAGGCCCACTACACAGTGGATCGCCGCGCTCGCCCGCTCTCGAATCAAGCGCGCCTCAACGGGACGCGCACGCCGTACCTGGGCAGCGAGGTGTACTTGACACTCGTCGAGCCGCGCGGCTCGAGCCCGGAGGCTTTTCGCGCTCACAAGCGCCAGCTCGGAGTGAACGCGCTGTGCACCAACCGCGATCTGCCGCTGCTCCTGTCGTTGGGGCAGGGCGGTAACGATTTCGATGTGCGCGGTGGCGTGCCAGGTGACGTGGTGCGCTGCGTCGCTGGACCGACGTCGCCGCGCTCGACACCCGTGGACGGCGATACGGCGTGGCGGCTGATCAGCCACCTGTCGCTCAACTATCTCTCCTTGGCGCAGCAGTCTGGGGGCGCGGAGGCCGTGCGCGAGATGTTGGCGCTGTATGCGCAGCTCGGCGATCCCACGCTGCACCGGCAGGTGGAAGGCGTGCGCGGCATCAGCTCGTCCCCTGTGACTCGGCCGTTGCCGGGTTCCGGTCCGCGCTCGTTCGTGCGCGGGCTGGAGGTGCACCTCGAGTGTGAAGAGCAAGCGTTCTCGGGCCATGGTGTGTTTACCCTGGCTTCCGTGCTATCGGCATTCTTTGCCAAGCACGCATCCATCAACAGCTTCACCGAAACGGTGTTGTCCACCCGCGAACGCGGAGAGGTGTACCGATGGCCGACGACGGCGGGTCTGCATCGCACCCAGTGAAGCGCGGCGCGCCACCACCTCTACCGCAGGGCCGTGGTCAAGAATCCTCGCCACCTGCGGCGCGTGATCCAGGTGGAGCGGTCCCGGCACCGACGCGTGGCGTGGGATCGGGAGCCTCAGGCAATGCGCCCGGCGCAGGCGCGGGACGCGCGCCGAGTGGCGCCCCGGCGGGCCGCGGCGCGTCGTCACCGCCAAGCTCTGTGGCAGCGGGCGGTCGTGGTTTGGGCTCGGCAGCGTCCTCTGCTGCAGGCGGTGCGTCGGCGGGGCGCGGCCTCGGAGCCGGAGCACCCGCGGCTGCAGCGGCGGACGTCCGCGGTGGCGCCGCACGCGCGCCGAGCGCCGTGACCGGATCGGCGGGCCGAGGCTTGGGCGCAGGCGCGCCCGCGCCGACGGCCGGGCGCGGCTTGGGCGCTGGAGCGCCAGCCCAGCCGCACGCAGCGGCGCCAGCGGCTCCGACTGCGAGCCGTGGCCTCGGAGCCAGCGCTCAGCCGGCGCCTGCGCCGAGCTCCTCTGCGCCGATTGCGAGTCGCGTGTCAGCGCCAGCCAAGCCCGCGGGTGCAGGCCTGGGCGGCGTCGCGCTGCGCGCGCCTTCCGCGCCCGCGCCGCTCGCACGCGCTGGCGTGCGCTCGCAGCTGCCAGCGGCAGAGGGGCCGGTCGGTGAGACGCGCGACTGGTACGCGCCGATGCGCGTGCCCGGTCCCGAGATGACGAGCGACATGTACGCCGTGTTGCGCGAGCTCGAGGCAATGCGGCCTGACGCTCCGCGCATCGGGCGCGCGCTGCGGTTGGCACAAGACATCGTGCGCCTGGGGCAAGAGCCCACCATGGCGTTTCCGCCGGGCGCGGTGGCGTACGTGCAGAGCCAGGGGCCCGGCTCGCCGTGGCAGGTGCAGGTGCACAACTTCGGGTTGCTCGGGCCCAACGGTCCGATGCCGCTGCACTTCACGGAGTATGTGTGGCAGCGCCTGAAGCACCACGCGGATCGCACGCTGGTCAGTTTCCTAAACCTGTTCCATCACCGCATGCTCAGCTTCTTCTATCGAGCATGGGTGGACGCGAATCCCGCGGTCTCCGCCGACCGCCCGGTGCACGATCGCTTTCGGCATTACGTGGGCTCGTTGCTCGGTGTGGGTACGCCCGCACTGCAGCGGCGCGACGCGCTCGGCGACAGCGCACGCCGCTATTACGCAGGGCAGTTCGTCGATCCCGTGGGCAATCCCGAGGGGCTCAAGGCGTTGATCGAAGATCACTTCGGCGTGCCGTGCGCCATCGAGGAGTTCATCGGTGAGTGGGTGGACATCCCGGAGAGCTGCCTGTGGAAGATCCCGGATCCCGCGCTCGGGCCCGCGGCGACCGCCGGTCGGCTCGGCTTGAGCACGAACCTCGGCAGCCGCGTGTGGCTGGTGCAGGGCAAGTTTCGCGTGGTGCTGGGCCCGCTCACTCGGCATCAGTTCAATCGCGTGTCGCCCGGCGGTGAGGCGCTGCCCGCGCTCAGCGCGATGGTGCGTAGCTACGTGGGCGACAGCCTGCGCTGGGATCTGCGGCTGCGGCTGCGCCCCGAGGCCGTGCCGACCCTGGAGCTCGGCACATCGATCCTCGGTCAGACCTCGTGGCTGTGGAGCACCGGCGCGGTGCCGCAAGACGACTTGGTCTTCGAGCCGCGCATGGAGCCGAGCGCCAGCGCGGCTGGGAAACAAAACTGAGACGGCTAGCCCATTGCCCCCGTTGCGAAGCGTAGCGGGTTCGTCACAGCCAGCTCACGTCGGCGCGCTGACCCCGAGAGCATGCACACGAGCCCAGCGCGTCGCTCGCCACGGTTTCGTGCCTTGCGGGCGCTGACGGTGCTCGTCGGGGGCGGGGCGTGCCTCGGTTTGTTCGTTTGCTTGGTCCTGCGCTTCGAGGGCCGCGCGATGCTGGAGAGCCTGCGCGCGCTCGGCCAGGTCGTGCCGTTGCTACTCTTCTTCGAGGCCTGCCGTGCCGCGTGTGAGCTCATCGCCACGCGCGCGCTGATCGGCCCGGACATCGTGCGGCTACCGCTCGTGCGCCTCATGCGCGGACAGCTCCTGGCCCAGTGCTTCGACGTGCTCCTGCCGGCGGGACGCGCTGCCGCCGAGAGCAGCATGGCCATCCTGTACGCCCGCGACCTGGGCTGGCCGCTGGCAGCGGCGATCGGTGCGGCACTGCAGCTCGCGGTGCTGGCAGCGAACACGCTGTGGGTGGTGCTCGCCTACGCGCTGAGCACCGGCTGGGAGCTGGCGCCCGCGGTGCGCACGGGGCTCGTGACGTACGCGGTCGCGATCTCCGCTGTGGTGCTCGGCATCGCGGTGTTCGCGGCGGCGCCGCGCGTACGCCGCTGGTGTGAGCGGCTGCCGGTCGTGCACGCCAGCCTGTCGCGCTTCACCGAGATCCTGTTCACCGCGCGCGCGAGGCTCGGCGTGGCGCTGGGCGCCCAGCTCACCAGTCGCGTGCTGCAAGCCTTGCAGCTGTGGGCTGCGGCCGAAGCGCTCGGCGCTGCGCCCACGCTGGCGCAGGCCGTGCTCACGCAAGCCGTGTATCTGGTGGGCGCGGCGCTCGGCGAGCTCGTTCCGGCCCAGCTCGGCACGACCGACGCAGCGTTCGTGCTCGCGGCGCCGGCGCTCGGCCTCACGGCGCTGTCCGCGTTCTCCGCGACGCTCGCCCTGCACGCAGTCCAGGTTGGGGTCGCGCTCTTGGCAGGCCTGGCTGCGTTTTGGGTCCACGCCTGGGAGGCGAAGCGCGCCGGCGCGGCTGACGCCGGCCCGAGGTTGATGACCCTGCTCGGCGGCGATGGGCAGCCGTCGAGCGCCCACCTGAGCCCAGACGCGTAGCCAAACCACTGCAGCGGACGGCGGCTGCCAGGTCACCTTGGCAGCAAACGCTGTAAGTCTGAAAAGCAGCTAAGACTCTTACATAACGTTTTGTCACGGTTCGTAAGGATTGCTGCAAGCGAGCAAAGCGTCGCGCGCTCGTGCGAATTGCGCACACCGAGCTATGTCCAGCACATGACCCTTTGTGCTACTCGCTGGCATCTGGTTCAGCTCGCGGGTGGTGTCTACATGTCACGGTGCAGGGGAACGAACCTGTCTTCGCTACGTCATCGTCTCCTTCTGGGCGGCTGCCTCGTAGCCACTGGCTTCGCGGCTGCGTGCTCGGGCTCGACCGCAGCTCCAGGTGCAACGGCGCCGGGAGTTACGGGCACGCCCACGGGTGCGCTGCCGAGCGCGCCGAGCGCCGCGGGGCAAGTCTCAGTGGCGGCCGGTGCAGCAGCGCCGGGAACCACCGCAGCGCCCGGCGCCACGGCCGGTCGTGCGGCGGTGCCGCCGGTCGGAACGGGCACGGCTGGAGCAGCGGCTCCCGGCACGCAGATCCCCGACGGCGTGGTCGCGACCGCAGGCGGTGCGGCGCCGGTCCCTGCCGCTGGTAGCGGCAGCCTCCCCGTTGCGGGAGCGGGCAGCACGCCGACGGGCGGTCCCAGCCAGTGGACCATGATCGCGTACGACGCGGCGGGCACCTACAACAACACGGCGGAGACCGTCCTCACGAAGAACAACGCCGGCTCGCTGACCGTCGCCTGGCAAGTCGACATGGGCACGAACGTCTACGGCGCACCGCTCATGATCGGTGACACCGTGTACGCCTCTGGCGGCGGCAACTCGACCAAGGCCCTCAAGGCCGAGACCGGTGACCCGATCTGGTCCGCGCCGCTGCGCACCACGGGCTCGCTCGCGTACGACAACGGCACGCTCTACCTGTACACCATGTCGGGCAGCATCGTCGCCGCGGACGCCATGACGGGCATGCAGAAGTGGAGCAAGCAGCCCAAGGACAGCCCGGGCGGCGACGGCTCGTCGTCGCCGGTGATCGCGGGCGACATGCTGTTCATCGGCGGCTCGAACGGCGGCGCCGAGATCATCGGCGGGCGTTTCCGCGGCTTCATGGCGGCGCTGAACAAGGCGTCGGGCGAGGGCGTGTGGACGTCGTATACGGTGCCGAGTGGCGCGTCGGGCGCGTGCATGTGGAACTCCGCGGCGGTGGATCTGGCCGCGGGCCGCGTCTACGCCGCCACGGGCAACAACCACGGCATGCCGGCGACTGACACGTCGGATGCCATCGTCGCGTTCGACCTCAAGACCGGCATGATGTTGTGGAAGAACCAGCGCACGATGGGCGACACCTGGAACGGCTCAGCCGGCACCACCGACGCTTCGCCCCCGGACGCCGACTTCGGCGCGAGCCCCGTGCTGTACGAGACGATGGTCGGCGGCGCGCTGACCAAGGTCGTGGCCGCGGGCCAGAAGATCGGCTTCGCCCACGCCGTGAAAGCCGAAGACGGCATGCTGCTCTGGTCGCGCCAACTCTGCATGGGCAAGAACTCGCGCGATGGCAAGTTTGGCATCTTCGTGAACGGCGCGTGGTCCGGCAAGAACATGCTGTTTGCCTGCAACAACGAGGGCAAGTCGCAGCTCTTCGGTGTGAACGGCGCCAGCGGCGAAATCGCCTGGATGACGCCGCTCGACGGTGAGGTCTACGGGCGCATCAGTCACGCGAACGGCGTGGGCTTCGTGGGCGCCGGCAAGAACCTGGTGGTCTTCGACAGCGACACGGGTGCGATCATCAAGACGGTCCCCGGCAAGAGCGGCACCGTCACGGGAACCGTGGCGATCGCGAACGGGCGCGTCGGCTTCGGAGAGGGCATGAGCTGGGCGAACGCCGTGGGCGGCCGAACCTTGACCATGCTAAAGATCGCGAAGTGAAGTGACGCGCAACTCGGGACGATATGCGGCGCCGCTGCTGTGGGCTGCGTGTGCAGCTTGTAGCGGCGCCGGTAACAAAACCGCCGACGCTCCTCGGCCCGCGCCGCCTGCAGCGAACGAACCGCAGTCTCCGCTGCCGACGAAGCCGTTCGCGGCGCCGCAGCCATGGAGCCCGCCACGCGGGGGCGGCAACACGTTCGAGCCCCCGGCTGTCACTGGGCTCACGTGGTACGTCCAGGTCGAGCAATACGAGCCGCGCCAGAAGCCCGCTCCGGAGTGGCAGCCGCTGCCGCCCACCGACACGGTGGAGATCAAGATGCCGGCGGGCAGTCGCTACCGCTGCATCGCGCCGCCGCTCACGATCGATCCGGAGCCGGATGAGTCGGGCAACACGCTCGAGGCGTGGTCGTTGGCGCGCGAAGTGCTGTGCAGCGCCGACGGGTTCAAGACCTTCAGCGCGCATCCCTATCGCATGCACGTGGAGCCCGGTGGCAAGAGCGCGCGCGATTACGGCTCAGAGGGTTGGCTGCGAGAGCGCGCCGCCGACGGCAGCATCCTCCACACGGTGCTTTCCGTCAGCCCCGAGAGCCCGCGCCGCGAGGCCACCCAGGGCCCGCCGCGCATCCTCACGCAGAAGCGCTGACGGTAAGCGACGGATGCAAAGAGGCCCCGCGTCGCTGGTGCGTCGCAAGGCCTCTCGTGGGTTGTCAGTCAGACGCGCGTCAGCGCGCTGATTACGGGCAGAACATGACCATGCTGCCGACGATCGGGTTGGGCTTGAGCACGCCGCAGATGGACTTGCACAGGCCGTCACTCGGGCGCGTTCCACAGCATTGTTCGATCACGCCGAAGGCAGCGCGTAAGCCCATCTGTGGCATCGGGTCCTTACACATCGCGTTTGCCTTGTTTTCGGCGAAGCAGGAGAGGGCCGCGCTGCTCGATTGTGCGCTGCCAAGCGCGTTCTCGCAGGTGGACTTGCACGCCGCCGGGTCATCTGCGTCGAGGTCGCTGACCAGCGATCCCAGCGCTCCGGCGAGCGAGTTCATGCCGAGGCACGAGTTGCTGAAGGTACAGTAGTCCTCACAGGTGGCGCCGCCGGTCGCAGTGCCGGAGTCAGGCGGCGCGCCTGCGTCTTCCTCCATGTCCACCATGGCGTCAGCCTTGAGCTTGCATTGGAAGTTGACGTAGTCATAGCCGGCCTTGCAGATGCAGGTTCCGTCCTTGAAGGTCGAGTCCTTCGGGCAAGGGTGACAGAGCACCATGTTCTCGTCATAGACGAGGTCACCGCTACATTTCTGCTCCGGCGCACAAGCCACGAAGGTGAGACACAGGGTCAACAGCGCTAGCAGTTTGATCTGCATGAGATCTCCTGATCAGAACGAATCGACCAGCCGGACGAAGAGGATGGGAACATCGGTGTTCTTGTTCGTGAAGTTACGCGCCCATGCTTGATCCCAGACCAGCTGCGTCTTGAGTTGCGTGTGCGTCGTCAGCTCGACGTTGATGCCTGCGCTCAGATAGAGCACCGCTACGTTGGGACTGCTGTAGCCGCCCGGAGCCCAGCGCGGCAAGATCGCTGACTTGTTGATCATCGACTCGACCTCGACGTATGGCTCGATGCGCCAAGGCGTCCGGTACGCGGCCAGGAGATAGCCCGAGAACTCCACGCGATTGGGTAGATAGAGGGCCGGGCCGCCGTCCGTCGAAATGGCAGTTTCCACTCTGCCGGGCTCGTAGTTGACCCAGTGGAAGACGGCCTCGGCGCGAACCCGCAAGCCTCCAACGTCGAGCGCGGCATCGATGCCGAGTACCTGCTCCGTGTACTCAACGGTCTTGAGCTCCCCGACGGACGCCTGTCCTCCCGCAAACGTGAGGCCACGCTGCTGGTCGAGGTAGGTGCCCCAGTAGCCGCTCGCGCCGAGCACGAAGCGACCAAAGTCGCCTTCGTTGGCCCAGTACAGGCGTCCACCAACTGCCTTGTCCTCGGAGAAGTCGAAGTCGATCGGTCCGCGGCCGTTGGTCACGTGCAGCGCGTAGCCGATCTCCGAGTTCCCGATGAACTGCGAGCCGTAGGCGTGCAGACCGAGTAGTCGCGTCGGCACCATCTGCGCAGAGATGAACGTGGGCAGCATCAGTGAGATTAGGGTGGGGCTGCCGTGGTCCAGGTTCCAGATGCCGAACGGGTTCAGGAAGAGACCCCATTGCATCTTGAAGGCCTTCGAGAACTCGTACTCCGACCAGGCGCGTTCGATGAAGAGGCCGCCGAGGCGAAGCTGTGCTTGTGACGACGGGCTCGAGAAGTCGAATGTCGTCGTGTTCTGGCGCACGTACTCCATGCCGATGGGCGGTGCGAGCTGGGTCTCTTCACCGTGCGGCGCCAGGGTCAACCTCACCTCCGCGAGACAGCGCAGGTTCTCGACCGGCGTGGCGTCGAAGTAGAGGTTCAGGTTGCCGAACACGAAGGTGTTGGCACGCGTCGGGCGGACGACGGCCACGCCGCTGTCGGCACCCGTGAAGAACTTGTCGAGGCCGAAGTCCATGAAGCCGTAGACGCGCAGCGCCTCGTCGCCGCTCGTGGCTTCTGTGACCGGCGCGGCGCCTTCGTTCAGCAGCGCGGCGGCTTCCGCTTCCTCTTGCTTCGTCTTCAGCTCTGCGACCTCGGCGCGCAGCGCGGCGACCTCCGCGGCAATGTCACCAGCAGCTGCTGGCGGCGGGGCGGGTTGATCGGTCGCGGTGGCGTCCGCCGCGGGCGGGGCCGCTGGCTCGGCGGCTGGTGTGGGCGCCGGTGTGGCGGGCGCGGGCTCCTGTGCGAGCGCGATCGAGCTCGCGCACAGGCTGAGCGCAGCTGGGAGCAGCGCGCACGTGAAGAGCTTCTTGAAGTGAGTGCGTGTCATGGTGCCACCACCTGTCCGTCGACCACTTTGGCGACCACCTTGACGCTGGCGTCCACCGCAGATGCCTCCACGTAACCGAGCGCGCCGGCCGTCTTGCTGACGACCTTGACCAGGACGGCAGAGGACGGAGCTGTTTGCGGAGGCCGCTCACCGCCGCGGATCTTGCGGTCGATCCAGTAGCGGGCCACTCGGTCCGGATCGAGACCGAGCACTGCGGCGTCGAAGCCCTGACGTAGCGGGTTCTTGTCAGGGAGGTTGAAAGGTTTGGCCGGCGATCCGTCTGGCCATGTGTCTTTCTTGGTTTGGAAGATCGGCCGGAGCTCGTCGCGCGACAGCTTGTTGGTAGCGACTGCTTTGTTCGCTATCACCAAGATCGTGTCGCGCGTCTCGCCCGCCAGGCTATGGAGCGGCAATAGCAGCAGCACCGCCCCCACGATGACGCCTCTCAGGCTGGCTTTGCGCATATGGATTGTTTGACGCGCGCGTAGAAACGGAAACTGCGCGTCGCACGAGTATACAAAGGCTGAGCTGAAAAGAACGATTCTCGTGACGTTGCTGCGAAATCTGTACTTACATGCTCGCCGTGACTTCCGCCGTCGCCGCACGTAGCTGCAGGGGATGACAGCGTGTGAGACCGGGTGACACCTCGGTCGCCACACGCGCGCCGTGTCCGCCGCTCTCCGCTGCAGCCTCTGCCCTCGCGCGCGTGCCGAGTGTTGCGTGGATTACATCTCGCGAGTCAGCGCGTGGCCCGACCGATCGCGGTGTAGACGTAATGTAGTTGTTAGCGTGCGGACTACATGCGCGGACGCGGACGAAAGTCTCACATCCTCCGAGCTGACCAGGCTCCGACGTGCGGGACACAATTCCTAGTGCGCTGATCGCCGTGGCGTTGGACGAGCGATGCCCGCGCGTTATCGTGCGGTCGGCAAAACGCCGCTTCGACATGCGTGCACTGGGGCCCACCGGGAGCGCGCGCGACCGGACACAGGGCACATGCGCAACCCGGGGAAGGCCTGTCTAGCCGAAGTGTCGACTTCGGATGTTCTGCGAGTCGTGAGCCTGCGCGGCGCATGTGTCGTGACAATCGGCACATCGCGGGTGCGGGGTAGCGCCAAGCACTCGCAGCCAACAGCTGCTGGCGGTCGCAGCGGAGCGCTGCCGTTTCGAGCGCTTGCGGGACCGGCGGGAGTTTCGGCCGGTCGCACAGTCGCCCCTGACGAGGCCAAGTTAGCCAATGAATCTGCTCAAGTCGATAGCTCTTTCATCCGTTGCACTCTGCGTCCTGTCGACACGGCATGGAGGCTATTGAATGGCCGATAAGCGCGGTTTCTCGATTCGCTACAAGTTGGGTTTGCTCGCCGGTGTGCCCGTCATCGGCGCGCTTCTGCTGTCGAGTATCATCGTGCGCGATGCCCGCCGACAGGCGGAGTCTGCGGCGGCACTCGGTTCGGTCGAGGATCTCGCGCTGCTCGCGGCCAAGATCAGCACGAGCGTGCACCGGCTGCAGAGCGAGCGCGAGCAGCTCAGCCGCAAGTTCGGGGAGCCCGCGGAGCCGCAGCTACAGGCGGCGTTCACGGAGACCGACAAGGCGCTCTCGGACCTGCAGGGCTTCCTGAAGAACCGCGACATGAAGCGCCTGCCTCCGCGCCTCGCGCGCGACCTGACGAGCGCGCGTACCTTGCTCGGGCAGCTGCCGGAGAAGCGCACGGCGGCGAGCAGCGAGGGCGGCGACCTGATCAAGACGCTCGAGTTTTACAGCCAGGCGGACACCACGCTCATCAGCGCGATCGCTGCGCTCATGCAGTTGAGTGACGACGGTGAGCTGCTGCGCGCCATCTCCTCGCTGGTCTCGGTGCTGCAGTTCAAGGAGAGCGCGAGCCAGGAGCACGCCGTGCTCGCGAACGTGTTTCAGCACAACGAGTTCGGCCCGGGTGTGTACAAGCTGCTGGTCACGCTCGTGACCGAGCAGGCGGTGGGCGATCGCGCGTTCCGACAGAACGCCGCGGACGACACGCAGGCGGTGTTCGATCGCTCGCTGCGCGGCGAGTTCATGGAGAAGACTGCCCAGATGCGCCAGAAGGCGCTCGACACCATGGACGACGAGTTCGGGATCTCGGCCGACGAGTGGGTCACGCTGCAGGGCAAGAAGGTCGACGCGCTGCGCGATCTGGAGAACGTGCTCAGCGAGCGCATGCGCACCGTGGCGCTGAAGAAGGTCGAGCGCACGCGCTCGGACCTGACGACCAGTATGTCGCTGGCCGGCGCCGTGCTCGTGATCTCCATCCTTTTGGCGGCGCTCATCGCCCGCGGCGTAACGCGGTCGGTGTCCAGCCTGAGCGGCGCCGCGGCACGCGTGCGCAACGACAAGGACTTCAGCGTTCGCGCGGCCAAGGTCAGCAACGACGAGCTGGGGCTCCTGACCGATGCGTTCAACGAGATGTTGAGCGGCATCCAGGCGCGCGACCACGAGCTCGAGTCGCATCGCCAGAACCTCGAAGGTATGGTCGCTGCGCGCACGGCGCAGCTGCGCGAGCGCAACGACGCCATGCGCGTGGTGCTCGACAACGTCGAGGAGGGCCTCGCGACCATCCACATGGATGGCAGCCTGGCGGCCGAGACGTCCGCTTCGTTCGCGCGCTGGTTCGGCGCGCCCGTCGAGGGCGCGACGCTCGGCTCGCACATGGCCTGCGTCAGCGAGAACGTCAGCCTGGCGTTCCGCCTGGGCTGGGAAGCCGTGGCGGAGGACTTCTTGCCCTGGGAGCTCACCCTGGAGCAGATGCCGCGCAGCATTCAGCGCGACGGTCGCCACTACAAGGTTCACTACCGGCCGCTGCTCTCGGGCGAGAAGCTCAATGGCGCGCTCATGGTGGTCGCCGATGTGACCGAGGCGCTGGAGCGTGAGCGGCATGCTCGCGAGCAGCAAGAAGCGCTGCGCGTGTTCGAGCAGATCATGCAGGACCGTCACGGCTTCACCGAGTTCATGAACGAGGTGAACCGCCTGGTCGAGCTGACCTACAAGCCAGAAGCGCTGACGATCCAGGAGCTCATGCGCACGGTGCACACCGTGAAGGGCAACTGCGGCATCTTCGGGGTGCAGTCGATCGCGGCCATCGCGCACGAGCTCGAGTCGTTCGTGGTCGAGGAGCAGAAGGTGCCCGCGCCCGAGGCGCTCGAAGCGCTGCAGACCGCGTGGACCAGCTTCCGCAACCGCATCCACAAGCTGCACGGCGACGACGGCACCTTGCAGGTGCATCCGACGGAGCTCGCTCACCTCGTGGATCTCACGGAGCGCCACACGCCGCACCGCGAGCTCGCGGAGCAGCTGCGCGAGCTGACGTACGAGCCGGTGCAGCGCCGCTTCATGCGCATGGCCGAGCGCGCGAAGACCCTGGCCTCCCGCATGGGCAAGCAGGGCCTCGAGATCGAGCAGGACGGTGGCTCGGTGCGCTTGCCGGTGGAGCCGTGGGCAGAGTTCTGGGGCTCGTTCGTGCACGTCGTGCGCAACGCCGTGGACCACGGTCTCGAGACCGCAGAGGAGCGCGCCGCTGCCGGCAAGCAGGGGCCGGCGAAGCTGCGCCTGTCCTGCCGCAAGCAGAACGCGCAGTGCATCATCGAGGTCAGCGACAACGGCCACGGCATCGCCTGGGAGCGCGTGCGCGCGAAGGCCAAGGAGCGCGGCCTGCCGCACACGACCCGCGAGGATCTGGTGAATGCGTTGTTCACCGATGGTCTGAGCACGCGTGACGCCGTCAGCGACACCTCGGGGCGCGGCGTCGGCATGAGCAGCGTGCGCGAGTCGTGCTTCGCGCTCGGCGGTCGCATCGAAGTGATCTCGGAGCCCGGTCAGGGCAGCACCTTCCGCTTCGTGTTCCCGGAAGCGCTGACCACATCGAAGCGCCGCGTCGCCTGATCGGCGGCGCAATCAGAGCCGCAGCCGCAGCCGCAGCCGCAACGCTGCGGTGACGCCTGTGATCAGCGCGAGGCCGGCGCAGGCCGTGACTGCGGCGGCCGCGCGACTTCGCGGGAGTTGCGCGTGGACAGGTACGCCGCGAGCGGCTGCGCGGCGGAGAGGACGACGCTTGCTGTGGCGCGTCCGAGGCCGAGCGGAGCCGGTGCGTGGCTGCACGAGAGCATGGGTCGCCTCGACGATGCCGTCTACCCAGCCGTGAGCTGTCGAGCCGGCACGCGACCCTGCGGACAAACCACGACGCCGAGGTGACCCGAGCTCGCGCGCAGCCAGCTACATGGGCGGCGCCTGCTCGGCGAAGAGCTCGCTAGGCGCCTCCAGCTTCGGCTTGCGGCCGCGCTTCTTGGGCGCGCTGGTCTCGCCGCTGTCAGCGGCAAGGTCGCTCGGCGCGTGCGCGTGCGCGTGCGCG
>Ga0190269_10000437_pt1 | contig 21627 bp, 12 predicted proteins | sample Popmic249IS_FD_133749 | JGI IMG/M metagenome (GOLD analysis project Ga0190269, IMG submission 133749) | Populus adjacent soil microbial communities from riparian zone of Blue River, Arizona, USA - 249 IS | ecosystem: Environmental > Terrestrial > Soil > Riparian zone | place: USA: Arizona... | reverse complement strand
TCTCGACAAGCTCAAAGAGGACGTGCTCGCTGACAAGCTTCCGCAGGTAGTGTGGATCGTCGGCACAGCAGAAGGCTCGGAACATCCCGGCCCGTCGAGCCCAGCCCAAGGCGCCGAGTACACGGCCAAAGTGTTGGACGCCCTCACAGCCAACCCTGATGTTTGGAGCAAGACAGCGTTCATAGTCAACTTTGACGAAAACGATGGCTTCTTCGATCATGTGCCGCCGCCAGCTGCACCGTCCTACGAAGTGTGGAGCAAAAATCCCGAAGAAGCCAAGCTGGCGGGTGCGTCGACCGTCGATACGACAGGCGAGTACCACGAGCTGCCAGCGCTCGGCAGCGAAGACGAAGCACAGCTGCCATACCATCAGCCATACGGCCTCGGTCCGCGCGTTCCGCTGTACGTGCTTTCGCCGTGGACCAAAGGCGGTTGGGTCAACTCACAAGTCTTCGATCATACCTCAGTCCTGCGCTTCATCGAGCAGCGCTTCGGCGTCGTCGAGACGAACATCTCTCCGTGGCGCCGGGCGGTGTGCGGCGACCTCGTCTCGGTCTTCAACTTCGCAGATCCTGACAACTCCGAGTTCTACGGGGAGCTACCGCACACGGCTGAGCTCGCGCAGCGTGCGCGCGAGCTCGTCGACACGACCACACCCGTGTCGCCAGCGCTGCCGGAGCTACCGGTGCAAGCCTATGGCGTCCGTCCATCGCGTGCGCTGCCGTACGCGCTGCATGTGCACGCGCTGGCCGCCGTGCGCGGCCAGCCCGTCACACTTCGATTCGAAAATACCGGCAGCGCAGCTGCAGTGTTTCACGTCTACGATCGCCTGCACCTCGACCGACTGCCTCGCCGCTACACGGTCGAGCCGCACAAGCAGCTGACCGACGTTTGGGGGAGCAGCCTGGATGACGGGCGCTACGACCTGTGGGTGCTCGGACCGAACGGCTTCCACCGACACTTCGCAGGCGCAAGCGGGCAGCCAGCGCAACCCGAAGCGCGCGTCCTGTACGACGAGCTGCACGGCGGCATCTATTTCAAGCTGCGAAACCCGACCGCGAGCGCGGTGCAGCTACTCCTCACACCCAATGCGTACTTCGCGCGGCGACCGCTTACATTCGAGCTACAACCAGAGCACGAACAGGGTCACTACGTGCCGCTCGACCGTACCGGCCACTGGTACGACTTCAGCGTGACGCTGGCGCAAGACCCGAGCTACTTGCGACGTTTCGCCGGACGCGTGGAGACCGGACAGCCGTCCTGGAGTGACCCCGCGCTTGGCGGCACTGCCGTCGGCGAGCAGCTGGTCTTGGGCGCTCGCGCGAAACCATGACGCGCGCGGGGAGGAGCTGAGCACAACGCGTGTTAGATCGGTTCGATGGAACCGTCCGTCACGCCCCACGCTTCGCCCGAGACTCGCCCGACAAGCATTCGCACGCGGACCCTCAGGGAAGTGCCGGGTCCGCGTGGCTTGCCGCTGCTCGGGAACCTGCTGCAGATCGACTCAGCGCGCTTTCACCTGACGCTCGAGCAGCTCTGGCAAGCGCACGGAGATCTGTTCTCGTTTCGACTCGGGCCCAAGCGCTGCCTCGGGATCGCAGAGCCCACGCTGGTTCGCTCGATCTTGCGCGAGCGTCCGCACGACTTCACGCGCATGAGCATGATGGAGAGCACAGCGCGCGAGCTGGGCATGCACGGGTTGTTTTCGGCGGAGGGCGAAGACTGGAAGAGGCAGCGCACGCTGATCATGCCCGCGTTTCGCGACTCGCACCTCGTGCAGCGCTTCGACACGCTGCGTGAGATCACCGAGCGGCTCATGAGCGCGCTCGGGCGAGAAGCCGCGCGCGCGGAGCCGGTCGTGATCCTCGATCAGCTCATGCGCTACACGGTCGACGTCATGGCCCAAGTCTCGCTCGGCGAAGACCTGAATACGCTCGAGCGCGGCGCAGAGGGCTTGCAACGGAACCTCACCGTCATCTTCGGCATGCTGCTGCGGCGCGTGCTCGCGCCGATCCCGTATTGGCGCTACTTCAAGCTCCCGGCGGATCGTGCGCTCGACCGTGCGCTCGCCGCCGCGACCGAAGCCGTGAGGGGGATGATCGCACGGGCGGAGCGCAAGCTCAAAGACGAGCCGGCGCGCGCCAAACATCCCGAATGTCTGCTCGAAGCCATGCTCGTCGCTGCCAGCGGCGGAGAGCAGCTGACGGAGGCGGAGGTCATCGCCAACGTGTTCACGCTCCTGCTCGGCGGCGAGGACACCACCGCGAACACGCTCGCTTGGATCGTGTACTACCTCGCGTGCCATCCCGACGTGCAGGCCGAGCTGCGTGCGGAAGCCGATCGCGTGCTCGGCGACAGCACCACACTCGCGGATCACACGCGGATCGCGGACATGCCGCTACTCACCGCGGTCGTGCACGAAACGCTGCGGTTGAAGGGCCCCGCGCCGTTCGTCGCGTTGGCGCCCACGCGAGATGTGCTCGTCGGCGACATTGAAGTGCCTGCGCGAACACCGATGTTCGTGCTCTTGCGCGCGATCGCGCTCCGCACGCCTGGAACACCGAGCCCGGAGCGCTTCGATCCCCAGCGCTGGCTCAACCTCAGCAGCGTTGCGCGCACCGAGCTCGCGAGAGCCTCGATGCCATTCGGCGCAGGACCCAGGATCTGCCCAGGCCGCCAGCTCGCGCTACTCGAATGCGCGCTCGCAATATCAGCGCTCGTAAAACGCTACGAGCTCACCCTCGCCTCGCGAGAACCCGTGCGCGAACGCTTCGATTTTGCGATGGAGCCCGAGGATCTACGGGTGTACGTGAAGCATCGCGCATGATCGAGACAACGATCGCGGCATACAAGCTGCGCTGCTCCTGGGAACACTCAGCTTCAGCTCGTCGAGCACCTGCTGCACCAAGCGCTCACCTCATCGAACCTACCGGACCGCAGCAAGTGTAAGGGTGCCAGCTTGATCGACTCGAGCGGAGGCGCGAGCGTCGACAGCATAACGCTCTACACCATCGGCAGATGCGGGCTGCGACATGCGGTTCCACGGATCGCTCGAATATCACAGATGTGTCGCATGACCTCTGTGTGTGCGTTCCTGCGGAAATAGCAGCGATCGCCGCATGAGCTTGTGCGTGCGAGTCACCCCTGTGTCTGCCGGGACGACGCATCTGCTTGTTGTTATCTTACAGGTGCACGTGGAGAAGTCGTCTTTGACAGCTGTGGAAGCAAGCGACGCTGTACCGTCAGCGCAGACGACCCAATCCCGTTACGAGGTCCTCAACGAGATCGCATCGGGCGGCATGGGCGTGGTCTACCGTGTGCTCGATCGCGTGACCGGAGAGCTGCAGGCCATGAAGCGCGTCAGCGCAACCGGCGCGAGTCGACGCACTGTGCTCGACGCGTTCGAGCGCGAGTACCGAGTGCTCGCGAGCCTGCATCATCCACGCATAGTTCGCGTGAACGACTATGGCGTAGATGCAGATGGCCCGTACTACACGATGGAGTTACTCGAGGGGCAGGATCTTCGCCGCGCTGCGCCTCTGCCCTACCGTCGCGTTTGTTCCATTCTGCGCGACGTCGCTACCTCGCTCACGCTCCTGCACGCGCGACGCCTGGTGCATCGAGACCTCTCTCCGAACAACGTGCGCGTGACGCCGCAGGGGCATTGCAAGCTGCTAGATTTCGGCGCCCTCACTGGTTTCGGGGTGACGAGCCATGTGGTGGGTACACCTCCCTTGATCGCGCCCGAAGCACTGCACGACGGAGTGGTGGATCAGCGCACGGATCTGTATGCGCTGGGCGCGCTCGGTTACTTCTTGCTGACGGGTCGCCATGCCTACCCTGCCCGGTCGCTCCCCGATTTGGAAGCGCATTGGGGCCGGCCGCCGGCTCCCCCTTCGAGCATCTCTGTCGACGTTCCGGCGGAGCTCGATACGCTGGTGATGTCGTTGCTCAGCCAGGATCCGCTCGCTCGTCCGAGTATGGCTGCAGAAGTGATTTCGCGGCTCGACGTCATCGGGGAGCTCCCTCCAGAGACGCGCAGCGAGGCGGAGAGCCTCGCGCAGAGCTTCTTCATCAGCCCGCGTTTCAGCGGACGCAATGAGCTGGTGCGCAGGCTATCGAACGCGCTCGCTGCCGCCATCGGCGGCAAGGGATCTGCGCTCTGCATTACGTCGGCTCCCGGCATGGGCCGCACGCGCCTGCTCGAGGAGCTCACGCTCCAAGCGCGCATCGCCGGCGCGACCGTGCTGTTCGCGGATGCGAGCATGACGCGACAGCTGCAAGGCACCGCTGCCACCCTGACCGCTCGGCTCTTCGAGCGTTTGCCTGAGTTGGCTGAGAAGTACGCAGCTGAGTTTGGCCCGGCGCTGGCCGCCCTGGGTCGCCGAGCGGAGCTGGGCGAACCGGCCGTGCCTGCTCCCCCGAGCGCGGAAGATTCAGCACCGGTTCCCAGCCTGAAGCCCTCGCGGCCGCTTCCCGAGCTATTCGCTGACATTGCGGCAGAACGTTCGCTCGTGATCGCCGTAGACAACCTCGAAGATGCGGACAACGCAAGCCTCGGGATGCTCGCGTCACTCGCGAGCCTGACCGAGCGTCACCGCCTGTTGTTGGTCGCAACAGAGGCGAACACGCGGACGCCTGCGATAGCTTCTGTCGTGTTTCGCCGGCACTCACAACAAGTGCAGCTGGAGGGGCTCTCCTCGTTCGAGATGCAGGGCATGCTGCGAAGCATCTTCGCCGAAACACCCAACCTCGAGCGGTTCTCCGAGTGGGTGCACCAACATGCGATGGGTAGCCCGCTCCACGCGATCGAGCTCTGTCGGCGGATGCTTGCGCGCGGCGAGATTCGCTATGCCGGCGGGCTCTGGTCTCTGCCGAATGAGCTTCCGCGCGCCGAGGCAGTCGCCGGCCTCGAGGAGACACTCGCGGACCGCCTCGCCGCGCTCAGTGACACGGCGCGTTCCCTCGCGGAATGTCTCAGCCTGCAGCGTGATCAGCCAACGCTAGCGCTCTGTGTACAACTATGCAGCGACGCGCCCGACCCTCGACAACAGGCGCGCGAGCTGCTCGACGAGCTCGCTGCTTCGAACGTGTTGTACTCCGAGCGCGACGGCTATCGATTCAGCAGCTCTGCGCTGCGCGGCGCGCTGCTAGAGAACGTGAAAGGCTATCGGCTCGCCGGACATCACCGGCGCCTCGGCGAAGCTTTTGCGCAGCTGGCTGCCTCCCAGGATCTCGCGCTACGGATCGAAGCTGGCTATCACCTGATCCTGGGCGGGGACGAGCTACGCGGCGCAGAGATGATCGCGAGCGCCACGCGCGACTCGGCGAAGTTGCGCGGCTTGATCGCAAACCTCTACCGCACCGGCCGCCCGGTCGAAGCCGCGCTGAAGATCTACCGCCGGCACAGGCGCTCGCCCTTTGCGCGCATGCCGCTGTTGGCTGCCTTGGCGCAGGCGGGCTACTACGAAGAGCGCTACTACGACGAGCACTATTCAGACGAAGCGCTCGAAGTGCTCGAGTACATGTCAGGTCTCGCGACGGCGCGCTGGCTGCGGCGTTTCCTCGGGAATGGTCTCGCCGTGATCGTCGGGTTCACTTTCGCATACCTCCGCTTCGTGTTGACGCCGCGTCGCGAGAAGGGCTACTCGTTTCGGGAGGTCCTGGAACAGTTGTTCGGCACTGCCATGACCACGGTCGGAACTGCTGCGCTGTCTCTCGACGGGACGCGCGCACGCGCGGTCGCCGACGTGCTCGAGCCACTCGCCTTTTTGCCGGAACGAACGACGCCCGTCGGTGTCTACCAGTTCTGCTGCGGCTTGAGTGAGATCCCGCGCGAGAACGAGGTAGCCGCGTACGCGACCTTCGAGAAGCTCATCTCGCGGTTTTCAGATCCGACCTATTACAGAGCGATGACGCGCGAGAGCAGGTTACTGAGCTTAGCCGGCGCGCACTTCGCTCGCGGATCATTCGCGCTGTTTCGCGCTGACGCGAGCGCCACGTTGGAGAGCGCCAATGCGCTCGAAGCAACTGGGTTCAAGCTCTACGCGATGGTCGCGAGTCAGCTCCGCTTCCTGTACCACGCGGCGCGCGGCGAGTTTATGCTCGGAGCGAAACATCGCGATCAAGTCGAGCTGCATGCTGCCCAAGTCGGATCGGTGTGGCAGGTCGAGACCTGGGAAGCTGCGGCGCTGATCCTGATCCACGCAGTGGCGCTCGGTGAGGTGGTGGGCGCGACGAGAGTCGTCCATCAGCTCGCGACGCTGAGCCGAACAGTCCCGTCGCTCGTGCGCTACCATCGGCTCGCCGAAGCCGCTCTCGTGGTTGCGCATCGCGACACGCGCTACATCGCTGCGCTCGCAGCACAGTACTCTGCCGAGGAGCCTCGCAGTTATATCGGCTGGGCAGCCGTGCAAGGCGTAGTCATCCGCTCCTACAACGAATTCGGCGAGTTCGAGACGGCAAAAGCGATCGGCGATCGCGCGCTCGAGCACATCACAGACGCGGACCGTGACTTGGTCGCATTGTTCTTACCGATCGACATCCACTACGCTGGAGCCGAAGCAGGACTTGGCAACGTGGATGCTGCGTTGGCGCGCTTGGACGGCTTGATCGCGCGCTTCAAGGACTGCGATCATCCGCTGTTGCACGGCATGCTGCACGAGCAGCGCGCCTACATCTGCTGGGACGCGCAGCGCATACCGGAGTACCACCACAGCCTTGCCCAAGCGGATCAGCGCTACCGCTCCACGGGAAACCCAGCGCTGATCGCCAAGGCGGAGCGCTTGGCCAGCATGCGGAGCACCGTGCACTCCCATCGCACCAGCTTGGAGGAGAAGCTGCGCGTGGTCGCGCAGAACGAAGCCGAAAACGACGCCGATACCCAAGCCACGCTGACCGGCTTTCAGAGGCCGCACAACAAGTAACCCGTGAAACCTGCCGGATCGCACAGTTTGATCGCTGGTCGCTACCGCTTGCTCGGCTTGCTTGGCAAAGGTGGAGTGGCCGAGGTGTTTCGCGCCGAGGACACTGTGCGCGGTGGCCTGCTCGCGTTGAAGTTGCTGCTGCCAGCTGCGCAGGTGCGGCTCCGGGGGCTGTTCGAGCTCGAGTACCAAACGCTCGCGAGCTTGCGTCATCCCCGCATGGTGCGCGTCTTCGACTTCGGCGAGGACGAGCGCGGAATCTACTACACGATGGAGCTCCTGCAGGGGACGGACCTCAGTACGGGCGCGCCGCTCCCATGGCCCACGGTGTGTGCCGTGCTGGCCGATGCAGCCGAAGCCCTCGGTCTGTTGCATGCACGCCGGCTCATTCATCGTGACGTCAGCCCGCGTAACCTGTGGCGCATGCCGGACGGGCGCGTGAAGTTGATCGATTTCGGCGCGCTCATGCCGTTCGGAGTTTGCGATCAAGTGATCGGAACGCCACCACTTGTTCCACCTGAAGCGCTCGAGCGTCGCCCGCTCGATCAGCGCGCGGATCTGTACGCGCTCGGTGGTGTCGCCTACTTTCTCCTGACTGGGCAACATGCTTTTCCCGCGCACTCGCTCAAGGCGCTCGCGCCGCTCTGGCGAACACAGCTCGATGCACCATCGTTGCTGCTGTCGGAGGCGGCCCGTCCCGAGCTGCCTCCGATCCCAGCCGCGCTCGACGCGCTCGTCCTCTCGCTCTTGCAGCGCGCCGATTCTGCTCGCCCGAACAGCGCAGCCGAGATCATGGATCGGATCGCAGCGCTGCTCGGTACGCCGCGCGAGCCGGGGTTACATTCCGCGGAGGCGCGGCTCGACAATCTCGCGTTCGTGGGACGCACACGCGCGCAGCGACGACTCTCGCGGCTCCTGACGCTTGCCACACGCGGGCGCGGACAAGCGGTCGTGCTCGAGTCAGAGTCGGGAAACGGTCGCTCTCGAGTATTGCAAGAGCTCGCGCTCGCTGCGCGCGTCGCGCGGACAGTCGTGCTTCACGCCGACGGCGCTGCGGCGCGCAATCCCTATGGCGTCGCGAGCGCGCTCGCGCTGGCGCTGTTCGATGCGCTGCCCGAGCCGGCGCGCGCTGCCGCGGCCCCACATGAGCAGCTCTTGGCGCACGCCTCCCCGCAGCTCGCTGAGCGCATCGGCATAGCGGCTGCTCCCATGAAGCTCGGGGACCGTGAGCTGCGCGCGCGCATTCAAGATGCGCTGTGCGCTTGGTTCTTGGCGTTGGCCAAGGAGCACACCCTCGTGCTGATCATCGACGGGCTCGAGCACGCCGACGACAGCTCGGCGGCATTTCTCTTGGAGCTCACGCGCGCACGCCGAAAAGCACGTCTACTGCTTGCCTGTGCGCTCTTGCACGAACAAACGAGCGCACCGCGCAGCGCGGCAGTGCGTGCGCTGGTCCGCGCTGCACACCGCGTAACGCTTCCCCCGCTCAGTGAGCCCGAGCTACAACAGCTCCTCGACTCGGCCTTTGGTCAGGCCGAGCATCTCGTCCGACTCGCCGGCCGGCTCTACCGCATGACCGGCGGCAACCCTGGTCACGCGATCGATCTGTGTCATCAGCTTGTGCGCAGCGGTGCCATCCGCTTCGCGAGCGGCTCGTGGGTCCTGCCACGGGAGCTCGATGAACAGCGCTTGTCCAGCAGTCGGCAGGAAGCGCTGCTCGCGCGGCTTTCGCGCGTCACCGGCGCGCGTGCTCGCGCGGCTCTTGTCTGTCCACACCGCACCCCTCACGCCGCGGCTGTGCCGAGCACTTGCCGCTGTCGGCGGCAGTGATCTACTCCCGCATCTCGGCACGTTGATCGCGGTGCAGCTGCTCGTGCCAAGCGGTGAGAACCTTTTGTTTGCACAGGAAACATTGCGGCAAGCCCTCCTGGGCGAGCTCGATCCGGCAGAGCAGCGTCGTGCGCGGCAGGTGCTGGCGCAACAGCTCATGACCTCAGACAGCACTGTCGAACGCCTACAAGCGGGTGTGCATCTGATGGCGGCGGGCGATCCTGCCGGTGCTGCGCTCGTCACGCGCGAGGCGCTGCACATCATCCAGTATGAGTTCGATAAGCTACAAGCCGCAGCTGGCCAGCTGGAGCAAGCGCTTGCGCTGTTCCGCGCGAGTGGGAAGAGCGCACACGCGCAGCTGCCCTTGCTCGCGCTGATGGTGATCACGGGCTACCACGTCGATCGGCGCTTTTTGCGCGAGTATGCGCCCGAGGCGATGCGCGAGCTGCAGAGGCTGTTCGGCGTCGATCTCGCCCGCAAGCTGCGACCGCGCCTGGGCGCGAAGCTCAGCCTGCTCGCTGGCCTGAGCCACGCCGCATGGAAGCTCGAGCAGCAAAGGCGCGCTGACCCGTGCGTGCCGCCATTCACTCGTTCGCTCAGCCTGCTGTTCGCCTGCAGCGCCATCGTTACAGGTGTTAGCCTGGAGCTCTTCGACGCCGAAGCCGCAGAGGCGAACGCGCGCGTGCTCGAGCCGTTTGCGGCGCTCGGCCGAGATCACTTGGGTGGGCTGATCGCCGAGTTCGTGGCCTGTTTGGCTGCGAGCGCGCGAGATCGCACGACCGAGGCCTGCGAGCGTTGGCAGCTTCTGCTCGCGCGGCTGGAGAGCGCGAAGCCCATCCGCGGATCATCTCCCATCCTCGTGGAAGCCATTCGCTGCGGAACACTGCTCGCGATGGGCGCACACGAGTCGTATGGCGATGGGGATGGAGCATTGCGCAGAGCGGACGCACTGGAGCGCACAGGATGGCGCGTCAACCTGATCTCGGCAGAGCAACTCCGAACGACATACTATGGTGCTCGCGGACACGTGCGCCAGTACGCGCAGCATCGCGTGCGTCTCGAACAACTCGCGATCGCATACGGAACGATCTGGCAACTCGAGAGTGCCAGCGCCGGCGCGTCGTCCATGATCGCTTTCTTGCTCCACGACGCACTGGCGCTCAAGAGCGAGTGCGAGCATGTGGAGCGCGTGGCAGCCGATCAACCTGGGCTCACGCGGCTCGTACAGGAAATGCGTGGGATGTATCTGCTGCTGCGCGATCTTCCGGCAGATGCGCTGCCGCTCCTAGCGACATGCATGCGAGAGCCGCCTTTTTCGCGGCAGGGCTGGACGCGCGCGCATGGCTTTCTCGCCCGCGCTTACAATCGCTTGGGGCAGCATGAGCTCGCGCACGCCGCATGCACACGGGCGCTCGCACAGATCGACCCCCGCGATCTCCAGTTTCCGCTGCTCACTCTGATCACAACCACCGAGCTCGCGATCGCAGAAGCAGGTTGCGGTCGCTTGGACGTGGCAGAGCGGCAATGGGCCGAGCTCGTGGATGAACGCAGCCGGCATGACAACGCGCTGACGCTCGCGCTCTGCTATGAAGCAGGCGTTGAGATCGCGGTTGTCAGCGGAGACTTGACGTCGGCGCAGAACCGATTCGCGCTGCTCTGCTCCTTGTATGGCACCATGAACGCCCCCACCTTGATGCAACACAGCGCGCAGCTCGCCAAACGCCTCAACGAGCTCGCGAACCCGACGACTGTGCGCTCGCTGCGACCGTCCATGCTCATGCCAGCAAACGATATTGACGTGCAGCCGGCAGCTGCCTCAGTGTCGGCGCATGAGGAGACGATGAGCGAGACCATCTCTACCGATGAGCCCAGGCAGAAGGAGACGAAACGCCGCTCGTAGCGTCAGGCGTCCCGCAGGGCGCCGAGGAGCAGGCGTCGGTACAGCTTGTCTTTGGGTGTTCGAGGATCTGCGAGCCCCATGCGCTCCAGCATCCGCTGTTCGTCTGCGTCGGGCGGCTTCGGCTTCGCGGACTCGATGAGGATTCCGACCGCTGATTGCGGTGCTTTTGGCACGTGCGCCAGGTGCTCGAGCGCCGCTTTGATTTTGCGCTCGTCTTCGGTGAGGTCGCTGCCGAAGGGGTATTCGGGGAAGAGCCCGCGACTGCGAAGCGCCGCGAGCGGCTTCGCGTAGGACTCAGGCACGTTGCTGCGATACTGGTCCGGAATGCGGTAGCTCGCGCGCAGCTTGCCTGCGCGCTGTGCTTCGCGCACAAGGTCCTCTTGAAAACGCGAGTCGGCGAGGTTGAGGAGCGCGATCACGCACTCTTCGTCGGTCTTGCTGCGCAGCTCGGCCACGCCGTATTCGGTGACGACTACATCGCGCAAGTGGCGCGGGATGGTGGCTTGCTCGCTGCTCCACTGCAGGTTCGAGCGCAGCTGACCGTCCTGCATGCGTGTGCTGCGCAGCTGCAGCACGGAGCGGCCTTCCGGCAGCTCGTTCGCCATGGCGACGAAGTTGTACTGGCCACCCACGCCACTCACCACGCTGCCGTTCGGCAAGGTGTCCGAGCTGGCAGCGCCGAGCAAGCTCATCTTCATGGTGGTGTTGATGAAGCGCGCGTGCTTGCGGTGCAGCCGATCGAGCTCCTCGTGACCGTACAGGTGGTTGATGCGGCGCACGCTCCGCATGTCGATGAGCTTGCGCTGTTCTTCCGGGAGCTCGCGCAGAAAGCGATACAGGTTTTGTGTGCCAGCGAAGAACGCAGCGTGCACGACCGCGCCACCATCGAGCTCGCGACCCATGTGCTGATGCAAGAGCGCCCGCGCCTCCGGATCAGCGAGATCCGGAAGAAACCGCGCGCCATCGCGCGTGCGCAGCTGCCCATCGAAGTAGCGCAGCTCGTGCGTCAAGATCCCGAAGCGCTGCAGGTACGCGACGTTCTCCGCGGTAAGCACGCGCTCGATCGCATGCTGCTCCAACAGCATGTCGAGCAGCTCGGGCGTCACCCGCTCCGTGAGCTTGCCTTGATTGCGGAGGCGCGACAGCGCCAAGTCGTCGTACACCTTGCGTCGGAAGATCCCCGCCTTGAACAGGTGCATGAACCCGTCGACGAACATCTCGCTCGACCCGAAGAGCCCAGTCTCGAAAGCGTGCACGCCGCCGAGAGCGGCAGACTCTTTATCGATGTGCCGGCGCACAGACAGTGCTTCGAGCGCGCCTTGATACTCGGCGTTGCGCTGATGCCGTAGCAAGAGCGCATACGTGACAGCATCGCTCAGCGCGCCGATGCCGATCTGCAGCTCGCCGCCGTCCTTCACCAGCGTGCTCGCATACAGGCCGATCATGTAGTCCGCTGCGCCCACAGGCACCCGCGGCGTCGCGAACAAGTCGTGGTAACACTCGGGATCGTCCACCACCCAATCGAAGCTATCCGGCTCGATCAGCGCTTCGCCGTACATCATCGGCAGCTCGCCATTGACCTGCGCGGCCATCGCGACCTGGCGGCCCTCCGCGCGGGCGGCGCGCAAGCCGCGCATGACATCGAGCCCGACATCGGGATTGCAGGAGAGGCTCAAGCGCGGCCGCCCATCGACCACACCCGAAGCGACGCTCTGCAGCACGACGTTCACCCCGCGCGCGAGCACATCGCGCGCGACGTGCGTGTAGTTCGAGCTGATGTAGTCGCGCTGCGCTGCAGGGTTGTGCAGATACTTCCCAGCTTGCAGGTAGAACTCGATGATGCGCACGTTGTCGGGCAGCTCGCCCGCGAGCCGCGCGCGCTCATAGTCGAGCGGCGGATAGTTGCCGAACAGCCGCTCGGCGATCGGCTCGAGCAAGCGACGCTCCAGCTCCTGCTTCGCCACAGGCGGCTGCAAAGTGAGCGCGGTGTAGAGGTGCAGCTCGATGCGCGGATCGGCTTTTGCGCGATGGTACAGCGCATTCAAGAGCGGGTTCGGCTTGCCGATTCCGAGCGGTGTCGCAACGGCCAGCCGCGGACCCACACGCTCGAGCAACGCATCGACACACGCTTCTACCGACTTGAGCACCGACATGACCTCTTTGTACTGCAAGCTCTGCGCACTCGCTGGCTTTCAACGTTGCCTGGCCCAAGAGATGCAAGCTGAGCGGCCAGAAAGCTCGAGCTGATCAGCGTTCCACGATCTTGACCCAGAGTGTGGCCGCATTCGTAGAACAAATGTGCCACGAGCAGGCCATCACGCCCCGTCCACTGCAAAGGTGTTTCGCGCATGAGCTCCCCGCAGGCTGAAACTTTACTCGGGCACCCACAACTCTGTGGGATCGCACCCTTGATTCTCGCGGCATGGGACGATGAGTTTCTCACGCCCGCCGAGCTGCTCCGGCTGCGCGAAGCGATCGTGCAGGCCTCGGGGCTCGAGCCCTCCGATCTGCTCCCGCTGCGGGGCTGGCTCGACCCGAGCGCGCCGCCAAGCGCTGCACAGCTGCGTAAGCTCCGCCGTGGTTTGGCCGAAGCGCAAGCGAAGCCAGCGGTCACCGCTGCCGAGCCGCAAGAGGGTTGGGCCGCACGCTACGCCGCGGTTCGCAAGCTGCTGCTTCTGCCCCTGCAATCCGAAGTGAAAGGCGGCTACGACGTACCGAGCTTTGCCGCTTTGAGCGGCGAAGAGGTGGCGCGCATTCGCACCCTCTTGGACGGACCGAACGCGGACGTCCGTGAGCAAGTCCGGCGCCTGCTGGGCGAAGACAGCGCGTTTCGCCAGCGCCGCACCGATGACACGCACGCGCATCGCGAGCTCGTGCTGCAGCAGTGCCGGGCGTTGACCAAGCTGCCGCTGATGCAGACGACAGGGCCGATGCCCGCGCAAGGAGTCAGCCAGTTCGCTGCAGCGTTCGAGACCATCGCACAGTTCGATCTCAGCTTGGTCGTGAAGTTCGGCGTGCAGTTCGGCCTGTACTGCAACGCGATCGAGAAGCTCGGCACCGCGCCACACCACAAGCTCCTGCCCGAGATCCGCCGCGCCGAGCTGCTGGGCTGCTTCGCGATGACCGAGCGTGGCCACGGCTCGAACGTGCGCGGCGTGCAGACACGCGCAGACTACGATCCCAAGACGCAGGAGTTCGTGATCCACACGCCGCAGCTGTCAGCGGGCAAGGAGTGGATCGGCGGCGCGGCGGTCCACGCGCGCAGCTCGGTGGTGTTCGCGCAGCTCCACACAGGCGGCGAGCACTACGGCATCCACGCATTCATCGTGCCGCTGCGAACGGCAGCAGGTGTGCTCCTGCCGGGTGTGCGCGCGGAAGATTGCGGGCAAAAGATGGGGTTGAACGGCGTGGACAACGGCCGTCTCTGGTTCGACCAGGTCCGCGTCCCGCGCACCGCACTCTTGAATCGCTTTGGCGATGTCGCAGAAGACGGCAGTTATTCCAGCCCGATCCCGAGTGAGAGCAAGCGCTTCTTCGTGATGCTCGGCACGCTCGTGGGTGGCCGCATCAACGTCGCTGGCGGCGCGCTCTCGGCAGCCAAGACCGGCCTGACTATCGCGCTCCGCTACGGCGCGCAGCGCAAACAGTTCCCGGACAAAACAGGCAAAGAACAACCACTTCTGAATTACCAAATGCACCGCATGAGGCTTCTGCCCGCCCTCGCGCACGCATATGGCCTCACCTTTGCGCAGCACGCCCTCGTGCAGCGTCTCGCGCAAAGCAATGCTGATCCGGAGCGCGCGCGCGAGACCGAGATGCTCGCGAACGGGCTCAAGGCCGTGGGGACATGGCGCGCGATCCAAACCCTGCAAGACTGCCGAGAGTGCTGTGGTGGCCAGGGTTATCTCACCAGCAATCGTCTGGACGCGCTGCGCACCGACACGGATGTGTTCACGACGTTCGAGGGCGACAACACGGTGTTGTGTCAGCAGGTCGCGAAAGAGAGGCTGCGCCTCTTTATGGCGCAGCACAGCGCGATCGGCGCGGATGCGCCGCCCTCGGCGGCGGCCACGGCACACGTGCCGCCGACAGCGGCAGCGAGCCACGATCCCAACGCGACGCCGAGCGTCGCGCTTTGCAAGGAGCTCCTCGTCACTCGCGACGAGCGGCTGATCAAAGCGCTCGCCGAGCGCGTGCAGAGGCGCGTCGAAAAAGGCATGGATGCACAAGCCGCGTTCGAGGATTGCCAAGATCACACCTTGGCGCTCGCGCGCGCACACGTCGAGAGCTTCGTGAGCGCACGCTTCCAGGAAGCGGTCGCGGCAGAGCCTGTGCTCGCCGAGCTCTTCGAGCTGTACTGCACGACGTGCGTCGCGGAAGACGTGGGCTGGTTCCTCGAAGCGGGCTTATTATCCAGCGAGCAGGCGCGGCTCCTGCGCAAGCACACGCACGAGCTCGTCGATCGCGTAGCGACGCGCGCGCTCTCCTACATCGAAGCCTTTGCGATCCCGGAGATCTGCTTGGGTCCGCTGGCAGATCCCAACTACCTACAGCGTTCTGGGCTCGTCTCAGCCTGATGTTAGGCGATCGCGCAGATCGCATCGGACGGTCGCGCGATCGCGCCGAAACACGCTCGAAGCCGGGTTTTTGCGGCCCTTGAGCGCGTGTTTACGCGTCCGCGCTTGCCCTTTGCAAAGGCGACCGGTACGCAAAGCGGGTTATGGAAATTGATGCACTGGTACCCGTGTCCCGGGTCGGTGCGGACGAGCGCACGCCCGTGCCGCCCAATCCGGCCGAAGTGCTCGCGACGTTGATGGACTTCTCCGGGAGCGTCACGCTCGCGGAGCTGTTGCAAGCGCCGCCCCCGGAAGGCATGCCGCATCCTGATGCGAGCGAGCTCGCGTGGAAGCTGCAGGAGAGTGTGCGCAAGCAGCTCGGCCAGCTGTCCACGATGGTGCTGCGCCCGCTCACTGGCCGCCATGCGCCGCCGCACCCAGCTGCAGACGAGCTGCTCGCGAGCCTCGAACGCGCGGCAGGCGCACCCGGAAAAGTCCCTGACGCACAAGGCGTGGAGCGCTTCGCGCGCGACCTCGGCGCACCGTATTTCAAGGCGCTCTACAAAGCGGTGCAGCAGGCGCAGGTACAGATCCACAGCTTGCGCTTGCGCATCACCGCCGAGGTGCGTCAGCTCGGACCGCGCGCTGCGCGACTGGAGCACATCGATGCTGCGCTGCAGCGCAGCGTACAAGGCAAACAGGTCGAGCTGTTCGAGCGCCTGGTTCTGGCCGCCGAGCTGACCTTCGAGCGCGCGTGTGCGCGTGCGTGCGCCGAGCTGCCAGAAGACTTCGGCAGCGCAGAGCTCGCGCGCTGGAGCGCCGAAGACGGCTGGCTCGATCGCTATCGGGAACGCTGCGTACGCATGACGCAAGCGCTATTCGGACACCTGCAACGCGGCCTCGAAGGGCTCGTGGTCGCGGCCGTGCACGCGGAGATCTCATGACGAAGCGTTTGGGACGTGAGCTAATTGGCCTGTGCGCGGTGCTGCTGCCGGGCGTGGTCGGGGCCGTGGTGGTCGCGAAGACGCTGAGCACCTACTGGGGTCGCGACGCCCAAGCGAGCTTGATCGTGTCGGCCATCGGCGTCGCGCTGCTGGTCGGGCTCGCTGAGCTGGTGCAGCGGCAGCTGAGAGCGGCACGGCTCGAGACCGAGGTGCTGGCGCTGCCCGCACATCCGAACGAGTCCACGCTCGATGTCATCGGCGCACAGCTGCAGAGCTTGCTGCGCGCGCGTCTTGAGAACGCACCGGCACCGAGCTTGGGTGAGAGCATCGCGCCGTTCTTCACGGGCTTGCTCGTCATGCTCGGTCTGCTCGGCACGCTGCTCGGCTTGTTCCAGACCGTGCACGGCGCAGGGCACGCGCTCACCAGCGCCAACGACGTCGACGCGCTGCGCAGCAACCTCGCCGCGCCGATCGCAGGCCTCACGCGCTCGTTCGGCTGCTCCGCCGCAGGCATCAGCGCATCTGCGATGTTGGGCCTCTCGCTCGCGCTCGTGCGCCGGCGCGAAAGTCGGCTGCTACGCGCTATCAACGCGTACGCGGCAGGTCCGCTGCGCGCACACTCCCCGCTGCGGAAGCAGGCGCGTGCGCTCGAACAGCTCGCGACGCAAGGCAACGCCGCGGGCGCGCTCGAGGGCATTGGCCAGAAGCTCGGTGAGCTCTCGGGCCAGGTCATCGAGCTGCAGACGCAAGCGCTCAAGTCGCAGCAAGCCGCATTCAGTGAGCTGCTCGGCAGCTTGCGTGAAGCGCTCACGCGCGCGGCGAGCGACTCGGGCGAGCAGCTCGTCTCGAAGCTCGGGCCGCTGCTCAGCCAAGTCGCCGAGCGCAGCGCCGAAGCGCTCACGACGCAAGCAGATGCCTTTGCTGGCGTGGCGCGCGAGCTGCGCGCGGAGCTCACGCAAGATGCGACTGAGCGCCGCAAGGAGACGAGCGAAGCGCTGCAGAGCCTGCGTGCGCAGCTGGACGATGCAGAGCGCGCACGTGCAGCAGCTCACTCCGCCGAGCTCGACAAGCTCGCGAGCCTCGCGAGCCAGAGCCTCAGTGAAGCCGAGCGGCGCGAGCGCGAGGCAGCCGAGCGCTGGCAACAGCAGCTCAGTCGGCTCGATGCGCAGCTGGAAGCGGCGCAGAACGCAGAGACCGAGCGGCTGCGCAGCCTCGACCAACAGCTCCTGACCTTGCGTCAGCGCGACGAAGCGAGTCGCGGCGATCTGGACACGCTCACCACGCGCGTGGGGAGCGAGCTGACCCGCCTCGTCGCGGCGCTGGACGCGCAGCTCGCAGCGCGGGCGAGCCTGGAGCGGGAGCACGCAGATCACACGCTGCGCGCGGCCCAGCAGCTCACAGCGGCAGCGACCACGCTCGAATCACAAGCCGAAAAGCAACAAGCGGCGCTCGAGCAGAGCGCGGCCGAGCAAAAGGCCACGTTCTCGCGCTTGGTCGAGCAGCTGCCCGCGCTGTTCGAGGAAGCTGCGCAGAGCTCGCAGGAAGCGGCGCAGCACGCGCTCGCGCAGCTCACCCAGCTCACAGAGCAGCGACTCACAGGCGTCTCGCAGCTCTTGCAAACCGAGATCGAGAGCCGCGCGCAGCTGGAGCAAGGCATGGCCGAGCGCGCGAAGAGCGCGTTCGACGAGGCTGTCCGCCAGAGCGGCGAGCTCGCACGTTTGCTCTCGCGCGTCGAGGAGCTGCTGCCGCAGCTGTCAGATGCAGCGCAAGCTGGAGCCGCGCAGACACTCGAGCGCATCAGCGAGCACATGGAAGAGCAAGCCACGCGCTTTGCGTCGTTCGAGAGTGCGCTCGCAGACGCGCGGCACGAACAAGTCGCCACGCTGGCGAGCCAGCTCACGCAGCACGCGAGCGACCTGGAGCAGAAGCTCGCGCACACCGTCGGCACGGTGCAGGACGCCGCGGCTGTGTGGCAGGCGTCGAGCGCGGAGATGCAGGCCGTCGCGAGCTTGTTCGCGAGCAGCATCGAGCGCCAGCGCGACGCCTCCGACGCGCTGATCGAGAGCCTCGGCGATGTCGAAGGCGCGGTCGAGCGTGCGGGCCAGCATGCCGCACACGATGCGCTCAGCGATCAGCTCGCCGCGACCCAGGAAGTGTTCGCAAAGCAGCTGCAGTTCCAGCGCGAGCTGTTCGAGCAGCTGCGCGCGCTGCGCTCCGGCACGAGCCGCGTCAGCTCCGTGAGCGCGGGCAGCACGACCATCCAAGGAGAGGCAGATGTTTCTGTCTGAAGCACTGCCGAGCGAAGACGGCGCGGCCGGCGCCGATCGCCTGCCCGTGTTCGCGGCGTTCAGCGATCTCTTGGCCTGTGTGCTCGGCATCTTCGTACTGTTCTTCGTGTGGGTCGTGAGCTTCGAAGCCAGCATGGCGAGCGAGCTCGAGACCGAGCGCGCGCGCAGGCTCGAAGCCACCGGGCGCCTGCACGAGCTCGAGGCCGCGCTCGCAGGACCGCTGCGCGCTGGCCTCATCACGTTCATCGACGGGACGATCGGCATTCGCGGCAGCGTGCTCTTCGACATCAACTCGGCACAGCTGCGCGACGAGGGCACAGATCTGCTGCGCCAGCTCGCCACGCCGCTCGCCGGTTATCTCGGCATGCACGACGAGGTCTTGATGGTCAGCGGCTTCACCGATGATCTGCAGATCCGCGTCGCGCCCACCAGCGCGTACCGCGACAACTGGGAGCTGAGCGTGCAGCGCTCGCTCACCGTCGTGCGCGCGATGATCGAGGCCGGCGTCCCGCCGCAAGCGCTGTTTGCAGCAGGCTTCGGCGAGAATCACCCGGTGGTGCCCAACGATACAGAGGTGAACCGCGCGCGCAATCGGCGCGTGGAGCTCGCGCCCGTGCGCCGGCCCACGCAGCTGCAGCTTCCGAAAGGCGTCCGCTCCGAAGTTTCACCCGAGGCGCGCTGACATGGAGCAGGCCGCTGTCGCGCGCGCGCTCGCAGACTTGGCAGATCTGGAGGGCCTGGGTGCACGCGGCTTCGACGCCGATAGCTGCGACTGCATCCGCGCGCTGATCGAGCGCGCGCAGGAGCTGGACACGCGCGCGTCGGCGCATCTCTTGGAGCGCGCCATGGCGCACGTCGAGCGGCTATCACTGCGCATGCAGCGCGAGCGCCAGCGCACCGAGCGCTTGCTCGAGGCCGCCGAAAGCAAATACGGTGAGCTCTCCGCCGAACGCCACCTGCTCGTGCAAGGCGACCTCACGACGCTGCGGCGGAAGCTACGCCGCCTCGCGAGCGGCACCGGCGCGAGCGCCTCGACGCAGGTCGTGCTTCGCCAGCGACATCGCGTGGCGCGCACCCAAGACTACGAGACCTCACGCGCCGAGCTGATCGCCGCATTCGCGCTCGCACGCGCGGCAGACGTGGTGCCCGAGCAAGCGGGTCCATACAACCCACTCAGGATCGCGAGCGACCTCCTCTCGCGCATTCGCGACGTCTCGCCGCTCTATCTTACAGCTCAGCTTCAGCGGCTCGAAGAGCTGGGCAGCATGCTCTCACTCCCCGAGCTCCCGGCGCCCGTACGCAAGCCGCCTCCGGTGGCGATCAAGCCTCCTGCGCGCCCGAGCAAGACCAAAGCGAGAAAGAAGCGCTAAGACTTCTGGCCGCTGATGCTGCCCGGATCGAAGCCGACCGGTGCGCCGTCTGGCAACGGCGCCCGCAAGCTCTTCGAGATGCTGTTCGCGATCGCCCGGCCCGCAGCATTCCCCTCTGCGAACACGCCGGGCCCGCGCGCGGTGATCCCGCCGTCGAGCACGAGCGTCTCGCCGGTCATGAAGCGCGACTGCTCGCTCGCGAGAAACAGCGCCGCCTGCGCGATGTGCTCCGCTGTTCCGACCTCCGGCCAAGGCTGCGCCCGCGCCAGCACGCTCGCGAGATCCGTCTCCTGCCCGCGATCGAGCAGCGGCGTCAAGATCAGCCCGGGACACAGCGCGTTGACGCGAATGCGATGGGGCGCGAGCTCGACGGCAGCGCTGCGCGTCATCGAGATGACGGCCGACTTACAAGCAGAATACGCGATCGGCCCCGCCCCCGCGTGCAACCCCGCGATCGATGCGGTGTTCACGATCACACCGCCTGTGTCATTCGCCTGCATTACACGCGCGGCGTGCTTGATGCCCAAGAACACGCCGCGCACCAGCACCGCGAATGTGCGGTCCCACGCATCCACTTCGATGTCCACCACCGGCCCGACCGCGCCAGGCATGCCGGCGTTATTGAACATGCAGTCCAGCCGACCAAACTCATGCACTGCGCGCTCCACAAGCGCTCGCACGTCGGCTTCCTTGCTCACGTCGCACGCCTGGAAGAACGCGCGCCCCGACCCGACCAGCTCCACCGTCTCCTGCCCACGCTGCGCGTCGAGGTCAGCCACCACGACGCGCGCGCCCTGCTCCACGAAGCTGAGCACGCTCGCACGCCCGATTCCGCTCGCACCACCCGTGACGATCGCGACTTTGTCTTCCAACACTCTGGTCATGCGCGGCAGTACACTCGATCGTCCGGGCGCCCACAAGCGCGTTTCTGCGCCGTTGTGTGAAGGCCGACCACCATCCCAGTCTGCCCGAAGCGATGGTCCCCCGAGCCGGTTCGCGAGACACTACCTGAGCGAACATGTCGAGCAGGGAACGCACGGCACTGGTGGCTTCGTTGCTGCTGTGGGCTGCATGCCAGAGCAACGAGGCTCCCGCCCCGATCCAGGACGCCAGCATCGATGCGTCCGATGCGCGTGTCCGCGTGCCGAGCTGCCCGGCCGGCACCGCCGGAACAGACTGCAGTCCGTGCGTTGCAGGGAGCTATTGCCCCGGCGGCGCGGCGCCGATGGCGTTGTGCGCGACCAACACGTTCGACGACGATCAAGATCCCAAGACCGCGTGCGTCGCCACCAGCAGCTGCCAACCAGGCAGCTACGTCGCGGCACCCTATTCGCGCGTGACAGATCAACGCTGCGCGCCGTGCCCCGTCGGAAGCTTCAGCACCGAGATCAACACGAGGAGCTGCAGCGACTTCCAAAAATGCGCAGCCGATGAGTTCATCAGCGAGCGGGGCAGCGCGACGCGCGACCATGTTTGCCGTCGCCTGCGCCTGTGCACAGCCGACGAATACGAGCGCGTGGCACCTACGATCCAGAGCGACCGCGAATGTATCGCGCGTACGATCTGTACGTCAGGTCAGTATGTGAGCATGCAGCCCACAGCGACGAGCGATCGTGGCTGTACCGACTGCGCGACCGGTTTTTTCAGCAGCAGCGACAACGCGATCGAATGTCGGGCTTGGCGTGTGTGTTCCGCGCAGGAAGTCGAGCGTCGTGCGCCGAGCAGCACCCATGATCGCGAATGCGCGTGTCAAACAAGCTCTGACGAAGACGCCGGGACCTGTGCAGATCCGTAAGCGCCACGAGTCCCGACCTCC
>Ga0190269_10000436_pt1 | contig 21711 bp, 15 predicted proteins | sample Popmic249IS_FD_133749 | JGI IMG/M metagenome (GOLD analysis project Ga0190269, IMG submission 133749) | Populus adjacent soil microbial communities from riparian zone of Blue River, Arizona, USA - 249 IS | ecosystem: Environmental > Terrestrial > Soil > Riparian zone | place: USA: Arizona... | reverse complement strand
AGTCTTTCTTTGCGTAGCAACAAAGGGCCTGCTTTACCTAGTACCGAAGCAACCCTTTCTAGTAGCTTCGCTATGGTTAGACTTACTAACCTACTAACCAGGGGTAGCTTCGCAATTCGCTACTGGTTGTTGCGAAGCAACTAGAGGGGCGGCGGTAGCTTCGCAATTGCTACGCTAGTAGGCGGGTAGTAAGCAACAGCAATTTTATTGCTATTTAATTTAAATTTTATAAAAAAAAAAATAAGCTATAATCGAAAGTAAAAAATAAATTTTATTCTACGAGCGTGCTTAGATTCGAACTAAGAACTTTTTAATTGACAATTAAATCCTATACCAATTTAGATACACACCCTGGCTTCGCGTATTAGCGACCTGGTTCAGGTAACTGAGGAGCTGCTAGCTATTAGCTTCTAGCGGAGCAAACAAAAATTTGCTTAGCTACCAGCAAATTTTTCTAATTTAAGCTATACTAACTGTTTTATAATTATTCTTATAATAAGTCTGGGTTACTTGTTAGTCTGGTAATAAGCTCCGCTAATTACTAGCAAGGGAAGCTTCGCTATTCGCTAGGCGGAATGCGAAGAAAGTAGCTAACTTATAAGCAACTTCTAGACTAAGTTGCTTAGCTAGACTAACAAACTTCCCTTTTCTTTTGGTAGCTTTAAGCGTATTGCGAAGCTAGATTTAAAAAAAAGAATTTTTTCACAAGCTGAAGCAAGTGACTGTTTATTTCGCCTTGAGCAGTTTAAGCTGTTGGCTTTCGAAATATCTATTTTATCTTATCTACTAGTAGCGTAGCAATAGCTAGCTTCGCAAGCAAATCGTAGATATTACTAGCAATAAATAATAATAAATACTAGCTGCTTGTAATACCTAGTACCGAAGCAATCCTTTCTAGTAGCTTCGCTATCGTTAGACTTACTAACCAACCAACCAGGGCTGCCTAGCTTCGCAACCTTAGTTGCTTCGCTACAACTGCTAGTTATTACTCGATAGGCTTAGTAATCGTAAATATAACTAGCTTTGCAAGCAAGCGCTGGGGGGTTTGTAACTCAATATGGTTAATAATTATTATGAATATAATAATAAGAAAGCCATCATTAATGCGAATAATCCTGTTGCTTCAGCTAATGCGAATCCTAAGATTGCATAAGTGAATAATTGTCCTCTTAATTGAGGATTTCTAGCAGTAGCTAAGATTAAAGAACCAAATACAGTACCTATCCCTGCACCAGCTCCAATTAAACCTGAGCAAGCAACTCCCGCTCCTATATATTTTGCAGCAGCTAACATTTTAAAAATTTAAAGTAATATAATAGCGTCTAACATATTAATTTAATAAAATATATTAATTTTTTAATTTTTTATAAATTAAAAAGTAAAAATATATTAAACTATATAATACTCTTTTAATAATAGTTTTTTTTTCTTTTTTTATACTCTATGTTCAAATAAAGTTGCGCGTCTAGTCTTTCTTAAAAAAAAAAGATATTGCAGCTCACTTAGGACGTAGGTTAGCTAGAAATATTAATAGCGAAGCAATTAGCAAATTTTCAATTATACGGTTAGCAGCTACTTGTAGCTTCCCGCCTAGCGTAGTTAGCCTTGCTACAAAGGGCTGCCTGCTTCTCCCTAGTAGCTTCGCTACAACAAAGCTGCTGCGCAAGTAGCTGTAGCTTCGCTACAGTACCGATCCTAGCCTTGTTGCTTCGCTTCTACAAAGGGCTGCCTGGTAGTCTTGTAGCTTCGCAATCCAGAGGTAGTTGCAGTAACTTCTAACAAAGCAAGGCAATTGCTAGTTAGGCAGGGGTAGCTTCGCAATTCGGTAGGCGGGAAGCGAAGTAACAAGAAGTTATAACTAGCTAAGCAATTACAACTAGCTAGAAAGAAGGGGCAGCTAGCTTCGCTACAGGCAGAGGTTGTTGTAGCGAAGCAACTAGTAGGCAGCCCTTTGTAGCAACGCTAGGTAGAAGCTAGCTACAAGTAGTAAGACTAATTAGCTAACTTCTAATCAGCTGTTGTTTCAAGTCGGTAGATTTATTGCTTCGCTACTGCTAATCAGCAATTCCTAATTATTTGATTTGCAAGCTAGGGGATGGGGATGGGGATGTGTATGTAGGTGAAAAAACAATTAAAGCAGAAGTAATATAAATAATAAATAATCTAATTTCTTCTAAGCTATTTAAATAATTAGAACTTGTTTCTGATAATTGACTATAATTATTCAATATTAAAGGAGAAAATAATATAAATAATAAAGAAATTAAAGCTATAGTAATATATAAAGAATAAGTAGTAATTACCCCAGTATCTAATTTAGATAGATTTTTTCCAGCATTATAAAAATAATTAGATAAACCATAAGGTCCTAAGAATTCAATAGCACCTCTATCTAATTCTTTGGAAATAGAATACCCTAAATTAAAACCAGCTTGAAAAATAAAATGATTGTAAATTACATCGAAATAATATTTTCCATTTAAGAAAGCATAAATATTTCTTGCGCTAGCGACCTGGAAGCAAGCAACTAGTTTATTATTAGTAGCAGTAACTTCGTAACAGCAATTATTTAAAAGAAACCCAAAAGGTAAATGATATAATACAATAGCAGAAAAAGCACCAGTAAAACTTAAGATGGCTGGTAATAATTTAATTAAAAGGTTGCTTGAACTAGTGGTAATATCTCCGATACTACAAGTAGTAAATTCTGCTTCAATTAAAGAAATATTATTTGGATGCATAAAAATAGAATTTTGGAAGAAATCACTACCTATACCTATAAATAAATCGGAGAAAACAAAACCAAAGAATATACTAAATAAGGCTAAAATTAATAAAGGGAAAATTACTATTAAATTAAGTTTTTCTCCTTCACCATTTAAAGAATTAAGATAAGAATGTTTATTTCCATTAGGTGTAGTTAAGAATACTAAGCTTATTAATCTAAAACTATAAAAAGCGGTAATTCCTGCAGTTAAAGAACCTAGTATATAAGCATATATACCACTAAAGTTGTATTGACCGAAAGCTAATTCTAAAATTAAATCTTTACTATAAAACCCGGTTAAGTAAGGAGTAGCTAATAAACTTAATGAACCAGTTAACATAACTGAATAAGTAAAAGGTAAAAATTTTATTAATCCACCCATTTTTCTAACATCCTGTTGATCAGCAAAAGAATGGATAACAGCACCAGCTCCTAAAAATAATAAAGCTTTAAAGAAAGCGTGATTTACTGTATGCATCAAAGCTACATTATATTGGCTTAGACCTATAGCCATCATCATATAACCTAATTGAGAAATTGTACTAAATGCAATTATTCTTTTTAAATCGTTAGCTAATAGACCACTAGTAGCTGCTATAAATGCAGTAGTAGACCCAATAATAGTTATAACCAATAAAGCAGTACTACTATATTCTAAAATTGGTGATACTCTTATCAATAGATATATTCCCGCTGTTACTAGTGTAGCTGCATGCAATAAGGCACTTACAGGTGTAGGTGCTTCCATACTTCCAGGTAACCAAGAATGTAAAGGAATATTAGCACTTTTAGCTAAAGCACCTCCTAATAGTAATAAAGAAATAATAGTAATAGTAATATCATTAATAAAAGGCACTAAACTAAAAATTTCAGAATAATTCAATGATCCAAATATAGAAAATATAGCAAAAAAACCTATACTCATTAACATATCACCACCTCTATTCATTGTAAATGCTAAAATTGCTGCTTTATTAGATTGTATTCTAGTAAAATAAAAGTTAATTAATAAATATGAAACTACTCCTATTGCTTCCCAACCTACAAACATAACTAAAAAATTACCACCACATATTAATACTAACATTCCTGCAGTAAACGCAGATAAATATGCAAAAAATCTTTGAATGTGCACGGCTGTCAAATTTATCATGCAATTAATTATTATTAAAATTTCTACCTGTGTTCATACCAGATTTAATAGATTGAATTAAGTCTAATCCTTCAAGTGTAAGATGTTTACCATCAATCATCAATTTAGCAATTTCACACCAATCAATAAAATCAAATAGTAGCTTTGCAATACCAAGTAAACTATTTTTATTAAAAAAAGGAATAACTATATTAATAATATCTGATAGTTTTACTTTATAAAAACCAACTGCAGGTTTATTTGGATATTTATATATTTTACCTGTAGCTGCGCAACTAAATATTTAGCTATATTCTCCATTAATTTAATATCTCTATCGTGTTGGGAGATTCTAAATCTTAATTGAGCCCGATATCCAATTTTATGTGTTGATTTAGTAATATTAACATCAAAATTTCCATCACCTGAAACAAAACCTGCAATCCAATTAGTTGCGCAGCTACAGGTATAATTTCAGTATTAATTATTGGTCTTTCAATTGGAATAAAATTCTTAAATTCAAATTTTAACATATCAGATAAACCTAAATTCATTGATGCTTTTATATTAATTATTTGATATAATCCTTCTATAGTTAGATGAGTTTTTTTTTTTTTAAGTTCTATTACTTGTTTAAATAATCTAAAATCTGCTAATTTTTGAGTTAATTGTAGCTTCGCAACTAGGGTATTTATCAAAATGATTAATTAATATTATTAAATCTTTAATTGAATCGATTGAATAATTTACTTTACTTTGATTAGGATAACTATATATTGAACCAATACCACCTAAAAATTGTTGTATTTGTAATAAAATAGAAAGGTCTCGTTTATCTACACCAATTTGAAATTTAGGTTGAACACGCCAACCTAAAGTACGCTTATTATTTTTATCTATTATAATAGAGAATGAACCTTCAGCATCAGTAAAACCAGTTAAAAACCAAGGTTCTACTTTAGATGGGTAATTGAAAGTAGAAAAATTTCTTATTAATTGTTTAGAAGGGATTTTGATTTGATAGTTTTTTTCAAAACCCATTAGAGTACACCTTAAATGCATTGGTTTAAATTTAGTGCACCAACTACCGTCTACTCGTTGCTCTTTTACAGTATTAGAAAATAACACTGATTTAGATCCGCGATAACCCATTTCATTTTCAATCATCTTTTGGCTTATTACCGTATCTGAGTGATTAGTTCAGCCACATATATCCTTTCGTATATAGCTTGGTACCTAAAGCTTTAGGGTGTCCCCGGAGTTTGATAGTTTAACCCACAATAGTGTTTTCCCAAAACACTTAGCAGGATCTGTAGATAAATAATCTACACTATAAATATGTATCAAAGTAGAACAGTATATAACTGCTAATCCTAAAGATACTGTTAACTGATCAAAATAAAAAGACCAAGATATATTTAATATTTCTATATCTAACCAACTAATTATATCTATACTTACTGGTGATCCACAAATACCTACTTCATAAAAGGCTATAGTTATTAAAATAGATGTTGTAACTAAACTTACACATGATATTATTTGAGATCCAGTTACTCCTATTTTTCTACCTAGTAATCCACTAACTAATGAACTTAATAAAGGTAAAATTATAATAGATAAATACATTAATTATGTAATGAAATAGTCCCTCTTAATCTATAATATGCTACTAATATACTTAATCCTATTACAGATTCTGCTCCAGCTATCGATAAAATATATATACTAAAAATTTGACCTATATTATCATCAAAATTATAAGACATAATTAAAACTAATAGTGTTACAGATAATAACATAATTTCTATAGCTATAATCATTAATATAATATTTTTTCTATTTAATACAAATCCTAATATTCCTATTATAAATAATAATATAGAGATAATCATTTCTGTCGCTTTGCGAATTATATCATTTTTGTTACGTTTAATAAATGCTATTTTTTTTTTTACTTCTATTTTTGACTGTCTTTTATTTAAAAAAAAAAACCTCTTTTAATACCTAGCTTCGCTTCCTTCGCAACCTTCACAGGTATACCTTAGAGTAGCTTACAAGCCTTACTTTGCTTCTAGCTTCGCTTGCTACCAACTAGCTTGTTATTAGTTACTTGCCTGTGGCTTGCGAAGGAAGCAAGCGGAGCTAAAAGCTAGTTACAGCTAGTTGTTATATTAATATCTTCGATTGTGAAGCTACTAGATTAACAAGCAGAAATACTAACTAGTTAGCTATAAAGCGGAAATTGGAGGATTCGAACCTCCGGCCGATTTTATTCGGCTTTCGTTTTCAAGACGAACTTAATAAACCACTCTAACAAATTTCCTTTATTGCTTGCGCACCCTTAGCGTAGCAACAAAGGGCTAGCTAGCCCTTTGTTGTTAATAATAAATATTTATATCTAGAGTTCTGAGAAGCAAGCTAACTATAAATTTAAAATAAAAACCACTAACCTTAGCTAGCTTTCGCTAAAATTTTACTAGTAAGTCTTGTTAGTAGCTAGTTAGTAAAATTAATTTTCAATAGCGAGCTTACCGACCTGGTAGCAATCCCCAACCCGCCGCCTTGCGAACCTAGCCTAGCGTAGCAACCAGCCTAGCCGCCGCCCCCTAAATTTTAAAAATGGGACTAAAAAAATTATTGAGAACGAAAATTAGAATTTAGCTAATTATGAATTTCTTTAAAAATTTTAAAAAAAAGTAGATAGTTGCGAAGCTAGTCTAATTTAATTTTGCTAGCTTCCTACACTTGCGAAGCTACAAGGACAAAAATGGTTTAATATAACAAACAGACAGGTTTGATTATAAGTAAGGTTCAATTCCTTATTGTTCTATTTTCCAATACGTTTATAGAATTATTCTATATTTGTTTTTTGGAAATATGTTTCAAATTTAGTGTTACTGGCTAGTAGATCTTGAAATTGCAACTATTCTCTCAAAAATTAGTAGCTTCGCAATTCGCTAGGCGATGTTGCAATAAAATCAACTTAGTAAGAAATCTAGTTTATAAGCCTTGTAGCTTGTTAGTCTAGTTTTAGCTAACCTTGTTAGCAAGTAGCTCTCTAGTAGCTTCGCTAATTGAAAAAATAACTAGTTAGCCGGACTTAGTTGCAACTTGTAAGTCTAATGATTTGCTTAGAAGTTAGCTAAAACAACAGGTCGCAAGGCTAAAAAATTAGACTAGCTTCGCAACTACAAGAAGCTACTAAATAATCTAATCTTATGTTTCTTAAGTTACAGCTTTCTTGCGAACAGGTTGTACAAACTACATCTTAATTTTGCAAGTTAAGCGAATTTCTAGTAAGTTTTCTCCCTCCTGAGTAGCAGCTACTTGTAATACCTAGTACCGAAGCAACCCTTTCTAGTAGCTTCGCTATCGTTAGACTTACTAACCAACCAAGCCCTTTGTTACTTAGCTAATGGCAAAAAAGACTTACTAGCAAGTAGTCGAAATAAACCAGTTTGAATAATATTTGCTTACTTACCAGCTGCTAGTTAGTCTGGCTTATAAGTTAGAAAGACTAGTTCCTAGCCGCCGCTGGCCCTAGCGTTGCTACTGCCTCTAGTTGCTTCGCAACAAACCTGTAGCGAAGCAAGCCCCTGGTTGGTTATCCCAGTTGCGAAGCTACAACTTGTAGTTAATGCTTCGGAAGTTAGACTTAGTAATCGTAGATCTTACTGGCTAGTCTTTCTAGAAGCTTCGCATACAGGCAGCCCTTTGTAGAAGCGAAGCAACCAGGGGCAGCCCTTTGTTTACACCGCAAGAAGCAAAAGTAGAAGCAGCTGTAACCAGGCAGGCAGGGGGTAGCTTCGAAATTCGGTAGGATAAGTTACAACAACAACTAGAAGTTATTACAATTACAAGTAGCAAGAAGTAAGCCAGCTAGAGGTGAGGGGTGAGAAATTTTCTCTTACTAACTAACTAGAAAGCAAGCAGTTACTTCGTTACTGGGCCAGGCTGGGGTAGCTTCGCAAAACGCAAGGCGGGTAGCTAAAATAAAAAAGGTTGTTTTATTAGTAACTAACTTAGCAATAAATAAAAACAACTTTTTTATTTATTTTAATTCTAAGCTATTGAGAGTTAGTCTAGTTTTAGCTAACTACTAGTAGTAGAAGTAACTTATCCTAGTTAGTCTAGTGACTAGTTGTTATAAGCGAAGCTTATTACTACAAAAGCAAGACTTTCAAGCCCAAGCCTGCCTGGTTACAGCTGCTTCTACTATTGCTTAAACCGGACCTTACAAAGGGCTGCCTAGCTTCGCAACTAGCTGCAAATATTCAAATATAATAAATGCTGCGCTACTCTTTTTTAGAATCGGAGTTATTATTAGTAGCGGAGCTACTACTAGCTTGCAAATCAGTTAAAGCTATAGCACCTGAACCTATTTCTAGAACAAATCCAACAGTTAATACAATAAAGAAAATAATTCCTACTGTAAAACCAAAAATAGAAATTTGGTATAATGAAACGGCTAATGGGAACAGTAAAAGAATTTCAAGATCAAAAATTAAAAATAATAAGGCTACAATCATAAAGTGAATTTGGAAAGTAGATCTAGTTTGACCAGGTATAGGCGCGAAACCACATTCGTACTGACTTACTTTAGCAAAATCAGGTTTATGTGGAGCTAATAAAATATTTAAAGCTAATAATAAAGCGGCTAGAATAGGAACAAAAATAAATATAAACAATAAATTATTCATTTAAATGTAAAATAAAGATAAAGATAGTAATTGTGTACTATTTAAAATTAATGAAGGTTTTATAAAAAAAAATAAAATAGAAAAAGTTAAAGTAGAGATTAAATAACTATGAGTATTAGTTATAGGCTGCGCAGCAATTATATCAATTTTGTTACTAAATTTTATAGGTTGATGCGCACCAGGCCCTGCTGCAATGTAATAACTGCTTGACTTAATTTCAAAAGCTTTGCTTAGCTTTCGCAAGTAGCTAGCAGTTACTTCGTTACTGGGAGAAGAATCGCTAGAAGAAGTGAAAATAACTTTTATAATTTGTAAATAATAAGAGCAACTTATTACACTTACTATTATAGCTACAACTGATATAAAATAATAACCATTTTGTAATGCTGAATATAATACTAATTGTTTAGAAAAGAACCCAATTAAAGGAGGTATTCCAGCCATAGAAAATAAAGATATAGCTAAAGATAAGCTAAGTAAAGGATTTCTGAAGAAATAACCTTTAAATTCAGAAATATAAGTAATATCTTTGTAGTAACTTCGTAACAAGCCCCTTCTTCGCAAGGCTGCTGGCGTTGCTAAGCCATTTCTATCAGAATAAGGCGGAATCGAAGCAAAAACTTCTACCTCACCCTCTGCCTCTCCCTCTAGCTCTCCCTCTGCCTCTCCCTCTAGCTTACAATCCATAGGAGCAGAATTAATAAAATAAGTTAAACCTAATATTACTAAAAAGATATTTAAATTAGTAATAGTATATTGTATTATATAAAATATAAAGGAATCTATGGATTGTTCTGTGTTAACAGCTAAAGATAATAAAATAAAACCTATATGAGATATTGTACTATAGGCTAAAAGTCTTTTTATTCTTACTTGAGCTAATCCTAATAAGCTTCCTACAATTAAAGATAAAGTAGCAGAAATTAATAATAAAGATTTTAATATATTATTATTAATAAATGAAATTTCTCCCTCTAGCGAAGATAGGGAAGCAACCCTTCCCCCTGTTGTGCCCCTATCGAAGATAGCTGCGGTATTGAAGATATCCCAACTAGACCAACTTAAGGCGGATAATAAATTTATATTTTGTTCAGCCCCGGCCGCGTAGCTAAATCCACTATTATTAATAATTATAGTTTTTAATCCACCTACAATTCCTAATTTTATTTGTAGTTCTAATAATATAAATAAAATAGATATTTTTGGTATAATAGTTAACCAAGTTGTAACTATTGTAGGAGTTCCATCATACACATCCGGAGACCAATTATGTAAAGGTGCAGCTGCTATTTTAAATAAAAATCCTATAAATATTAAAATTAACCCTAAACTTATACCTTGTATAATATATTGTTGATTATAATCAATAACTGAATTTAATATATATAAAGATTCTAAATTTGTTGTTCCTGTATAAGAATAAATTATACCTGTTCCTAACAATATGATACATGAAGATAGTCCACCTAATAAAAAATATTTTAATCCTGCTGAAGTTGAAGATTCTGAATTTCTATATAATGTAGATAAAACATATAAACCAAAAGATTGTAATTCTATACTTAAATATACTGAAATTAAATCATAACTTGATATTAATAAAGAAGAACCTAAACTACTAAATAATACTACTAAAGAATAATCAGTTGAATGTTTATCAGTTAATAATACGAAAGTAGTTAATTTTTCTCTCCCGCCATTGCATCCCCTTGCTTCCAGGTCGCTAACCCTAACAGTACTTAGTGGTGCTCCGTAGTTAGTCGTTAGACTTAGTGAAGCATCTGTTAGCTGAGCAGCTGGTAAGCTTGCTAATTTATATTTTATTTGAGGCCATGCAATTAATATTCCACCTCCTATTGTAAATAAGAAAATTTCTATTAATTGACTAATAGCAGTAACTTGAAATAATCCACTATATAACCCTATTCCGGAACCTATACACTCTAAATTTAAACAATTTAAACTCAAGGCTCCAGCAAATAGGAATACTATAGAAGTAAATCTAGTAACATGAATAGAAGAAAATTGTGTGTTTAAACCAGGTAGCGCCTTAGCGACTATTAAAATTAAAATTGCAGATGTAATCATCACAAAAATAAAAGAAAAAAAAACTTTGTTGTTCCTTACTAGTTTCGCTAGCAATAAGCTAGCAATAGTTTTTTTATATTTATTAAACTTTTTATAGCGAAGCAATTCCTTATTCTTATATTAGAACTAATTAGGTTAGTATTACTTAGATAAAGACTATTATAATAAATACGACTGGCTTTGGAATTTGGAAACTAGCAACATATAAAAATAAATACTAGCTGTTGTTATAATCTCCGCTAATTACTATTGTTATTTTCTACGGATTGTGTGTAACTAGTTTAATTAATAGTGGTTAGTTGCTAGCAGCTAATAGCCGTTAATCTTTGAATTGCTGCTTTTAAGTTTAACGAGTAAGTAGCAATTGAAGTTATAAGCTTCGCTTATTACAGCTGCACCCCCTACCGAACCTAGCCTTGCGAACCTTCCCCTTGCTTGTACCGAAGCAAGCCCAGTTGCGAAGCTACAGCTAGTTCTAATTGTACTAACTTCTAGCAAGTTATATCTACTAGCGACTAGTAGCGAAGCTACAAAAGCAAGCCGCCCCTGCCTGCTTGGGTATTACAAGAAGCTAGAAGCAGACAGGCAACCCTTTGTAGCAGTAATAATAACTAGCTTGCTAGCTAGCTAGTTATTATAACAACTAGGCAAGGGGAAGGTTAGGTAGGCTTGGTTCGGTAGGGATGCAAGTAGCAGTAACAACTAGCAAGGGCTAGCTTCGGTAGGCGGTGGCTAGCTACGCAAGCAAGCGACCTGGAAGCAAACAGCTAGAAGTTATAACAAGAAGCTAAATTAGAAAATTGAAAAAAAAAAACTAATAATTAGCCAGACTTACTGCTACACAAAATTCGCAGCTACAACTTGAAGTAATATCTATGATATTACAAGGCCACGAAGCTAGCTTTGCTAGCAGCAAATATTAACTTGCTATTAATTACAAAATATCATAATCACTTTTGCAGCTAAAGCTGTGTAGTGCGCACACTGCTTCTATAAAATTATAAAGCAAAAAGCTTTATTTTTAATATTACGAGTAAAGAGACTTGAACTCTTACAATATATAAATTATGAGTTCCTAAGACCCATCTGTCTACCAAATTTCAGCATACTCGTATTTAATATAATAGTCTAGCTACTAGCTACTAGCGTAGCATCCCTACCGAACCTAGCCTACCGAACCTTCCCCTTGCCTAGTTGTTATAATAACTAGCTAGCTAGCAAGCTAGTTATTATTACTACTACTGCTTGGTTGCATCCCATTGCTTATCGCCCCTGCCTGTAGCGAAGCAAGCCCTTTTTTTTTCCTTTTTTTTGTAGGGAAGCACAAATTTTTTTTTTTTTTTTTTTTTTTGCTAGCTTCTAGGTGAAACTAGAAAGTCTGACGACTAACTAGCAGCAAAGCTAAGCTGCTAATTGTTAAGCAAGGAGTTTTTATTTTATATCTTTAATACCTGCTGCTATTTGTAATTGTATTAACTTTTAGCAAGTTATATCTACTAGCGACTAGTTGTTCTTAGCGAAGCTTATTACTACAAAAGCAAGCCCCTGCCTGGATTTGCTTGTAATATCCAGCCCTAGCTTCGCAACTCTAGTTGTTGTAGCAGTTTGTTCTAAGCTTCGCTAATTACTAGAAGTTACTACAACTGCGCTAGACAGAGGCTAGCTTCGGAAGAAGATATAACTAGCAACAAGCAATGCGAAGCTACAAGAAATACAAATTAGTCTAGCTAACTTATAAGCCAGAGTTACAAGCAGCTAATTAGAGGGAGAAAAACTTTCTGCTAACTTCGCTAGCAGCTGCGCTAATAACAAGTAAGCAAATAGCTGCAATTTGCTGCGTTGCTAGTAGCAACTGAAAATTTAATTAAATACAGCTTACTTACTTAAAGAAAATAAGACTAGCTTAGCTAGTAAAATTTGAAGAGAGGGGGGTAGTTACTTCGTTACAAGTCCTTGCGAAGCTACTAGAATTAGAATAAAAAAAAGAGTTACAAGCGTATCTAGTAAAAACTCCTAAATTTTAAATTGTAATTACTAGTTACTTGCCTGTGGCTTGCGAAGGTAGCAAGCGGAGCTAGAAGCTAGTTACAATATTTATAACTTATATAATTTGAACTTTTGTGCTCTTTTTATTTTTTATCTTTCTTACCCTCCTGATAAGCAATTCTTTTTAAAATTTCTCCCTAGTTGCTTCGCTACAACAAAGCTGCTAGCAAGTAGCTGTTGCTTCGCAAGCCTTTGTTGCTTCGCTAAGGGTAGCTTTCAGGTCGCAAAGCAAGCAAAAGCAACAAAGCAATCAAAAATTTTCTAGCTTATTGTTACTAGTTGCTTCGCTACAAGGGCTAGCTTCGGAAGGCAGGCGCGCAAGTAGTCTTAATTCAACTTATTATATTCCTACTAATTGTATAATAGTAAAAATTAAGATTGTACAGGTAACATTTTAAATGCATGGAATGGAATAGGACTAGCTAATGTCCATTCTAAAGTATTTACAGGTTGATTTTCCACTTTAAATTCTTTATCAGAAGTAAAATAAGGTATAACAGCCCAAGGGTTATTATTACTTATTCTTTCATTTGCGAAAATATCATAAATTATATATCCAAAGAATAAAGTAGCTACTACAGAAATTATAGAACCTAAACTAGATATTTGATTCCATCCACTAAAAGCATCAGGGTAATCCGGGATTCTTCTAGGCATACCAGCCATTCCTAAGAAGTGTTGAGGGAAGAAAGTTAAATTAACCCCTACGAATAAAGTCCAGAAGTGTATTTTTCCTAAGAAATCATTAATATTTCTACCAACTATTTTAGGAGTCCAATAGTAGAAACCAGCAAATAATGCAAATACTGCACCCATTGATGAAACATAGTGGAAGTGGGCTACAACGTAATAAGTATCATGGAATGCTATATCTAAAGAAGCATTAGATAATACAACACCAGTTAACCCTCCTATTGTGAATAAAGCTAAGAAACCTAATACAAATAATAAAGGAGTACTATATCTTAAACTTCCACCATAAAGTGTAGCTAACCAAGAAAATATTTTAATTCCAGTAGGAACAGCAATAACCATAGTTGCAGCTGTGAAATAAGCTCTAGTATCCACATCCATTCCTACTGAGAACATATGGTGCAAAAAAGGTTAGCAATAGATGAAATATACTGAATAATTTTAATCTATTACTCTACTCTCACGAGTAGGATCGGAATATATCTTCAACTTATTTATGGTTTAGCATTTCCAATTTTATTGGCTTCTATATTTATCACATTAACTTTTTTCTTGATTTTTCGTATTTTATCCAGTCCTTCTTCTGTTAAGTGTTCTTTGTTTATAACCATAGTATACACTTTAAACCAATTAGCAAAAGATGTAGCTTTAATAGTCTTAAGTGGAAAACTATGAAAGTAATTACAAACACTATGTGCTCCTATAAAAGTATTACAAGTATATCTGTATACTTCTTTAGTTTCCCCTCGCAAGCTAACCTTACCATGAGAAAAAAGGTTTCTAATATAAAAAAGAAACAATTTAGCATTTTTTTGATCTAATAAATATCTTAATTGTACACGGAATCCTGATTTTGTCGCAGGTCGTCCGGTTATATTTATATTAAAGGAACCTTCAGCATCAGTAAAACCCGATAGCCAACCATCATTAAGAGTAGGCATAATAGGTTCTTCAATTAAAGATAGAAGTGGCCATAGACCAAAAATATGAGAAGTGGGACTAGAAAGTTTATCATTAATATCAGTGATTCATCTTCTAAGTTGTGAAATACGATGTAGTAGACAAAGGTTCCCATTAAAAAGAATACAAAGCAAAAGTACTCCAATTAAATCTTGTACAATATAACGATAGAAGACTGTACTACCACTCTTACAAAATTTAACAGTACCGAAACCTAGAATAGAATGAATGTGATCAAGAATAGCTTTTTCCTTTTGTGTTATTACAAATCGAGGCCGTCCCCCAAATGTAACTATAGAACCATCCCCTTCTACAAATCCAATAAACCAAACTAACCAAGAATCAGAAATTTGATTAGTATAATTTAATTTTGCATAAAGAGTTCGGAATGAACTAAATTTAAAATAAGTTGTCTCGCGTGTATTCTCTGAGGAACTCTTATTTCTAATAGATTTACTTCGATTTCCTGCTGATTGAGTTGTTTTTGTTGTTGTTGTAGTTGCTTCGCTACTACTACAACTATTACTACTAAGATTTTTACTATAAAAAGTACCTAGTAGAGTTGAACTGTTCCAGCATATAGCGAGATTTATTACCTCCATCTTACGATGAAGGAGAGCCACCAATTCTTCTCAAAATTTAAGGTAATTAAGAATAAAGAAACTCCAAACTAGGAAACCTAAAATACCAATAGAGAACATAGCATAGACCATACCAATGTAACCAAAAATAGGTTTACCTGAAAATGTTGATACTATGTGACTAACTATTCCAAACCCTGGTATAATTAAAATATAAACTTCTGGGTGACCAAAAAACCAGAAAAGATGTTGATATAATATTGGATCACCACCTCCCGCAGGGTCATAAAAACTGGTATTAAAGTTTCGATCTGTCAGTAACATTGTAATTGCCGAATAAAAATCTTGATATACGAGACTAGTCCCATGAATACTAACTATAGCGAAGCAAGTAGTTGTATTCTTAAAAATATAATGATTTATATTTAGAGTATATACTCTTCTATTCACATAGAAGTTGGGAATAAATCTTAAAAATCTAAGTTGTAAAATTTGTTTAAATGATTCCAAATAAAAATAGTTCTCTTATCATTCATTTCTGATTTAAGGTGTAATACTTTTTCTATATTCTCCTGAGAATATTTAAATCTAGGATTAAATAGATTAAGAATTTCCTTCCAATTATTATAATCTAAAAATTTAGAACCGAATAAAGGGTATTCGTTTAAATAATTTACTAATATTAAATTAGTTTCTAAACTCATAGTTCTAAGTCTATATTGAGGATGAGAAGTATTTTCTCTTGTATTTTTAAGAGAAACATTTAAAAATTTAGCAATATCTGCTAAAAATACCTCATTACTATAACCTAAATGATCTTTTTGTCTTTGACTTAATTCAAATTTACATTCTATTTTAGGATATTTACCTGTAGTAGCCCCTTCTTGCGAAGCAAAGCAACAAGTAGTTCTAACACTAAAATGACCGTCAGATTCAATAATTCCGGATAACCACGCATTTTTATTTAAAGATATCGTATCTATAGGTAATTTACTTAAATTTAAATTTGGGTTTTTATTATTAAGCCAATCAATTAATTTATGAAGAGAATTAATTTTAGGTGTTCTCATATTACCATTTAATAAATTAACTAAATTTAAAATTCCTTTTTGATCATTAATATATAAAACATAAGCATTTGCTGCGTAGCTGTTACCCTTTTTACGAATTAAAGAACCGTATCCTAAATTTTTTTGTATTAGTAAAGCTAAAGGTAAATCTTTCAAATGAAATACTATTTGAATAGAAGGGTAGTTAAGTTTACCTTTAGAAGATCTTTCAGTTTTAGGTACAATAATTGTTCCATCACCTTCAATCAAACCAGTCAAGTAAGTGATAAATTTATAATTATTAAATGAAAAATTAGAACTATAACTTGGAATTAACAATATACTATTACAAAAGATTCTTTCTGGCGTATATTCTCTGAGGATCCTTAAATAATTCAAATCATTTAAGTTTCCTGCTGATTGACTTTCTGATACAAAATTAAGAAAGTGTTTCCAGCATATAGCCAAATTTAGAGCCGGCACAATATTAAATTTACCGGCTAATACTGGTAAAGATAATAATAATAAAATTGCCGTTACAAAAATAGCCCAAACAAATAGAGGTAGTTTATGTAAAGACATACCATTAGTTCTCATATTTAAAGTAGTACTAATGACTTTGTACTTAGCTAATTTCTTAGCTAAATGGACTATATCTTCAGCATTTCTAATTTTGGCTAGAAATGGTGTCTAACGTATAGTCTCTGAGGATCCTACTTTATAATTTATTATTTTGCTTACTAATTAAGCCCTTAAATTATATTTGGTTTCCTGCTGATTGTCCATTGTAATATCTTTAAAATTTTCACTTTCCTTCAAAGGCGTACCACCTTATTTTTTTTTTTCCCCATATTTTTCTACTAGCAAAGCAAGTAGTTCTCCGAATTGCTTGCTTGTAGCTAGTGAGTAAGCTGCTGCTACTAACAAGCTAATCGAAGATATCACCAAGGGCCAGCTAGCTACTAGCTATTGCTTTATTTGAAAGAATTTAAATTTAAAGCTATAAGCAGCAGTAGCGAAGCTAGAGTAATCTAAAAAAATAAAGTATAAATTAAAGTGTAGCTACGCAATCGAAAGCAAGTATTTAAAGCTTTAGGAGGTTCCAGCATATGGTTAGAAATTTTATATTAACCCCACAATAACTACTATCTATATAAATTACACATATTTAAAATAAAAACCATGATAAATTTTACCCGTATCAATATACTTTACCAATGTTGTTTGTGTAGCAGGTAAACCTTTATCTCTAAGATAAGAAATACATTTACCAATGCTAAAAAACAATACTTCGTTAGTAGTATTAGCATCGATTAGTAAAACAGATTTACTTAAACTATTAATAGGCTTATTTTTATTAAATTTTTTTCTATCATTTTCCAACTGTAAAGCTAAATCTAAAATAGAAATATCTTTAACTTTAGCAGTAATTTCCGGAAATCTAGTAAATAAATATTTACCTAAATAATAAGTACCTTTATTTAAATGTTTAGTGAAAGTAAAATGACTAATATTAAGATTAACTATAAAATCTTTTTGTTGAGTTGAATAATAATACAATACGGTTTTATCTCTATTATACATATATAAAGGTTTAGCATTAGACCCACTAGGATTATTTGCAACTTTAATAGTATTTAAATTAAAACTTGGATCTAATAAAAAAAATTGTTCTAATACTATTTCAGATCTAAAACTATAATTATTATACAAAGGTATAATTTCTAAAGTAAAATTAAAAAAACTTTCTTTATTTAGTAGAGGTATTAATTTTCCGATTGTTTTATATTTATTATTAAGATAGCCAGATAATCTTACAGCTAACTGTGATGATGAACCAACATATTTTTGGCCTGTATTTTTATGTGTAAAAATGTAAACACCCGGTATTTGAATTTTACTAGAGGGTAAACCCAGATTATCTTTAATAATCTTTTTTGATTCCTCTTTATCTAAATTATTTATAACTATCCTTGGTGAATTAATTAAAATTTTTAATATTTCGTCATTTATTGTTATATTACAATAGGCTAAAATATCATTAATTATTTTACAATTAACAGGTTTTTTGCTATTAATATGTTCGAGGGCTAACTTATAAGAAAACTGATTTGGACCTTTCCTACCTAAAATTGTTTTCCAATTTTCATTTAGTAAATTAGAACCTCCCTTCAACTCCACAGTTTTGGCTTGTGCGAAGCTAGGCGAATGAGTAGATTTACAGTTATAGCTAATATTTAATATATTGATTTTTTTTTTTGCTTTGCTTCGCAAGAAGCTAGTAGCTGCTATTGAGTTTTTAATCAGCTTCCCATCTAACAAATTAGGGTTACCTATCTCTACCGAAGCTTCCTTTTTTTTGTATATAGGCAAGAGGATAGGGTTTTTAAAAAATAAAAATGTAAAAGACATATAGACTTCATAATCGAATAAATTATTGATAGTTGAATTAATAGCACCTAATAATGAAGATACACCAGCTAAGTGTAAACTGAAGATAGCTAAATCTACAGAACCTCCTGAATGTGATTGAACTCCTGATAATGGAGGATAACAAAAAATTGTTGGTAATTTCATGAATCTAATTTTAGAATTCATTATCATTACACGCTTTAGTTTTCACTAAAGATCGGACTATTTCTTCAACCTTCTAACTAATAAAATCAACTTTTTTGCTTCTAACGTAGCAATCCGCCGCCGCCCCTGCCTGGCTTGCTTAGAAAGTCTTTCTTGTTGGTCTAGCTTCGCAACTAGGGGATGCGGAGCATTTAAAAATACCTACCTTATCAGCTACTTGCGCAGCAGTAACTAGCTTCGCAAGTTACAGCTAGAAGCTAATATTTAATTAGATTTATAATTGTAATAATTACTTGCTGCTAGCTATCGCAAGCAGCTAGTTATATTAACTAGTATAGTTGTACCTAGTTTTCTACTTCTAATTTTATTTCTAATTTCGTTAAGTTTAGAAAAATCACCTTTATGTTTTACATAACATCTAGCCCAAACTCTAAATTCAAAAGATTTCATTCCTTTCATAGTATTATGATAGTATTTTATAATATTTTCAATAGATCTTGAATTTGTAGTTACAACTGTATGATATGTTTTTTTAGAACTAGTTTTAATACCTAAGATACATCCTATAGCAGATAAGACTATTAAATCTAATTTTTGAGTTATTTCAAAACCATGAGTTATTCTATCTTTAGATTTATTAACGAGATAGAAGCTTCCTTCTGCTTCAGTAAAACCTATTAACCATGCTTTGGACATTACCATGTTAGCTTCATTAGTATTAGATACTTTGTTGTTAATTAAATTCCAAGCTGGAGAAATATAACCTTCAGAAGGAATTTTTTTAACTTGAACTAACATTAAATCATCTTTTTGAGCTTTAGTTGTACTAGTATCTTCTAATATTTGATAAGCTTCCTTAAATATTAAATAATTAAAATATTTAGAAGTTAATAAAGGGTATTTATCAAATATAGGAAAGATAACTTCTGCTAATTTTTTTTTATCTCTGATTCTATAATTAACCTTTTTAGATTTAGTTTCTTTTTTTATACTCCCTACTCCTAATTGGCTTTTTATAAAAAAAAGTAATCTCGTATTATATTCATGTTGGGACAACTTAAAAGCTAAAGACCATTTTCCATTTTGATGAGCAATAGAAAAGGTTCCATCTCCATCAGTAAACCCTACTAACCATTGATAGAATAATTCTTTATTTTGAAAGCTAGCCAGGGGAACCCCTTGCTTCGAACCCCCTGCTAGCTTACGCAAGCAGCTATCTTCGATAGGGGTTGCAAATGTTTGTTTTGTTAAGTTGATATTATTAGTAGCCCCTTCTTCGAAACTACTGCTAGTTGTAATATTAGAAGGTTGCTCTACGTTAAGTCTCTGATGGTTAGAAAAATCTAACCAGGCAAATTGTCCCCATGTCAGTAACATTGTTACCACTCCATTAAAAATATAGAATAGGTAGTTACTTCCGTAGCTAAAGCTTAGAGGAGTTTCTTGCATCAAGTAGAGTTTATTTATTATTACATTACTGTAATAAGACAGCTTATCTTTAACTGTCCAACCTGTACCTGCTCCATTTTCAACTAAAGAGCTTAGTAAAAGTAATAATAATGAAGGTGGTAATAACCAAAAAGAGATATTATTTAATCTTGGAAACGCCATATCAGGACTTCCACAGTGGATAGGTAAAAAATAATTACCAAAACCTCCTACTAATCCAGGCATAACCATGAAAAAAATCATGATAAATGCATGGGCAGAAATTATAACGTTGAATAATTGGTGATCCCCTTGTAATACTTGTACACCTGGAGAAGATAATTCTAATCTAATTAATACTGAAAAGGCAGTCCCAATCATTCCAGCAAATACTGAAAATATTAAATAGAGGGTACCAATTTCTTTAGCATTAGTAGAATTAATCCAATTCATTAATTATTACTAATAATAATTTATTTACTTTAAATTGAATATAATAATATTTAGTAATTAGCTAACAACTAAGTATATTTTTTTTTTCAATTTTCTAATTTAGCTTCTTGTTATAACTTCTAGCTGTTTGCTTTACCTAGGTTCTTGTAACTCGATAGACTTAGTTACCAACCAGGGGCTTGCTTCGCTACCCTTTGTAGTAAGCTACCTAGCGTTGCAATAAGCAAAGTAAGGGCAGAAAAGAGTTACTAGCAAGTAAGCTATAAGTTAGCTATTAAGTCAATAGACTAGCTTCGCAAAGTAACTATTCGATCTTTATTATCTAATAACTCTTAAATTTAATTGAATATAATAGTTGTAATAAGTATTACAAGAAAAAGTTGAAAAAATTTTAAGTAAATAAATTGTAAATATTCAAAGATAAGCCTGTTTATTTCTTGCTTAGCTTATTGGTTTCGCTAGCGCTGCTTCTAGTAGCAGGTTGCTTCGCTATTGAAAGAAATAAATAAATTAAATTAATAAAACTTGACTTACTAGCTTAACAAGTTGCAATAACTACTAGCTGATTCTCCCTCTAGCTTACTTCTCCCTCTCCCTCTCCCTCTCCCTCTCCCTCTAGCTTGTTACTCCGGCTTAGTTGTTAGAAAGGCTACTTGCAACCCGCCGCCTACTAATTGTTATTATAACTAGCTACGCTAGCAAGCAAGTTATTATTACTGCTGCTACTTCCCCTGCCTGCTTGTACCGAAGCAACCTCAGTTGCGAAGCTACAACTTGTAGTTATTGCTTCGGAAGTTAGACTTAGTAATCGTAGATATAACTAGCTAGTCTTTCTAGCTTACTTGTAGTTATTGCTTCGCTAGATAGACTTAGTAATCGTAGAATATAACTAGTTAGCAAATAACAACTAGTTAGAAGCTAGCTAGATATTTATTAGGATTGCGCAGCTACTATAAAATAGGTAATTGATTATATTATGTAAATTGACTTAAAGGCCTTAAGAGGATTCGAACCTCTGTAAAAAGTATTAACAGTACCTCGCTTAAACCACTCAGCCATAAGACCTAAAATTAGATTTGCTTCTAATTAGTAGTAGCGAAGCAATAAGTTTAAGTTGTAATATCTGCTATCTAGTTATAACTTCGTTATTACAATAACCGAACCTATCCCTTGCTTACCTCCGTTAGAAGCTACCTACTTGCTTGCTAGTAACTATTTTTTTCTGCCCTTACTT
>Ga0190269_10000435_pt1 | contig 21715 bp, 19 predicted proteins | sample Popmic249IS_FD_133749 | JGI IMG/M metagenome (GOLD analysis project Ga0190269, IMG submission 133749) | Populus adjacent soil microbial communities from riparian zone of Blue River, Arizona, USA - 249 IS | ecosystem: Environmental > Terrestrial > Soil > Riparian zone | place: USA: Arizona... | reverse complement strand
GACCGGCAACGCCAACATCGATCGCGACTGTTCTGCGCGCTGCGGCAACGACGTCGTCGAGGAGGGCGAAGAGTGCGACGGCGCGCCGGGCTGCGACGCGACGTGCAAGGACGTGGCCCGCGCGGAGCGCATGCGCTGCATGGCCGCGGCCACCACGCCGTGCGAGCAGTGCGCCTGCACGATGTGCGCGCGCACCGAGCTGGCGTGTCTCATGGGACCCGATGCGCAGGCCAATCAGCTCTGCAAGGCGGTCCTCACCTGCTCGCAGGCCAGCGGCTGCCTGGGCACGAATTGCTACTGCGGCAGCCTCGGCTGCGGGCTCTCGTTCGGACCGTGCAGAGAGCCGATCGAAGCCGCCGTCGGCGGCGACATCAGCGCGCTCACGCGCGACGCGAACGATCCCAACACCACGATCGGTCGCGCGTACACGGCCGACATGTGCCGCGTCACCAGCTGCCAGAGCGTCTGCCGTGCAGCGCCGCCGGCGCGCTAGACAGCCGCGACCGGGCGGTTTTGGCACTAGGACGTCGCGCCGCCGGGCGGGTTGTACTTGAGCTCGAGATAGCGCTGGTGCACGGCGAGCTTCTGCAGATCTTCGGCCGCGAGCCGCGCGTGAAGCGCATGCAGCTGGCCGTCCAGGGTCGCGAGGCCCGCGCGCAACTGCTCTTCGGGGCTCGAGCCACCGTGCCCGGGACGCTGCTGCAGCGCCGACGGCACCTTGCGGTACGCGTTCACCAGCTCCGGCAAGTCGTCGCGCAGGACGCTCCGCAGCTCGGCGCCGACGTGCGCATCCGGCTCGCGCTCGCGCAGCTGACCCGCTAGGGCAGACAGCTGCGTCTGCATGCCGTGAATGCGAGGCGTGAGATCCGGCGGCAGCTCGCTCAGCTGCTCTCCCAGCCAGCGCCTCGTCTCGAGCACCAGCTGCAGGAGCGGCGAGATCGGCCGTTCGCCTGCCGCTGATGGCGGCGGCAAATCGGACAGCGCCTCGCTCGCGCTCGACCCGTGGCGCCAGCGCCGCAGGAGGCGCGGCAAGAACAGGAGCAGCAGCCCCCACAGAACCCAACGCGAGCCGCCGAAGAGGCCCTCCGCCACTTCGAAGACCACCTTGAGCAAGGTGCGCGCCACGAACAACAGCACCGAGCCGACGAGGAGCGCCGCCGGGATCGCGACCGGCAAGAGCAACAAGAACGGCCAGATGCGGCCACGCCGCGCGCGGCGGCGGAGGCGGCGTCGGCTGCCACAGCGCTCGACCCGCTCGCGTGCTGCATCGGAGCCCCGTGGCATGCTCGTGTCGCGTCTGGACATGGTTGTGCTCGTTGCTGGCTTGCATCAGCAAGATGGAGGCGATCCGGCGCCGGAGCAAGCCCCCGCCCCTGTGATCCATGCGGGTCGGGCGCGAGCCTGTGCGGGTCAGCTCGCCTGTTCGGGCCGCGTGATACTCGGCGGTCGTGCGTGACTCGGCGTGAAGAGTGAGTCCAGAATGGCGCGGGGTTTCACTCGGCGTAACGATCATTCAACTCCCAGGAGGCAGGCCATGTTCGTTTCCCAGACAGTCGTGAGTTATCTCGACAGGCTCGGCATCGAGCACGAGATGGTGACGCACCCGCATACCGCGTGCTCGGGTGAGACTGCGCACGCCGCGAAGATCGAGCCCAAACAGCTGGCAAAAGGCGTGCTGCTCCGCAGCAATGACGACTTCGTGCTCGCGGTCGTGCCCGCGTCGCGCTACGTCGATCCCCTTGCGCTGCAGCGCTTGCTCGGCAGCGAGCGCGTGACGTTCGCGAGCGAGGAGGACATGCCCTTCATCTTTCGAGACTGTGAGACGGGCGCCGTGCCGATCGTGGGCGAAGCGTTCGGCGTCAAGACAGCCGTCGACGACACGCTCTTGAACATGCGCGACGTGTACTTCGAAGCGGGCGATCACGAGCACCTCGTGCACGTGCATCACGAAGCCTTCATGCGGCTCCTCGGCGGCGTGCCACACGGCTCGATCTGTCACCGCGCGGCATGAACGGCACCTGTATGCAAAGCCGTTTGAGTCACCCACATTGCACCAAGCTCGGACTTGGAGAACGCTGCTCTGTAGGGTTGAATGTCCCGCATGAGCGGAGGTCACCGCCTGGCAGCTTGCAGCCAGCTGCTGCTGGTGCTCGCGTGGCTTGCGACAGCCAGCGGCTGCACTGGCTCGTCCGAGCCCGCGCGGTCGGATACGCCCGACCGCGTCGACGCGGGCCAGCCGAGTGGCCCGATATGTGGCATCGACCTGCAGCTCTGGGCGCTGGAGGATGAGGAGCTCGTCGTGCCGCTCGCCTGCGCCTCGGGTATGGCGCTGCCGCGCACGGAGCTCGAGCTCGAGGATGCTCCGCTCGCGCTGACGCTCGATCGCGAGGCAGGCGAGCTGCGCTGGAAGCCAGCGCTCGATCAAGCGGGAGATCACACCGTCAAGCTGCGGCTCGGAGCGGCAGAAGTGGGGACGCTGCGCATCGGCGTCGCGGAGCGCTTCGAGCATCCCGAAAACGTCCCCATCGTAGACCCGCGCGCGTATGCACACGAGCTCGGCCTGCCCGTCTTCCACATCGAGGCCGGACAGGGGCTCAACCCCGACGCGCACACGCCCGTGCACATGGTCTACGAGGGCCGCGAGATCCCCGGTACGGCAGCGAAGTACCGCGGCTCGACATCGATCAACTATCCGAAGCGAAGCTTCACGTTCAAGTTCGACAAACACGCGCCCTTCGTCGACGAAGCCCGCGGCTTTCGAGGCGTACGCAGGCTGGTGCTGACGACCAACTTCGACGACAACTCGGGCTTGCGGCAGCGCCTGGCGTTCATGCTGTGGAACAAGCTCGCGCAGGAGCACGTGCAGATCCGCACGTTCAACGCGGTCGTATACCTCGACGGCCAGTATCTCGGCCTGTACCAGGTCACCGATCATGTCGACGATGATCTGCTGCGCGAACAGGGCTTTCCGGACGGCGTGAACCTGTACAAGGCGCGCACGCACTCCGCGAACTTCCGCATGACGGACGATAAAGGCCGGCCGAAGACCAGCCTGCGCGCGGGCTACACGAAAGAGGCGGGCCTGCCCGAAGACGGCGAGCCGGGCGCCTACGCAGACCTTGAGTCGCTCGTCGACTGGATCGCGAACGCGCCGCCCGACGCGTTCTTCGAGGCCTACGACGCGCGCCTGCTGCGGCGCGACTTCGAAGATTGGCTGGTCTTCGCACACATGATCAACGCCGGGGACACCACGAACAAGAACTGCTACCTCATCCACGATGCGCGCCACGACGCGCCGGATACGCGCTGGCGCTTCGTACCGTGGGACTTCGACGTGAGCTACGGGCAAGGCTTTGCGACCAAGCGCCTGCCCGCGAATGTGCTGGAGCTCGATAAGCTGGCCAAGCGCAACGAGCTGTTCGAGCGTCAGCTGACGGATCCGCGGCTGCGGGAGCCGCTGCTGGAGCGCTACCGCGACGTGCTGAAGGGTCCATGGCCGCTCGAGGAGATCGTGAGCACGCTCGATGGGTGGGCGGCCGAGATCGAGCGCGCCGCGCAGCGCGACGAGGTCAGGTGGCGCGAGACGTACTTGATGTACTGGGCCACGCAGCGCATGGACATCAACCGCAACACGCACGTCGAAGAGGTCGCGTACATCCGGCGCTGGCTGCACGAGCGCTGGAGCGCCCTCGAAGCGGGCCTGTAGCCCGCTCGAATCGCTGTCGAGCTGCGATCGGTTTGGCTCGCTCGCGCATTACATCCCGAGGCCCCGGTCTCGGGAGGTGAACGTGAAGCTCTGGTGGCAGCTGCCGTGGTGGATGTGCATGACGCTCGTGGGCTGCTCGGCCGAGCCCGCGAAGCCGCGCGACGCGTCTCCAGCCGAGAGCAACAGCCCCGCGAGCCCTGGCTCCGCCCAGCCGGCCGTTAGCGCGAGCCCGAGCGGCGGGAGCGGGCCGTTCGACCCCCTGATCGTGGTCCCGGACGCGGGCGCAGCCAAGGGCGGCAGCGCCGCCGCGGAGCCGATCGAGGACAAGTGCGGCGAGCATCGGTTCGACCTCGAGCGCAAGCCGGCCGAGCTGCTGCTCGTGCTGGATCGCTCGGCGTCGATGAAAGACGAGCCCGATGGCGCGAGTGATGCGACGCCGAAGTGGGACCTGGTGGTGCCCGCGATCACGCAGGCCATCCAGGCGACCGACAGCGCGATCTCGTGGGGACTCAAGCTGTTCCCGAACTGGCCATGAGTAGCAATGCCCGAGCCGCCGCAATCGATCACCGAGGCCCAGGATGCCAGCGCGAGAGCTCAGGCAGGCGCAGCTTCGCGCTGCCCCGCGCCTTCTTCATCGGGGCCTTCTTGGCGTCCCGCACTGGTGCCGAATGCCTCGAGCGCGCGGCGCGCGCCCACCAGCAACCGTTCCAGCTCACTGCGTGTGAGGCGCGCCAGACGAGCCCGATCGAACGAGACGACGATGCGTGGCTTGCTGCTGTTCATGGCTGCGCTCCTGCGAGTGGGATGGATGAGGGTTTGGCGTGCGCTAGTGGAATCGCTCTTCGTTCAAGCCGATGTCAGCAAACTATCGTGTGCGCGCGGTCTGGAGCAAGCCCCCGAGTCGCGCTCCGCGTATACCGGTGAATACACTGACGATCAGCGGATTCAAACCGCACTGTGCGGAGTGCCATTGACAGTGCCACATGGATGTGTCGAGCGCGCCCGCAACTCGTGGCTCAGCGCATTCGTGCGAGCGCCTGCAAGCTTCCGAGTGGATTGGCCCAGTCATCCGTCCACGCTTTGATCTCGGGCCCGACGTGCGGACGCTGCCACGGCGCGACGTCGAGACCGAGCCGCGCGATGCTGCTCGCGCGAGGCGTGAGCACGACCCAAAGCGATTCGAGCTCGTGCGCCGCCAGGGCTTGCCGGCGCGTGCGGTCCTGCGTCGCCCACGCCCAGCCGAGATCACGCGCCGCCGCCACGGCCACGGGCGCGAGATCGAAGAAGTGGTTCGAGACGTGGACCGCCAGCACGCCGTCGCTCGACAGCAGCCTGCCAAACGTCTGCAGCGCCTCGCGCGTCAAGAGATGCACTGGAATCGAGTCCGAGGAGAACGCGTCCAGCACCACGAGGTCGTAGGCTGCGTCCGCGGACAAGCTGCTCGCGAGCAGCCGGCCATCGCCCGTGCGCACGGAGACCTGTGCGCCGCGTTCACGCGCGCCAGCCACGTAGCCGAACCAGGGCCCGTGCTCGGCGAGCTGCGCGATGCTGGGGTCGAGCTCCAGGAAGTCGTAGCGATCGCCGGCGCGGGCGTAAGCCGCGAGCGTGCCCGCGCCGAGCCCCACGACGAGCGCACGCTTCGGGCTCTGACGCGCGATCAGCTGCCCGATCGGGCTCTGCATGTGGTAGTAAGCCGCCGCCGTGGGCTGCGGCGTGTCCAGCGGTCTCAGCCCGTGCAGCGTCGTGCCGTGCAGCAGCGTGACCCAGTTCTGCTGGCTGTCGTGCCGGACACTGAGGCTGCCGTAGAAGTTGCGCGCCTGGTACAACACGGCCTGATCCCGCGTCATGAAGCCAAACGCCGCGAGCAAACACACGCTCGTGAGCGCGATCCCCGCGCGTCGCAGCCGGCCGTGCGCCACGAGCCAGGCCCCGAGCACGAGTGCCAGCGGGCACTCGGGTACGGCCAATGCGGTGAGCACGTGCGAGAGCTTGCCGCCCGCGTGCGGAGCGAGCAGCGAGCCGAACAGGTACGGCACGACCAGCACGCTCACCACGCCAGCGAGGACGCCGCCCGCGCCCATGATCGCGTAGTACTCGGGCAAGCGCGCGGGCGCCGGTCGAGCGTCGGCGAGCATGAGCGCGAGCGCCGTGACGGTGGTGAACAGCCCGAGGAGCGACAACACGAACGTCCCGGAGCCGAGGCTCGTGAGCCGGTGCTGCAGCACGAGCGGCATCAGGGCCAACATGGGCGACACGAAAGCCATGCGACCGATGAACACGCGCCGCCGCTCCGCCCAGCCCGAGTAGCCGAGCGCATAGCCGAGAAGGAACAAGCCGAGCGGGAGCACGAACAGCAGCGGAAACGCCGCGACGTCCGTCGCGAGGTGCGTCGTCACCGCAAACAGCGCGAACGACGCGGCGAACGAGCCGAGCAACCAGCGCAGCCTCGCCGCCGTGAGCGGCAGCTGCGGAGCGGCTACCAGAGGCGCCTGCACCGGCCGAGCGAGGGGCTCGGCTTTGCGCGCGCTCGCGTGCGCCACCCACAGGGATAGCATCAGCCCGAGGCCGCTCACCGCGCACAACACCCAGGATTGCGCGCGCAGCCCGAGCAGCGGCTCGAGGACGGCCACGTACAGCCCGAGCCCTGCGAGGTTCCCGAGGTTCGTCACGGCGTAGAGCCGGTGCACGTTGCCGGCCTCGCCGCGCCGGCGCGTCAGCCACAGCTGCAAGAGCGGCGAGGTCGCGGACAGCACGCAAAACGGCAGCCCCACGGCCCCGAGCACCACGAGACCGATCCAGAGCGCGGGCGGCAGGCGGGGATCGGGCTGCAGCCAGAGCAAGCGCAGAGACAGCGGCGAGAGCGCGAGCGCGCAGACGACGACCGCAGCGTGCAGCGCGAGGCCACGCCCCTCGCGCTGCAGCCGCGCGATTAACACGCTGTAGGCGTAGCCCACGAGCAAGAGCAGCTGAAAGCTCAGCATGCACGCGTTCCAGACCGACGCGCTGCCCCCGAGGCGCGGCAAGAGCACCTTGCACACGAACGGCTCGAGCGCGAACAGCGTCGCCGAGCCGCAGCCAGCAGCGGCGATGGCCATCCACTGCAGCCAATGATCCGACGCCGCTCGCAGCGGCTGAGTCGTGGAAGGCGTGGCGCTCGACAGCGCCGCGCTCGAGAGTGTGGTCGTGGATGGCATGAGCCGCCTGCACAGCAACTCGCATGCCCGCCCGAGACCCGCCCAGGCGCCGGCTCGACCCAGCGCGCGCTCCGCACTGCCAACCTGAGGTTGCGTCACCCGGTTGCGCACGCGCCGAGCGCGCGCCGTCAGCTTTGGCGCCGCGCCGTCGTGTCCGTGGACTTCGCCGCGGACATGTCCGTGCACTCGACGCATGCGCTGGCAGACACGTTTCTGCGCTCCAACTCGCTTGCGGCGCGGCCAGGCGCTGGCCACCATGGAGATGCGTCTGCCAGCAGCGCCTGGCATGCAGGTTGCTCATTTGCTCATGGCCCATGGCTCATGGCTCATGGCTCGTGAGGCAGCCAGAGGGGGGACCATGTCCGCGGACTACAGCGAGGAACACGAGACCGCGCGGCATGAATGGGCCGAGCCGGTGGGTCGCAACACGGCGGAGCGCCGCATCCGGCTGCGCGCACGCGAGCTGAAACGCGCGCTGATGGAGTCGACCGTGCGCTTGCCTCACAAACGGGATGCTGCAGGCGACCACAGAGCCGTGCGGGGGACTCATCGCGAGGGAGGCAGCGGCAGCCCGTTCCTGCGCTACCTGCTGGTCTTGTTGATCGGCGCGACTTCGATGCTCATCCCAGTCGACAGCACCTGCACCTTGCGGGGGCAGCTGAAGGCGAATGACACAACCGAGGCGGCAGAGGGCAACGCTCCCGTTGCGCGCGCCGTCGTGTACGCACAGCCCGCGCAGTGCGCAATGCTCGCGTACAACCAGCTCGCAGCGGTCGCGATCGATGCACCCGGCCAGGGCTCGGCGCTCTACCAGGCAGAAACCGTGCAGCTCACCCCGCACACCAAGCGCGCCGGCGTGCACGTGTGTCAGATCGAGCTGGAGCTGCTTCCCCTGCCCGACGAGCCTGACCGTTTGCGAGACTTGCCGAGTGGTGCAGCCCTGAGCGCGACCTTCCCCACCCAGCCGCGCAGCTGGCTCGCCGCGCTGGTCGATCAAGTGGCTGGCGATGGCAAGCTCGGCGAGACGAGCATCGCGCTACGCGCTCACGCGCAAACCGCATGGCAATACGCCCGCGGCCTGGTCCACTCCGCGCTGCACGACACGGAGCTCGGCCGAAAGCTGAGAGCGACGCTCGCAGGCGAAGATGAAGAAGATTGATTCATCGACTATGAAACAATCGGGGAAACTGGAATCCTCACGACGAGAGCGAGCCCTCACTCGCGAGCACAACGCGTATACGACGCTCTGCAAACACGCTCCGCTCGCAGCTTGACGACGCTGACGCCGATGGCGGCAGAAGCCACACACATTTCGATGACCCTCTCGCGCGCGCGGCGTTCACCGAGCTCCAGCGCCTGCGCGCGCCGCATGGAAGTATTGTGCAACGATCGCGCATGAACACGTTCGACGACAGCCGACTGACGAGCATGCCGGTGAAGCTCCGGCTGTCCACCGCGTCGTGGCTGAACAAGCTCGCGCGATGGCCCGTAACCGATTACGCCGCGTGGGTCGCTCTCGGGAACAGCCGGATGGAGCACAGCGTGCGGGGCTGGCTCGCGGTCACTGCTCTGCGCTCCGCGTTGAGCCTGCGCAGGCCAGTGGCCCTATCGCGCGTCGACGGCCACATCAGCGCGCTCGCGGACCTGCCGCAGCGTCGCGGTGCGCGCCCCAGCCTCGCTGCCCATCCGATCCCGCAACGCCAGCTCGACCAGTGCACGCCGGACATGTTGTGTCAGGTGCAAGCGATGCTTCGCGCGGAGCGCACGCAGCGAATCGCACACGTCGCGCTCGGCATCAGCGCACTCGAGAAACACGGCACAGCGCTCTACGTTCCGCAGGCCCGCGCGCGCGGCATTCGCCATCAGGGCGAGGTCGTCCACGTGCACGAGCCACAAGGCTCGCTGCACGTGCTCTTGCCGACGGCAGACGCTGCGGTCGTGTGCGAGCGAGGCTATGCCGAGCCAGACAGCCTCTCCAGCTTGCGCCTCCACGCACGACACACGTGGCTGTTCCTCTACTATCCGCGCTGCGAGAGCGAGCTCGAAGCCATCCGCCGCATCGTGGGCGTCGCGCTGGACAGCGCCTGCCAGCTCTGAGGATTCTGCAGCCGCTCACCTGTCAGAGCCCGACGCGCGGACGTTGGGGTGGTCCGACCGGTGCGCTCGGCGCACCGCCGATGGCGCAGGCGCCGAGCAACGCGGCGCTGCTGGGCATGACGCCGCAAGCGGGTGATCTGCCCGGGCTGGTCGCGGAGTCTTTTGCCGCAGCTGGCTGTCACTGCGCGCCGGCCGCTCGATCCGCTGAAGCCCGAGCCTCCGGCCAATGTTAGCCCACAAGCGGGCAAGCCCGCAGCCCGGTGCCTCGACCGGCGAGGCAGCCAGCGGCGGCAGCCAACCCCCGACCGTTGCCGCTGATGGCGGCACGACCAAGCCGGTCGCGACCGCCGGCGCATCGGCCGCACCAAAGTCGTGCGGCGGCGGTTGCGCGGTCGCGGCTGCGAGTGACGAGAGCTGGGCGTCGACGATGCTGGGCACGGTGCTGGCGTGGCTCGCTCTGCGGTACCGCGGCCGGCGCCGCGCGGGAGCCACCGCATGAGACTTTGAGCCTGGTTGACGCTGCTGGCGGCGATGGGCGTCGCGTGTCAGCGCGAGCCCGAGCCGCGCAGGCCGCCGCAAGCGCCGCCTCCGCAACCCGCCCCGGCGCCGCAGCCAGTGGCTGCAGACACCGCGCTCACCGCGAAGCTGCCCCGCGACTCGGGCCCGTTCTTCCCGTCGCAGGCACGCACCGCAGGCGACAAGCCGATCGACGTCGCCGAGCTGAACGACGTGCGCCGCTGTGCCGGGTGCCACACCGAAGCCGTGCGGCAGTGGGCGTCGAGCGCGCACGCGCACGCTTCGTTCGACAACCCGTGGTACCGCGCCTCCGTGGAGTCGCTGCGCAGCGAGGTCGGCTTCGAGGCCAGCCGACACTGTGCGGGCTGTCACGACCCGGTGCTGCTGATGTCCGGGCGCATGGACCAGCCGCTCGCGCCCGAGGAGCCGCTCGCCAACGCAGGCGTCACGTGTCTCGCGTGTCACAGCGTGAGAGCGCCGACCAGCGACGGCAACGCGAGCTACACGCTCAGCACGGACCCGGTGCCGTACCCGAAGCCGGGAGATGCCGCGAGCCTGCAGGCGCATCGGCGAGCGTCTGGCAGCGAAGCCCCTGCAGACGCCAGCCTTGTGCGACCTCGCGAAGGCGCGCTTCTCCGCGGGTGATGCGGCGGGCGCGCTCGCTGCAGCGCAGTCCGGCATGGGACTGCAGCCGCCCGACGAGGGTTGTCTGCGCGTCCAAGCGCTGGCGCTCGAGGCGCTCAAGAGCCCGGCCGCCGCGGCCCCGCGCAAAGCGTTCCTGTTCTATCGCGAAGCCGACGAGACCTCGAACGCGCGCCTCGCCTGTGATCGCATGGTGCCGAACTGCGCACGAGATCGCGATCCGGTGGTGAAGATTGAGCTCGGGCACAGCACGCCGTCCAACCCTCGCGAAGCTGAGCACACGTCCTTAGGCCCAGACACGAGACGCGCCGACGCGATCACAGCGACGGCGCAATGTACACGCACAGCGCGTGTATCCGACAGCGGAGTCAGGACAGGCGACTGGTCCAGTATGTTCCACAGCCGCAGCTGTGGTATCGTGCATGGTGCTCGTGTTGAAGGCACCTTCGCGCGGCTGGCCTCGTAGCGGTCTGGCCTTTCTCGTGTGTACGTCGTTGTTCGGCTGCGGGCTCGCGGTCTGGGGCACACAGGGTCACGAGGTTGGAGCTGTGAAGCCGGAGAGCGCCACGCTGTCGGGGCTCAAGGCAGACGTTACGCCGGCGCCCGCGCCAGTTTCGCTCGCCGCCACCAGCCGCAGCGACGTGCCGGCCGAGATCACGAGATATCCAGCCTACGTGGCGCGTCCCGAAGACAGCGCACGCGAGCCGAGCCCGTTCGAGAACCCCGAGCGTCTCGACTACTACTTCAGCAAGCTGACACTCACGGAGCTCGGTGTGCCCGGTGCGATAACCCGCGCGGGACACTGGGGTGACTCGGTCATCGGCGGAGATGGCCTCACCGAGAGCATCCGCCGCAAGCTTCAAGAGCGCTTCGGCGACGCGGGTCACGGCTTCCACATCGTCGGCAAGTACAACCGCTGGTATCACCACCGCGGCATGCGCTACGAGGAGGCGCGCCCGTGGGACAGCTGTCTCATCATCTACAAATGCCAGCGCGACACGATGCGCTACGGCTACGGCGGCGTCACGAGCACCTCCCGCGGCAAGAGTCTGAGCCGCTTTCAAACCGTGCCGAAGAGCGCGCCGCACGGCATCGGCGAGAGCGTGTCTCGGCTCGAGCTCTGGTACCAGAAGCGCACGGACGGTGGACGCTTCGAGATCAAAGTCGACGGCCAGGTCGCGAAGGTCGTCGAGACCCGCGCTGCAGCCATAAGCGACGAGATCGAGACTGTCCGCGTGCCGGATGGGGAGCACAGCTTCGAAGTGGCCGCGACGGGCTCCGGCGTCGCGCGGGCCTACGGCGTCGTCATGGAGCGCGACCGACCGGGTGTGGTGTGGGACGAGCTGTCGCTGATCGGCAGCTTCACGCAGCGCCTCGACTATCAGGACGCCGAGCATCTCGCAGGTCAGATCAAACGCCGCGACCTCGACCTGATGGTCTTCATCCTGGGCGGCAACGATCTGCAGCGCGAAGCGAGCGACCTCAAGCGCAGCACCGAGCCGTACGAGCGCGAGTACGCGCGCGTCATTCGCAAGTTCCGCGCTGGAAAGCCCGAAGCTTCGTGCGTTATCATGTCCGTCACGGATCACGCGCAGCGCGTCGGGCAGGCCATCGTGTCGCGTGACATCGTGGGTCGCCTCGCCGCAGCCCAGCGCCGCGTGGCGCAGCAAGAGGGCTGCGCCTTCTACGACACGTTCGCTGCGATGGGTGGGCCAGGGACGGTCGAACGCTGGCTCAAGGCCGACCCGCCCCTCGCTGCTCCGGATCTGCGTCACCCCACCCTGGCCGGACAGCGTCACATCGGCCAGGCGTTTTATCAGGCGCTCATGCAGGCGTACGCCAGCTACCGCAAACGTCACGAAGGCCAGCCGCTACCGGCTGCGCCCGTCGCCGAGCGCTGAGCTCAGCTCGGCTTGTGGGCGCTGAACTTGAACGCGCCCTTCGGCGCGCGCTTCGTGCGCACCGCTTCGAAGCCTGCCGCCGTCAGCCGCGGTGGGAGCTTTTCTGGATCGACCATCACCATCGTGTCGCCGAGGTGGACCATGCGAAAACCGAGGCTCGGCAGGCTGTCTGCGCCCGCGAACACACCGCCCGGACGTAACACGCGCGCCGCCTCGGCGAACAATCGATCCTGCAGCGCGGGTGACTTCACGTGGTGCAGCATGGTGAAACACACGACCGCGCTGAACGTGCCGGACTCGAACGGCAAGCGAGTGCCGTCGCCTTCGACCACACGCACGCGCGAGCCGAGCTTCTGGCGCACACGCGCGGCGAGCCGAGGATCCAGCTCGATCGCCGTCAGCGCGGGCACCGACTGCGCGAGCACACGCGTCGTCATGCCGTAGCCGGGACCGATCTCGAGCACGTCGGGACCGAGATCCACGTTTGCGAGCGCCCACGGCAAGTAGCGTCGCTCGACGTTGCGCCCCCAAAACTCCGAGGAACAAAACCATTGGTGGATGCGATTCATGGGCATGCCTCGAGACTAAGCTTGCGGCGCGCGGCTGCTATGCGATGCTGCGTCAATCCATGTCGCAAAACGGCCAAACCCGTTTTCGCCTTCCAGCGCACTTCGGCGCAGTCGCTGTCGGCAGCATCGCGATGCCGGGTGGCCAGGTGTTTGCACCGCACCTGCACGCGGAGCATCAGCTCGCCTGGTGCGAGCGCGGTGTGCTGTCCGTCACGTTGCAAAACCGCACCTGGGTGCTGCCGCCGACGCGCGCGCTGTGGATCCCCGCTGGGCTCATGCACGCGGTGCGGGCCACGAGCCCGGCCCAGATGCGCAGCGTGTACTTCCGGCGCAAGCGCGCGCCTGTGAGCTGGCGCGCGCCCGCGGTCGTCGCGGTCGGTCCGCTGCTGCGCGAGCTGATCTTGTATCTGGCGGGCGACAAACCGGCGCGCCGCCCGCAGCTGCATGCGCGACGCTTGCTCGGCAGCCTGCTCGCGCCGCTCGAGACGAGCCGCATCGACGTGCCGCTGCCGAAAGACGCGCGCGCGCGGCGCGTGGCCGAAGGGCTGATGGCGCGTCCCGCCGATGCGCGCACCCTGGCGCAGCTCGGCAAACACGCGGGCGCGAGCGCGCGCACGCTCGCGCGGCTGTTTCGGGCCGAAACTGGATCGAGCTTCGGCCAGTGGCGCGCGCAGCTCCGCATCCACTGCGCGCTCGCGCATCTCGCGGAGGGCCGGTCCGTCGCGGAGGTCGCACGTCTGGTCGGCTACGAAGGCACGAGCGCGTTCGTCGCAGCCTTTCGGCGGCGCATCGGCGTGCCACCCGGCGCGTACTTCGAAGCAGCCGCTCAGCGCGGATAGCTGTCACCCTTCTCTGACAGATTCGAGCACTTTGTCTCTGTCGCGGGCCCGCGCGCAGTAGCGCTGGTGAACGCGCAGGCAGCGCGCTAAGAACACGGTTCGGGGTTCGCTCGAGCGAGAGCGGAAGATGTAGCGCAGTGAGGAATGTCCGTAGAACAGGTTGGGGTCGCGCGCTCGACGCGCTGTGCACGCTGTGCGTGTCGATAGCCGCGTGCGGCGGCGGGGATGGCGAGCGCGGGGCGAAAGCTGCGCATGACGCGGGCGCAGCAGCGAGCGCGGATGCCGGTACAGGCAGCGATGCTCGGATGGCAGATGGTGATGCACACGCCACGGCCCGGGCCGCGGCGATGCTCGAACCCACCACCGCCGCTGACCGCGGCAGTGACACACCGATCGCGCTCTGGGGTCAGGCGAATCTCTGGGAGCACGGAGAGAATCTCACGCTGCGCGTCGAGATCCACGGCTGCAAGCCTGCGGCGAGCTACGTGGCACGGATCCAGGCTGGCTCCGACTGCTCGGAGCAGACGCTGAGCGGAGAGACCTGGCCCGGTGGCGACGGCATCGACGCTTTCGCGTGCTCCGGCGCGGGCTCGTTCATCGCCTACTACGCGCGCCGCGAAGGCGCGGAGAGGCCCTGGACGATCGGGGGAGCGCGGGACTCGAACGTGCTCGATCACGCGCTCGTCCTGTTCGACGCGGAGACGGGCCAGCCCGCGGCGTGCGGGACAATCGCGCGCGCCACCGATGCACTGCCGTCCGAGACCACCGCGACGCGCGGCCCCACGCTCGAGATTCGGGCTGCCATCGCGGGCGTGTGCATCTTCGATCGCCTGGTGTCGAAGGTCGATCCCGACTGCCCGAACTACGCGAACGCAGTGGAGTGCGCGAGCAAATATTGCGAGCTCGACCGCTGCATCGATGTCTGCGCGCCCTACGTGCGCTGCCTCGCGCAAGCGCGCGGGCTCGACACGTGCATGGCCGCCTACAGCTGCGAGCCCACCGAAAAATGCTCGCAGTGCCAGGCCGAGGTCGTGCGCTGCGAGCAGGACGTGTGCCTCGAGACCCTGTCGTGTGGCGGACCCACACGCCCCGACGGTGCGTGCAGCCAGCTGCTGCGCTGTTGCACCGCGAGCAACGACGACCCCGCGGGCTGTGTCGAGCTCGCCGAGACGTTGGCCCAATTCAGCGGCGACGCCGAGTGCCAGAGGCTGATCGACGACTGGAACGTGCGCGGCGTCCGCGACAAGCCGTGCCTGCCGGATTGACGCTAAGCTGCGTCGACATGACGACAGAGCGCCCAGGCACGCAGAACGTTCAGCTGACACACGCGCAGCACGCCGCACGCGACTTGCGGTTCCCCGTGTGTATCGTCGCGCCCGACATCGAGCTGCCGATGAACGTCGGAAGCCTGTTTCGCATCGCCGATGCGCTCGGGATCGAGAAGCTGTACCTGACTGGCAGCTCCCCGCGGCCCCCACATCCGAAGATCCGCAAGACGGCGCGTGCGACGGAGCAGTCCGTCCCGTACGAGCACCATGCTTCCGCGCTCGAGCTCGTGCAGCGCCTGCGCGAGTCGGGCTACGCGAGCGTGAGCCTCGAGCGGACGAGCCGCAGTGTCGACATCCGTGAGCTTTCCGCCGTGAGATTCGAAAAGGTGGCTTTGATCGTCGGCTCCGAGCAGAGCGGCGTGGCACAAGCGCTCTTGGATGTGTCAGATCATACAGTCCACATCCCGATGTTCGGCCAGAACTCCTCCATGAACCTCGCGACGGCATGTGCCATCGCGGCGTTCGAGCTGACACGACACTTCATGCCTTCAGCCGCGTTGCCGTGAGATCGCGCGCCGTCACCGGCTCCTCACGCCTTGCGCAGACGCTCGAGGCAGCCCGTGACCCTGCCCTTCTCCACGGGGCTGCATTGCAAGTGATCGAGCGCAGCGTCGAGCGCCTCGGGCGCGAAGAAGCGCACGTCCTTGACGATCAGCGAGAAGCTGGACGCGACGAAGCGCATGGCGGCGGAGGGCGAGACGATCGAGACTCGCCAACGCCCGCCGCGCACGGCTTCAGTCAAACGCTGCAGCACGTTGAGCGGAGGTTGCTGCTGCTGGTACACGAGAAAGCGCGTGTTGGGCTGACCACGCAGCTCCTGCAGGAGCTTCGCGCATTCCTCCCAGCGGTCCTGCGCGCCTTCTCCATCGTAGAAGGAGACCATGAGCTGCTCAGGCCGCAGCATCTCCCACACCAGCCCTCGCGTCGATCCAGCCATGCTCAAAACATCATAAGGCCCACGGGGCACGGCCCAGCGCCCAGATTCGGTTTTCGTGACCCATGGCCTCGGCTGGTTAGCTGCATCAACCGTTGAGGGTCGCGAGCCCCTCATTCGGATAGCGGCCACCCGCCGCGACGCTGTGCGGGAAGATGGCGTCGATCTGCGCGAGCTCATCGCGGCTGAGCTCGAGATCGGCCGCAGCTGCGTTCTGGTCCACGCGCCCGCTGCTGCGTGTTCCGGGGATGGCCACGACGCGCGGCGAACGTGACAGAACCCAGGCGAGCGCGAGCTGCGCCGCAGTCACACCGCGTGCCTTTGCGAGCTGCTCGAGCTTCGCTACGAGCTCCAGGTTCTTGCCGAAGTTCTCCGGGGAGAAGCGCGGCAAGTGGAGGCGCCAGTCGTCCTTCGCGAGGTCCTCGCGCGTGCGAATGGCTCCGGTGAGAAAACCGCGCCCGAGCGGCGAGTACGCCACGAACGTGATGCCGAGCTCTTCGCACAGCGCGAGCAGGCCGTCCTCTGGCTCTCGCGACCACAACGAATATTCGGTTTGCAGCGCTGCGATCGGATGGACTGCGTGCGCGCGACGGATCGTTCCTGCGGCGGCCTCGCTCAGGCCGAGGTAACGCACCTTGCCTTGTTCCACGAGGCGCGCCATCGCGCCGACCGTGTCTTCGATGGGCACCGTTCGGTCGACACGATGTTGATAGTACAGATCGATCGTATCGATCCCCAGTCGCTTCAAGCTCGCCTCACAGGCCTGCTGCACGTACTCGGGCTTGCCGCTGATGGAGCGCGAGCCGTCTTCGCCGCGCACGATCGCGAACTTCGTCGCCAGAAACGCTTGCTCGCGCCGCCCCTTCAGCGCGCGGCCGATCAGCTGCTCGTTCTTGCCGATGCCGTACATGTCCGCCGTGTCGAGGAACGTCATGCCGCGCTCGAGCGCATGGTGGATGACGCCGATCGAGGCTTCGTCCTCGGCCGGTCCGTAAAAGTCGCTCATGCCCATGCAGCCGAGCCCGACCACCGAGACACTCGCTGAAGTGTTGCCAAGCTGTCGCGTTTTCATGTTCATCTCCTTGTGGGAGCTATCATGGCGCGCGTCTCGGCTCGTCGCCACAGCCGCGGGCGCGCGGGTCGAGCAGGCACACGTACGCCTGTGGGCACTCCAGCGCATCGGGCCACAGCGGACGTAGCGTGGGGCTCTCTGGCGTCCATTCGACCGCGGCGCCGTGCAACGTGAAGGTGGGAACCTCCGCGAGCAGCGCCGGATCGAGATCGCCCGACGCGACGAGATCCTGCAAGACGTCGAGGCCCATCGGGCGCATGCGCAAACGCGCCGTCACCCGCGCGATGTCGGCCGGACTGCCGACCTGGTACTTCGCCACGAGGCTGTGCGCGGTCATGCCTTCGGTCATCGGTGGAAGCAGCAGGCTGCGATAGCCGTCCGGGTGCTTCTGCGACGGCGCCGCCTCCCAGAACATGTGCGTGGGTTCACCTGCCGCGTCGTAGATGCGATCGCGCAGCAGCATGAGGTTGCGATCGTGGCCCGGCGCATCAGGCGCCTTTTCTTCGAGCTCGTCGTCTGCGATGTCTCCGCTCGAAAAGATCACGCGACCGTCACGCGCGTAGGCGATCAGCTCGAGCCACAGGCGGCGATCTTGGGCTGCACCGCTCGGCTGCGCGTGGCCGGCGTCGGTCTCGAACGCGACCGTGAAACCACCGAAGCCGTCGTGCTCGATCGAGCCGATGCGCGCGTGTTGGCTGAGCGCGCACTCGATCGCGGCGCGCTGCACCGCGCGATCCGGGAAGTCTTCGAGCGCCACATCCACGCCGGCCCACAGGTGCTCGTGCCGCACGCGCCCGTCGCCCGCACCCGTCTCGCGCGCATCCATGTGACAGCCGGTGCAGGTCTCGAAGCCGCGCGCGGAGGTCGCGAACACGCTCCCTTTGTACTCGGCGAACGTGCGCTCCAGCTGCACGCCTGACGGCGTCACGACGTCGTGACAGCTGCCGCACAGGAGCGTGCTGTCCCCGAGGTTGCGATCGTGCAGCCTCGAATACGCGCTGCCGTGGGCGAGCGTCGGCTGCGGGGCCTTGAGGCTCGCCCGCATCACGCGGTCGTTCGCGAGCTCGACGTCGTTGTTCCAGTGATCGCCCACCGCCATGGCGTTGTGGCAGAAATAGCAGGTCACGCCTTGCAGGTGCGCCGGGACCGCGTCGAGGTCGAGCCCATCGCGCGTCGCGTTTTCGCGCACGGCCATCGGCGCGTGACAGTCGACACAGAAGCCGCCGAGCTCACCCCCCGTCTCGCGCTGACCGCGTCGATTCATCGCCCGGAAGACCGGATCGCGCGACGCGTAGGCGTGCATGCTGCTCGCCCACTCCCGGTAGTGCGCGGGATGGCAGCCGCGGCAGCTCTCCGGATCGAGCAGCGCTTCGCGGCTCAGCTCGACGCCGCCATCGGCGTCAGTGCTGCAAGCATGCAGGCACATCATGAGCAGCAGCGTGGCGTGGCGCAGGCGCTCGCTCATTCCTCCACGCAGACCTCAAAGGTGATCTCGTCTTCGCCTGCCTCGGCACGCGCGCCGATCAGCACCTGCCACGGGCCGCGCATTGTGAAGTGGATCGTCGCCCGCAGCTCGCCCGCATCTGTCTCGAACTCGGCGGGCGGGCGACCGTAATGGCCGTGCACGGGCATGAACGTCTCTACGCGCGAGACCTGCAGCCCGCGCAGCTCCGAGCCGTCTGCGCCTTCGAGCTGCACGGTCCACGCGTTTTCGTACTTGCGCGGTGGCAGGCGCGACGCGTCGAGCAACGTGGCCGCCATGCGGCCCCGCTCGCCGGGCGCTCGCAAGCCCGGTGCGAACGCCGGGAGCTCCGGGGGGCAGGCTGCGAACGCTCCGGATACGCCCGTGCTCGCTGGGGCGGGGTCGTCGTCCGCGCCGCAGCTGGCCGCGGCGAGCGCCAGCAGCAGCAGCGGCATCAGCGCGCGCCTTCGGCTGCGGCGGGCGACGACCAGCAACATCAGCCAGAGCAGGGAAGCTCCGCGGCCGCTGACAGCGGCGACCGCACACCCGCCGCCATGAGCTGCGACCGGCTCGCCGGCATCCCTCGCAGCGCCGTCGGGGGTGGCCGCGTCGGGCGCCTCGGCATCCGCCGCGGGTGTGGGCGCCGGCTCGGGCTCGGGCTCGGGCCAGGGTAACCTGCAGCTGGCAGCGTCCGCCGCGATGCGCTGTGCCACCCCGCTCCACGCTGGCTCACAGCGCTTCGCAAAAGACGTCCCGTCTGCGCACGCTTGCGGGCAGGTGTCACGCAGCCGGTACATGGGCTCGAACGTGGCGCCTTGATCCACGGAGCGTCCCACGCTGAACGGGTCCTGCGGCTCGGTACCACACGCGTAGAGCGCGTCCGCGTTCCAGCGCAGACAGCGCACGCGCAGCGGAAACTGCTGATAGCCCCCGCTGCCGTCCGAAGGACCCACGAACAAGCCGTCCGCCGGCCCGCCGTACGCCACCTGCTTGCCATCGGGCGAGAGCGCGAAGCCCAACATGCCCATGCGCGTGGCGCCCAGCATGACGAAGCTCGCGCCCCGGTCGCGGCTGAACAGCAGGCTGGCCGGGAAAATGCCGAAGCGATCACCTTGCGCGGGCACGCGCACCCAGAGTCGATCTGGGTTACTGGGATCCACCGCGCTGATGAACAGACTGCCCGAGGTCGCCGGTAAGTCCAGGGTCGTGCGCTCCCAGTGGGCGCCGCCGTCGTCACTGCGCTCGATCACGCCGATCAGCGGGCTCGCGCTCGCGGTGCCGCTCACGTAGATGCGCCGCGAGTCAGACGGCGCGATCTCTACGGTCTCGATCTTGAAGTCCGATCTCAGCCGGCCGACCTCACGCCAGCTGGCAGCATTGTCAGCCGTCTCGAACAGGACGTTCGCGTACGACACGAGGCCCTTGTCGTCGATCTCATCGATGGTCGACGTGACGACCAACACGTGCGAGGCAGCGTTGCGATCGACGGTCAGATCGATCGGCTTACTGCCGCGCAGCGGTGAGGGCGCCTCCTCCCAGGTACAACCCGAGTCGCGGCTGATCAAGCTGCTGCCGACGGTTGGCAGGAGCACGATGCTGCCGTCCGCCGTCTGAGCGATCGGGGGATCGGACTCTCCGCTGACGTTGATCGCCTGCTCGCAGATCCACTGCCAGCTCGCGCCGCCGTCGAAGCTCTGCACGAGGCCGTACGTCGCGCGCGCGATGAGGTGCTGCGGATCGACCACGCCCACGCTGAACTCCGTCGCGCCGGGCATGCGGCCGTTCGCGTGCGCGGGCTGTGCGAGCAACCAGACCGAGGCGGTGAGCACGAGCGCACGACGCACGTCAGCGAACCTGGTCTTGCGGCGGCGCGACCGGCGCGATGGAGTCGAGCACACCATCGGCGAAGCGCAGGACGTAAAACGTCTCGGGATTGGTCGCGACCCACAGCTCGCGCTCTTCGGCGCGGATGCGAACCAGGCCAGGCACGCTCGCTTTCGCCGTGTCGAAGTACGCGAGCTCGACCGGTCGCCAGGGGTTGCGAATGTCGAAGACGCGCACGCCACCCGCCCAGAATCCGCACGCCAGGAGGCGCGGATCCACGGTGCGATCGACGTTGCAGTAGTGCGTGCCCACTCCGAAGAAGCCATCGCCCACGGGCGTGCCCTTGCAGGGTCCCACGGCCTCGGTCCTGATCTTCGAGACCAGCACCGGCTTCTTCTCGTCACTGATGTCGAAGATGCGCGCATAACCGTAAGGCGGCTTCTCGGGATCGTCGCACGTGCCGGAGCCCAGCTCATCCGAGATCAGCAGGTAATCTTTGCCTCGATAGCTGACGGGGATCGGGTACTGCGAGATGTTCCCGTCCGTCCAGGACCACTCGTGAATGACGCGGCCTGCGGCGCCGCTCGCGCGGGCCTGCACCGCGGACGTGTCGAGGATGGCTACCATGCCCAGCCCGATGCCGTTGACCAGATCCGAATACGCGAAGTAGCCGCGCGTCCCCTCTTTGCCGATGAACAGGTCGTGCGCCGACTTGCCGCCGAAGTCCGACGTGATCACCTTCGGCGCGCGCGGGTCCGCGAGATCGACTGCGAACACCTGGCCGCTGAACAGCGAGGATGCGTAGTAGATCGTGCCGTCCGTCGAGAACTGACCCGCGTGGCCGGAGCCGCCGATCTCCAACGACTTCTGCAGCACCGGATGCGCGCAGTCCTTGTCCACGGCGTAGACATCGAGCACGGGGCCGTTCGACTGATAGCCGGCCAAGAGTCCACTGCGCTCGTTGACCTTCATCGTCTCCCAGTTGCTCTGCATGCCGGTGGTCGTGAGCGTGGCCGTGACCATCGGGTGCGCGGGATCCGAGACGTCGATGACCGTCGTGCCGGTCTGTCCGTTCACGTACGCACAGTGTTTGTACCAGGCATGCGACAGGAAGTGCGGCGCCGTAACCTGACCTTGCACGATCAGGTTGCAGCGAATGTCACCATCGGCGCCCTGCAGCCCGGTCTCCGGCATGTCTCCGCTTCGGCAGGTCGCACGCGGCGCGGCGTCGGTCCACGGATCGCCCAGACCCTCGAAAGGCGCGAGCGCGGGCGCGCCCGCGGCGCTGCTCCCGCCCGCGTTCCCAGCGGCGCCGGCACCCGCAGTCGCGCCGGCGCTGGCCGACGCCAGGGCGCCGCCCGCGCCCGCCGTCGGCTCGCTGCGTCGTTCGGGGTTGCCCGCCACGGGCACCGCCACGGTGCTGCCCATGCTCACGCGCACGCTGCCTGTGCCCGCACCCCCGCTCGCCGCTCGCTCCGCGACCGGCGCCGCCGCAGCGCTCGTGCCCGCGGCGCTCGCAGCTCCGAGCGACGGCCCAGCAGCGGAAGGCGGCGCACTGGCTCCACTGCAAGCGCACAACCCTGTAATGGCCAAGAAGCTCCAGCGCAGCGCGCGCGATCCCGATCTCAGGT
>Ga0190269_10000434_pt1 | contig 21739 bp, 18 predicted proteins | sample Popmic249IS_FD_133749 | JGI IMG/M metagenome (GOLD analysis project Ga0190269, IMG submission 133749) | Populus adjacent soil microbial communities from riparian zone of Blue River, Arizona, USA - 249 IS | ecosystem: Environmental > Terrestrial > Soil > Riparian zone | place: USA: Arizona... | reverse complement strand
GCGGTTTCGAGCAACTACTCGGACCTGCCGCTATCAGCTGCAATGCAAACCGCAGACCAGCTCGAGCCGCCGCAGGGTGCTGGCAGCCGTGTCATGGCTCCGAATCGGCATACCAGGACAGCGCTTGCTGCAAGGTGCAGGACTCGCTGTCCAGCTCGGCAATCACGGCCGCGAGCCATGGCGGGCGCTCGCGCGCGCAAACCATGATGGGCTGGGAAAGTCCGGAGAACTGGGCCGCGCGCCGCGCGAAACCACTCGCGTAGTCCTGGGGACGCACGTCGGTCGAGAGCTCGATGAGCGCGTAGGGATCCGGCGGGCTGGCCTGCTCCGGGTCGACGTACGGGATGAACGGCGAGTTGAAGGTCGCCCCACCCCCGGCGAGCCCGGGCCCATCACGCAGGATGGCCCCACGCACGCGCTCGGGGCGGCTGCCCGCGGTGAGCAGCGCCACGTAGGCCCCGAGGCCACGGCCGACGAGGGTCGCGCTCGACAGACGCGCGAGCGCCGTATCCACGTCTGCCATGAGCATCTCGCACGTGTAACCCCCGGCCCGCGGCAACGTGGACTGCCCGTGGCCGGTGAAATCCAGCGCGTACACGGGGCCGGGCCACGTCAAAAGCTCGCCCGGAATCGTGGCAGGCGAACGCTCGCCGAGGCCGTGCAGGAGCAAGAGCGCGCGCCCCTCTCCAGCACGCAAGGTGTGGAACGCCAGCCGAATGCGATTGTGCTGCAAGAACGTGGGTGTGCTCATACGTCCAGGAAATCCAAGACCAGCGCAGCGGTCTCATACGGGTGCTCGATGTGGATGAAATGGCCCGTGTCCCGCATGACCTCGCAGCGCGCGCTGGGCGGCAGAAACGGAGCGATGTCCTCGCGCCGCACGCCCCAGGCCATCGGCTCGTTCTCCGTGCCGAGGATCGCGAGCAGCGGAATGGGAAAACCTGGCAAGCGATCCGTGAGCCAGCGCGCGCGCCACGGACCGAAGCCGCCCATGCGCAGGCTGGGATCGATCTTCCAGCGCCAACCATCGCTGTCGTGCTGTGCGCCCTGATGGACGATGTAGCGCAGCCAGTCCAGCGACAGCCGCGGGTTCATGCGCGCGCGGCGCTTGGCGAGCTCGTCCACCGTACCGGGTTTGCGCTTCAAGCTGACCGCGCGCTGCCGGTGATCGAGCCAATTGGCCACCTCGTCGTGCATCGACAAGGTGCGCTCGCGCTCGGCCACGTCGGGAGGTGGCCTGCGAAACGGTAGCCCATCGATGGCCACGAAGCGGCTGAAGCGATGGGGCATCGCCTCGATCAGATGCACGAGCAGACCGCCGCCCTTCGAGTGCCCGATCACCGGAATGGGCTCGCGACTGATGTCGTCAGCCACTGCCAACAGGTCGCGCTCATCGGCCAGCCAACTGTACAGCTCCACGTGCTGCGAGTCGCCGTGGCCACGGTGATCATAAGAGATCACACGATAGCCGTGCTCGGCGAGCATGGGCGCAAAGACGTCGAACGTCCGTGCGAAGTCGAAGCCGCCGTGCACCAGGAGCAGCGGCCGGTCGTCCTCGTCACCCCACTCGTAGACGGCCAGTTGAACGCCGTGTGCGTCCAAGGTGCGGGTGCGGTCGGGCGGCTGAGCACCGGGATAGTGGGCAAGCTCGTCGTCGATAGTCATCGCAACATCGTGCAGGCTGTCAGAGTAAGCGGAGGTCGGGTGCCGGGGAGTCCGCGGACCGGGTCCCGCGACCGCCGCTGTGATTCGTTCCCGAGGTCGGGAGCCGCGGAGCCCGCGCACCGGGTCCCGCGACCGCAGCTGTGATCAATTGCGCAGCGCCCGCGAATGCGCTCGACACTACTCAGGATCGGCCGCCACGTCCACTGCAGCGCGCAGGCGGAGCACCCCTCTGGAGGTCAGACGCGTGCCAGAAGGCCCTCGCTTTGGCCCGAGAACTGGATTAGATCGCCCGTGACCGGAGTGGCACAGCCACGCGCGCGCCAACTCTCTTCGGTGTCAGTGAAAATTCTAAGGAGCGGTCATGACGAAGGTGAACGACGTTGTCGATCTGGAAACACGCGGGAACGTAGCGGTCGTACGCGTCAACAATCCACCGGTGAATGCCCTGAGCCGCGGCGTGCGCGACGGCCTGTATGACGCCGTGACCAAGGCGAACGCCGATGCCAACGTGCAAGCCATCGTGCTCGCCTGTGCCGGCAAGACGTTCATCGCGGGCGCAGACATCCGCGAGTTCGGTCTGCCGCCCGCAGGTCGCGCCCTGCCCGAGGTCATGGACGCGATCGAGAACGGCAAGAAGCCGGTGATCGCCGCTCTGCACGGCACCGCGCTCGGCGGCGGCCTCGAGGTCGCGCTCAGCAGCCACTATCGCGTGGCGCTGCCGAACGCGCGCTTCGGCCTGCCCGAGGTCAAGCTCGGCATCCTGCCGGGCGCGGGCGGCACGCAGCGCCTGCCGCGTTTGATCGGTGTTTCGCGCGCGCTCGAGCTCATGGTGTCCGGCGATCAGATCAACGCGCCGGAAGCGCTGAAGCTCGGCCTGATCGACGCCGTGCTCGAGGGCGACCTCGAAGCGCAGGCGGTCGCCTACGCCGAGAAGCTGATCGCGGAGAAAAGGCCGCTGCGCAAGGTGCGCGACCTGAACGACAAGCTGAGCGAGGGCACCCCCGAATTCTTCGCCAAGTTCCGCAAGAGCCAGGGCAAGAAGAACCGCGGCTTCCCGGCGCCCGAGAAGATCGTGCAGTGCGTGGAAGCGGCCGTGTCGAAGCCGTTCGACGAGGGCCTGCAGTTCGAGCGCGAGTCGTTCTCCGCGCTGCGCGCGAGCCCCGAGTCGAAGGCGCAGCGCTACTACTTCTTCGCCGAGCGCGAGGCCGCGAAGGTCTCGGACGTGGGCGATGACGTCGCGCGCCGCCCGATCAAGAAGGTGGGCGTGATCGGCGCGGGCACCATGGGTGGTGGCATCGCGATGAACTTCCTGAACGTCGGCACGCCGGTCGTGATCGTCGAGATGAAGCAGGAGGCGCTCGATCGCGGCGTGAAGGTCATCCGCGGCAACTACGAGCGTACGGCCAGCAAGGGCAAGCTCACGCAGGCGGAGCTCGAGAAGCGCGTCGGCCTGTTGTCGCCCACCCTGCAGCTCGAGCAGCTCGCGGACTGCGATCTCGTGATCGAGGCCGTGTTCGAGAACATGGCGATCAAGAAGGAGCTGTTCGGCAAGCTCGACGGCATCGTCAAGCAGGGTGCGATCCTCGCCACGAACACCAGCTACCTCGACGTGAACGAGATCGCGAGCGCGACGAAGCGTCCGCAGGACGTCATCGGCCTGCACTTCTTCAGCCCCGCGAACGTGATGAAGCTGCTCGAGATCGTGCGCGGCAAGGAAACGGCCAAGGACGTCATCGCCACGTCGATGGCGCTCGGCAAGACCATCGCGAAGGTGCCCGTGCTCGTCGGCGTGTGCCACGGCTTCGTCGGCAACCGCATGCTCGCGGCGCGCCGCGATCAGGCCATGTCGTTGATCCAGGAAGGCGCGATGCCGTGGGACGTCGACCGCGTGCTCGAGGACTTCGGCATGCCGATGGGTCCGTTCGCGATGGGCGACCTCGCGGGCCTCGACATCGGCTGGAGCGCGGAGACCAGCAAGGGCGACAGCATCCTGCGCGACAAGCTGTGTGAGCTCGGTCGCCGCGGTCAGAAGACCGGTGCCGGCTACTACAAGTACGATCCGCAGACGCGCGAGCGTAGCGTGGATCCCGTGGTGCAGGAGCTCGTCGAGAGCTTCGCGAAGAAATCCGGCAAGACGCAGCGCAAGATCAGCGATCAAGAGATCCTGGAGCGCACGCTGTACTCGATGGTCAACGAAGGCGCGAAGATCCTCGAAGAGGGCATCGCGCAGCGCGCGAGCGACATCGACGTGGTGTGGGTGAACGGCTACGGCTGGCCCGTGTACCGCGGCGGCCCGATGTTCTGGGCCGACAGCATCGGCCTCGGTAAGGTGCTGGAGAGCATCCAGCAGTACGAGAAGCAGCAGGGCGATGCTTGGAAGCCCGCCGGGCTGCTGAAGAAGCTCGCCGAGCAGGGCAAGAGCTTCACGCGCTGAAGGCATTTGGCAAAGGACGGTAGGATGGGTACTCGACTACAGGGCAAGCGCGCGATCGTGACCGGCGCGGGCAGTGGCATCGGGCGTGCGAGCGCTCGGCGTTTTGCGCAGGAGGGCGCGACCGTCCTCATTGCGGACTGGTCCGAGGGCGGTCTCGAGGAGACGCGCAAGCTCATTGCTGCTGACGGCGGCAAGGTGTTCACGCGCCGCATCGACGCAGGCGTCGAGGCAGACGTTCAAGCGCTGGTCGACCAGGCGCTCGCCGACCTGGGCGGCATCGACATCCTGTACGCGAACGCAGGGATCAGCGGCGGCAGCTGGTTGATCGCGGAGACCTCCGTGGAGCAGTTCCAGGAGATCCTGCGCGTCAACCTGCTCGGGCCGTTCCTCGCGATCAAATACGTCGCTCCGCACATGGCCAAGTCGGGCGGCGGCTCGATCATCTGCACGGCGTCCGTGGCCGGCATCCGCTCGGGTGCAGGTCCCGTGGCGTACAGCGCCAGCAAGGCCGGCGTGATCAATCTGGTGCAGGTGGCAGCGAACCAGATGCGCGGCACGGGCGTGCGCGTCAATGCGATCTGCCCGGGCTTGATCGAGACCGGTATGACGAAGCCGATCTTCGATTACGCGCGTGAAGCCGGCAAGATCCATCGCGTCGGCCAGCTGAACCCGCTCTTGCGTGCGGGTCAGCCGGACGAGATCGCAGGCGCCGCGCTGTTCCTCGCGAGCGACGACTCCAGTTATGTCACGGGTCAAGCAGTCACGGTGGACGGCGGCCTCACGAGCTCGCTGCCCTTCGTGCCTCCCAAGATCTGACACTGACGCGGACTAAACACGCAAACGCGGGCGGACCTCACGGTCCAGCCCGCGTTTGTCTTTCGCGGCAACGCACGTCAGCTCACGCGATCACAAGCAGGCGCTCCACCTGCACGTCATATCGCATACGCGCTCGCCGGTGCCGCCACAGGACTCGACCGTCCCGGCCTGACACTCACCCGCGCCCGTGCACTCGCCGTAAATCGCCATGCCCGTGCTCGCATCGCAGGTCACGGTTTGCGTGCCGCAGAAGCCGCAGGAGCGCGTCGTGGACCCCGCTTCCATGCAACGCTCATTGATGCAGGCGTCCCAGCGACATTCCGTTGAGCAGATGCGCTCGCCGCCGTCGCCACACGCTTCGAGCGCGCCCGGAGTGCATTCGCCCGCGCCCTGACAGAAGCTCCACTCGCCCCACGCGCTGTCTTCACAGACGCGGAACTGCGTGCCGCAGTTGCCGCACGGACGCTGCTCCGATGCGCCATTCTCGCAGAGTGAGGCCGGACCGCCCGCGTCCTGCTCGAACTCCACGTCGACGTTGACTTGCGTCGGAACGTACGGCCGCATCACGAGCCGCACGGACGCGGGACCGTCCGCGCCCACCTGCACGTCGACGGGCGCGCTGCTCCAGCTGGGCGTCGTGCTCGCAGTCACGTCGCTGCACGCGGCGCTGTAGGCGAGGCCGGAGAAGGTCGCCGGGCCCACGGGCAAGCCCGTCAGCTGCAGTGATGCAGCAGCCGCGGGCTCGACGCCGAAGTCGCGTGTGACAGCTTGACCTCCGCCGAGCACCGTGACGCGGATGCATTGCACGCCGTCCGGCACCTCGCGCAGCTCGAGCCGCGCCTGACCGAGCATCCGCGGACTATCAGCGACTGACGCACCTGACTCACAACCCACCGCGAGCAGCGCGATCCAACTGTAGACGAGCAGCGCGCGAGCTCGAGTTACTGCAGCACCTGAGCATGCATGAAAGGTCATGTTCTCTCCTCCGTTATGCCGGCCACATACGAATGACGCTCGGCGTCGATATGGCGCCCATGCTAGCGACTCGCATCGTGCGGGCGTGAGCCGAATTCGTGGCGCTCGAGACGTGCGCTGATCGAGCGGCGCCACGCGCCTACATGCCGCATACGACCACTAACCCAAAGCTCCACTGCCGGAGCCATCAGAGGTCAGGGGACGTGGACCGAGAACGTATGGCAGGTGCTTCCCGGGCGTACACGTCTGGCACGCGGCACGCCGCGCGCAGACCCGTCGCGTTGCGCGCGGTGCAGCGTTCGTTATCACGCGCGCCACTCCGCCGCCGTCAGCTGCAGTCCTGCGCCTTGCATCGTTTCGCGCAAGCCGCCCACGGCGGCAATGCCCGCCGCCCTCCGCAGCAACGGTGCGCTCCCCCTATCCTGGGTCAGCACTCTGCAGAGCGCTCAGACCGCGCGCTCGCGCCGTCCGCCAACGCCTGTCCGAACGGGCACCAAGTTGTTGCCGCAGAGCGGAAAGTTGTCGACAACCCTACCCAATCGTCTTGGCGAACAGCGCGCCGCATCGTAACGAATGCGCGGACGTGGCAACGTGCGACCACGAACGAGCCTTCCTGGAGGAACATGGCAGCTACGCGGGCGAGCAGGGTTTGGATCTTGGCAGTGGCAGGTTGCACATACTTGCTCGGAGGCTGCGGCAGCAACAGCGGTACGACTGACAACGCGGGCAGCACATGCACCGCCAATCAGCCATCCGCATGCAACGCTGTGACCTGTCCGGCAGGTTCGGCAGCCGTTTCGGTCTGTGGCCCCGACGGCAAGCCAGGCCCGTGTATGTGCTCGGCCGCGCAGGCCGTCACCACGGCAGGCACGGGCGGCGCGCGGCCCCCAGGCCCCGTCGCAACTCCAGCCACGGCTGGAGGCACCCCAGGCGCCGCAGCGGGCGGCCAGACGGCAGCGCTACCGGTCGCAGGCAACACGGCGGCTCCGGTCGGTGGCAGCGTCGCCACCCCGGTCGCCGGCGGTGCAGCGCAGCCGCCAGCGGCAGGCACCAGCGCCTACGGCAGCTGGCCGATGATGGGCTTCGACGCAAAGAACAACTACCACAACGTCAACGAGAAGATTTTGACGTTGGCCACGGCGCCCATGCTGAAGGAAAAGTGGCGCGCGAAGATCACCGGCTTTCCCCCGGGCACCCCGGTCGTCGCGGAAGGCCGCGTCTTCGTGACCGCGACGGGCGGCACCTTCGCGGTCAGCTTGAAGGACGGCAAGATGCTGTGGTCGCGCACGGATCTCGGAGGCACGGCGTCCGTGGGTTACGCCGACGGTGCGGTCTACGTGCACACGGGTCCGGCCGATCTCTATAAGCTGAACCCTGCGGACGGTAAAAACGTCTGGGGTCCGGTGAAGACGTTCGCGACGCCGAACTGTGACGGCGAGTCGTCGCCGATCATCGCGAACGGCGCGGTGTTCGTGGGTCACAGCTGTGGACCGATCGAAATCGGTAGCCTCGACTTCTCGGGCGCACAGGGCGGCGTGGAAGCATTCGACGTCGCGAACGGCAATCGCCTGTGGACGTACCTCACGGTGCCGAAGACGGGTGAGAACGGCGCGATGGTCTGGTCCACGGTCACGGTCGACGTCGAGAACAAGACGTTGTTCGCAGCCACGGGCAACAACTACTCCGTGCAGGGCGAGAACTCGGACGCGATCCACGCGGTCGATCTCATGGCCGGCACGAAGCTGTGGAAGACGCAGGTCGCAAACAACGACACCTGGTCGCTCCTCGCCGCACCGACGGGTCCGGACACCGACTTCGGCGCGAATCCGATCCTGACCACGATCGACACGCAGCAGGTCGTGGCAGCTGGCACCAAGGGCTCCACCTTCCACGTGATGGACCGCAAGACCGGCACCATCGTGTGGGAGCGCAAGGACCTGAGCACCAGCCACAACCAGGCGAACGGCGGCGTTCTCATGAACGGCGCGACGGACAACAAGAACTTCTACGTCGTGTCGAACCAACCGCCCGGCATGGCCGTGCTGCACGCGATGGACGTGAAGACCGGCAAGGACGTGTGGCCGCCCAAGACGTTGCCGAAGCTCACGTGGGGCGCGCCGTCCGTGGCCAACGACGTCCTCGTCGTACCGAGCGACGACGAGATCCTCGTGTTCAACGCGATGACCGGCGAGCAGATCGTGAAGTTCGCGACGGGCGGGACGATCGCGGCAGGCGCGCCTGCGATCGTCGATGGTCACATCCTCGTCGGCAGCGGCCTCGAGTATGCACTCGATCCGACGACCAAGCCGAACAACGAGATCGTCTGCTACGCGGTGCCGACCGCGGTGGCCCCGGATCCAGGCGCAGCTGCGCCGGGCAACATGATGCCGAGCTTCGTGCCTGGCAGCCCGACGTGGAGCGCCGTGTTCCAGGAGCTGATCGTCGCCAAGGGCTGCAACGGTGGTCCCACCTGCCACGCCTCGACGGCCGGCGGTAATCTCGTCATGCAGACCAAAGACGCGAGCTACACGGCTCTCGTCGGCGTCAAGGCCATGGGCGTGAACCTGTCCGGCGGCGGGCCGAACTGCGCCGACTCGGGCAAGTCTCGCGTCGTCGCGGGGGATCCCGCGAACAGTCTGCTCGTGAACAAGGTCGAGGCCCCCACGCCGATCTGCGGCCTGCACATGCCGCCAGGCGGCATGCTCACGCCCGCCGAGCTCAAACAGTTGAAGGACTGGATCACGGCCGGCGCCAAGAACGACTGACGCCGCTCCAGGCAACACATAGAAGGACCGGACGCCCCCGCGGCGCCCGGTCCTTTGCTTTTTCGTGCTCCGGGCAGGGTGGCGGTAGACTGGGCCTCGCATGGGCCACTCACCGCGGGATGCTGCTTGGTTTGCTCTGTTGGACAAGCTGGTGCCTCAGCTGACGGCTGCGCTTGGGGACGCTTTTGTGTCGGCTGTTTTGTTTGGGAGTGCCGCGGAGGATCGGCTGCGGCTGGGGTCGGATGTGAATGTGCTCCTGGTGTTGCGGCGCTGGGAGCGAGCGGCGCTCGATGCGTTGCGCGAGCCGCTGCGGACCTCGCACGCGGCGATCGCGCTCCAGCCGATGTTCGTGCTCGAGGCCGAGCTGCCGCAGGTCGTCGAGGCGTTTGCGGTCAAGTTCGCGGACATCGCGCGCCGGCACCACGTGCTCGCTGGTGAGGACATCACGCCTCACCTGGTTCCTTCCCGACGTGCGCTGTGGGTGCGCTGCCGCCATGAGCTGCTGAACTTGCAGCTCCGTTTGCGCGAGCGCTACGTGGTGCTCAGCTTGCGGCCGGAGCAGGCCGAGCGCGCGCTGATCCAGTCGGCTGGTGCACTGCGCGCGTGCGCCGCCGCGGTGCAGAGCCTGCGCGGCGTGCCGTTCACGCACGGCCGCGCGGCGTTGCTCGAACTCGCGAACGCTTGCGGTCCGCAGTATGCCGAAGCGGCGGCCGCGCTCTCGCGCCTGCGCGAGGGCGAAACCGTTGCGGGAGCCGCCGGCGCCGATCATCTCCTCAGCCTGTCCGAGCTGGCAGGCCGCGCGCTGGCGCTGCTCGACGAGCTCGAGGCGGGAGGAGCATGAACGTCTTCGACTGGCGCGGGCCGCAGTTCGTGCTGTTCTACCTCGTGTTCGGAGTGGCCCTCTACTTCATCGCGCGGCAGCTGCGCGCGTGGACCGATCCGCGCGGCGCGCGCGACCCCACCCCGAACGACGATCCCTATCTGGTCGCTTGTCTGCGCGGCGGTCCGGCCGAGGCCATTCGCGTCTGCATCGTGTCGCTTCTGGACCGCGGCCTGCTGCAGTCCACCGACAATCAGCTGCACAGCGCTGCAACGGCCGCACGCGTCGTACGCCGTCCCCTCGAACGCGCCATCATCGCGCGCGCGCAGGCTGCACCAACCCGCGTGCGGGACATCGTGCGCGATGACAGCGTGCAGCAGCAGGCGGCGTTGCTGCGCGATGAGCTCGCCGCTCAGGGCTTCTACGCCGTACCGCGCATCCTCCCCGTGCGCATCCTCATCTACGTGTTGTGCGCCGGCGCGGCCATCTGGGTCGCGCTGCACAAGCTGCTGCTCGCGATCGAGCGCGGCCGCAGCAACGTGCTGTTCCTGTACCTGATGCCGGTCGCGCTGTGCATCGCGCTCGCAATCGCGATCTTCCCGCGCCGCACGCTCGCCGGTGAGGCGCACGTGCGCGCCCTGAAGCGCTTGTTCGCGCGCACACACGACAATCGACAGCAGCTGCGCTTCGGCGGGCAGAGCACGGAGCTGGTATGGCTGAGCGCGGTCTTCGGGCTATCGGCGCTGCCCCACACGAGCTTCCCCGAGGTCTACCAGCTGTTTCCCGGAACGCGGCGCAACGCGAACGCCTCCACCAGCTGCAGCTCGAGCGGCTGCGGCAGCAGCAACGCGTGCGGCACGGCGAGCAGCAGCGACAGCAGCAGCAGCGACAGCAGTAGCTCGTGCAGCAGCAGCTCGTGCGGCGGCGGCAGCTCGTGCGGTGGCTGCGGCGGAGGCGGGGACTGATGGACACGTTCGGCATCGCCTACCGCCCGGCGCTCGCCGCGAGCGTGTTCGAGCAGCGCGCGCAGATCGATGTGCTCGAGGTGATCGCCGACGACTACTTCGGCGCAGGCAAACGCGAGCTCGCCGCGCTCGCTCTGCTCGGCCGCCACATGCCGACGCGTGTGCACGCCGTGAGCCTGGGTCTCGCGACGTGCGCGCGCGTCGACATGGCGCGCGTGTACGCACTGGCGCGCGTCGTGGATGCCGCTGGTAGCGGCGTATGGAGCAAGCACCTCGCGTTCGTGCGCGCCGGCGGCATCGAGCTCGGGCACCTGTGCGCGCCGCCGCGCACGCCGGCCACCCTCGAGGGTCTGGCGCGCAACGTGGCGCGCGCACGGCGCGTGATCGGCAGCGCGCCGGCGCTCGAGAACGTCGCCACGTTGATCGATCCCCCGTGCAGCGAGCTCGATGAAGCCGCGTTCGTGCGCTGCGCGCTCGAGCTGGCCGACGCGCCGCTCTTGCTCGATCTGCACAACCTCCACGCCAATGCGCGTAACTTCGACTGGGACCCGATCGCGTATCTCGACACGCTGCCGCTGTCACGCGTGCGCAGCGTGCACCTCGCGGGCGGCCGCCTGTTCCAGGGTCGCGTGCTGGACGATCACCAGCATGCCGTGCCCGAGCCTGTCTACACGCTCCTGGAGGCGCTCGCGGCGCGCGTCTCTCAGCCGCTCGAAGTGATCGTGGAGCGCGACGGCCGGCCACCGCCGCTGCACGTGTACCTCGCCGAGCTCGCGCGAGCGCGCCTGGCCGTCACGCGCGGTCGTGCGCAACAGCTGGAGCGATCGGCGTGAGCGCCGCGCTCGAGATCTGGCTCGCGCGCTTGTACACGGACGCGGAGCTGCGCGCGCGCTTCCTCGCCGATCCCGTGCATACCCTGCGAGAGGCGCAGCTGAAGGCGGAGCAACGAAGGCAGCTGCTGTCGATCGACCGCGAGGGCTTGCGCCTGCACGCGCACAGCCTCGACGTCAAGCGCCGCAGCCCTGCGCCGTGCGCTCGACCACGCTGGCGGGATCGCGTGCGCGCGTGGTGCGCGGAGCGGCTCCCGCCCCGACGCGACTAGCCGAGCCGCTCCTGCGGGCCAGCCAGTGCGGGCGATGCGCCCATCCCAAGATCTACGGCCACGCCCTGTCGGATCGCGGGCTGCTCGTTCGTCCTCGGAAAAACTGGGGCCGACGTGCCCTTTTGCAGCGGAGATCGAACATGGCAAGCGAAAATGCTGCGCAAGCGCAGGTGCAACAGGCCATCGTGCCGCACCTGGTGGTGGCGAACGGGACGGCGGCCGCAGCTTTCTACGAGCGCGCGCTGGGAGCCAAGGCGGACATCATGCTGAAGCCGGACGGCAAGCTCATGCACGGGGCCATGCAGTTGCCGAACGGCGGCTGGATCTACCTCATGGAGCCGCCCGACGGTAAGTCCGTGGGGCAATCGAACGTGGTGATCCACCTGGAGGTCGCGGACGTCGACGCCGTCTGGGAGCGCGCGATCGCCTGTGGCGCACAGCCGGTCCTGCCGCTGGCGGATCAGTTCTGGGGCGCGCGCTACGGCATCTTCAGCGATGCGTTCGGTCACACCTGGTCGGTCGCCACGCAGCAGCGCAATCCGAGCCCTGAAGAGATGGAACGCGCGGCACGCGCAGCGCGACCGGGGACGGACTGACCGCGCGGCGGGTCCCCACGGTCCGAGACTCGCGGCTCACGAGAGCGGCGCGCCGCTCTGAGCCGCGAGCTCTTGCGGCAGCAAGGTGGCCCAGAGTTGTTGGTTCACCGGCACAGCCAGCCCAACCTCGCTCGCCAGGCGCAGCACCGCGCCGGTCTGGTCCTGCAGCTCCGAGCGGCGACCTCCCTGGATGTCGCGCTGCATGGAGGCCGTGGCGTGCGGAACGAGCGCATCGATCTGGGCTAACGCGCGCTGGACGGCGCCATCCGCCAGCTGGACGCCGCGGCGCGCGGCAAGCTGCGCGATCTCTTCCATCGCCGCCGTCAGCAGCGCCCGCGTCTCGGGCAGGCTGCGGATTACGCCCACCGGGGCGCGACAGGCCGCCGCGACCCCGCCGAACGCAGCGATGAACAGGAACTTCTCCCAGAGCGCGCCTTCGATGTTGTCCGACAGCTCGGCGTCGATGTTCGCCGCGCACATGAGCTCGACCAAACCCGCGAGGCGGTCGCTCGTGCCGCTCTTGCCAGTCGCCCGCTCGCCCACGACCACGCGCAGGACCGCGCCCTCATGCTTGATCTGGCCGGGCCCGGCCTTCCACGAGAGCATCGCGCAGAAGCCGCCCGCCACGCGCTCGGCGCCGAGCTCGCGCGCCAGCGCAGGCGCAGCTTCCACGCCGTTCTGCAGCGGCACGACGAAACCTCCGCCCGCGAGCAGCGGCGCGAGCGTGCGTGCGATCTCCGGCACCTGCCAGGCCTTCGTGGCCACCAGCACGACGTCGGCGGGAGCGAGCCGTGCAGGCTCTTCCGCGACTTCGACCGGCTGCAGCGTGAACGCGCCGCGTGGGCTCTCGAGGCGCAGCCCGTGCTCGCGCAGCGCGCGCAACTGTTCCCCGCGCGCCACGAAGCCGACCTGCACGCCAGACTTCGCGAGCAAGCCCCCGACAGTCCCACCGACGCCACCCACTCCCACCACGACGATGCGCACGTGTTTCCTCCGTCGTCGAGGGCAAAGGATAAGCGCCACTCGCCGCATGTCGCAAAGCCCTTCGCGTGCATCTCACGAAAGCTTCGAGGCGCTCGTCGAGCTGTCCGGTTCAGCCACAGTGTCACTTCGGAGCGCGTCTGATTGTCAGGTTCTGGATGATGCCGTCAAAAGCCGCAGGATCGCTGCACGGTCCGACCCCTATCGGCGCACCAAGACCAGCGTTACAGTCGCGGGCAGGAGCCGGGGGGTACGTGGCATGGTCCTGCGTAGGCGAACTGTATGCGGTTTACAGCTCGCGCAGCTCGCGCGATGCGCGCTCCTTACGCTGCTCTCAGTGGCCTGCGCGCGTGAGCCCGACGCGCCCGGCCATGTGTGCGCGGACGCTCGCTGCGGCGCGCCGCCGCCGCAGGTCCCCGAGCTGAGCGCCGCGTCCGGCGCGCCCGCGCTGTGCGCGCGACCCGGGGCAGACGTAATCCGCGACACGTTTTGCAAGCCGGTGCCGCCCACGTTGACGGGCTTGCGCGAGCTGCAGAGCCTGCTCGGCGTGGATCCCGAGCTGCAGGGCTACAAGGCCCCCATCAACGGGACGCTGCCGTTCACGAACGGCCTCCCGGCGGTCAACTTCGTGATCGCGCTCGGACACTCGACGGCCCTGTCGGGTCACCTGGTCTCGCCCATCAATCCGCGCGTGTTCTTCCTGACGCAAGATCTCGTCGTGGCGTACCAGCGCGGCGTGCAGCGCGTGGAGATCGCCGTGCGCGCGCGCGATCGGCTCGGCTTCAATTTCTATTTGCTCGGCTTCCGGCAAGACTGCAATGCCGCTCCTGGCGGCTGCAAGCCGGGTGATCTGTACACGCCTAGCGTGGAGCGCGACTGGCGCGGCGTCAGCTTGCAAGACGACGAAGATCTGAAGAACAGCGCGCTCGACTGTCGCCAGTGTCACGCGCGCGGGCGTGCGGAGCCGCAGCTCCTGATGCGCGAGCTGCAGAGCCCCTGGACGCACTTCTTCCTGCCGCTGCCGGACACCCCGCCCGTGATCAAGCAACCCGGCGTCACGGGCGTGGATCTCACGCGCGACTACGTCGCAGCCAAGGGCGACGAGCCGTACGCCAGCGCGTCGAACAGCGCCATGCGCCACACCCCGGCCGCGACGCTCGAGGGGCTCGCGGGCAAGGAGCAGCCGCTGGTCTTCGACTCCGAGACCATCCTGCGCGAGCGTTACCCGGGCGCAAAACCGGGTGAGACACCGGAGCCACTGCCGAGCCCGACCTGGGAGCGCGGCTACGAGGCGTTCAAGCGCGGCGAGCAGCTCGCCCTGCCCTACGTGGAGCCGCGCGCGACCGACCCGCGCAAGCAGGCGCAGCTGACGGAGGCGTACTCGCGCTATCGCCGTGGCGAGCTGAGCGCCGACATGTTGCCGGATCTTTCGGACATCTTCCCGGACGATCCCGTGCTGCGCGCGCGCATCGGTCTGCAGACCGAGCCCGACTGCGCGCCGGCGGACGCGCTCATCCAGGCCTGCGGCAGCTGTCACAACGATGCGCTCGATGGGAGCGTGAGCCGCGCGCGCTTCAACATCGACGTGTCGCGCCTGGATCGCGCCGAGCTCGAGCTGGCGATCGAGCGCATCCAGCTGCCGCCTCACCACCCCCTCGTCATGCCGCCGCGGGAGGCGCGCCAGCTCGAGCCCGGCGCACGCAAGAGGCTGCTCGCGTTCCTGCGCGACGCGAGCGCTCCGGCACGCGCGGATCCAGCGCTGCAGCACGCCGCCGCGCGCGGCATGGTCTCGAGCGCGGCCCTGCCGCCCTGAGCGGCAGCGATCGGCCACTCAGAGATAGTCGCGCAGGCGGTGCAGCGGCACGGCCTCGAGCACCGGATTGAGGAACAGCGGCGCGGTCAGGATCAAGAAGACCAGGTTCAGCGCCCAGCCGACGAGCGGCGGCCAGCGCCCCGCATCGCGCTCCAGGCGCCAGTTGAGCCACACGTACGCGCCCTGCAGCCCGAAAAACGCGAGCATCTCACCGTGCGTGTCGCCGAGCGCCGCGATCACCAGGTACTCGTGCGCCACTCCGCTGAGCACGAACGTCGCGAGCAGCGCCAGCTGCGGCCTGCGCCGGAGCGGCCAGAACACCTCGCGCTGCACGAAGCCATGGAACCACAAGTTCCAGCGCTTGCCCCACAGGTCGCGCGGGCTCGTCGCTGCAAACGGCCGATCGAAGATGTCCGCCACGTGCAGACCGCACAGCATCGGCACGCTGGTGCCGAGGTCCATCGCGCCGGAGAACACGAGGTAGCAAATCCACAGCCCCCACAACGATTGCAGCACGTAGCGCTCGTGCAGCGCGGGCCACAGCATGCTCAGCGCGACGAGCGCGGCCAAGGCGCTCGCCTTCAAGAGCCCGCGTTGCGCACGCCGCCAGCCCTGCCTGCGATTCTGTGCGGCCTGAGCGTCGTCGAGCGGCCAGGTGATCTTGGGCGGCATGCTCAACCACAGCAGAAACGCGCGGCGGCTCGTACGCGTGCGCGGGTCCCGCGGCCGGTCGCGCGCCCACTCCACGAGCTTGCTGATGGCCAGCCACGCGAGCAGCCCCACGAACATGCGGATGGGCGGCAACCACTCGGGCACGAGCCACGGCGCGCACACGGCCATTGCCGCCCACAGCAGCAGGAAGCCGGGTCGCCTACCCACGGATACGGAGTTCGCCAGTGCCACCTACACTGCAGACAAGCTGCGCCGAGCCGATCAAAAGAGCTCAGCCAGTATAGCCTGCAGCTCGCCGGGCATGCACCGGCCGGGGCGTCAGTCCGCGCAAGGGCCGCTTGCCGCGCATGGCTGCAGAATCAGGCGCTTACTGCCACCGTTCTGCGAGCTGCAGGTCAGGTGGCGCTGGGCTTCGTCGTACTTACACTGCAGGTCAGCGGTGGCTTCGATGCTGACCTGACCTCCAAACAGCGCGGCAGGAGCGAACACGCGCGTCTCGCCTGCCGCAGGCTCGTGCTGCCACGCGAGCTCGACGCGGGCCTGCGGCGCGTAACGCACGAAGAAAGTCTGCGCGTCGCCGGCGATGCGCGCGGGGTACGCGCGCACGCGGTAGGTCGGCCGCAGGCGGCCTCGATCGTCCACGATCGAGAAATCCTCGTCGTTCCAACCGTCTTTTTTCTGCGGGCTCCAGTGCGGCGTGTAGTTCCACTGCGCCGCCGACACCAGGCTTGCGTCCAGCTGCGTATAGAGCTTGTCGATGTACGCTGCCGAGCGCAGACCGTCTGCGGGCGCGCCGAACTCGCCGAGGAAGAGCGGCACGTTCCAGGTTTTCGCCTGATCGACCATCACGCGCACGGGCTCAGCCAGGCTGGTGCCGAGCCAGCTGTGCAGCTGTGAGACCGCAGCGTCGTAGTAATGCGGCGAGTAGACGAAGTTGTCGAAGCTCGGCCGCGGCAGCGTCGTGGCGACGCCGGCGCTCGTGAGCGCGCCCGGCGACACGAACAGCACGGCGTCCGCGTCGTGAGCGCGGATGGTGCGCGCGGCGTCTTGATACAGCGGCGCGATCTGCGTGGCCTCGTCTCCACCGGGCTCGTTCAGCATGTCGTAGCCGAGCACGCCGGGCTTGTCTTTCAGCTGCTCCGACACGCGCTCGAGCAAGCTCAAGTAACTCGCGCGCACGCCGTTCATGCCCGCGTAGAAGTCGTTCCAGCTCTGCGGGGTTTGCAGATCGAACACCATCTGGATGCCCCAGCTCACGCAAGCTTTGCCATTGTCGGGCGTCTGCTTGCGGACCTCGCTGCTGATCGCCCACTCCGGAAAACCATCGCCGCAGCCCTGCGTGGCGAAGCGCGAGAACGCGTCCTGGTGGAAGTCCACGATCACGTGCACGCCGCGCTCGCTCAGCGCATCGACCAGCTTGCTGTAGTAGTCCAGATACGACTGATCGTATTGACCGCGCTGCGGCTCGAACGCCTCCCACGTGAAGAGGAGGCGCACCACGTTCACCCCCCACGCCGACAGCACGTCGAGCTGCGCTGGATCGTCGATGCCGCGAAACGGAGGCACCTTGGCATCGCCGGTCAAGTTCAGGCCACGCAGCACGACCGTGGCGCCGCGCGCATCGCGCAGCACGCGGCCGTCTGCATGCAGCGGGTCGATGTCCGCGCGAACCTGCGCGCTTGCTGCGAGCCATACCAACGCGGCGATGAGTGACGACAGATGGCGTGGAGTCATGGCCGCACTATAAGCGTGCGCGTCCGCCTGACCAGTCACAGTTGCATGTCATGTGTAAGCAGACTCAGTGATTGGCATAAACACGCGGGCTTACGTCAAACAACTGGAGCGCTCACCATGCCGTCCAACCACCATCGACTGGCAAGATCACGCCAGTCACATACGACGACGCCGGTGCAGCAAGAAACAGCACGGCCGTCTCGATCTCTTCCAGTTTGCCGAGCCGGCCGAGCGGCGTGAGCTGTTCGATGCGTGCCTTCTGATCCGCGCGCACCTCGCCGAGCTGCGGGTCGATGGTCATCTCCGTCGGGAAGTAACCAGGCGCGATGGCGTTCACCGTAATGCCGTACGGCGCCCACTCCACCGCGAGCTGACGTGTGAGATTGTCCACCGCGCCTTTCGACGCCGAATAGCCCACGACGCGGTGCACGGGGTTCGCGCCCTGCGCCATCACCGACGAGATCTGGATGATGCGCCCCGGCCCTCCGCGCTCGATCATGCGCCGGCCCACTACCTGGCTCGCCAGAAAAACGGCCGTGACGTTCACCGCCAGCGCGGCATCCCACTTGTCCCGGCTGTGCCGCTCTGCGCGGCCGAGCGGCGAGATGCCCGCGGCGTTCACGAGGATCCCGATCGGGCCGAGCGCGGCTTCCGCCTGCGTCACGGCCGCTTCGAGCGCGGCGTCGTCAGTGACGTCCGCGGCGACTGCGTGCGTGCGCACGCCGAGCTGCGCGATCTCCTGCGCCACGCTGTCGAGCCGATCCTTGCGCCGCGCGAGCACGGCCACATCGGCGCCCGCCTTGGCGAGCGCACGCGCCATCACCACACCGAGGCCACTGGACGCGCCGGTCACGAGCGCGGTCTGGCCTTTCAAGCTGAAGAGTCGTTCGAGCGCTTGCGTCATGCCGCGCAGTTCCTCACAGAGCTGCGCGCGAATCAAGCCCAACGCTCACGGCGTCAGGATCTGCACCACACCCGTGCGCGGCGTGGCGCTCGCTGGATTCGAGGCGCCTCCGAACACGTAGTATTTGCCCTCGAAGCTGCCAGCACCCGTGCCGTGCAGCGGCTGCGGAAGCTTCGCCTTGTAGCTCCACTGTCCGGTCTGCGGATCGAACACCTCACAGGTGTCTCGCACGCTGTAAGGCATCACGAGGATCTCCCCACCCGAGACGTAGATCTTGCCGTCCACCACCGCGGCGCCGAAGCCACTGCGGGTGTCTTGCATGGACGTGCCGGGGCTCCACTTGTCGGTCGCAGGGTCGTAGATCTCCACGGTGTTGAACACGGAGCCCGCACCGAGGCGGCCGCCGAGCGCGTACAGCTTGCCATCGAGCGCCACGCCCGCCACGTGATCGCGCCGCGTGGACAGCGCCGCGCGCTCGGTCCAGGCGTCCGCCGCGGGATCGTAACGCTGCATGATCGTGTCGCTCGGGCCCGTGCCGCCGAACAGATAGATCGCGCCGCCCAGGGTCACGGCGACCGCCGCATAGCGCTGGTGAATGAGGCTCGCGCGCTGCGTCCAGGTGTCTGCGGCCGGGTCGTAGACGTACGTCTCCACGCCGCGACCCCCGGTGAAATAGATCTTGCCGTCCAGCGCGGCGAGCGACGGGTGCTCGCGTCCCATCGGCAGTGCCTTCAGCTTCGTCCAGCTGTTCGCCTTGGGATCGTACACCTCGAACGCGTCGAGCCCGCCGAAGCCACCCGCGACGTAGAACTTGCCGCCGAGCTCCGCCACCGCGAGCTCCGTGCGGATCGTCGGCATCGCCTGGCCCGTGCTCCAGCTGCCGGGGCCGACCGCGGCCGCCCCACCCGAGCCTGCCGTGGGCGCGGCAGCCCCAGATATGCCCGTTCCGGATGCGCCCGCGCCGGATGGGCCCGCGCCGGATGCGCCGCTCCCGGATGCACCCGCGCCCGATGCGCCGCTCCCGGATGCGCCGCTCCCGGATGCACCCGCAGCTGGCGCACCCGCAGCCGGAGCGCCCGCGGCAGGGCGCGCAGGGCCGCCGCTTCCAGGTGCAGCGCCAACCCCCGTGCGGCCAGCGCCTCCCGCGCTTCCGCCGCTACCAGCCGCAGGCGCAGCGACCGCCCCGCCCCCGGCGCCACCCGGCCCCGGGTCCGTCAGCGCGCCAGAGGTTGCGTTGGACGAAGAGCACGCAACCAGCGCCGCGCCTGCGAGCGCCAAACAGAAGCGCTCGAGCATGGGAGCCATCGATGTCGACATCCACGCAGTCTGGCACGATCGAGCCCGCGAGCCAGGCACGCCTTAGCGCAGTCGCGGTGGGTCCACGAGAGGGGACTGAGCGCGAACATCCAAGCTCTGTCTGCTTCGGCTTCAGCGCGCGGGCGCCTTCGTGCGCAGCCGGCGATCGAGGTCGATGTGGATGGAGTACGGCTCCGTGGCGGCCTCTGCGAGCTGCGGATTCGCAAGCTGCGTTGCGCGCCCGCTGACGCAGTGTGTCCGGAACGCGCCGCGCTGCCCGGCCCACCAGTCCGCTGCATGTTGCGCGTTCCAGCCGGCCGCATCCGCACAGGCCGCCAGGGCCGCTCGCAGCTGCACGGCGTTCGGGAAGCGCTGCTCCGGGTCCTTTTGCAGACAGCGCAGCACCACGGCCTCGAGATCCGCGGGCAGGTCCGCGCGACGTCTCGACGGTGGCTCGGGCGGCGTGTGCAAATGAGCCGCGCAGATCTCGACGATGTTGTTTCCCGAGAACGGTGGTGTGGCGGTCAGCAGGTAATAAGCCACGGCCCCGAGCGAGTAGAGATCGCTGCGCGCGTCGACCTCGGGCGAGCGAATGCTCTCCGGGGCCATGTAGAGCGGCGTGCCGGTGAGCGTCTCCGCGTGTGTCACGCCGCCATCGGCTGCATTCAAGTCCTTGACGAGCCCGAAGTCCAGAAGCTTGGCGACGTCGCCCTCGCGGCCGCGCTCGCACAAGATCACGTTGCTCGGCTTGATGTCCCGGTGCACCAGACCCAGATCGTGCGCCTCCGCGAGCGCGCCACAGACCTGGTTCAAGATCCAGATCACGCGCGCCGGCGGCAGCGGACCCGTGAACGCGACCGTCTGCTCCAGGTCGCCCCCATCGAGATATTCCATCGCGTAGTAGAACACGCCTTCGGGCGTGCGCCCGTAGTCGTAGATCGCCACGGTGTTCGCGTGCGTGAGCCCCGCGGTGAGCTTCACCTCGCGCTCGAAGCGCGCGATGCTCGCGGGGCTGATGCGCGACGGCAGCAGCAGCTTGACCGCGGTGGGGCGCCGCAAGAGCGCGTGCGTCGCACGGTACACGACCCCCATGCCGCCCTCGCCGAGCTTCTCGTGCAACACGTATTGACCCACGCGCGAGATCTCGGACACGCGTCGGCGCAAGCCGTAGATCACGCTGGACGCGAGCGTGGCGAGCAACCCGGTGATCGCCATGCCGCGATACGCAATGTACGCGGCGCCAAACCAATCGCCGAGCTCGGGGCTCGGGCCGAGGTCTTTCACGCGCAGCCAGGTCGCGACCGCGCCGGAAGGCACGAGCGCGAGCAAGCAGATGAGGAGCGTGCGCCGGCCAGAGCTGGGCAGGAGCACGGTGCGTGCGACGAGCACCCAGGTGACGGCGAGCTGCAGCGACACGGAAGCCTCCGTGGCCGGGCGAACCTGCGTGATGATCGCCGAGGCGAACCAGCACGCGAGCGCGGTGGTGAGAGCATCTGCCGCCCGCAGCTCCGCAAGCGAGCGCTTGCCCCTGCGGTAGCGCAGCGCGGCAGCCCCGATAGCGACGCCGACCGCGAGCGAGGCGAGCGCGACGCCGATGGGCGCCGTCTCCCTGCCGCCGAGCACACGCACGACCAGGATGGAGCTCACGCTGTAAAACACGGAGATCCCGGCGAGCGTCATCGACACCGCGGCGAGCCGCGACTGCAACAAGCTGCGAGTCTCATCGTCTTGCGACGCCTCGCTCGGCGCGCGCGCTGACGAAGGTGTGCGGTGCTGAGCTGCGGCGGGTGACGTCACCGGCTGCAGTGTAGGCACAGCGCGCCCGGTAGTCATGGTGCAACGCGCAAGGTGTCAGGCGCGCTTCGTGGCCGCAAGCTCCCGGCCGAGCACGAGCTTGCGCGCGGCCTCGAAGATCGTCTGCTCGGACAGCAGCACCTCGAACGCGGCGTTGCCGAGCGGCACGAAGCTGTCGTGGCTGTTCACGCGCGCGATGCGGCCCGCGAACGCATGATCGATCAGCGTGGCGCACACGCCCTCTGCGACGGAGCCGCTCTTGCGCGTCTCGTCGACCACCAGCACGTGGCCAGTGGCGTCCGCTTCGCGCAGCAGGTCCTCGACGGGCAGCGGCGACAGCCAGCGCAGATCGAGGACGCGCGCCGCGATGCCGTGCTCGCGCTGCAGCCGCCGCGCCACGCGCAGTG
>Ga0190269_10000433_pt1 | contig 21773 bp, 17 predicted proteins | sample Popmic249IS_FD_133749 | JGI IMG/M metagenome (GOLD analysis project Ga0190269, IMG submission 133749) | Populus adjacent soil microbial communities from riparian zone of Blue River, Arizona, USA - 249 IS | ecosystem: Environmental > Terrestrial > Soil > Riparian zone | place: USA: Arizona... | reverse complement strand
GGGATCAAGCCGCCCTTCGACAAACTCTGGCGCTTCACCGACCGGCCGCTGCTCGAGTTCCCGCCGATCTACGTCGGCGGCAAGCTCTACTTCGTCAACAACAGCGGCTACGCCTACGCGCTTGACGCCGACACCGGCAAGGAGTTGTGGAAACGGCGGATCGGCCGCCTCAACGCCTCCTCGCCGGCCTACTACAACCACCGGCTCTACATGGTCAACCTCGTCCCCGGTCACATCGTCAAGCTCGACGCGAAGACCGGCAGGGTGATCTGGAAACGGAACCTGCCGGGGCGGGCCGAGTCCTCGCCGCTGATCATCGACCGCACCGTCTACTTCGGCTGCGAGAACGGCGAACTGTTTGCGATGAGCACCGGCAAGGGGCAGGTGCGCTGGTCGACGCAGCTCGGCGGGGCGATCAAGGCGGCGCCGGCCTACTCCGACGGCAAGCTCTTCGTCGGCGACTACGGCGGCTACATGAACGCCGTCGATGCCGAGAGCGGGGAGCTGGTCTGGCAGAGCGGCTCCCTCGGCCCCGGCTTCGGCGGCTCCGGCGCCTTCTACTCGACCCCCGCGGTCGCCTACGGCCGAGTCTACGCCGGCAACAACGACGCCCGCGTCTACAGCTACGACACCTCCGACGGCGAGCTTGCCTGGTCCTACTCGACCGGGGGCTACGCCTACTCCGGCCCGACCGTCGCCAACACCAGGCACAGCCCGTCGACCGTCTTCATCGGCTCCTTCGACGGCAACGTCTACGCGCTCGACGCCAAGGATGGCAGCGTCCGCTGGAGCCGCTCGGCCGGCGGCCAGGTGATCGGCTCGCTCTCGGCCGTCGGCGACATCGTCTACGTAGCCGAGTTCACGAACAAAACGACGAGCGGGTTCATGATGAGGAGCGGCAAGCGCGTCTTCCGCTACCCGAAGGGGACCTACACGCCGGTGATCTCCGACGGCCGCCGCATCTACCTCACCGGCTACTCCTCGATTACCGCGCTCCAACCCCACCGGGGGGTGGCGGCGGTAGGTGAGGCGCACCCCGCGCGTAAGCCGGGAAAAGCCCGGAATGCAGGCGGGCGCGGAGGACGTTCAGGCTAGAGCCGTAGTTCTGGATCCGGTAGCTGTTGCTGTCGCCGAAGTCCTGGTAGTAGATGATCATCCGGGTGCGGCGGTGGCTTTTCAGCCAGGCGAAGAGCTTGTTGACGAAGGAAGGGTCGTCGCCGCTTTCGACCGCCCACTCGGTGATCGCGAACGGCTTGCCGGAGAAGCGGCGGTAGAGCCCGGTCAGCGCCTTCCATTCCGGATAGCCGGAGTAGAAGTCGGTGCCGACCCAGTCGACCCAGCGCGAGCCGGGGAAGAAGTGACGGGGCCGGTTGTGGGGGAGGGTCGGCGAGCCGGCGGGGAGCGGGCTCCAGACGACAGACACCGGCGCCATCGGCATCGCCCGCAGCTTCACGGTCAGCGGCGGCAGCCCGGCCTGGGCGAGGCGGCTGTTGATCGCGCCGGCCTTGCCGCCGCCGTGGACGATCACGTAGATGCGGCGGAAGGCGCGTTTGTAGGCGCGCGGGCTGTGCTCGGGTCCGCGCGAGGCGCCGGCGCAGTCGTAGGCAGCCCAGACGTTGAGGCAGCGGTTGGGCTCCCCGAGGGGCCGCACGTAGGCGCGCATCTCCTTTTCGTAGAAGAGCTTGTTGAGGCGGACGAGGTAGCGGTCGCCGGCGCCGGCGGCGATCTGCGCCGGCGTGATTAGCTCGGCGCCGGTGTTGTTGTCGGCGGTCGAGAGGTGGATCATCGGCCGCGCCCGGGCGATCTGCCAGCGCCGGATCACCTCGTCGAAGTCGGTGCCCCAGGTGCGGAAGGACTGGATTACCGCCGGGTGCTTGTCGAGGACGTCGGCGAACTGGCCGAAGTCAGCGGGGTCGCCGGTGTCGGAGACGCCCCAGTAGACCTTCTTGCCGGGCGGCTTCAGCGGGCTGAAGCCGGAAGCGGGGGCGGCGAGCAGCCCCAGCGCGAGCGCGCTCAGGAGTGCAACCGCAACTGCGGCTCGGAGATTTGACGGGCCGGGCACCGGAGGTCCGTATGCTCGCAATCAGTGGGTCTCGGGTTGAACTTGCGTCTGGGGACTGCAACTGCGGTTGCGTTGTTCGCACTCGTCTGGGCGGCTTCGGCCGCCGGCTCGGCGACCGCCCCGCTCGGCCACGCCTGCACCGCCGAGAACGGCGTCCGCTTCTGCCCGACCCCGGACCTCGCCTCCCGCGTGCCCTCCTTCGACGGCGTCCCGCTCGACGTCGACGTCACCCTGCCGGAAGCCGGCAAGGCTCCTTACCCCACGATCGTGATGCTGCACGGCTTCGGGGGCAGCAAGACCGACTTCGAGTCGGCGACCGCGGCGGGACCGGCGCCCGAAGAGGCGGGCAACGGCTCGACGATCTACCACTACAACAACAACTTCTTCGCTCGCCGCGGCTATGCGGTCGTCAACTACACGGCGCGCGGCTTCGGCGACTCCTGCGGCGGGGGGGCCAACGGTGACCACTCCGGCGCCTGCGCGGCCGGCTACATCCGCCTCGGCGACAGCCGCTACGAGGCGCGCGACACCCAGTACCTGCTGGGCCTGCTCGCCGACGAGGGCGTGGTGCGGCCGCGGGCGATCGGGGTCACCGGCATCTCCTACGGCGGCGGCCAGAGCATGGAGCTCGCCTTCCTCCGCGACAAGGTGCGCCGCCGCGACGGCAAGCTCGTCCCCTGGCGCAGCCCGAAAGGGCTGAAGATGCGGATCGCCGCCGCCTACCCGCGCTGGCCCTGGTCGGACCTGGTCTCGGCGTTGATCCCGAACGGCCGCTACCTCGACACGGCGATCGCCGGGCCGGAACAGAGCCTGCGGCCCTACGGCGTCCCGATCGGCAGCTTCCTCAACGGCCTCTACCTGACCGGGATCGTCAACGGCTACTACTGCGGCGGCGCGCCGGAGTCGTTCCCCTGCGCCGACCCCGAAGCCGACATCACGCAGGACAAGGCCTACATCGACGCCGGCCAGCCACTGTCCCCGGCGGCGGTGCAGGCGCTGAAAGGGGTCTACGCCGACCACGGCGCCTACCCCCTGCGCTTCCTCCCGGGCACCTCGCAGCCGGCGCCGCTCTTGATCCAGAGCGGCTTCACCGACGAACTGTTTCCGATCGAGCAGGGGCTCCGGGTCTACACCTACCTGCGCAAGCGCTACCGGAAAGCGCCGGTGGCGCTGCAACTCGGCGACCTCGGTCACAGCCGCGGCTCCAACAAGCCGGGGATGAACCACTTCTTCAACGACCAGGCGGCGCGCTTCTTCGCCGCCCGCCTGCTGGGAGCGAAGAAGGGAGCGCCGGCGCCCGGGCAGGTCACCGCCACCCTCACCACCTGCCCCGGCGACAAACCCGACGTCGGCCCGTTCAAGGCGATCGGCTGGAAGAAGCTCCATCCCGGCGCCTTCCGCTTCGGCTCCGACCCGGCCCAGGAATTCGCCTCGGCCGGTGGCAACCCGACGGTGGCGCGGGAATTCGACCCCGTCTTCGGCACCACCGAAGCCTGCAAGACGATCGCCGAGAACATCGAGCCGAACGTCGCCCTCTACAAGCGCAAGGTGGTCGACGGCTTCACGATGCTCGGCCGCCCGACGATCGATGCCGAGATCCAGAGCACCGGCCAGCAGGGGCAGATCGTCGGCCGCCTCTGGGACGTCTCCCCGGAGGGGTCGATGATCCTCGTCGACCGCGGCGTCTACGCACTCGCCGACGGTCAGAGCGGACGCATCGTCTTCCAGCTCCACGGCAACGGCTATCGCTTCGCCAAGGGCCACCGCGTCTGGCTGCAGCTGCTCGGGCGCGACGCCCCCTACTACCAGGTTGGCAACACCCCGTTCAGCGTCAAGGTGAAGAACCTGAGGGTGACGCTGCCGACCCTGAAGCCGAAGCCCCGCTGACGCCGACGGGCCTAAAACGGTCCTATATGGACCGAAATCGTCCCGTCGGCGAACTTAGGCGGCGTCGGCCACCGGGGCGGCATGGTCGGCGACCAGGGCCAGGACCTCCCCGGCGTACTTCTCGATGAAGGCGGGGCCGACGCCGCTGATCGCGAGCAGCGCCTCCTCCGAGCCGGGTCGCGCCGCCGCGATCGCGGCGAGGGTTTTGTTGGCGGCGACGGTGTAGGCCGGCTTGCCGGCGGCGGCGGACAGGCGCCAGGTCTTCAGCGCCTCGAACAGCGGCGCGTCGGCGGGGGAGAGGTTGGGTGCGGGAGCCGGCGCCGCCTTCGGCTTCCCGGCCTTGCGGACCGCGATCGTCTCGGGATCCGGCAGCCACTCGAGTAGGTCACAGACGTCGCAGCAGCGCTCGAGCGGAGCCCCGGCGGTTCGATCCGAGAAGTGGTCGAGGAGGGCGCGGCGGCGGCACTCGGTTCCGTAGATGAAGGCCTTGATCGCGTGGTAGGCGCGCCAGCCGCGCTCGCGGGCGACGGCGAGGTCGTCGCCGGCGCGCTGTTCGTTGAAGCGGACGAGGCGGCCGAGGTCGGCTTTGAGAGCGAGCATCACCGCCCGCGAGGGAAGGCCGTCGCGCCCGGCGCGGCCGGCCTCCTGGTAGTAGGCCTCGACACTGGTCGGGATCGTCACGTGCCAGACCGAGCGCACGTCGGGCTTGTCGACGCCCATGCCGAAGGCGTTGGTGGCGCAGATGACGCCGCTGCCGGTCGCCATGAAGCGCTCCTGGATCGCCGTCCGGTGCTCGGGCTCGAGGCCGGCGTGGTAGGCGACCGCGGCGACGTCGGCCTCGCGCAGCTCCTCGGCCACCTCTTCGGTCTGGCGGCGGGTGCCGCAGTAGACGATCGCCGGCAGGTTGGCGGGGTCGCGCAGCCCGGCCTCCAGCAGCGCCTGCCGGCGCGCCGTGCAGCCCTTGCCCTCGAGCGCGACGACGTCGAAGGAGAGGTTCGGGCGGTCAAAGCCGGAGCGCACTTGGAGCGGGTCCCGCATCCCGAACCGGGAGGCGATCTCCGCCGCCACCGGGCGCGTCGCCGTCGCCGTGCAGGCCATCACCGTCGGCCGCCCCAGCCGCTCGACCACCTGCGGCAGGCGCAGGTAGTCGGGCCGGAAGTCGTGCCCCCACTCGGAGACGCAGTGGGCCTCGTCGACCGCGACCAGGTCGATCTCGCGACAGGCGAGCGCCTCGAGGAACACGTTGGACGCGAACCGCTCGGGTGCGCAGTAGACGATACGCGCGTCCTCGCGCACCATCGCCAGCGCCTCGGAAACCTCCCAGTCGTCCATCCCCGAGGTGATCATCGCCACCCGGTGCCCGCCGGCGTTCAGCTTTCCCCACTGATCCCGCATCAGCGCGATCAAAGGACTCACCACGATCGTCAGCTCCTCGCTGGCCAGCCCCGGCAGCTGGTAGCAGAGGCTCTTCCCGCCCCCGGTCGGCATGACTATCAGCGAATCGCGCCCCTCCAGGGCAGCCACGACCGCCTCCCTCTGCCCGGCCCGCCACTCGGCATAACCAAGGTCCCGCAGCAACTCATCGGCTATCTGTCCCGCCTGGTCCATCAGACGAGCCACCATAGGCACTTCTCCGGCGGGTGGCACGGGCGCCGGGGACCCCGAGCATCCAGCGCAGGGGTCCCCGAACAGCCCGTGACGGGCCCCGCCGGCCGCCAACCTCTGTCCCGAAGCCGCCCTGCCTACTCGTGTTCCGCGGAAGCGATCTCCGCCGGGACCAGGCTGAGCTTCTCGGCCAGGGTGTCGATCGCCACCGCCAGCTTCTTCGTGTCGGCCTCCGTCAGCTCCGTGTAGGGCACGAACCCGTCGGCCGTCCGGTAGGGCTCGAGCGAGTTGAAGACCATCTTGAAGTCGGCTTCGATCTCGCCGCTGAGGTCCGGGTCGCTTTCGTCGAGCAGCGGCTTCACCGCTTCGAAGGCGGCCTCGGAGCCTTCGACGTTAGCCTCGAAGTCGACCAGGTCGATGTGCGAGTAGCGCTCCTCCTCGCCGGTGATCTTGGAAGCCGAGACCTCGCCCAGGAGCTCGTTGGCGCCGTTGGCGATCTGCACCGCCTGCAGCTCGACCGTCTTCACCTTCCGCGCCAGCTCTTCGACGTCAGCCTGGAGCTGTTTGGCGACCGGCGCCATGCCCTTGGCGGTGCCTTCTTCCCAGAGCGCTTTCTCGATCCGGTGGAACCCTTCGAATTCGTTCGCCGGGACGTCGTTTTCGCGCGCGTCGATCTTCGGGTCGAGGCTGCCGAAGGACTCGGCCACGGGCTCGATCCGCTCGTAGGGAATGCGGGCCGGGGCGTAGAGCGATTTCGCCTTGGCGACGTCCCCGGCGACGACCGCGGCGACGAACGGTTCGGTCGCCTGCACCAGCTCGGCGGTGTTTTCCTCGAGGTAGGAGCGGTAGTCCTCGACCGCGCCTTCGACCGCGGCGCTGTTCTCGGTCTCGAGCTCGCCGCTGACGGTGAGGACGCCCGGCTCCCCGCTGCCGCCGGGGCAGAGCAGCGTGTAGTCGCCGGCCTCGAGAGTGAGGGTGAAGGTGCCGCTGTCGCCCTCGGCGATGTCCGGCGTCTCGCCGAGCACCGTTTCCCCGTCCAGGACCTCGAGCTCGTGCAGGTCGGGGTTGGAGCTCGCGTTCTCCACCTCGAAGGTGATCGGCCCCGCCGCCGCCTTGGCGTCGACCGGGTCGCAACCGGCATCGGTGAGGGTGAAGGCAAGTGCCTCGCTCTCCGTTGCGGTGGCTTCGTCGTCGTCTGAGCCGCAGGCGGCGACGGTCACGGCGAGGACGGCGAGAACCGCTGCGCAGAGCAGGGTGCGGACGAGGTTTCGGTGCATGTGGTGCATTTCTCCTTTGTTCTGTGACTGGTGGTCAGGCAAGCAGGGCTTCGCCGACGTAGCCGCCAGGCGGGGCGCCGGGGGGCACGGCGAAGAGGGCGCTGCCGACGTGCTTGATGTACTCGTTGAGCGCGTCCATCGAGCCGAGCTGCCGCTGGATCGCGACGAACTGCTCGGGGTCGCGCTGAAAGCTGATGAAGAAGAGGCCGGCTTCGAGCTCGCCGAGGCTCTCGTCGACGCCGTCGGTGAAGGAGTAGCCGCGGCGGAGGATGCGGGCGCCGCCGTTTTCGCGGGCGGAGGCGAGGCGGACGTGGGCGTCGGGCGGGATCAGCGGGTGGCCGTTGCGCTGCTGGTCGAGCGGCAGCGGTTCGAACTCCTCGCTGCCCCCGAGCGGGGCGCCGCTGTACTTGTGGCGGCCGATCGTCCGCTCCTGGTCCTGCAGCGGGGCGCGGTCCCAGACCTCGAGCAGCATCCGGATCCGGCGGGTGACCATGTAGGTGCCGCCGCGCATCCAGGCCGGGCCCTCGCCCCCGACCCAGACGAAGCGGTCCATGTCCTCGCCGTCCTCGGCGCGGATGTTGGCGGTGCCGTCCTTCAGCCCCAGCAGGTTGCGCGGCGTGTCCTGGCTGCGGCTGGTGGAGGCGGTGCGGCCGAAGCCGAGCTGGGACCAGCGCATGGCGACGACGCCGCGGCCGATCCGGGCGAGGTTGCGGATCGCGTGGAAGGCGACCTGGGGATCGTCGGAGCAGGCCTGGACGCAGACGTCGCCGCCGGATTCGGCCGGGTCGAGCTCGTCGCCGGGGAGCGCCGGCAGCGGTCGCAGCGCCGCCGGCCGCTTCGCCGCTAGACCCAGCCCTGGCTTCTCGAACAGGCTCGGGCCGAAGCCGAAGGTGACGGTGAGGCGGGAGGGGAGGAGGCCGACGGTCTCGCCGGTGTCGTCAGGCGGCGCCAGCGGCACGTCGTTGACGTTGCCCACCATCTCGCCGGCGCTCGCTTCCGCCGCCGCCACGGTCCAGGCGCGCATCAGCTCGCGCAGCTCCGCCGGGTCTTCGCTCAGCAGGTCGAAGGCGGCGAAGTGGAGGCGGTCCTGGGCGGCGGTTCCGATCCCGGCCTGGTGCTCGCCGTAGAAGGGGACACTGCCGGTGCCCTCGTCGCTGGCGTCGGCGAGCTGGCGCCCTGCCAGGAGCCCCCCGCCCCCGAGACCCACGGCCGCGGCGCCCACGCCGGCGGTTGCCAGCAGGCGGCGGCGCGTGATTTCGGTGGTCGGGGGCAAGGGGTCCTGGCGACTGGTTTAGGGCACCCTAATTAGGGCGCCCGAAAACCTACCAGGACGCTAGGGATTCAGTCTTCAGGGAGCCACGGCTTCGCCCAGTGACCCGTCCCGGCGACCAGCTTCTCCGCCTCCTGCGGCCCCCAGGTTCCCTGCCGGTAGCGATGAACCGGGCCCGGTTCGTCGAGCAGCGGCTGCACCACCCGCCAGGTCTCCTCGATCGAGCTCTGGCGGGTGAAGAGCTGGTGTTCCCCGGCGAGCGCGTCGCCGAGCAGGCGCTCGTAGGGCTCGGGGTCCTCGCCCTTGACCCGCTCGAAGAGGACCGCGAGGTCGGCCGGCTGGAAGGCCTCCTTGGCGGCTTCCTTCGCGTAGAGGCGGATCCGGGCCCCGGCTTCGGGCTCGATCCGGATCGTCAGCTGGTTGGGTTCCGGGGTCTTGCCGGGGCCGACCCCCAGCCGCGGCGGCCGCTTGAAGAAGACCGTCACCTCGGTCGCCTTCACCGCCAGGCACTTCCCGGCGCGGACGAAGAACGGGACCCCGGCCCAGCGCCAGTTGTCGACAGCGAGCTCGATCGCAGCGTAGGTCTCGGTCTCCGAGTCCGACGCGACGTCCTTGACCTCGAGGTACCCCTCGTACTGCCCGCGCACGTAGCGCCTCGGGTCGGCGGCGCACATCGCCTTGAAGAACTCGAGCTTCTTGTCGCGGACGCTGTCGGGGTGGTTGCCGGTCGGCGGCTCCATGCCGACGATCCCCAGGACCTGCAGCGCGTGGTTCTGGATCACGTCCCGCATCGCCCCGACCGCGTCGTAGAAGCGGCCGCGGTCGGCGACGCCGAAGTCCTCGGCGATCGTCATCTGCACGTGGGAGACGTGCTCGCGGTTCCAGACCGGCTCCAGCAGCGCGTTGGCGAAGCGGAGGTAGGTGATGTCCATCACCGGCTCCTTGCCCAGGTAGTGGTCGATGCGGAGGATTTGCTCCTCGCGCAGGACCTTGCGCAGGTCGTCGTTCAGCTCGCGGGCGGACCGAAGGTCGTGGCCGAACGGCTTCTCGATCACCACGTGGGCGTTCTCGGTCAGCCCCGCCTCGCCGAGGCCCTCGACGGCGGTCGCGAACAGCGCCGGCGGGATCTCCAGATAGAAGACAGGCCGCTTGGCATCGCCGACCGCCTCTTTCACCCGCTTGAAAGTCTCAGGGTCTTCGTAGTCCCCCTGCACGTAGCTGAGCCGCTCGGCGAGGCGGCCGAAGACGTCCTCGTCGGGGTCGCCGACGCTACCCGCGATCGCCTCCCTTGCGTGCCGGCGCAACTGCTCGTCGTCCCACTCGTCGATCGCGACGCCGACGATCGGGAGGTCGAGCTGACCCCCCTCCTCCAGCCGGTAAAGGGCCCGGAAGGTCATTTTCCTCGCCAGGTCGCCGCTGATCCCGAAGATCGCCAGGACGTCGGCCGCTTCGCTCATCGGCGGGAGGCTATCGTCCGCCTGTCCCTGCATCGCCACCCCAGCGGAGGTCTCATGGAACTCGGAATCGTCGGTCTCGGCAGGATGGGAGCCAACATGGCCCGGCGCCTGATGCGCGACGGCCACAAGATCGTCGCCTACGACGTCAATCCGGAGGCGGTCTCGACGCTGGCGGGCGAGGGGGCGGAAGGCGCCTCGTCGCTGCAGGACATGGCTTCGAAGCTGAGCGCCCCGCGCTCGGTGTGGATCATGGTCCCGGCCGGTGAGATCACCGAGAAGACGGTCGAGGAGGTGGCGGCGGTGCTGGAGTCCGGCGACGCGATCGTCGACGGCGGCAACTCTTACTACCGCGACGACATCCGTCGCGCCGAGAAGGTCGGGGAGCGGGGGATCGACTACGTCGACTGCGGCACCAGCGGCGGCGTCTTCGGCTTGGAGCGCGGCTACTGCCTGATGATCGGCGGACCCGACCGCGCGGTGGACCGGCTCGATCCAATCTTCGCCAGCCTGGCGCCGGGGGTCGGGGCGGCCGAGCGCACCCCCGGCCGCGACGGCGACCCCACCCCCTCGGAGAACGGCTACCTCCACTGCGGCCCCAACGGGGCCGGTCACTTCGTGAAGATGGTCCACAACGGGATCGAGTACGGGATGATGGCCGCCTATGCCGAGGGGCTGAACATCCTCAAGAACGCCAACGCGGGCAAGGTCAAGCGCGAGGCCGACGCCGAGACCGCCCCGCTCGACCACCCCGAGTACTACCAGTACGACCTCGACCTGCCGGAGGTCGCCGAGGTCTGGCGCCGCGGCAGCGTGATCGGCTCCTGGCTACTCGACCTGACGGCCTCGGCGCTGCAGGAATCCGGCGACCTCGCCGAGTTCACCGGCCGCGTCTCCGACTCCGGCGAGGGCCGCTGGACGGCGATCGCCGCGATCGACGAGGGGGTGCCGACGCCGGTCCTCACCACCGCCCTCCACGAGCGCTTCTACTCGCGCGGGCTCGGCGACTTCGGCGACAAGGTCCTCTCGGCGATGCGCAAGCAGTTCGGCGGCCACGACGAGAAGGCGAGCTGAGCCGGTGGCCATCGAGCTCGAGGTCGCCGGCGACGAAAAGGCGGCCTCGCGCCGCGCCGCCGAGCTGATCGCCGAGGCCGGCGCCGCCGCGGTCGCCGAGCGCGACCGCTTCGACCTGGCGATGAGCGGCGGCCGCTCCCCCTGGGCGATGCTGGCGATCCTCGGCGAACTCGAGCAGATGCCCTGGGAGCGGACCCGGCTCTTCCAGGTCGACGAGCGGGTCGCCGCTCCCGGCGACGAGGCCCGCAACCTCACTCACATGGTCCTCGGCCTCTCGATGGACCACCAGGCGACCCTGCGGCCGATGCCGGTCACCCAGCGCGACCTCAACAGCGCCGCCCGCGACTACGAAGCCACCCTGCCTGACCGCTTCGACCTCGTCCACCTCGGCCTCGGCCCCGACGGCCACACCGCCTCCTTGGTTCCCGGCGACCCCGTGCTCGAGGTCACCGACCGCCGCGTCGCGATGACCGGCGAGATGTACCAGGACCACCTCCGCATGACCCTCACCTATCCCGCCCTCGCCGAAGCCCGCCGGATCCTCTGGCTCGTCACCGGCCCCGACAAGCGCGAGCCCCTGCAGAAGCTCCTCGCCGGCGACGAATCGATTCCGGCGGGCCGGGTGCGCAACGAGAACATGCTGGTGGTTGCCGATGAGGCTGCAGCGGGCAGCTAACCCCTCGCGAGACTCGACTCGATTTCGAGCAGCTTCGTCATTCTCGGGTTCTCCTTCCCGACCATCCGCTCCAGCCACTGCTTGATTTCCTCCGCGTCGAGGGGGGAGGTGGCGACGAGCATTTGCTCGATGTCGAGCCAATCCTTTGGCCGGTCGAACATGGCCTTGCAGACGGCAAGATGCTCGGGAGCCAGGATCGGGATCGTGGTTCCGTTGAACGGAACCTTGCGGGCTCCGCTCTGCATCTCGTCATGGAAAGGGTCGTAGGAGAAGAAGAGGTCGACGGGGTTTCGGTCCCACCAAAGACGAACTTGTCCATCCCGGTGTAACTCCTTCTCCTCGATCTCGACGTCGACCCCGAGGGGTGCGAGAGCGTCGCGGATGGCGGGCCAGTGGTCGGTATGGACGAAGACGTTGATGTCGACGTCGATCGTGGCTCGCGGCTCTGCGTAGTAGGCGAGCGCAAGGGCGCCCCCGATCGCGTGGGGAACCTTGGCCTCGTCCAGTGCTCGGTGGATCGCCGTCACCTTGTCGGGCAGCGACGGCGCGTTCTCGGGGCGGCGGGGGTACTCGGGCTGCCGCTCGGCCATGGCTACACCGATTTCAGTCGTGGGAAGCCGATGTCGGGCGGACGCATTCTGATCGGCAGGGCATCTGCCAGCTCGAGCAATTCGCGGAGGGCTTCGGCCTTCTCCTCGACGCCGACGCCGATCCATTGGGTTGCCGCCCGCGCTGCGTCCGAGACCGTGCGCTGTGAAGCGGATCGCCGGTCGTTGACGTCTTCCTCGGCAAGGGCGTCTAAAAGCAGCTGGCGCAGCATCGGGTCAGGGCGCTCGCCGCTGGCTAGCAACCGCAGCGTCTCTCTCGCCGCCTCGTCTAGCTCGGATCCCCGTATCGGCGCTCCGGCCTTGAGCGCCAATCGAGTCAGCTCCTCAGCAGTGGGAGGCTTCTCAGCCCGCCCCTGGACCTTCTCAACAACCTCGCCGGTCAGCTCGCGAAAGCTGGCAAGCGTGCGGCTACGCGGGCCGCTGACGGTGCTAGTCGACTCCCGCACCTCGAAACGTCCTGGCTTGGTCGCCACGACATAGGCCATAGTGGGTAAATAGTACCACTACGGGCCGCTCTCGCTGCTTATCTGCCCTATCCGGCAGAGTCCAGCGAGACCGCGTGGTTGCCGAGGACGCGGTCGTCCGGGTCCCACCGGCGCTTGACCTCGGCGAGGCGGGAGCAGACCTCGGGCGGAAGGATCGCGTCGGCGTCGCAGGGTCGCTCGGCGAAGTTGAAGTAGCCGCCGTCGGCGGCCCAGGGCGCCATCGCCTCGTGGAAGCGGTCGTGGTGGGATTCGATCGCCTGGCCGAGCTCCGGCGTCATCGGCAAGCCGATCCCGAGCATCGCGAACTCGGCGTCGAGGTGGGAGAGGGCGCCGCCGTCCTCGGCCGGGCGGCTGAGCGCCCCGCCGAGGTGTCGAAGCTCGGTGAGCAGGAGCGGCGTGCCGGAGTCGACGCCCGCCATCGAGACGAAGACGTCGACCGCCTCGTCGGGCAGCTCGCGTATGACCCCGTGGTGGCCCAGGCCCGGAACCGGTTGCTCGGGGTCCATGTGGATGCGGCAGAGCGCGGCGGGCGGGACCTGGTCGAAGGTGTCCATCATCGGCTGTCCGATCTCCCGCAGCGGCGCGAAGGCGGCCTCCCCCTCCTCGCGGTCGCCGATGCAGGCGCCGTCGATGGTCAGCAGCGGGGTGCCGCGCAGCGGCTCCGGGACGTCGGGCACGTCGGGCGGGCGCAGGAAGCGGACTACGGAGGTGACGTTCTCGCCGACCGAGGCCGCCCAGTCCCGGTAGAGACGAACCGCGTCGGCGCCGACCTCGGCGGGAAAGAGCAGCGCTCCGGCATAGGCGTCGGCAACCGGGACGAGATCGAGGTGCAGCGCGGAAACGACGGCGAAGCCCCCACCGCCCCCTCGCAAGGCCCAGAAGAGGTCGGGCTCGCTCGCAGCGTCGATCGTTCGCGGTTCGCCGTCGGCGGTGACGAGCTCGATCGCCCGTACGCGGTTGCAGGCGAACCCGTAGCGGCGGCCGAACCAGCTGAGGCCGCCGCCGAGGGTGAAGCCGGCAACGCCGACGTCGGGCGAGGACCCCGGCAGCGAACTGAGCCCGTGCTGCTGGGCGGCTTCGGCCAGCTCGACCGAGAGCACCCCGGCCTCGACCCGGGCGGTCTGCGCCTCCGGGTCGACCTCGACCCCTCGCATCCGCTCGGTCTTGATCAGAATCGCGTCCTCCAGCGAACCGAGCGCGACGGCGCCGTGGCCCGTGCTTTGTGCCGAGACCCGCAGGCCGTTCTCGGCGGCGAAGCGGACGACCGCGGCGATGTCGTCGGCGCTCTCGACGAAGGCGACGGCGCTCGGGTTCTGGTCGGCGACGAGGTTCCAGGCCTGACGGGCCTGGTCCCAGTCGGGGTCGGAAGGGGCGGCGACGCGGCCGGCGATCGCCAGGGCGCTGAAATCGGTCATCTGGGGAACCTCCTTTGGCTCAACTGACGCTGATGCGGTCGACGGCGCCTCCCCTTGCGACGAAGACCTCGCTGACGATATCCGGAGGGAAGAGGCCGTGGGCGGCGACGCCGGGATCGGCCTCCAGCCGCGCCGCCAGCGCCGCCGGATCGCCGAGGCCGGGGCCCCGGTAGTCGGCGATGACGCCTCCATCGGGACTAGGCGGGGCGTCGCGCAGCTCGACGTCGGAGCCGAGCCGCTCGAGCGTCGAGGCGGCGCCGAAGCCGAACAGCTCCAGCGGCACCGGCCCCCGCAGCGCCTCGACCGGCTTGCTCGAGTCGCAGACGACGACGAAACGCTTGGCCGCCGCGGCGACGACCTTCTCGCGCAGGTGGGCGCCGCCGCCGCCCTTGATCAGCCAGCCCTCAGGCGTCACCTCGTCGGTGCCGTCGATCGCGACGTCGAGCCGGGTGAGGCTGTCGAACTCCTCGACCGGAATTCCCAGCTCCCGCGCCTGTTCCTCGGTCGCGACCGAGGTGGCGACGCAGCGGATTCCGGTGAGGCCCCGCCCGGCCATCGCCGGCAGCAGGTGGGCGACCGTCGAGCCGGTGCCGAGACCCACCGTCATCCCGCTCTCGACCAGCTCTGCAGCCGCCTCGGCGGCGAGCCGCTTCTCCATGTCCGCCGTACTCACGACCGGCACGCTACATTGCCCAAATGACTTCAAGCACCGCAACCGCAACCGAGACCCAGGACTACAAGGTCGCCGACATCGGCCTGGCCGATTTCGGCCGCAAGGAGATCTCCCTCGCCGAGGTGGAGATGCCCGGTCTGATGCAGACCCGTGAGGAGTACGGCTCCGCCCAGCCGCTGAAAGGCGCGCGGATCACGGGCTCGCTCCACATGACGATCCAGACCGCGGTCCTGATCGAGACCCTTGTCGCGCTGGGGGCCGAGGTGCGGTGGGCCAGCTGCAACATCTTCAGCACCCAGGACCACGCCGCCGCCGCGATCGCCGCCGCCGGCATCCCCGTCTACGCCTGGAAAGGCGAGACCCTGGAGGAGTACTGGTGGTGCACCGAGCAGGCGCTGATGTGGCCCGACGGACAGGGCCCGAACATGATCCTCGACGACGGCGGCGACGCGACCCTGCTCGTCCACAAGGGCGTCGAGTTCGAGAAGGCCGGCGCGGTTCCGAACCCCGACTCGGCCGAGTCGGAGGAGTTCAAGATCGTCCTGCAGACGCTGCAGCGCTCGCTCGAGGAGGACCCGCAGCGCTGGACCCGGGCATCGGCCGGGATCAAAGGCGTCACCGAGGAGACGACGACCGGCGTCCACCGCCTCTACCAGCTGGCCGAGACCGGCGACCTGCTCTTCCCGGCGATCAACGTCAACGACTCGGTCACCAAGTCCAAGTTCGACAACCTCTACGGCTGCCGCCACTCGTTGATCGACGGGATCAACCGCGGCACCGACGTGATGATCGGCGGCAAGGTCGCCGTCGTCTGCGGCTACGGCGACGTAGGCAAGGGCTGCGCCGACTCCCTGCGCGGCCAGGGCGCCCGCGTCATCGTCACCGAGATCGATCCGATCTGCGCCCTGCAGGCGGCGATGGAGGGCTACGAGGTGCGCAAGCTCGAGGAAGTCGTCGAGACCGCCGACATCTTCGTCACCGCCACCGGCAACAAGGACATCATCACCCTCGACCACATGCGGCGGATGAAGCACAACGCGATCGTCGGCAACATCGGCCACTTCGACAACGAGATCGAGATGGCGGCGCTGGAAGGCTCCGGCGCCGAGCGGATCACGATCAAGCCGCAGGTCGACGAGTGGAAGTTCTCCGAGGGCCGCTCGATCATCGTCCTCTCCGAAGGCCGGCTGCTGAACCTCGGCAACGCGACCGGGCACCCGAGCTTCGTGATGTCGAACTCCTTCACCAACCAGGTGATCGCCCAGATCGAGCTCTTCGGCAAGCGCGAGGACAAATACGGCGGTGAGCCGAACGTTTACGTCCTGCCCAAGCACCTCGACGAGAAGGTCGCCCGCCTGCACCTGGCCGCGCTCGGCGTCGAGCTGACCGAGCTGACCCCCGAGCAGTCCGCCTACCTCGGCGTTCCGGTCGAGGGCCCGTTCAAGCCGGATCACTACAGGTACTAGGGACCAGGCGCCCGGCCCGCGGGTCCTGTCTCTGATCGCGGGCTCTCCCTAGCGGGAGAGTCCTCGCAATCGTCGCCACCCGCGGTAGAGGCTGGGTTCTCGAACTATTCTCGCGACGATGGATCCTCGACTTTGGATTTCCTCTACCGGGGAGGCGCCGCACTCCGTTGCGCTGAGTGGAGATAAGACCGTGGTCGGGCGCTCGCCGGAGGCGGACGTGGTGCTCGAGGACGAGGCGGTGTCATGGAACCACCTGGAGATCGAGCGCCGCGGCGACGTGCTGATGGCGACCGACCTCGACAGCCGCAACGGCACGGCGCTGAACGGGGAGCCGCTGGACCGGCCGCGCCGTCTGCGCGACGGCGACACCCTGATCGTCGGCGGCCATCGCCTCGAAGTGAAGACCGGATCCGTGACCCCGGTCGGGGCCACCGTCGCCGCCTCCGAGCCCGCCGTGGGGCTCAGCGAGGAGGAGCGGGCGACCGCCGCCGCCCTCGTCGCCCCCTACCGAAGCGAGGGTGCCTTCGCCGGCCGCCCTGCCACCCGCGCCGAGATCGCCGCCGAGCTCCACGTCTCCGAGCGGACCGCCCAGCGCCGCCTCGACGCCCTGGCCGCCAAGCTCGACGTCCCCGGCGAAGCCGGCCGCGACCGCCCCCGCCAGATCGCCGCCCGCGTGATCGAGCTGGGCCTCGACCGCCCCCGCTGAGCACCGCTCCGACCGTGGCAGTCGGTTGTTTCGGAAGCACCATGCGCCGTCGCGCGATTGCCGTCCTCTCTCTGCTCGCCCTGCTGGGATGCCTGCTGCCCGCGGGAACTGCTGCAGCGGCCGCGTCCCGCCCCTTGGTTTACGGGAAAACGATGTCGGAATGGCCGGGAGAAGAACAGCCGCTGCGCGAATGGGGCGGGCTCTACGCAGCCGGCAACGGCGCACATCGGCAGCTCACGTACCGCCCCGGGGACAGGGAACCGAACGTCTCCCGCAGCGGCGAAGAGATCGTCTTCGTTCGCGATGGCGACATCTACGCCATGAACGCGGACGGCTCCGACCAGCGCCAGCTGACGAGCGGCCCGGATCTCGACGAGCGGCCGCAGATCTCCCCCAGCATCGGCGGGGCCTACGTCCTCTTCACCCGCCGCGGCTCGATCGGGGAGCCGCGCCATCTCTTCACCGTCTACCTGACCGGCGGCGAACCGCGGCAGCTGACCAGCGGCAGCGCGGATGATTTCGAACCGTCTTTCTCCCCGGACGGGCGTCTGATCGTCTTCGTGCGCGGGCTGCCGGGGCCGGGGGGCGGGGAATTCGACGGCAACGCAGAGCTCTTCTCCATCAGGCCCTCCACCGAGGGCCTGACCCGCCTCACCCACACGCCTCGCGACGAGCTGCGGCCGCGGTACTTCGCGCGTGGGATCGTCTTCCAGCGCCGCAACGCGATCCACACTCCGCTCCTCCTTTTCGCCATGCGCCGCGATGGCAGTGAGGTCGAGCCGCTGGTCCGGCGAAAAGGCAATTCGCGGGTCGGTGCCGTGTCCCCCGACGGACGTCTGCTTCTGTTCAACAGCAACGGCCTCTGGAAGAAGAGGCTGCTGCCGACGGGGAGCTGGTCGCGGGCCCACCGCCTCTACCCGCAGGAGAGTGAAAACCTCGTCTTCTCCCCCGACGGCCGCAGGGTCGCGGGAACCTTCGCCAGCACCAGCAGCGAAGTCTCGCCCTTCTACGTCCTCTCCTCGATCGACGTCTCCACCGGCATCGGCCAGGGCGCGGTGGAGACCTGGGAAGCGGAAGAACCGGGCTCCGTGCAGACCGGCATCGGTCCCATCCTCGGCTGGTAGCCGCGACTCCTACCGGGCCATCGCTGGCCCGGTAGGTGGCGCCGCTGTCGTTGGCCGGCCCGGCTCCGGGTCCGAGCATTGGTGCATCAAGTCACCGACTGCTCGCGAAAGGAGCAATCCGATGTTCAAGAAGACCCTGATCGCACTCACCGCGCTGCTGGCCCTCGTACTGCCCGCAGCGGCCTCGGCGGCGTCCAACACGGGCGCGGTCGTCTTCTCCAAAGCCTCTACGGCCGAAGGCGTCGCCAAAGGCGGGCTCTTCGCCGTCAAGGAGGGGCACCTCAACCAGCTGACCGAAGACCCGACCGACACCGAACCGAACTTCTCGCCTGACGGGCGCACGATCGCCTTCGTCCGCGGGGGCGACATCTACTCGGTCCGGCCCGACGGCTCCGGCCAGCGGCAGCTGACCAGCGGCCCTGAGGTCGATTCGCTGCCGAAGATCGCCCCCAACGGCAAATACGTCGTCTTCGAGCGGCGCGGCGCCCTCGGCGGCCCGGCCAGCCTCTACACCGTCGGCGCCACCGGCGGCGGTCTGCGGGCGCTGACCAGCGGCGGTGACGACCACGATGCCGCCTTCTCGCCCGACGGCAAGGCGATCGTTTTCGTCCGCACCGCCGCCGGTGCCGAAGGCGGCAACGACGACGTCTACTCGATCCGGCCGACCGGCTCCGGCATCGCCCGCCTGACGAAAACGGAGGGCATCGACGAGTTCGCGCCGCGCTTCTTCGCCGGCGGCGTCATCTACAGCCGCGGCGAGAGCAGCGAAGGCCCGGCCGCCTACGCCGACATCTACACGATGCGCCGTGACGGCACCCGGCCCAAGGCGCAGGTGGCCGGCGTCGGCTCCGCCTACGTCGAAGACGTCTCGCCGAACGGCAAGCAGCTGATCTTCCGCCGCGCTCAGGGTCTCTGGGCGAAGAAGATCGGCCCGGGCAAAGCCCGCAAGCTGAGCACCCTGCCGGACCAGTCGACGACGAGCTCCGTCTTCTCCTCCGACGGCAAGCGCGTCGCCGCCTTCGTCCAGGCCGAGGAGGAGCAGCAGCTGGTCTCGATCAACGTCGAAACCCGCCGCACCAGCCAGCTCGCCTCCGGCTACAACTTCGACGAAGGCGAAGGCACGGTGCTCGGCCCGGTGATCGACTGGCAGCCGGTGCCGCAACGCCGGTAACGGCGCTTTTTCCGCAGCGACCAGTCGGCGTTCCCGTCCCCCATCCGGCTATAACGGCCGGGTGGGGGACTTCTCTATCGGCTCCGAGATCGCCGGCTACCGGATCGAGGAGCAGATCGCGCGCGGCGGGATGGGGGTCGTGTACCGCGCCGTCCACCTCGGGCTCGAACGGCCGGTCGCCCTGAAGGTGATCGCCCGCGAGCTGGTCGACCGCCGCGGCTTCCGCGAGCGCTTCCTGCGCGAGTCCCGCCTCGCCGCCCGGCTCGACCACCCCGCTGTGGTTCCGGTCTACGACTCGCGCGAAGTCGGCGGAGAGCTGATCGTCGCGATGCGGCTGGTCAGGGGCGGGGACCTGCGCCGGCTGATCGATCGCGAGGGGCCGCTGCCACCCCACCGCGCGCTCAACTACCTGGCCCAGGTCGCCGACGCGCTCGACGCCGCCCACGCCGCCGGAATCGTCCACCGCGACGTCAAGCCGCACAACATCCTCGTCGAAGCCGACCGCGCCTACCTCTCGGACTTCGGCCTCGCCAAAGCAGTCGACGAGAGCGGCGCCGCCTCCGGCGCCTCGGTCGTCGGGACCGCCCAGTACATGTCCCCGGAGCAGTGGCGCGGGGACTCGATCGGGCCCGCCGCCGACGTCTACTCGCTCGGCTGCGTCCTCTACGAGGCGATCACCGGGATCCCACCCTTCCAGCGCGAGGAAGCAGACACGCCGCCGCAGATGCCGCATGGGGTGGAGGCGACGATCCGGCGCGCGGTCGCCAAGGAGCCGGGCGACCGCTACGCGACCGCCGGCGCCCTGATCTCCGCCGCCCGCGCGGCGGAGGGGTCGGAGGTGCGGCCGACCGCGGTCCTCTCCGAGGACCGCAGCGAGCGCAGCACCGTGCCCAACCCCTCGCGGGGCTTCTTCGGCCGCTTCGGCGGCCGGGCGACTGTCTGGATCCTCGCCGGCGTCGCGATCATCCTCGCCGCGATCGCGGCGGCCGCCCTCTTCCTGCTTCTCGGCGACGAGGGTCCCGAGGTCTCGGCGCCGGTTGCGATCGGGACGCCGCCGCTGCGGCTGGACGCGGGACCGAAGGCGGTCTGGGTGACGAGCGAAAGGGACGGGACCGTAACCCGGCTCGACCCCGAGACCGGCGAGGTCGTCGGCAGCCCCCACAAAGTCGAGAAGGGGGTTGCGGGGGTCGCCGTCGGCGGCAAGTGGACCTGGGTGACGAACCCCAGGCAGGGACGGCTGCTGCGCCTCGATCCCTTCAGCGGCAAGGTCCTGAAGCGGATCAAGCTGCCCGGCGAGCCCGGCCCGATCGCCCTCGGCGGCCAGCGCGCCTGGGTCGCCGACGAGGACGGCAGGGGAATCACCGCCGTGAACGCCGAAGCCGGCGAGATCGCCCGGCAGGGGCGTGGCCTGCCGCCGCAGGCGCCGGGCCTGCGACTCGCCTGGGGCGCCGAAAGCCTCTGGGTGACCGTCGCAGACGCCAGCGTCGTCCGCAGGATCGCGCCGACGACCCTCGCGACCAGCGACCCGATCCGGGTCGGGGGCGGCCCGGCCGGCGTGACCGTGGCGGGCGGTTACGTCTGGGTGGCGAGCAGCCGGGCCGGGCTCGTTTCCAAGCTCGACCCCCTTTCGCTCCAGGTCGTCGAACGGATCGAGGTCGAGGGGCACCCGGGTGGCATCGACGGCGGCACCAGCGCCGTCTGGGTCGCCGACCGCGAGGAGGATGCGGTGCGGAAGATCGACGTCGGGAGCGGCGAGGTCGAGGGCGCCCCGATCCAGGTCGGCCCCGAACCCGGGGCGGTCGCGGTCGGCGGCGGCGCGGTTTGGGTCGCAAATAACGGAGACGGGACCGTCACCCGCATCGAGCCCTGAGCCTCGGCCGGCTGCGGAACGAAGCCAACATCTAGGATCGGGCTCCATGACTCAGGACATCGATCAGCTCGCCATAAACACGATCCGTACCCTCTCGATGGACGCCGTCCAGAAGGCGAACTCCGGCCACCCCGGGACGCCGATGTCGCTGGCCCCGGTCGCCTACGAGCTCTGGCAGAACCACCTGCGCTACGACCCGGCGAACCCGATTTGGCCCAACCGCGACCGCTTCGTGCTCTCGGCCGGCCACGCCTCGATGCTCCTCTACTCGATGATCTTCCTCGCCGGCGTCCGCAAGGTCGACGAGGACTACAACGTCACCCACGAGCCGGCCTGTTCGCTGGAGGAGATCGAAAGCTTCCGCCAGCTGAAGTCGCGCACCCCGGGCCACCCCGAGTACCGCTGGACGACCGGCGTCGAGACGACGACCGGGCCGCTCGGGCAGGGCGTCGGCGCCTCGACCGGGATGGCGATGGCCTCGAAGTGGCTTGGCGCGACCTACGGTCCCGAGCTCTTCGATTTCGACGTCTACGCGCTGGCGGGCGACGGCTGCCTGCAGGAGGGGATCTCGCACGAAGCCGCCTCGCTTGCCGGGCACCTGAAGCTCGACAACCTCTGCTGGATCTTCGACAACAACCACATCTCGATCGACGGCGACACCGCCCTCGCCTTCTCCGACGACGTCCTCAGCCGCTTCGAGGGCTACGGCTGGAACGTGCTCCGGGTCGGCGACGCCAACGACACGGCCCTGCTCGGCAGAGCCTTCGACGAGTTCAAGGCCGAGACCGGTCGCCCGACCCTGATCGTCGTCGACAGCCACATCGGCTGGGGCTCCCCGAACAAGCAGGACACCGAGTCCGCCCACGGCGAACCGCTCGGCGAAGAGGAGATCGAACTGACCAAGGAGGCCTACGGCTGGCCGAAGGACGCCAAGTTCCTCGTCCCCGACG
>Ga0190269_10000432_pt1 | contig 21780 bp, 17 predicted proteins | sample Popmic249IS_FD_133749 | JGI IMG/M metagenome (GOLD analysis project Ga0190269, IMG submission 133749) | Populus adjacent soil microbial communities from riparian zone of Blue River, Arizona, USA - 249 IS | ecosystem: Environmental > Terrestrial > Soil > Riparian zone | place: USA: Arizona... | reverse complement strand
TCAAGCTGCCCGCGGACAACACCTACTTCGTGGGTTGGCTCTCGCGTGACGTGGTTCCGAACGGACAACCCAATCAAACTGCGCGGCTCGCGAGCGACATCGCGCTTGTGCGCTTGGGCCCTGACTTCAAGGTGATCGGCGAGAAGCGCTGGCTCGTGGAGACGCCGAACGCAGCCGAGACCAACTTGCACTTCGCGCGCTACGGTCGGTCGCACGTATTAATGGTCTGGGATGCGATCGTCAACGTGCGCTGCGATCGCATGTGTTACGGCACGTACGCCGGCACATACGCACGCGTGCTCGATCGCGAAGGCAGGGTGCTCAAAGAGGATCGCTTGAGCGCGGTGCCCAATCACCACGACGATCTCGTGACGTTGCCGAACGGCGATGTCGCGTGGGCGTACGTGCCCGACGACGCGCGCGACTACAGCTCGGTGCCGCCGTCGCGCGAGGATCGCGTGCTCGCGCCCGCCAAGCGCACGTTCAGCGTCGCTCGGCTGCGCTACTGCGAGTGATCCTCGCCGCGGATGCGCGCTGCGGCAGCATGTGCTGTCAGTCCTTCGCGCGTGGCGAAGTCCTGTACGCCTGCGCTGTCCTCAGCGAGCGCAGCTGCGTCGTATTCGATCAAGCTGCTCGCTTTGAGGAAATCGTTGGCAGACAAAGGACCGAAGAACTTGGCCGTACCGCCGGTCGGCAACACGTGTGACGGGCCGGCGAAGTAGTCGCCGAGTGGAACCGGCGTGTGCGCGCCCACGAAGATCGCGCCGGCGTGCCGAATGCGCTCCACGCAGTACGCATCGTCCGCCGTCATGATCTGCAAGTGCTCGGCGGCGATGTCGCTCGCCAGCTCGCACGCTGCATCGAGCGAGGGTGTCACGACGGCCGCGCTGTAGCGCTCGATCGCGCTGCGCGCTGCATCGGCACGCGACAGGTGCGCGAGCTGTGCCTCGACTTGTTGCGCCACGGCACGCGCGAGCGCGAGCGAAGGGGTGATCAAGACCGCGGAGCCTGGATCGTGCTCCGCCTGCGCGAGCAGATCCGCCGCGATCCAGCTGGCATTCGCCGTGTCATCCGCGACGACGACCACTTCGCTCGGCCCTGCCACCGAGTCGATGCCCACGCGACCAAACAGCTGGCGCTTCGCTTCGGCCACAAACGCGTTGCCGGGGCCGACGATCTTTTGTACCGGTCGAATGCTCGCCGTGCCGTACGCCATCGCGCCCACCGCGACTGCGCCTCCCAGCTGCAGCACTTCGGTGACGCCGAGCTCGGCCGCGAGCGCGAGCGCCATGTCGTCGATGCGACCGCCCGTCGGCGGCGAGGCCATCACGATCTCGCGCACGCCGGCGACCTGCGCAGGCACCACCGTCATCAACACGGTCGACGGATAGAGCGCACGGCCACCAGGCACATACACACCAACGCGTTCGATCGGCGTGTACCGCACGCCGAGCTTGCGTCCTCCGCGCAGCAGCGGGGCGGGATCACGATGGCGAATGTGCTCTTGATAGACACGTATGTTCGCGATCACGCGGCGCATCAGCGCGAGAAACTCGGGATCAGCTTCGCGATGCGCGCGCGCGATCTCCGCGGCAGGCACCTGAATGGTTTGCGCAGTGATCGACGCGCGATCGAGCCGCGACGTGAGCGCAGCTGCCGCTTCGTCGCCGGAAGTTGCAACCTGGGCCAAGATGTCCCGAACGATCGCAGCCACGTCCAAGCTGCTCTGCTCGCTGCTCGCGACGAGGCCTCCGCTGCGCAGGAGTGCCAGCAATTCCTGTACTTTGGCGCTGTAGTCTGCGCCTTTTCCGCTGATGATCCGCAGTGACATGCGGCGCAGCCTAGCAGGATCCAGACAGCACAGGGCTGCTCCGTTTCGCTGACCCGCGGCCTCCGCGCGAAGTCACCCTCTCGACGTCACGCGATCATCGCGACGGCCATGGGAAAAGATATGCGCTTCGCTTCGAAGTCCAGCTGGCTCGTGTGCGCGCTTTGCGCGCTCGCGCCGCTCAGCGTGGGCTGCGAGGCCATGAACGAGCTGCCCACGCGCACCGATGCTGGGAGCGAAGCGCGCGCACGCGGGTCCGCGGAGATGCCGCGGGCAGGTCATGCTGCTCCCAGCGGCGGGTCGAGCGCGCCGCCGTACATCGGGGACGTGCCGGCGCGCGCCGCCAGCAGCGGCGACCGCCCTTGCGGCTCGTCGGAGTTCAGCGTGGGACCGTGTGGTGGCCGGGCGGGTTCGCTGCCAGTCGCCGGCAGCGCGGCCGCCGCAGGAAGCTCAGCGGTCGACGCGAGGACCGCCGTAGTGCGGGCTGCACCGCTTGCAGAGCCGGACACCAGCGACTGCCGGGTCGTGGCCGTGCCCGACAGCGTGCGGGCCGCCTACCATCTCGACTCGTTTTACAAGAAGTACGCGAACGCGGGCGGGCTCCCTGTGCTCGCTTCGGATAAGCCTGTGGATCGCACGTTGCAGCTCGCGTGCATGCTCGTGAAGGAAATGACTTCGGAGCGCCTCGACGTTCAGGGCGCGTTGCTCGCGAGCAAGGTGACATTTGCCATTCTCGGGCGCGACGAGCTCACCACAGACATCCCCGAGTACCGGGATTTGCCTGATTACTACGACACGCGCTCGCGCGGCTTGGGCGGGCATACCGGTCTGTGCGCCGAAGAAAACGTCGTGTGCGATCGCCAGCACGATGCGTATCGCGGACAGAGCGTCTGCGTGCACGAGTTCGCCCACACGATCGCGATCTACGGCTTGCTCGGTGCCGACGGTTCATTCGAAGATCGCTTGGCCGACGCCTATCGGCGTGCGCGCGAAGCCGGCTTGTGGCCGAACACGTTGGCCGCGCAGGACGCACAAGAGTATTGGGCAGAGGGCGTGCAGTCCTGGTATGGCTCGAACCTCGAAGCCGACCCGCCGGATGGCGTGCACGGGCCGGTGAATACGCAAAAGGAGCTCGAGTCTTACGACCGCGCGCTCTACAACTTGATCGACGAGCTCTTGCCGCGTGAGACACGCTGGCCCGACTGTTATCGTGAGATGCGCTAGGCCAGACCTTGCTGCCGCTATCAGCTGCAAGCGCTCATCTGGTTGCCGGGACTGCGGACGGCGCGTCGATACGCCGCGGGGGTCTCGCCTGTCCAACGCCGGAATGCGCGCGCGAAGTTGGGCAACGTCGAATACCCGAGGCGCTCGGTGATCTCCAGCAACGACAGCTGCGAAGAGCCCAGGAGTAAACGGGCGCGTTGGCAGCGCTCTTGCTCGAGCAGCTCCGAGTAGCTGCTGCCCTGAGCGGCGAGACGGCGCTTGAGCGTGCGGGCCGACATGCGTAAGCGCGCCGCGACTTCTTCGAGCGACAACATGCCGGAGGGGGTGGCCATCAGCGAGCGCACGCGCTCGATGATGCCGCCGTCCAAGCCTTGGTCGCGCAGCGCACGCTCGCACTGCTCGCGCGCCAGGCGCATGCCCGCGCGATCCGGCGCGATCAACGGCAGCTGCAGAGCTTTGGTCTCGAACACCAGCTGCGTGACCGGCTGCGCGAAGCGCACGCGCGCGAGCAGCTCGCTGAAACGATCCGCGTAGTCCGGCCGCGGAATCGTGAGATGGGCTTCGCCACCGATGTCGCGACCCGTGAGCGCGCGACCCATCTGCGTCATGCCGATGATCAGCGCGAGCTGTGCGACGTCACGGCAATCACCGGGATCGCAGCACTCCTCGATGCGCAGCGCAGTCAGCTCGCCTTCGTGATGCAAGCTCAGCTTGATCGCGGTGCTCACGGTGGGCGAGAAGCGAACGGCCATCTCCAGCACTTCGCCGAGCGTGGACGCGCTCATCGCGGCGAAGCCGAGGAACCCGTACATCGAGACGCGCCGCTGCAAGCCCATGAAGATGCCCAGCGCAGGCTCGCCGGTGAGCTGGCGCGCGCGAGAGATCAGCCCGTTGTAGATCGGCAGTGGGATGCGCGCGTTCGGCTCTTCCAGACCGCTCACTGTTAGGCCTGTGTCTTTGAGCAGCTCACTCGGCTCGATGCGCCAGTGCTGCAGCAGGGCTAACAGCTGCAGCACCTGAGCGCCGGGAAACTGCGGGTCCGTTCCATCCACAGCATGCAGCTTGCTCACAACATTTCTTAGCCGCAAGTCACATCGCTTCCGCCCTTGGCCTCGTATCTCAACTTGTCTCGATCTGACACTTTGACGGTCGGAAGTGCTGCGCTGGCCCCAACTGGACGAACTATGGCACCGGCCAAGCTGCCGTGATCTACGCCCTGCCTGCATGGTCTCTTGCGCGGGACGGCGCTGCGGCGAGGCGAGAGCAGACAATGAATAGAAAATGGATGGGAGCATGGATGGTGCTCGCGATCGGCTGCGGTTCCCAAGCTGGAACGCAGAACGGATCGGGTGAGCAAAGCGCATCGGGCGCGCAGTCTGCGTCGAACGCGGCGGCAGGCAGAGAGGCCGCTGCGCCGAGCGCGCAAGCGAGCAACATGCCGTCGACGGTGAATCGCGCAGGATCGAGCGCGCCTGCTGCTGGAAGCTCGGGCGGGGGAGGGAGCCACCAGCCCGCAGCTGGCAGCGGCGGCGCCAACGCCGGAGCGAACGCCGGAGCGAGCGGCTCGGTGAGCGCGGACGCAGACGCCGGACCTATCGAATCGTCAGCAGAGCCGAGCGGCACCGGCGCGTTTCCGCCGGTGACAGACTTCACGAGTAACGGGCCTTACGGGTCGGTTACTGCGACGGCGATGGGACCGACCACCCGCTTTACGGTCTACCACCCCAAGGAGCTCGCGCCGAACGGCGCCAAGAACCCGATCGTAGGCTGGATGAGCGGCGGTGGCACCGATCACACGCTCTATCCACTCTTGCCGCTCCTAGCGACACACGGCTTCGTCGTGGTCGCGGCCGACGTGATCCCGGGTATCGGCGAGGAAGCCAACCTCGGCAAGCAGATCATCGAAGGCATCGACTGGGCGATCGCGGAAAACGACCGGGAAGGCAGCACATTCTTCCAGAAGCTCGACACCCGTAAGTTGGCGTCGGCAGGCTATTCGATGGGCAGCCTCGCGACCTTTCAGATCGCGGGGGACGAACGGTTGACCACCACGGTGCACATCTCGGGCGGCAACATGGCGCCCGAGCCCATCCGCAACCTGCGCGCGCCCGCAGCGTTCCTGTGCGGCATCGCGACGCCCGACTGCGTCGACCTCCTGAGCAGCACGTGCGACATCGCCGCGGCCAACTGCGACGTAGACTTCGCGTCCGCGACGACGCCTGTGTTCTACGGCAACTTCGCGAGCGGCCATCTGGGCATTCTCACACCGCCGTTTCAGCAACAGATCCAAGCCGAGGTGGTGGCGTGGCTGCGCTGGCAGCTCATGGGCGATGCGTCGATCAAAGCGCGCTTCGTCGGTGAGCAATGTGGCGTCTGCAGCGATGACCGCTGGAAGGTCCAGCAGAAGAACTTGAACTGAGTCACGTCTCACGTTCCAAGATTCCTGCACCCTGAAGTACCTGCTTGCGCCACGTACTCTGTGGCTGCGCCAGTGCGTCGGAGCGTTGTTCCCGGTTCGGGGCAGCGCTCCGATGCTTTGGTTTGCGTGGTCCGAGGAGCAGGGATGAGAGGCTGCAGCGCTTGGTTGGTTCCATGGGTCTTGATCGCTTGCAGCGCGCCGAGCCAAGAGGCGTCGCAGCGATCCGGAGAGACTGCTGGAGCTGCGGGCGTCGCGGCGCCCGTCCAACCAAGGACGCCTGACACGACCACCAGCCCACCTGAGATGGTCAACCCCGTGATCACGGTGCCCGAGGCTCCCGCGCTGCCGGCCGACGACACCGCTGACGATGACTGCGGTCGCCAGCAGTTCGACGTGCGCCGAAAGCCCGCCGAGGTGCTGCTGGTGCTGGATCGGTCAGCCTCGATGCAGGACGAGCCCAAGACCGATGACGACGATGATGATGACGATGACGACGAGGAAGACAGCGCGGCAGATGTTCCGTCGAAGTGGGACGTGGTTGTGCCCGCCCTCCAGGAAGCGATCCGCGCGACCGATGGTGCGCTGTCGTGGGGGCTCAAGCTCTTTCCCGAAGGTGATGAAGCGGGCGAGTGCAGCGACGAGAGCTATCCACGTTCGATCGCTGTGCCGATCGCACCGATGAACGCGGCCAAGGTGAACCAAGCGATCGAGGACACCGACCCGAACGGCGACGGAACGCCCACCGGCGATGCGGTGAACGAAGCGGTCAAGTACCTGCAGAGCACGGGCGGCGACAACGCCAAGTTCATTCTGCTCGCGACCGATGGCGACCCGTCGTGCGCTGGCACCGAAAAGGGTGGCGACGCGGCGCGCCCTGCGGCCAAAGAGGCCGTGGAGACTGCAGCCATGAGCGGCTTCGACACGTTCGTCGTGGGCATCGCTACCACCAAAGAGAGCTCATCCGAGACGCTCACGGAGCTCGCCGCAGCTGGCAAGCGTGCGCCCGCTTCGGGCTACTACCTCGCGAACACCAAGGACGAGCTGCTCGCTGCGCTGAATGCGATCACCGCCGCCGCTGTCAGCTGCAGGTTTCCGCTCAGCGCGCGCCCGCCCAATCCCGATTTTGTCGGCGTCTTGATCGGCGCGGAGCGGGTGAAGAAAGACGCTGCGCGCAAAGACGGCTGGGATTATGTCGACGCTGACCTCTCTGCGGTCGAGCTGTTCGGCCCCGCCTGCGAGAAGGTCCAAGCGAGCGGCGCAGACACGGTCAACATCATCTTCGCCTGCAGGGCCGACGAGCTGTTCTAAGCGCGGCCTCTGGCTTCTGATCGCGCGCGCGCGCGCGCAAGGCGTCGTCCGGGTGCGGTCACGAGACTGCAGCGCGCACTCGACTTGGGAGCGCTGGTTAGAAGTTGAATGCGAGCACGACCATCCAGGGATCCAGCCCCGAGACACGCACGCCGATCAACGCCGGCTCGGGTTCTTGTAGACGGATATAATAGGCACGCCGTCGTACAGGAGCACGTGCGCCGGCTGTACCGAGCGATACGTCGTCCAGATCTGATGATCGACTTCGGCGAAGTGCTTTTCGTGGTGCACGAGCGCGTAGTCGGCGCGTGCGATGTCCGGCGTCGCGCGGAACGTTGCAGGCAGGTGCCCGTCGCGGATCAGCATCTGAAACGACGTGTAGAGCGTGTCGCAGATGTAGAGCGTGCCGCCGTTGGGCAGGGTTTCGAGCAGATAGGGTACGAGGCTGCGCGTAGTGAAGCCCCAGAACTGCCGATTCATGCCCTTTTCCGCTGCACCAGGCACACCACCGGCGAGCACCGTGTAGTGCGAGAGCGCGAACGGATGACTGTGCGCTGTCTCGACCGCCGCTGGCAGCAGCAACACGCCCGCCAGCCCGACTGGCTGCAGCTTCGACCAGACTGCCGCCTTCCGCGGCAGGAGCGCGAGCGCTTCGACAAAGGCGCGCCCGGCGAACAACGCGAGCAGCGGGTAGGCGGTGAACCAGTGCTTGGTGCCGCCGAAGATCGGCGTGCTCGGCAGCGAGATCACGATCAGCGGCGTGAGCAGCGCGCCGAGGAGCAGCGCGCTCGGCTGCGTCGCATCTGCCGCTATTGGCTGCCGGATCAACGCGCGCAACGCAGCGGCTACGGAGCGGCCCGCACCGGCGATGCCGAGCAACAGCGTCGTGAGCGGCACCGTAAACAGCGTCATCACCCACGGAAACGAGATCGGGAAGGGCGGCCAGAAGTAGTTCACCCCGAAGTACTCCATGTTGTAGTACTCGTGGTGGAGGTGGAACGCGACGTAGCTGCGCAGGCGTGGCCAGCTCTCGTGCCAAAGCCACGGCCAGCCGGCATAGAACAAACAGGGGCCGATGCACACCGCAGCGACGAGCGCATAGGGCACGAGCGACAATCGCCTCTGCTGCCCGAGCTTACGCGCCCGCAACTCGACCACCGCGCACAATCCGAAGTGCGCGGTCATCATGATCGGCAGAAACCAAGAGTTATGCTTGGTGAGCAGCGCGAGCCCGAAGGTCAGGCCCACGAGCCACGCGCGCCGAGGTCGCTCCAAGCTCACGTAGTAGTTGTAGAGGACGAGCGTGCTCGCACACGTGATCGGCATGTCGAACGCGTTCAAGTGCGCGTGGTAGAACGGACGCGGCAAGAGCGCGAAGCTGAGAGCGGCAAAGACGCCGGCCGTTCGCCCGTAGAGCCGCGTGCCGAATAGATAGATGATCCAGAGTAGGGCGCCTGCGCTGAGCATGCCGGCGAAGCGGAAGCTCTGCGAGTCGCTCGCGAAGATCTGCAGCTCGCGGTGCACGAGGTGGCCGAGGCCAAACAGCAGCTTCATGAGCGGCGGGTGCTCGTGGTTTGCCGTGAACGCGCCATCGATCGCAGCGCGCTCGAGCGCCTGACTCGGCGAGCGGATAAGCAGCTCGATCCAGCCCCCGTAGCGCTGCGCAGCGTCTACGTAGATGCCTTCGTCGCGACCAAGCCCGATGCTATCAGCCGTCCCGATCAGGAGCGCGATGTACAGCACGCACAATCCCAAGCCGAGCGCATGGTCGCGCCAAGTCGGCGTCAGGCCCCAGCGTTCGCCCGTAGCGTTCATGGCGCTGCCTCCCTGCGCGTGGTCGCTGCCCAGCAGAAGCTTCGGGCCCGAGGCTCGTGCGCGCGCACAGAGACGGTCACAGTAGCGCGCTCTTTGCCGAGCTTGCTCGTGTCGATCCGCAACGAGCGAAAACCATCACCGTCCTCGTGCTTGAACTGGCCCTGCACCTGCCCGTCGATCGCGATCGTCGCGTCGACGGCTCCACCTTGACGCATGCGCTCGTGCTCGTAGTAGATGCCCCCGTAGAACACGAGTGCAGCTCCTAGCGGCACATCGCGGAACGTGAGCTGCACCGGCTCATCGCCTTGGGGGTGCTGCCAGATGCAGTGCCGCGGCTCGTTCTGGAGATCCTCGAGCACGACGTCCGAGATGAACAGCCAAGGCGAACGCGGATCGCACTCGAAGCGCTTGGTCACGGGCATCAGCACACCTTTGCCCAGGCCTCCACCGCGTGGCGTGCCGTTGCTGCGGAGCGGGCAGGGCTTGGCCACGCCATCGCGCACGATGCTCGCTTCAGCGCCCGGCCATGACCCTACGAAGTCGAACAACACCTGCTGCTTCGGGAGCGCGTAACGAAGCACTTCCACCTGACCGAACACGCGTCGCAGCTCGGGCTCGGCATCTGGCGCTTCGCCTGGCAGCGCGCCGCGAATCGACACCACCCACAAGCGCTCGAACGCAGCAGTGTCGTGCCGACCGGCCATCGCGAGCGGGATCTTGTCGCCCAGCTGCCAGCGCACGATCGGATCGATGAAACCAGGTGCGCTGCTGATCAGATCGCGCCCCTGCATCTCCTTGCGAATGAAGTCGACGGCGGCGCGATAGTCGCTGAGCGCCGGCACCTGCGCGCGAATCAAAGCGTGCGCGCTCAGCTCCGCGAGCGGCACAACCAACAGCGCAAGCAGCAGGATCGTTCGAACCGAAAAGCGCACCTGGCACCGGAGGGTCAGAAGCCGATTCGGCGCATCACAAAGCGCGGCAGCCAACGGATCACGAGCATGACCAGTGCCCAGATGCGCGGAGTGTAGAGCACGGGGCTGCCTGCATCGAGCGCGCGCAGCACATCTTGTGCGACGCCTTCTGGCTCGCCCGCGAACGGCGGAGGCTTCAGGCCATCGGTCGCAGAGGTCTTCACGAAGCCGGGCTTGATGCAGATCGTGCGCAGGCCCTGCTCGCGAAACTTGTGGTCGAGCCCCTCGAGGTACGCGCTCAGCCCGGCTTTGGTCGAGCCATACAGCACGACAGGCTTACGTCCGCGCTCACCGGCGACGGAACTCCACACGCCCAAGGTCCCGCCTCCACGCGACAGGAGACGCTTACGCGCCTCCTCGCAGAACAGCACCGTGTTGACGTAGTTCACGGTCAGGAGGCGCTGCAGATACGCGGGGTCTAGCTCGAGCTCCGTTTGCGTCGCGAACAGCCCTGCTGAGACGAGCACCGTATCGTAGCCGGGCAGCGCACGCTCCGCGGCATCGAGCGCCCGTCCGAACCCCTCGGGCTGCTCGAGGTCGCACAGCGCGTAGGACACAGAAGTTGTGCGCTTCGCCCGTTGCTCGAGGTCTTTCGCGCTCTTATTGAGCTCGATTTCATCACGTCCGAGCAAGAGCACACTGTCGCCGCGCTCGATCAGAGCACGCGCCACCGCGCGGCCCATACCTTTGGTCGCTCCGAGAATGATCGCTTTCATGCTGACAAGCCGAGGGATCCCATGGGGCGGGGACTATCGCCTGTGTCCCGTCACTTGTCAGCCCTATCTCGGGCTCGAAAGCCTGGGTATCGCCTGCGCGAACGTCAGTTGCCCACGCAGGGCAACCGGGCCACCTTCAGCGCGCTCAGGCCTTTGTCGTTGACCTCGTTCCAGGCGACCACCACGCGACCGTCCCCAGCGCTCTGAATGCTCGTGCGGCCGCTGCCAGTGCTCGTGTAGCTCACGTCGGAGCTGCCTACGATCGCGCCGTTCCGATCCAAGAAATACGTGCGCAGGATCGCGCGGCCGCCCTCGGCCTGCGGCAGCGCGCGATACGCGAGCACAAAGCTCGCACGCAAGTTCGCGAGCGACACATCGATGCCGCGCGCTGGAGAGTTCACAATTCTCTGCGCCGGAGAGCGCGTGTTGCCCGTCGCCAGCAGCGCCGCCTGACCGCTCGCATCGATCTTCTGGAACCAGATCTGCCTGCCGATGCTGGCTTCCGCACGCGCGTACACGATGCCTCCGCCGTCGCTGTCGACTGTCAGGTCGACCGACGGGCTCGGCCCCGCGTTACGCGTCAGCACCCACGGATCGCGGATCGGCTTTCCCTGCGCGTCGAGCGCGACAAAGACGATATCCGAGGTCGTGTAGTCGAGCGACGTGCGCACGTACACGAGCGCTGCGCCTTGCCCGAGCGGCTTGATCGACAGGTTGCTGAAGTAGAGCTCGTTCGACTCATCGAGCTTCACCGCATCGCCTGTGGGCTTTCCGAGGTTGTCGACTGGACGCACGTGCAGCGCTTGCCCGACGTCGAGCTCTTCGTCGCCGTAAGCCAAGAGCGCGCTCTTGCCATCTGCGAGGGTCGCGAGCGCGAGCGCCGACTCCACGCGTGACGATTGGCTGAGCCGCCGGGCTTCGCCCACCTCACCATTCCTTGCGTCGTACGGCGTCACCCATACGTCCCAGGGCGCTTCGCGATTGTCGGTCGTGGCGATGAGCCAGCGATCGCTCAGCGCAGTCGCGGCGGCCTCGCGCACACGCGCACAGGTATCGATCGCCGAGTTGTTATCAGGCTCGCCGCCAGTGGCTGCACCCATGAGCGTCGCCATGTGCACGCTGTCCAAGCAGCTGCCGGTCGCGACGAACGGCATGATGAAGCGCGAGTTGTTGGGATCAGCGGCGAGCGGCGTGCTGGAAAACGGCTGCTCCCGCTCAGCGACCGTGTAGATCTTGTTCGAGTCGACCGCGCATTGCCCGGTCAAACCTTTCTCGGGATCGCCCGGCGGGATCTGGCTGGGGCCCGCATCGCGACGCGGCAGCGGCACGGATCCGTCGTACGGCTCACTGCCGCTGCGCTCGCCAGCATCGCCGGCATCGGGGCTGTTCGTAGGTACGGTGCTGGGACGATTCTCGTCTCCGCCGCAAGCGGCGACCCACAGCCCGAAGCCCACTGCCCAACGCCACCACGAAGCTGTGCGCCGCATAGTCCTCCGCTCGCTCAAAACCCTTATTATTTTAGGTTCGCATGGGCAGGGCACGGCCTCAACGACGTCGCGAAAAGGAGCTGCGCCCGTGTGGGTTCGAGGAATGCGTTTGCGGAGTGGCTGCTGGGCCTTAGAGTAAAGCAGTGACCCTCAATGAACGTGCACTGTGTGCGCTCGACCGCAGCTTGGGCTCGGGTCGGGTATTGACCGATCCCGACGTACTTGAGTCGTATGCCACCGACGAGAGTGAAGTTCCCGCACATCTGCCGCAGGCCGTGGTGCGCGTTCAAACCGCTGAGGAAGTAGCGCAGGCCATGCGCATCTGCGCTGAGCACTCGGTACCGGTGACACCGCGCGCAGGCGGCACGGGCCGCACTGGTGGTGCGGTTCCGGTCGCGGGCGGGCTCGTGCTGGCGTTCGAGAACATGCAAGCCATCAAGGGCATCGAAACGCGCGACATGATCGCGGTTGTCGAGCCCGGCGTGGTGCTCGCTGATCTGCACGCCGCTGTCGAAGAAGTCGGTCTGTTCTACCCACCCGATCCCAACTCGCTGAAGAGCTGCGCCATCGGCGGCAACGTCGCAGAGAACGCGGGCGGTCCGCGCGCGCTGCGCTACGGCTGCACGCGTGACTATGTGCTCGGCATGAACGTCGTGACGCCCGATGGCGAGGCGCTCTCGGTCGGCAAGCGCACAGTCAAAGGCGTGACTGGCTACGATCTCACCTCGCTGCTCGTGGGCAGCGAAGGCACGTTGGCGATCACCACCGAAATCACGCTCAAGCTACTGCCCAAGCCACAAGCTGTCGCCACCTTGCTGGCGCCGTTGCCGAGCTTGGAGAGCGCGGGCCATGGCGTCACGGGCGTGCTCGGCAAAGGCATCTTGCCGCGTTGCCTGGAGCTGATGGACGAGATCACTTTACGGCTCGTCCGCACGCAGGCGCCGCAGCTCGCGCTCCCGGAGCAAGCGCGCGCGCTGCTCCTGGTCGAGCTCGACGGTGACGAGGTCGCGCTCGACGCACAGCTCGAGCGCGCGGGTAACGCGCTCGTCGAAGCGGGCGCGCTCGATGTGCTGGTCGCGCGTCACGGTGGCGATCGGGAGAAGCTGTGGGCGGCGCGGCGCGAGCTCTCGTACGCGCTGCGCCGGAGCGCGAAGCACAAGCTGGCTGAAGACGTGGTGGTGCCGCGCTCTCAGATCGCCACACTGATCGATCGGTGCCAGAGCTTGTCTGAGCGCTACGGCGTGGTGATCCCGTGCTACGGGCACGCGGGCGACGGCAACATCCACGTGAACTTTCTCTGGGACGACCCGGCGCAGGAGCCGAAGGTGCATCAGGCGATCGAGGCGCTGTTCCGCGCAGTGGTCGCGCTCGGCGGTACGCTCAGCGGTGAGCACGGCATCGGTGTGCTCAAGGCGCCGTACTTGCCGCTGGAGCAGGGCCCGCGCCTGATCGCGCTGCAGGAGCAGATCAAGGCGCTGTTCGATCCCAAGCGGCTCTTGAACCCCGGCAAGATCTTCCCCGCGCACGTGCAGCGCCTGCACAAAGCCTGCTGATGATGGCGCGCCCGCTGGTCATGGGCATCTGCGTGGGCGGCCGCGGCCGGCGCATGGGCGGCGTGCAAAAAGCGCTGCTGCGCGCACCGGATACGGGCGAAACGCTGGTCGCACGCCTGGTGCGCCTGGGCAGCGCAGCCGGTCACGAAGTTGTGCTGCTGGGAGCTGCGGATCTCGCTGCAGCTGTGAGCGGCATCCCGCAGCTGCCAGATGCAGCGGACATCGGCCCGCTCGCCGCCCTCCAAAGCCTCTTCGCGTTCGCAGGCGAGCGCGACGCCGTATGTCTCGCATGTGACATGCCGTACGTGACTGCCGACCTGCTTGCGAAGCTCGCCGCGAGCGGCGAGGCGGAAGCCGGCGCAGCCCCTCGAGCGCCGCAAGCGCAAGAAAAAGCGCGCAGCGGCCCTGCGCCCCAAGCCGATGTCGTCGCGCCGCGCGAGGCTGCGAGCGGTAAGTGGGAAGCGATGTTTGCGCGCTATCGCAGCGAGACTGTGGCGCCCTTGCTCGAGCGTGCGTTGGCCGAAGGGGAGCGCTCGTTTCAAGGGCTTTTCGCGCGCGTGCGTGTTCAGGAATTGATCCTCGACGCGACTGAGCGCGCACAGCTGCGCGACTGGGACACGCCCGAGGACATGCGCTCGGGAGCTTGAGTGGCGCGCGTCGCCGCACCATGCAAAGGCGTGCGCGCATTCGTCCGGCGCGGGGAAGCGTCGCACTGCCATCTGCGCGCGCGGCGTGCTTAGATGCCGCCATGCACCCACTGGCAGGTCGACCCGCTCCGCGCTCCTTGCTCGTCTCGATCCCCCGCTTGATCAGCGCCTACTACGAATCCGAGCCCGATCCGAAGCAGCCGAACGAACGCGTCGCCTTTGGCACTTCGGGCCACCGCGGCTCATCGCTGTCGCGCAGCTTCAACGAGTCGCACATCGCGGCGGTGTCACAAGCCGTGTGCGACTACCGGCAGGCGCAAGGCATCGACGGCCCGCTGTACTTGGGCATCGACACCCACGCGCTGTCCGAGCCCGCGCTGCAAACCGCGCTCAGCGTCCTCGCCGCCAACGGCGTCCACGTGCGCGTAGACAGCGAGCGCGGCTTCACGCCCACGCCGGTCGTATCGCACGCCATTCTCACCACGAATCGCGGTCGGAGCAGCGGGCTCGCCGATGGCATCGTGATCACGCCGTCGCACAATCCGCCGGATGATGGCGGCTTCAAATACAACCCGCCGCACGGCGGCCCGGCCGAGACCGAGATCACCAAACAGATCGAGCAGGCCGCCAATCGTTACCTCGAAGCGGAGCTCGAAGGCGTTCGCCGCGTGACTGAGCAAAAGGCCTGGTCCGCTGCCACGACCGAGCGCCACGACTACATGAGCGCGTACATCGCGGACCTCGGCTCGATCATCGACATGCCTCGGCTCGCCGCAGCGAAGCTCGAGCTCGGCGTCGACCCGCTCGGTGGCGCGGCGGTCGCGTACTGGCCGCGAATCGCGGAGAAATACGGGCTCGACATCAGCGTGGTAAACGACGCAGTCGATCCCACGTTCTCGTTCATGCGCGTGGATCACGACGGCAAGATCCGCATGGATTGCTCGTCTCCCTCTGCCATGGCCTCGCTCGTCGAGCTGCGCGATCGCTTCGACTTGGCGTTCGGCAACGACGCAGATGTCGATCGTCACGGCATCGTCACGCCGCGCGGCGGCCTGCTCAATCCCAACCACTTCCTCGCGATCGCGATCGACTACCTCGCGCAGCACCGCCCCGGCTTCGCGCGTGACGCCGCGGTAGGCAAGACGCTCGTTTCGAGCAGCTTGATCGATCGTGTCGCCGCTGGCGTCGGTCGCGCGGTGCACGAGGTGCCGGTCGGCTTCAAGTGGTTCGTCGCCGGACTCACGGCGGGCCAGCTGTTCTTCGGCGGCGAAGAAAGCGCTGGCGCCACCTTCCTGCGTCGCGACGGCAGCGTGTGGACCACCGACAAAGACGGCATCGTCATGGATCTTTTGGCCGCTGAGATCCGGGCAGTGCGCGGCAAAGACCTGTTCGAGATCTACACCGAGCTCACGCAGCGCCTTGGCACGCCGGTGTATGCCCGCCGTGATGTGGCTGCGACGCCTGCTCAAAAAAAGGTGCTCGGTCAGCTCAACCCCGATCAGTTGGGTGTGAAACAGCTGGCTGGCGACGCGGTGACCTCGGCGCTGACCCATGCCCCAGGCAATGGCGCCAGCATTGGTGGCGTGAAGGTGTCGAGCGAGCGCGGCTGGTTCGCCGCCCGGCCCTCAGGCACTGAAAACGTCTACAAAATCTACGCCGAGAGCTTCGTCGATGAGGCACACCTGCAGCGCATCCAGCGCGAAGCGGAGCAGATCGTCACCACCGCGCTTACGAAAGCGGGCGCCTGAGTCTCAGCCCGCGACGGCATGCCTGGTGCGGCCAGGGTCTGGTCCGCAAAAGTAAGCGTGCCGTCGCGGCACTAGATGCGCTAAATTGTTGGGTTCGGGCGGGTGGATTCGAACCACCGTAGTCGGTACCAAAAACCGAAGTCCTGCCGTTAGACGACGCCCGAGAAAGGGTGCGAGACGCTAAATCAGGCCCTGCCATTGTGCAACTCGTAATGTGAATGGTCAGGGCGACTTGAGCGGCTGCGAGGGCTGGCGCCGCCGGCGAATTTCCTTTAGCTCCATGCGGCTTGTATCGCCTCCCCTAGCAGTGGCACGTTTGGCAGCCTTAGCTCGATTGGGGCTGCCGCCCTTAATCGTCGGTCGCGTGGATTTGTAGGCTTGGGTGATGGATCTACGCACAGCGCGGATCGCGCGGAGTGGCGAGACTTTGCTGGAAACCATGCGCACGAGCCGTGTAGCCAAGTACGAGATCATCGACGAGATCGGTCACGGCGGCATGGCGACCGTTTATCGGGCACGCGATACGCGGCTCGATCGCATGGTCGCGCTCAAGGTGATGCATCCGCACCTGCAAGGTGCCAAGGAAGCGCGCACGCGTTTCGCGCGTGAGGCCGTGACGATCGCGCGGCTCAAACACCCGAACATCCTCGAGATCTACGACTACAGCGGCGAGGAGGGCGATACCCACTACATCGCGACCGAGCTGCTCACCGGGCCGACGCTCAAGCAGCTGGTCGACGAGCATCCGGACATGCCGGCGGAGATCGCGGCGTGTCTCGCGATCTTGATCGCGCGCGCGCTGTCCGCCGCGCACACCGAAGGCGTCATCCACCGCGACGTGAAGCCCGAAAACGTCATGATGCACGACAACCGCGCGGTGAAGCTCACCGACTTCGGAATCGCGCAGCTGGTCGACGTGCAGGGCATGACGACGACCGGGCAGGTGCTGGGCTCGCCCGCGCACATGGCACCCGAGCAGATCGAAGGCAAAGATTGCGACGCGCGCAGCGACATCTTCTCGCTCGGCACGGTGCTGTATCTCTTGGCCACTGGCCAGCTGCCATTCCAAGGGCGCAACGCGCACCAGGTGCTCAAGCAGATCATGGACGGGCAGTACCGCGATCCGCTCATGGTGAAGCCGCAGATCGGTGGACGCTTGCGGAACATCATCGTGCGCTGCCTCAAGGTCGATCCTGCGCAGCGCTATGCGACGGCCAAAGAGGTCGAGGACGATCTCATGGCGTTCGTGCGCGCAGCCGGCATCGACAATCCGGGTGAAGTGATCGCGCGCTATCTGCAAGGCACGCGCGCATTCTCAGCGGCATTCCGCTCGCGCATCCTCGAGGCCGAGATCGCGCTCGGTCAGCAAGCGATGAAGAACGGCGATGTGCCGCGCGCGATGGAAGCGTTCAACCGCGTGCTCGCGATCGATGAGCGCAACGAGCAGGTGCTCTCGCTCGTGCAGAACCTCGGCCGGCGCCAACAGCTGCGGCGCATCAGCACGTGGGCGATGGCCGTGATCAGCTTGCTGTGCGTGGGCGCAGTGCTGCTCAACGTGCGCCCGAGCAGCGAACGCTCGGGGAGCGCTGTTGGTAAAAAGGCACCTGTGGCCGCGCCGGGCGCGCTCGGCACGCGCGATGTCAACGCCAATGGCGCTGCAGCGACGCCCGCCCTCCCGAGCTCGCAGCCTTCCGGCGCGACGAGCTCACCGCAGCCTGCGCAGATCGCGCAGCCGACAGCCGCGCAGGACCCGAAGTCCGGTCGTGGCGTGCAAGTGAAGCCAACCGAGGCGCCGCAGCCGCCTGTCGATCCCAACGCCCCGCGGCACGTAGTGCTGCGCCCGATACCTGCGAACGTATCGATCGGCATCGACGGCGCGCCCATGCAGGCGTTCGGGCCGTCGTTCCGCTCCGTCAATCTCAAGCCGGGACCCCATGTGTTCGCATTCCAGGGTGCGCTCGAGTGCTGCATCGACGAGACCATCACCGTGAACATCCCGGCGGGCAACGGCAGCTACGTGGTCGCACACCGCCTGCGATATCGCGCTGCCAACTTGATCGTCGCCTCGAACACACCTGCCGACGTGGTGGTCGACGAGGGCAAAGCGCGCGGCCGCACCTGGTCGATCATCCCGATCCCGCAACCAAACGACATGATCGGCATGCACGTGGTGCGCGTGAGCGCGGCCGGGCATCGTGACGCAGTGCGAGAAGTTCGCCTGCGCGCCGGCCAGCTCGAACGCATCGAAGTCACGCTGGAGAAAGTGCCCGAGGTTGCCCCACCGCCGGGTTGAGCCGTATAAACGCCGCATGCCGCTTCTTGGGGGTCTTCGCGTCCGCGTGCTTCTGAGAGCGCTGCTGTGCTTCTTGTGGCCCTGCCTGTTTGTCCAGGGCGCGCGTGCAAGCGACTTCGACGACTTCGAGGCCGCGCGCAGCGCTTACGAGAGCGCGGACTACGCGATCGCTGCCCAGCGCTTCGAGAAGCTCGGTGGCGGCGACACGCCTCGGCTCACCAACCGCTCGCTGCTCCTGGAGACAAAGAAGTACCTGGGCGCGAGCTACCTGTTCCTCGGCAAGCTGCAAAAGGCAGAGGCTGAGTTCGAGCGCCTCCTGCGCTTGGATCCCCAGTACATCCTCGATCCACTCGCTTTCCCGGAGGAAGTGCAGCGCCAGTTCTCGCGGGTGAAAGCGCGCCTCGATTCAGAGCGCCGCGTCGCCGAAGAAGAGCAGCGGCGCGAGCAGGAGCGGCTGTCGCGCAAAGAGAGCGAGCGCATCGAGGGTGAGCAGAAGCGCTGGGCGCGGCTCACGGCGTTGGCGCAAGAGGAGCGGGTGCTGCAGCAACGCTCGCGCTGGATCGCGCTCATGCCGTGTGGCATCGGGCAGGTGCAAAACGGCCACGCGAGCCTCGGTGCGGTCTTGGCCGTTTCCGAAGTCTCGCTGCTGCTGGTCAGCCTGGTCAGCTGGGGCGTCCACGAGAACCTGCGCGGTGTGAACCCCGATGCGAGCGAGCGCGACGAGTACCACCTGACCGAGCGCGTGTCGCGCTACACAAACCAGCTATCGCTCGGCCTGTTCGGCGTGATAGCGATCACCGGTATCATCGATGCCCAGGTGCGCTTCGAAGGCGACTCGGCGCGCACACGCAAGCGCGTCCTGCCACCGGACTTGCGAGATCCTCCGCGGCTCACGCTCAGCCCGCTCGGACTGAAGCTTCGCTTCTGAGCCTCCGTCGCGCGTCGCTGTTCCGGTGTACATTGGCGCGCATGCCTAGCCTGAGAGTCGCTTTGTTCGTGCTCTGTGCGCTCGCGAGCGCGTGCACCCAGGAGCAGCAAAATCGCCTGCGTCGCGACGTACAGAACTGGACGGGCACAAACGGTGTGCTCGAGATCTACGCTGGCGACAAAGTCGTGCGCCGCTTCTTGAAGGTCGACAAAATGAGCACCGCCTACGGCACGGACGACCGCACGCCGCGCCCCTATCGCTATGGCTACGGCGTTCTGGACGAGAACCTCAACGGCACGACCGACCGCGAAGAGCGACGCGTGTACTTCGAGCTCAGCGAATACAGCACGATGTACGTGTTCTTCGAGAGCCCGCGCTGATCAGATCTCTTCGGTGCGCTTGGCGGTGTCGTTCAAGCTCTTTTTGTCGTCTTCAGTCGGCTCGTTGCCGTTCAGCTCGCGCGCGCGTCGCGTGACAAACGCGGCCACGTCGCTCCAGAGCTGCGCGAAGCGCACCGCGTCGAAGCCGCTGCCGCTCGGCAACCAATCGGCGTGAATGCCTGGGCCGAGCATGTCGCCGTATTGGCCCATCACATCCAAGTGATCGGCGTCCGCCACATGCACGACCTCGCCCCAGACCTGCGAGAGCGTGGGCGCCATGCCGTCATTGTCTTTGGGTTCGGGGAGGGTGCCGAACCCCTGCACAAGGGCGTTGCTCTGCTGCGGCGTAAGGTCGGGGTAGTAGCGGTGCCTGGCTAACGACGAGAGCGTCCAAAGCACGCTGTACGCGGCATACAGCGCCTGTGCATAAGCGTCGCGCAGGTTGCCGATCGCGTTCTTGATGTTGGGTCGGCGGCCGCGCGTGACCACGCTCCCGTACGCGACCTTGGGCTCGCCCGTGGTGGCGTTGAACAAGTCCAAGCTGTCCGGCGTGAGCTGCACGATCAGCGCACGATCCTGCGAGACATCGCGCAGAAACGCGATCAACGCCTCGCGCCGCGCATCCGTGAACTCGCGAAACAGCTGCGCATACAGCTGATCGAATACGGTGTGACGCAAGCCGAGCACGTCGTCCATGCGCATCAGGATGCCGCCCAGCGCGATCAACGTGGACAACGGCAGCTTGCCGCGTTCGAGCCCGACGATCGCGCTCGACGAGAGCCAGCGCAGGATCGGCTGACCCATCACGCTGCCGAACGTCGCAGCCAGCGGCGTCCCGTAGTGCGGCGTCGCCACGGTCACGATCGACTCCACTCGATCGACCACCTTGGGATCGACCTGCGTCGCGAGGGAGGCATGGGGGCTGATCGCCAGCCGCGCGTCGAGCCCACCGGTGGAGTGCCCGATCAAGTGGATCGGCCCTTTGTCGCGCCGCGCGACATGGTCGATGGCTTCGAGCACTCGCGCCGCGCGGTAGCGGATCGATGCCGTGGGCTGAGTCGTAATCTCTAGGATATCGACGTCGAGACCGAGGCGCTTGAACGCTTGTAACAAAACCGTGTCGACGCCGTGCCAGTACTTGAGGTCTCCGAGACCAGCAAAAGCGAAGAAGCCCGGGATGAGAATCACATGGTGACGCATTGCTACGAGTTTCCGAACTATGAAGTGCCCGAGGCAGTCAGGGCAACGTTGCTGCAGTCAGCGTTTGCAAGAGGCGTGCTGTACAAAAGCTAGCTGCCAGGCCTGCGGCATCTTTGTCTCGCCCGCAGCCTTTGCCACATCCTCTTTGTTTCGTGAGGCTTGCACCAGACGGCAAATCTCGGCGCTGCGCGGCCTCTCCAAGTAGTTCGTATGTAAGCGAATTGGACGCTGAGGCAGGAGCCGAAGTAGGCTCGAAGTAATGCGTGACGGGAAAGTCCGCTCATCTCGGAGCAAGTCAGCATGCTTCAGCCCATGAAAGAGCTCTCAGCCCTCCTGCTTTGTATCGCACCCGCCTTGACCGCTCTGTCGTGTGCACAGTCGGGCGGCGGCCGGCAATTTTTGGAAGGTCGCACGGGCATCGACATTGCCGAGGCGCCCGTGTGTGGTGCAGGTGTCGCAGACTTCGATCGCTGCAGGCCGCGCGACATGGGTGGCTCGCACTGGGAGGCAGCGTCGGACTTTCCCGCGTACAGCTTGCCCGCACGTTACGCCCGCGGGGGATACCTCGAGCGGAGTGACATCGATCGCATCATGCAGGACGTGCGTGCGCACTATCTCGGGTCGCCTTTTTACGCGGGCGACGTGCATGCGATCTGCAAAGACGGTGTCGACGGGAGCATTTTCCCTGAGGGCTCGACGACGCTGCAGGACTACGACCTCGCCGAGGTGATCGAGGATCGCGCGGTCAAGCCCGTGACGAACCGCGTGCGCCAGTTCATCCAGGAGCGCGACGCTTCGTACGCATACACGCTCGGCACGCGCTTCGAGCGCCATCTCATCGACGAGGTCCACGAGCGCGTGAAAGCGCGGGTTTTGTGGTTCGTCACGCGCTATCCCGGAGGCATCGCGGACATCGCGCGCGAGCGTCAACTGCGCAAGTGCCTCCAAGAATCGCGCGACCTCAACGCGAAGGTCGTGACTGGCGTCGCGGGCTACATGATCATGAACAACGAGATCGACACCGCGATCAGCTCGGGGGAGGTCGTGAACCGAGCCCTCGATCGCGCGCTGCGCGGCCGGTTCGACGACCTCGCGATCGACCCGGAGTTCCGCCACGCGCTCGCAGCGGAGTGGCATGGGCGCGTATCGGAGGTCGCGAACATCCGCATGCCGCGGCGCGACATCACCGCCACCGCTTGGCCGCTGTGGGTGCAGTTCCAGTAGCTAGGAGCCTGCGTAGGGCTGGAACTTCTGCAGCCCTTT
>Ga0190269_10000431_pt1 | contig 21782 bp, 13 predicted proteins | sample Popmic249IS_FD_133749 | JGI IMG/M metagenome (GOLD analysis project Ga0190269, IMG submission 133749) | Populus adjacent soil microbial communities from riparian zone of Blue River, Arizona, USA - 249 IS | ecosystem: Environmental > Terrestrial > Soil > Riparian zone | place: USA: Arizona... | reverse complement strand
TCCTCTCCCCAGGACCCTTCCAGTACCGCACCGGCGTGGATCGCGCCGGCGTCGGGCCCCACCACGACCAGACGGTCGATGTCCAAGCGGACGGCGAGCCGCCCGATCGCGTCGTGCTGTTCGCGGCTGGTTTCGCCCAGCTCGGCCATCACTCCGAGTACCGCCCACACGCGGCGGCGGCCGCGGGGCTCGTCACCGACGTTCGGGGCCGCCGTCGCCATGGCGCGCAGCGCCTTGAGCGCCGCCCGCACCGAGTCCGGGTTCGCGTTGTAGCTGTCGTCGACGATCGTCACGCCGTCGGCCCGCTCGGTGACCTCCATCCGGCGCCTGCTCACCGGCACCGCGTTGCTCAGCACCTCGGCGACGTCGTCGAGCGGCAGCCCGAGCTCGAGCCCGACCGCGGCGGCCGCCAGCACGTTCCCGACGTGGTGCTCGCCGTGCAGGCGCAGCGAGACCGGCACCGCGCGTCCGGCCGCGTGCAGCGTGAAGCTCGGCCGCCCGATCGCGTCGAGCGTGACGTCGGACGCCCGGACGTCGGCGTCGGGTGCCAGCCCGACCAGAACCACGCGGGCCGCGGTGCGCTCGGTCATCGCCCGCACCCGCGGGTCGTCGGCGTTGAGGACCGCGACCCCCTCCGCCGGGAGCGCCTCGACCAACTCGCCCTTGGCCTGGGCGGTCACCTCGACCGAGCCGAACTCACCGACGTGCGCGGCGCCGACGTTGAGCACGACGCCGATGCGCGGTGGCGCGATCTCGGTGAGCCAGCGGATGTGCCCGACCCCCCGCGCGCTCTTCTCCAGCACCAGGTACCTGGTGTCCGCGTCGGCGCGCAGCACGGTCCACGGGTGGCCCAGCTCGTTGTTGAACGATCCGGGCGGAGCCACCGTCGGGCCGAGCCGGCCGGCGACGGCGGCCAGCAGATCTTTCGTGGACGTCTTCCCGCTGGAGCCGGTGACCCCGACGATCGTGAGCTCCGGCAGCCGGTCGACGACCGCGCGGGCCAGCTTCCCGAGCGCCACCAGGGCGTCGTCCACCAGGATCGTCGGGACACCGTCGAGCGGACGGGTCGCCAGTACGGCCACCGCCCCCGTCTCCACGGCGCCGGCGGCGAAGTCGTGACCGTCGACGCGCTCACCGGTCAGCGCGACGAACAGCCCGCCCGGGGTGACCTTCCGCGAGTCGTACTCGACGGTGCCGGTCACCAGCGTGGCCGGATCCGCGTTGCGCAGGTCGCCACCGATCGCGGCCGCGACCTCGGCCAGCGTGAGCCGGATCATGCCCGTGCTCCCCCGGTGCCGGCGGCGAGTGAATTCTTCTCGGCCGACCCCTGCGGGCGGCTCCCGGCCCGCGGAGATCCGTGCGGTCGAGAAGAGTTCAGCGCGGCGGCCAGCACCTCCCGGTCGTCGAACGGGTGCACCACTCCAGCGACCTCCTGGCCCTGCTCATGTCCCTTACCCAGCACCGCGACGCAGTCGCCCGGCCCGGCCCGCTCGACCGCTGCGGCGATCGCGGCCGCCCGGTCGGCGACCTCGATCACCTCGGCCCGTTCGTCGGCAGGCACCCGGGCGACGCCGCCCAGCATGGCCGCCCGGATCACCGCCGGCTCCTCCGAGCGCGGGTTGTCGTCGGTGGCGACGAAGACGTCCGCGCCCCGCGCCGCGGCCTCACCCATCAGCGGACGCTTCCCCGCGTCCCGGTCGCCTCCGCAGCCCAGCACGCAGATCAACCGCCCGGCGACGGTCGGGCGCAGCGCGGCCAGCGCGGCCGTCACCGAACCCGGATCGTGCGCGTAGTCCACCACACCGGTCGGCCCCGCCGCCGGACCGGGCACCCGCTCCATCCGGCCCGGCACCTGACCGGCGTCGGCGACGGCCGCCACCGCCGTCGGCAGCGGCACTCCGACGGTCTCCAGCACGGCGATCGCCAGTACCGCGTTGTCGATGCTGTAGGCGCCGGGCATCGCGACACGGGCGTCGGCCGACGCGCCGCCGGGCCCGGCGATCGTGAAGTCCTGGACGAATCCGCCCGGCCCGCGCTCCACGACCCGCCAGGTCGCCTCCGGCGCGCCCGCGGCGGACACGGTGACCGTCTCCGGCCCGACCAGCCGACGACCGGCCGCGTCGTCGACGTTGACCACGGCCCGCGCCGAGCGTCCGTCGAACAGCTTGGCCTTGGCCCGGAAGTAGTCCTCCAGGTCGGCGTGGAAGTCCAGATGGTCGACGCCGAGGTTGGTGAACGCGCCGACGGCGAACCGCACCGCGGCCACCCGGTCGAGCGCCAGCGCGTGGCTGGAGACCTCCATCACGACCGCGGTGACCCCGCGCTCCCGGGCCACCGCGAGCAGCGCCTGCAGGTCCGGGGCTTCCGGGGTGGTGCGGGCCGAGGAGAGCCGCTCCCCGGCGATCCGCGTCTCGACGGTGCCCAGCAGCGCGGTCACGTGGCCGGCGGCCCGCAGCCCGGCCTCCACCAGGTAGGCCGTCGTCGTCTTGCCGTTCGTGCCCGTGATGCCGACGACGGTGAGCGCCGCGCTCGGGTCTCCGTAGACGCGCGCGCTGACCTTGCCGAGCACCGCACGCGGAGCGTCGACCACCAGCAGCGGTAGCCCGGTCGCGCGGGCGAGGTCGGCTCCGGCGGCGTCGGTGAGCACGGCGACGGCCCCCGCCTCCGCGGCGCGGGCCGCGAACCGCGCGCCGTGCGTGCGTGCGCCCGGCAGCCCGGCGAACAGGTCACCGGGCCGGATCGCGGAACTGTCGTGCGTGACGCCGGTGACAGCCGTGTCCCCGGTGACGTTGCCGCCGATGAGCCCGGCGAGTTCCGTCAGGGGAACTTCGGCCGGTCGAGAAGGCCGCGGGACGCTGGCGTTGGACACGGGCACAGACCCTACCGCCGACCTATCCGTACAGGGTGATCGGTGGGGGCGCGGCGCCGGAGGGTGACACCCCGTAACGGCGGAGTGTGAATCCGGCCAGGTCGGAGAACATCGGACCGGCGATCGCACCGCCGACCCCCTCCGGAGTGTGAATGAAGACACTGATGACGTACCGGGGCGAGTCGGCCGGCACGATGCCGATGAACGACGTCACGTTCCCGGCCATGTACTTGTTGCCCTCGGCGCGCTTGCCGGTGCCGGTCTTGCCCGCGACCTGGTAGCCGGGCACCGCGGCCAGCGGAGCGGTGCCCTCGGGCGTCGCGATCGCGGTCATGTCCCGCACGACCGTCTTCGCCGCTTCCTCGCTCACCACCCGCTCGGGCCGCGGGCCCTGCGGCTTGCGGACGGTACCGTCCGAGCCGACGATGTTCTTCACCAGCTGCGGCTGCACCTTCATGCCGCCGTTGGCCAGCGTGGCGTAGAGCGCGGTCATCTGCAGCGGTGTCGCGGCCACGCCCAGCCCGATCGGGATCGACCCGGCCGAGGGGCCGCTCCAGTTCGACGGCGGCTGGACGATGCCCCGGGACTCGCCGGGCAGGCCGATCCCGGTCTTCGTGCCGAGGCCGAACGCCCGCTGGTATGCGTAGAGACGGTCGGCTCCGAGCTTGTCGGCGACCATGATCGTGCCGACGTTGCTCGACTGCGCCAGGACGCCCATCAGCGTGTACCGGGGCGATCCGTGGTCGTGGGTGTCCCGGTAGGTGGTGCCGCCCTTCTCGATGGTCTCGGGCAGCGTGAGGACCGAATCCGGGCGGATCACGCCGGCGTCCAGCCCGGCCGCGATCGTGAGTGCCTTGTGGACCGATCCGGGCTCGACCACGGCCGCGGTGGCGAGCTCGGGCACGGTGCCCTTCTTCTTCGCCGCCGGGGTGGTGTCCGCGCTCACCATCGCGAGGATCTCGCCGGTCTTGGCGTCCATCACGATCGCGGAGCCGGTCCACGCCTTCGTCGCCGCGAGCCGCTCGGTGAGCAGCTTGTCCGCCTGGTACTGCAGGTCGCGATCGAGCGTGAGCACCAGGTCGGAGCCGGCCCTCGCCGGGATCGTCTTGTGGTAGCCGTCCGGGATCTCCTGGCCGCCGGTGATGCCCTTGTCGTACACCCGCTTGCCGTCGACGCCCTTCAGGACGTCGTCGTACCCGGCTTCCAACCCGGCCAGGCCGGTGCCTTCGGTGCCGGTGTAGCCGACCACGTTCGCGGCCAGGTCGCCCCCGGGCACCTCGCGGAGCTTGTCCTCCTGCACGATCAGGCTGGGGATCGACTCCCGCAGCCGGTTGACCGCGTCCCCGACCGCGAGCGGCACCTTCTTCTTCAGGACGACGTAGCGGTTGGGCGAGCCGTCGGCATGGGTGGTGCGGGCGAGCTTCTCCTCGACGGCTGCGGTGGACATCCCGAGCAGCGGGGCGACCGCCTCGGCGACCTCGGCGCGCTCGGCGTCGTTCTCGACGTACCCGGGGTCGGCGGCGATCGTCGCGCCCTGGACGTCGTGCGCCAGGACGTTGCCGTCGCGGTCCAGGATCGCGCCGCGCGGCGCGTACAGCTCTTCGGTGACGCGGCGGCCCTCGGCCGCCATCGTCGCGTACCGGTACCCCTCGCTGGTCTGGATCTGGACGAGCCGCCCGCCGATCACCACGAACAGCGCCAGCAGCACCGCGAGACAGATCCGCAGGCGGGCGTTGGGATTACCCAGCCGCGCGATGCCGCGCTTGCGGCGCGGTGGCCGGGGCGGCGGGATCGGGACCGGCCTCCGTCGCGGCGGAGGGCTCTGCGCGCCCCGGCTCCGGGTGGCTCGGTTCTGTGCGGTCCGCTTCGGCGCGGCCCGGTTCTGGGCGGCAGTGTTCTGGGCGGCCCGGTTCTGGGCGGCAGTGTTCTGGGCGGCCCGGCCGGCAGTGGACCGGCTCTGGGCGCCGGCGCGCGGCGCGGCGCCGCGCTGCACCCCGCCGCCCCCGTCCGCGTGGCGTACCCGGGACGCGGCCGGTGGCCGGGACGCCCTCGCACCGCGCGGCCGGGCCGGCTCGGCGCTCTCCCGCACCGTGCGGCCCCGCGGGTGGTACTGCTCGGCGTCCGGCCGGCGCGGCCGGGCCTGGTTCGGCTCGCGCGGCCGGACCGGCTGCTTCTCCCTCGACCTGCCCTGCTCCTTCGGCTTGCGCTGCTCGCGCGGCCGGAACGGGACGACGTTCTCCCCGTCGGCGAGCTTCTTGCCAGTGGTACGCCCGGTCGTCCGCCGGCCGTCGCGCGGTGGCTGAGCCGCCATCAGCGGTCCGCCGAGGGCGTCGGCTCGGCCGCGTCGGTGCCCGGGGCGGAGTCGGACGACGCTTCGGGAGACGACTCCGACGACGGGGCGGACGAGGAGGACGACGACGGGGTGGGCGACGGCGGCGCGGTGGCCGGTACGGGGGTGCCCACGACCTTCCCCTCGGGCAGCACGACGAAGCCGGGGTCACCGGCCGGTACGAGGCCCATCTTCTCGGCGCGCTCGGCCAGCTTCTCCGGCGACTCCTGGTTCTCCAGTGCCTGCTGGAGGCGCTGCTCCTCGGTGTCGAGCTGCTCCTGCTTGGTGTCGAGATCGTGCAGCCGGAACGCGTTCTCGTTGACCGCGGTGTTCAGCAGCACCAGGCCGATGAGCCCGCCGATGGCCAGTACGAGGACGAGCACGACGAAGGGGGCCCGCGACGAGGCGGCCGACCTGCGGGAGGGCACCGACGGCGAGGGCGGGACGCTGATCGGCACCGCCTGGCGCCGCCGACCGGCCGCCGCGGCCCCGGACCGGGCGGTCTTGGCCGGCGTGGTCTTCGTCTGCAGGGGGCGTCCTTCGCGGACCGCACCCGGACGCGACCGCAGGCCCGCGCGTGAGCTCGACATCATGTCACCTCGCCCTGCTGGTTCTCCGAACTGCGTGGTTGCTTCGGTAGCCGTTCGACCGCGCGGAGCCGCACCGACGCGGCCCGCGGATTGGCGGCGATCTCCTCCGGGCTCGCCACCTCGGCGCCGCGGGTCAGCGCGCGGAACCGCGGCCCGTAGCCGGGCAGTTGCACCGGCAGGCCCGGCGGTGTCCGGTCCTGGGTGACCTCGGCGAACGCCTGCTTGACCAGCCGGTCCTCGAGCGACTGGTACGACATGACGACGACGCGGCCGCCGGGCCGGACGGCGTCCAGGGCCGCGGGCAACGCGTTGCGCAAGGCCTCCAGCTCCCCGTTGACCTCGATCCGCAGCGCCTGGAACGTCCGCTTGGCCGGGTTGCCACCGGTACGCCGCGCGGCCGCCGGGATCGCGTCCCGCACCAGCTCGACGAGGCGCGCGCTCGACGTCAGCGGTGTGCGGGCGCGCTCCCGGAGGATGGCGGACGCGATCCGCGGCGCGAACTTCTCCTCGCCGAACGTCCGCAGCACCCGGGCCAGGTCACCGTGGGAGTAGGTGTTGAGGATGTCGGCGGCCGTCGGGCCCCGGCTGGTGTCCATCCGCATGTCCAGCGGAGCGTCCCTGGCGTAGGAGAAGCCCCGGTCGTCCTCGTCGAGCTGCAGCGAGGAGACGCCCAGGTCGAAGAGGAAGCCGTCCACCGAAGCCACGCCCGCGGCGGCCAGCGCCTCGTCGATCCGGTCGTAGACGGCGTGGACGAAGTGGACACGGTCGGCGGCCGGGCCGAGCCGCTCCGCGGCGCGGCGCAACGCGTCCGGATCCCGGTCGATGCCGATCACGGTGAGGTCCGGATGGGCCGCCAGCATCGCGGCGGTGTGGCCACCGAGGCCCAGGGTGCCGTCGACCACGACTGCGCCGGGGACGCTCGCGACCGGGTCGAGCAGCGCCAGACAGCGGTCGAGCAGCACCGGGACGTGGATGTCGGCGTGGGGGGTGTCGGAAATGCCGGAAGAGGGGACGTGCGCAGACGTCTCCTCTTCCTCGGCCATGCCGCCCCCTTGGCTCCGGCGCGTACCGCTCCGGTGTCATCGGACCGAACGTCGACCGTGTCGCCAGGTCCCCATCCGCTTCGCGTGGCCTGGCGCCGGGGAAGGTGCGCCAGGAGTACCGCCAAGCGGCTGGAGACCTCACGTCACGGGACTCGTCCAGCCCTCAATTCGTCCGACCCTGCGATCTGAGCCACCGCGGGTCAGAACACCCCGGGCAGCACCTCCTCCTCCACCTCTGCGAACGCCTCTTCGGACTCGGTCAGGTAGTCGTCCCAGGCCTGCCGGTCCCAGATCTCGACCCTCGTGCTGGCCCCGATCACCACGCAGTCCCGGTCAAGACCGGCGTACTCGCGGAGGTGAGCGGGGATCGTGATGCGCCCCTGACGGTCAGGAACCTCGTCGTGGGCGCTGGCGAAGAACACCCGGCTGTAAGCCCGGGCCGCCTTGTGCGTCATCGGGGCGGCTCGGAGCTGCTCGGCGACGCGGCTGAACTCGGCCATCGGGAAGACGAAGAGGCATCGTTCCTGCCCTTTCGTCACCACCAATCCTCCTGCCAGCTCGTCGCGAAACTTCGCCGGCAGGAAGAGCCGACCCTTCTCGTCCAGGCGGGGCGTGTGCGTGCCAAGGAACACGGCACCCGCCTCCCCCTGGATAGGAGCATCTCAGATGCTCCATCACGCCCCACTGTACTCCACTTCCCCCCACCGTCAACGACTCAAACCCGTAGCGGCCAGGTATCCGACGGATGTCTTCGCAGGTCAGCGTGGTGGAGCGTGAGTGGAGCAGGTTGGCACACCCGCGGGCCCGCTTCAGCACCGTGCGCAACGGCAGCGCACGGGAATCCCGCCGGAGGGGTGGCCGGTGGAGGAATGTGGGGCATAACACGGACCGGGCCGGTGCTCCGACGTTCGGAGGCACCGGCCCGGTGAGAGAAGTCACCCCACGGGTGGAGGAATCACGCCACGATCGTCACGATCCGGCCCGGCACCACGATCAGCTTGCGGGGTGCTGCGCCGCCCAGCATCGCCGCCACCTTCGGCTCGGCCAGTGCGGCAGCGCCGACCGCGCTCTGGTCGGCGTCGGCCGGGACCGTGATACGCGCCCGCACCTTGCCGTTGACCTGAACGGGGTACTCGACCTCGGCCGCGGCCAGCAGCGCCGGGTCGGCGACCGGGAACGGGTGGTAGGTCAGGCTCTCCTCGTGGCCCAGCTTGGCCCACAGCTCCTCGGCCAGGTGGGGGGCGAACGGCGCCACCATCAGCACCATCGGCTCCACCACTTCCCGCGGCGTCCCGGCCGCGCTGCCGTAGGCCGAGGTGACGTGGTTGGTCAGCTCGATCAGCTTGGAGACCGCGGTGTTCGTCCGCAGCCCGGCCAGGTCGCTGCGGACACCCTCGATCGTCTGGTGCAGCAGGCGGCGGGTCTTCTCGTCGGCCGGCTCATCGGTGACGCGGGTGGCGCCGGACTGCTCGTCGACCGCGGTGCGCCACAGTCGCTGCAGGAACCGCATCGAGCCGACGACCGCCCGCGTCTCCCACGGGCGGGAGACGTCCAGCGGGCCCATCGACATCTCGTACACCCGGAACGTGTCGGCTCCGTACTCTTCGCACATCTCGTCCGGGGTGACGACGTTCTTCAGCGACTTGCCCATCTTGCCGTACTCACGGTTGACCGGCTCACCGCGCCAGGTGTAGCTGCCGTTCTCCTCCACGACCTCGTCGGCGGGCACGTAGGCGCCGCGGGCGTCGGTGTAGGCGTAGGCCTGGATGTAGCCCTGGTTGAACAGCCGGCCGAACGGCTCGGAGGAGCGCAGGTAGCCGCGGTCGAACAGCACCTTGTGCCAGAAGCGCGCGTACAGCAGGTGCAGGACGGCGTGTTCCACACCGCCGATGTACAGGTCGACGCCGCCCGCCGGCTTGGCCTCCGTCGGGCCCATCCAGTACTGCTCGTTCGCCGGGTCGACGAACTCTCCGCCGTCGGTCGGGTCCAGGTACCGCAGCTCGTACCAGCACGAACCGGCCCACTGCGGCATCGTGTTCGTCTCACGGCGGTACTGCTTCGGCCCGTCGCCCAGGTCCAGCGTGACGCTCACCCACTCCTCGGCCCTGGCCAGCGGCGGCTCGGGGTCGGTGTCGGCGTCGTCCGGGTCGAACGTCCGCGGCGAGTAGTCGTCGATCTCCGGCAGTGCGACCGGCAGCATCGAGTCCGGCAGCGCGACCGGCAGGCCGTCGGAGTCGTAGACGATCGGGAACGGCTCACCCCAGTAGCGCTGCCGGCTGAACAGCCAGTCACGCAGCTTGTAGGTGGTCGTGGCCTCACCGTGGCCGTTGCTGACCAGCCACTCGATGATCGTCTGCTTGGCCTCGGCGACGCCCAGGCCGTCCAGGAAGCCGGAGTTGATCGCCGGACCGTCGCCGGTGAACGCCTTGCCGTCGAAGCCATCGGTCGGCTGCACGGTACGGACGATCGGCAGGTCGAAGACCTCGGCGAATTCCCAGTCGCGCTCGTCCTGGCCGGGGACCGCCATGATCGCGCCGGTGCCGTACCCGGTCAGCACGTAGTCGGCGACGAACACGGGGATCCGCTCGCCGTTGACCGGGTTGATCGCGTACGAGCCGGTGAAGACGCCGGTCTTCTTCCGGGCGTCCGCCGAGCGCTCGATGTCGGACTTGGCGGCCGCGGCCGCCTGGTACGCCGCGACGGCGTCCACCGGGTTCGACGCGCCGCCGGTCCAGACGGCGGGCACGTCGGCCGGCCACTCGTCCGGAACGATCGCGTCCAGCAGCGGGTGCTCCGGCGCCAGTACCAGGTAGGTCGCGCCGAACAGCGTGTCGGGGCGGGTGGTGAACACCCGGATCGGGGCGTTGGGGGCGCTGTGCCTCTTCTTCGGCGCGCCGTCCGCGATCGCGAAGTCGACGTAGGCGCCGGTCGACCGTCCGATCCAGTTGCGCTGCTGGGCCTTGATCGAGTCGGGCCAGTCGACCTGGTCCAGGTCGTCGGCCAGCCGGTCGGCGTACGCGGTGATGCGCATCATCCACTGGCGCAGGCGCCGCTTGAAGACCGGGAAGTTCCCGCGCTCGGAGCGCCCGTCGGCGGTGACCTCCTCGTTGGCCAGCACCGTGCCCAGGCCGGGGCACCAGTTGACCGGAGCCTCGGACAGGTAGGCCAGGCGGTGGCTGTCGATCAGCTTGCGCTGCTCGATGCGGTCCAGCTCGCCCCAGGACTTCGGTCCGGGCGCCGGCCGGGTACCGGCCTCGAACTCCGCCTCCAGCTCGGCGATCGGCCGTGCCTTACCGGCCTCGCGGTCGTACCAGGAGTTGTAGAGCTGCAGGAAGATCCACTGCGTCCACCGGTAGTAGGTGACGTCGGTGGTGGCCAGCGACCGGCGGCTGTCGTGGCCGAAGCCCAGCCGGCGCAGCTGCGCCTTGTACCGGTCGATGTTCTCCTCGGTGGTCTTCCGCGGGTGCGTGCCGGTCTGCACCGCGTACTGCTCGGCGGGCAGGCCGAACGCGTCGAAGCCCATCGGGTGCAGGACGTTGAAGCCCAGCATCCGGTGGTACCTGGCGAAGACGTCGGTGCCGATGTACCCCAGCGGGTGGCCGACGTGCAGGCCGGCGCCGGACGGGTAGGGGAACATGTCCATCACGAACATCGGCCGGCCGCCGTCGTTGTGCCAGCCGGGCTGCGGCGCCGCCAGCGGGCCGGCGGGGTTCGGCGAGTGGAACGTGCCTTCGGCCTCCCAGCGGTCCTGCCAGCGCTTCTCGATCGCCGCCGCCAGCGCAGCCGTGTAGCGGTGGGCCGGCGCGTCAGCGACCGTGGCGCCGGAGCCGGTCTCGCCGGAGTTCTGCTCGCTCATCGTGGGTTTCCTTGGGACTGAAGGCTGGACAGTGGAGGGCTCGAGACACGAAAAAACCCCTCGCCAAGGAGGGGTAGCCGTGCTGACCGATCGCGTTCGCGGCTCCCCCGTCGGTGTCCGACGGGGTGCCTCGCGTCAGCACGGCACGATAAGGAGCAGCCCGGCACCGGAAACTCGGGTGCCGGCCACGGGGTTGCGAACCTCGGCGCTCACCATGCGCGCATCATACCGCTCCGGCGATTCCACCGCCGACAGCAATACGGTCAGCGACAAATAGCGCAGAACGGTACGCAAGTGCTGAGCAGCGCCGATCGCCTGGCGGTCGGGCCGGATCCTGGAACAATAGCGGCGGGGCCGGGCGACTCCTGGCCGGCACTCCCCAGGTAGATCCTGCTCGTGCGGCGTCTCCGCACGCGTGCAGGCTCACGTCCGCGCCGCTCGCCGAGCGGCACGAGGAAGAGGGCAGTCGGTGACGACGCACGGCACGTTGGAGAACTACGGTCCGCCGGTCGACCTCGGCACGGTCCGGCTCGCCACCGACCGGATCGTCGCCAACGTCGAGCGCGTGATCGAGGGCAAGACCTCGACGATCACGCTGGCGGTCGCCGTTCTCCTGGCCGAGGGGCACCTGCTGATCGAGGACGTTCCCGGCGTCGGCAAGACGAAGCTCGCCAAGGCGCTCGCCCGGTCGATCGACGGATCGGTCCGCCGCATCCAGTTCACCCCCGACCTGCTGCCCTCCGACGTCACCGGTGTCAGCATCTACAACCCGGAGAACCGCTCGTTCGAGTTCAAGCCGGGTCCGGTGTTCGCGAACCTGGTGGTCGGCGACGAGATCAACCGCGCGTCGCCGCACGCGCAGTCCGCGCTGCTCGAGTGCATGGAGGAGCGTCAGGTCACGGTCGACGGCGTGACGTACCCGCTGCAGAACCCGTTCATGGTCGTCGCCACCCAGAACCCCACGCAGATGGCGGGCACCTATCCGCTGCCCGAGGCACAGCGCGACCGGTTCACCGCCCGCCTGGCGATGGGCTACCCCGACCGCCGGTCCGAACTCGCGATGCTCGACGGCCACGGGGAAGAGGACCCGCTCAACGGCTTGCGTCCGGTGTGCGACGGCAACGAGATCCGGCGGCTGATCGACGCCGTCCGGCGCATCCACGTCGCCGAGCCGGTCAAGTGGTACGTCATCGACCTGGTGAGCGCCACCCGCAACAACCCCGACCTGCGCCTGGGGGCGAGCCCCCGCGCCAGCCTCCAGCTGCTGCGCACCGCCAGGGCGTTCGCCGCGGTCGAGGGCCGCGACTACGTCCTGCCCGACGACATCCAGCGGCTGGCTGCGCCGGTGCTCACCCACCGGCTCATCCCCACCGAGGAGGCCGTGTTCAACCGGCGCACCGCGGACGTGATCCTGGCCGACCTCGTCGCTCGGGTTCCGGTGCCGGACGCCCGGGGCGGGCGTCGCCCCCGATGAGTCACCCCGAGGGGAATCCCGCGTGATTCGAGCAGCCCTCCGCGGACTGACGACTCGCGGCCGCAGCTTCCTCGCGGCCGCGGCCGCGGCGACGCTGTCCGCGTTCGTCCTCGGCGAGCGTGAGCTGCTCCAGGTCGCCGGCCTGCTGGCCGCGCTGCCGGTGCTGGCCGTCGTCGCGGTGGCCCGCACCCGGTACCGCCTCTCCTGCACGCGCGCCGTCCACCCCGCACGGATCCAGGCCGGCATGCCCGCTTCGGTCACGCTCCGGCTGGAGAACCTCTCGCGGGTCCCCACCGGGGTGCTGCTGCTCGAGGAGCAGCTGCCCGCGGCCCTGGGCGAGCCGCCGCGGTTCGTGCTCGACCGGCTGACGAGCCGCCGGTGGAGCAGCGTGGAGTACCCGATCCGCGTCGACGTGCGGGGCCGGTACGAAATCGGGCCGCTGACCGTGCGGCTCTCCGACCCGTTCGGCCTGTGCGAACTGACCCGCTCGTTCACCCGCACCGAGCGGATCATCGTCACGCCGCAGGTGACGCCGCTGGCGCCGATTCCGCTCGACGGCGACCACTCCGGTGCGTCGCCCAGCCAGCCCCGGTCGACGGTCGCCCGCGGTGAAGACGCGGCCACCACCCGGGAGTACCGCCACGGTGACGACTTCCGCCGGGTGCACTGGCGGTCGACGGCCCGCACCGGCGAGCTGATGGTGCGGCGGGAGGAGCAGCCCCGGGAGGCCCTCGGCACCGTGCTGATCGACACCCGCTTCGGCGCCCACCGCGGTAGCGGCCCGGCGTCCAGCCTGGAGTGGGCGATCGGGTCGGCGGCCAGCATCACCGGTCACCTGCTGCGGGCCGGGTTCGACCTCCGCCTGGTCACCGACTCCGGCATCGACCAGGCGCTCTCGTCGAGCAGCGGGGAGAACATCGCGCTCGGTCTGCTCGCCGAGATCGAGCCGAGCCGGATCCAGTCGCTCGGCATGGCCCTCGACCGGCTCCGCAACGCGCAGGACCAGCTGCTGGTCGCGATCGTCGGCCTGCTCACCCCGGAGGAGTGCTCGCGGCTGGCCGCGGCCCGCACCGGCGGCACGTCGATCGCGGTGCTGGTCGACTCCACCGCCTGGGCCTCGCTGCCCGCCGGGGCGAAGGCCGAGTCCGACCGGCGCTACCAGGAGAACGTCACCCGGCTCTCGGCCGCGGGGTGGCGGGTCCTGCCCGCTCGGCCCGGCGCGCGGATCAGCAATCTCTGGGCGCTGGCCGGCGCGACCGGTGCGGCGTCGAGTCTCGGTACCGGCGCCCACACCGGTGCCGGGCTGGGCTACGGAGCCCCGAGCGGCTCCGGATCGCCGAACGGCCACGCGACCCCGAACGGGTACGAAGCGCCCAACGGGCACGGGAACTCGAACGGGCACGGGGCCGCCACGAACGGGCACCGGTCATCGAACGGGTACGCCGCCGCGCCCGTCTCGCCGGCGCCGCAGACGCCTGCCGGTCCGCCATCCGAGTTCCCCGGCGCGCGCGGCCCCGCCGCACCGCCCGGCCCGCCCGGCCCACTCGGTCCCGCCGGACCACTCGGCCCCCCCGGACCGCGCGGAACCACCGGGCCGCCCGGCCCCACCGCACCACCCGGCCCCGCCGGACCGCCGCCGTCGCCACCCGTCCCGCCGGCACAGGCCTCGTACCATGCCGCGGAGCCCACGCCGTTCGACGGCGCCCGACCGCACCCGGGAGTGCCTCGATGAACCGACGGACCTACGTCTCGACGGTCGCCGGAATCGCGACCCTGCTGTCGGCCACCTCACTGACCGGCGTCCTGGAGGGCTGGTCCTGGCTGCCGGTCGTGGGCGGCGGCGTCGTCGTCGTGACGCTGGCCGGCATCGGCGCCCGCGCGCTGCGGACGCCGTCCTGGCTGCAGCCGGTCGTCGGCGCCCTCGCCGTGTTGCTCTACGCGACCGTGGTGTTCGGACACGACCGCTTCCTCGGCATCATCCCGACGCCTGCGACGATCGCCGGCCTGCGCGCCGATGTCTCGGTGGCCTTCGCCGACATCGCCGAGCTGGCCGCTCCGGTGCCGCCGCGCGCAGGCATCCTGGTGCTCGCGGTCGGCGGCGTCGGCCTGGTCGCGATCCTGGTCGACCTGCTCGCGGCCGTGCTCGGACGGGCCGCGTTGGCCGGGCTTCCGCTGCTGGGGCTGTACACGGTGCCGGTCGCGGTCGACCGCGACGGCATCGGCTGGCTGCCGTTCGCGCTCGGTGCGGCCGGCTTCTGCTGGCTGCTGGCCGCCGAGCACGGCACCACGATCCGTGGGTGGGGACGCCCGTTCCACTCCGGCTCCGCACAGACCGGGCAGACGCCACACTCCGGCACCGGGTCGCTGGTCGCCGGGCGGCTCGCGGTGCTCGGCATCGTGCTGGCCGTGATCCTGCCCGCCGGGGTTCCGGCGCTGTCGGCCGAAGGCCTGCACTCGCTGTTCAACGGCGGGCTCCCGGGTACCGGCAGCGGGCGGACCGTCACCGCGATCAACCCGGTCACCGAGCTCCGTGGTCAGCTCACCCAGGACGAGCCGAAGGAGCTGCTACGCATCCGGACGAACGACGACAAGCCGTTCTACCTGCGGCTGGCGACGCTGGAGCGCTTCACGGGCAACGGCTGGACGCTCCGCGACATGACGGCCAAGCAGGATGCGCGCGTCCGCCGGGGCGTCCCGAACGTGTCCGGCATCAACGGCGGTACGCCGACCCAGTCCCAGAAGACGTCGATCGAGATCCGGGGGCTGACCAAGTCCCGGTACCTCCCCCTCTACTCCAACCCGTCGTCGGTGGACGTCGACGGTGACTGGCGCTTCGACCGGGGTTCGGAGGCGGTGTTCAGCACCGTCGACACCACCGAGGGCCTCAACTACGAGTTCGACTCCCGGCGCGTGCTGTACACCGCCGACCTCCTGCGCGACGCGCCGGAGCCCTCGGCGAACGACGGCCTGGTCAAGCGCTACACCGAGCTGAAGAACCCCGAGAAGAGCGTCGAGAAGCAGGTCAGCGACCTCATCGCTGGCAAGTCGACGGCGTACGACAAGGCCATCGCCATCAACAGCTTCTTCTCCAACGAGAACGGGTTCGAGTACGACCTGCAGGTGCCGGCGGGCACCAGCGAGAGCGCGATCGTCAACTTCCTCGAGAACCGGCGGGGGTACTGCGAGCAGTACGCCTCGGCGATGGCCTACATGGCGCGGCTCGCCGGACTGCCGGCGCGGGTGGCGATCGGCTTCGGCCGCGGCGCCCGGCAGCCCGGGTACTGGACGATCACCAGCCACGACGCCCACGCCTGGGTGGAGATCTACTTCTCCGGAATCGGCTGGGTGCCGTTCGACCCGACTCCTCCGACCGGCACGGGCAACACCGGCGGCCTGGACTGGGTCGACGCCGAGACGACCGAGGAGGGTCAGACGGCCGGCCAGACGCCGGTCGAGGAGGACCGGGCCGCGGCCAACCCCACCCCCGGCGCGGCCGAACCGACGCCGAGCGAGTCGGCCGACACCGTCGCCGTTGCCGCGGACAAGGGGGACGCGGACACGATTTCGCTGGTGGAGAAGCTCAGCCGGATCGTGGCCTGGATACTCGTCGCGCTCGTGTCGCTGCTGCTGGCGTCCTTCCCTGCGCTCGTGCGGCGGGGGCTGCGGTCCGAGCGGCTCGCCACGCTGAACCGCCGGGGCAACCCGCAGGCGGCGGCGCACGCGGCCTGGGACGAGGTCATCGACACGATCGTCGACCTGGACGGCGGGGCGGAGACCGCGGACACGCCCAGGGGCCTGTCCCAGCGGCTCCGGGCGGACGGGCTCGACGGTGCGGCGCAGGGGGCGCTGACGCTGCTCGCCCACGCCGAAGAGCAGGCGCGGTACGCCCCGCGAGTGAACGCCGTACCCGGTCTGGCGGAGGCAGTGGTGACCGTGCGGGCGGCGCTGCACCAGCGGACGCCGCGACGGCGGCGGATCCTGGCGGAGATCGCGCCGGCTTCGACGCTGGAGCGCGTCGGCACCGCCGTACGCGCCTTCCGACCCTGACCCGCGAGTAGACCGAGCCGACCCGCTCCACGCGTCGTGTACGGCGCCGGCGCTCCGCGCGTCGTGTGTGGCACACGCCTGCGCGACCGGTGTACACGTCGCGTGGCGCCGAGGACTTGAGCCGATTGCCGAATTCTCAACGCCTCCTGCGGCCGGGAGACGTTGGCGACTCGGCAAACCGCCGGCGCGCCCGTGCGCACGACGAGCACCCGGGTCGGCCAGCAACTGTCTAGGGCCGCCAGGCGCACCGGCACCGGCCCCCTGGGGAGCAGCCCCGGCCGCGCGGTGCCAGGGCACCCGGCCCCCGGCCGGGTCCCGGTACGCCACGCGTAACCACCCGGCGACAACAGCGCGACGGCGTGGACGGCGTGACGCAGAACACTACGGCCGCTACCCAGCAGGCAGCGGCCAGTGTGACGGCAGCGTCGAGAGAGACGCCTGCGCTGACCGGTCTGGCCGGTCAGCGCGGTGAACTACCCGGGGGAGAGCCCGACAGCGGCGCTCCCCCGCTCACTGCGATCAGCGATCTTCGTCGGCCCGGCGTCGCCACCGCTCCTCGAGCCGATCGAGAAGCGACGACCTGTTTCCCCGGCTGCGCCCGCGCGTCTTGGGCTCGCTTCCGACGGCGTGCAGTGGCGCCCTCTGTTCACCGCGACCGGTGTACAGGTAGGACTGGACCCCGAGCACCGCGGCACCGAACATCACCACGAAGCCAAGGATCCCCAGCAGCGGCACTCCCCCTGGGGCGATCTTGCTGACCAGGCCGAACACCATGATCGCAACACCAGCGAGGAACAGAGCGACCGCGAGCGCACCACGTCGGACCGCGCGATGCCGGGGGTCGGTCGAGCGCACCTTGTCCGCGAACTTAGGGTCGTCCGCGAGCAAGCCGCGCTCGATCTGCTCGAGCAGCCTTTGCTCGTTCTCAGAGAGCGGCACGGCACTCCTCCCCGCTGTTCAGGGCCGCTCCAACCGAACCGGCAGCCCGGACATGGGCGACCGCCGTGGAACGGCCGTTGCGGCTTTCCGACCATGAGTTTACGAGCGGTCCGCGATGTCGGAAAGACAGACGGCCACGCTCATAGTCGGGGACCGGACAGGTGTCGGTCACGAGCAGGTTTTGACCACTCCGATACTGGATCACGGCCGCCCGTTTCCCTCCCTTGGGCCCTGATTAGAGCCCTTCTGACCTGTTCTTTCCCCACGATCGGCCGGTCGCACCAGCGCCGCCGGACGAACCGCCCCGCTGCCGAACCGACGGATCGCGGCATCCACCGCGCGGTCTGCGTCGGTCCAGCCGCGATCGGGCTCGCCGAGCGTCGGTTGCCGGGCGACAGCAGTCGCCGGACCGATCCCTTCGAGCCGCACGCCGACCAGTCGGATCGGCATGGTCGCCGACAACCCAACATACAATCGCCGCGCTGTGTCGTAGATCTCCTGTGTGCCGTCGGTGGGCGACTGCAACGTCCGGGACCGGTTGACGGTGGAGAAATCGGCGAAGCGGACCTTGATCACGACGGTCCTCCCCACCTGCCCGGTCGATCGCAACCGGGCCGCCGTCTTCTCCGACAGTCGGAGTAGTTCCCGATTGATCGTCTCCGAATCAGTCTGGTCGACGTCGAACGTCTCCTCGGCCCCGATCGACTTGTCGGACGTATCGGGCACCACTGCCCGCGGGTCGCGCGCCCAGGCCAGCGCGTGCAGGTGGGCCGACTGCGCCTCCCCGACCGAGCGGCGGAGCACGCCCAGCGGCAGTCTGGCCAGGTCGCCGACCGTCTTGAGGCCGAGGCGGTCGAGCTGCTCGGCGGTGCGTTCACCGACGCCCCACAAGGCGCCGACCGGCAGCGGATGGAGGAAGTCGAGCACGCCGTCGGCGGGCACCACCAGCAGCCCGTCGGGCTTGCACCGGGTGGAGGCGAGCTTGGCCACGAACTTGGTGGTGGCCACGCCGACCGAACAGGTGATCTGTTGTTCGTCGTGTACGCGCTCGCGGATGAGCTGCCCGATCCGGGCCGGGGAGCCGAGCAGCCGCCGGGCACCCCCGACGTCGAGGAACGCCTCGTCGAGGCTGAGCGGCTCCACCAGCGGGGTGACGTCACGGAAGATGCTCATCACGGCCTGGGAGGCTTCGCCGTAGGAGCCGTGCGTCGGCTGGATGTAGACGGCCTGGGGGCAGAGCCGCCGGGCCCGCGCGGTCGGCATCGCGCTGCGGACCCCGTAGGCCCTGGCCTCGTAGCTCGCCGACGACACGACGCCGCGCGGCCCGAGCCCGCCGACCACCACCGGACGGCCACGGAGCGAGGGATCGCGCCGGACCTCGACCGAGACGAAGAATGCGTCCATGTCGACGTGCAGGATGCGGCACCCGGTGTCGTCGGCCTGCGGGCCTCCGCCGCCCGGCCCGCTGCGCGGCAACGACTGCGACCTACCCACGGCACGGCCCGTTCGGAGCGACGCGGGCGGGCCCCGGCCACGACGGGCATCGGGTCGGTTGGCGAAGGGGCATGGCTAGAGCTTAGGCAGCCCCTCCGACACATTCGCCCGCGCGCGCGAGGAGGAGCGGCACCTCCAAGTCGGCCGGGGCGATCGAGCCGTGCAGACCGACCAGGCGGGACTCCCGCGGTTCCCGTTCGGTGGCGATCAGGGCGGTGTCCGGTCCTGCCGCGACGATCACGTCTCCGAGCCGTCCGCGCAGGTCCGGCCGGACCGTCGGGCCGAACCACCCGGCCTCGACGGCCGCGTCCCTGGACAGGACCCAGGCCGCGTCCGCGAGCGTCTCCGTCCACGCGGCGAGTACGTCGGCCTCGGCTCCTGGCTCGGTGTAGACGTGGCGGGCCCTGGCCTCGCCGCCGAGCAACGCCACGCCGCTCACCAGCGCGGGGTCCGCGTCGAGGTCGATGCGGACCGAGGGATCCTCCATACCGTGATCGCCCGTGACGACGAGCAGCGCGTCCGGCGGCAGCGCGCCGGCCAGTCGCTCCACCATCCGATCGGCGATCGCGAGCTCGTGCCGCCAGGCGGCCGAACGCGACCCGAAGACGTGTCCGGCGTAGTCGACCTTGGAGTAGTACGCGACGGTCAGCGAACGCGGCTCCTGGGCCACCGCGGCGGCCGTCTCCGCGACGAGCGAGCCGGGGCTGTCGGCCTCCCGGTACTCCGCGCCCCGCCAGACCGCACGGGTCAGCGGCGACTGCGAGAACGCCGCCGGGCCGACGTGGAACACCGGCAGCCCGGCACCGGCAGCCCGCTCGAACATCGTCGGGCGGGGCTGCCACACCTCCGGCACCGTCACCTTGTCCCACCGCAAGAGGTTGAACAGGATGTTCCGGTCGGGGTCGCGCACCTGGTAGCCGAACATGCCGTGCTCGCCGGGCGGCAGGCCGGTGCCGAAGCTCGCCATGCTGGTCGCGGTGGTCGACGGGAAGCCGACGGTCAGCGGTGGCTGCCGGTCGAGGGAGGCGAGGAACGGCGCGTCGGCGGTGTGCCGCCGGAGCAGCGCCGCGCCCAGCCCGTCCATGATCAGGACACAGACCCGGGCCGCGGCGGGCAGCTCCAGAGCGTCGGCCGGAGCCGGTTCGGACGGGACGTCCAGCAGGCCGACCGCAGCAGGCAGCAGATCGGCCGCGGACCGGCGGCCGTAGGCAGGCGCCACCGGCAGCGCGCCCGCCGAAGCGGCTCCTGGCCCCGGTCCGACCCCCGAACCCGGGGCCGGCGGCGGAGGAGTCACCGCCGGGCCAGCACGTGCAGCTGGGTGGCGATGTCCCGGTAGGGCGGGCGCTCGGCGAGCGCCAGCTCCAGCGAGACCAGCGCCTCCAGCGCGTCGGGCTCCACGTCGACGACGGCGCCGGGCACCAGGTCGGCCAGTACCCGCACCCCGTGCCACCGCTCGGGCACCAGGCCGGCCTTGGAGACCAGCGCCGTGACCGCGTCGAGGTCGTAGCGGCGCGGCTCCAGGTCACCGGTGAGTGCCTCCTGCGCCTGACCGAAGTGACCGGCCAGCGCCCGCGCGAGCACGGTGGCGACCCGGTTGGCCACCAGCACGCTCGCGCACCCGCCCGGGCGCAGCGCCGCGGCCACCGCCGCGATCGTGCGGTCCGGGTCGTCGACGACCTCCAGGACGCTGTGGCAGAGGACGACGTCCGCGGTGCCGGGCTCGACGATGCCGAGCAGGTCGTCGGCGTCGCCCTGGTGGGCGGTGATCCGGTCGGCGACCCCGCGCTCGGCGGCGCGCCTGGCCAGCGCGGCGAGCGCGTCCGGGCTCGGGTCGACGACCGTCACCCGGTGCCCGGCCTGGGCGAGCGGGACCGCGAACCCACCGGTGCCACCCCCGGCGTCGACGACGTGCGCCGGGCCGGGATCGGCGCCGGCACGGCGGTCGAGCTCCGCGTTCAGCACGGCCCAGACCACCGCGTAGCGCGGGTTGGCGTGCGTACGGCTGCGGGGCACTGAGGCACCTCCGGGGTTCGAAAGCTGTCCCCGCCGACCCTAATCCTCGGCGGAAGTCCCGGGATCCCCGTGGTGCGGTGGCCACCCGCGCCCGAGGCACTCACCGGAAATCCCGGGAGGACGTGGCCACCCGGAGCGGCAGCGGCTCCATCGTCTCGGCCGTCACCCCGACCACCTTCTCGACGTTCTGCAGCCGCCCCCGCACCAGCACCGCGGCCGAGCCGCGCGCCACCCGCCGGTACCGCGTCCAGAACCCCTGCGTGCAGACGACGTTGAGCATCCCGGTCTCGTCCTCGAGGTTGACGAACGTGACGCCGCCCGCGGTGGCCGGCCGCTGCCGGTGCGTGACCACCCCGCCGACCAGCACCCGGGTGCCGTCCGGGAGGTCACGCAACGCGCTGATCGGCACCGCGCCACGGCGCTCCAGCAGATCCCGGACGAACTGGGTCGGGTAGCTGTCCGGGGAGACGCCGGTCGCCCAGACGTCCGCGACCGCCTCCTCCACCTCCGACATCCCGGGCAGCATCGGCGCCTGCACCCCGACCACGACCCCGGCGAGCCGGTCGGGCCGCCCCTGCGCCACCGCGCCGGCGGCCCAGAGCGCGGCCCGCCGGGAGAGCCCGAACCCGTCGAATGCCCCGGCGGTGGCCAGTGCCTCGACCTGGGCGGTGGTGAGCGCGATCCGCTGCGTCAGGTTCGTCATGTCGGTGTACGGGCCGTGAGCGGCGCGCTCGGCCACCAGCCGCTTCGCCAGGTCGTCGCCGATCGTCCGCACCGAGGAGAGCCCCAGCCGGACCGCGTGGTCCAGGCGGGGCGGGGTTCCGTCCGCCGGCCACGGCGAGGGTTCGGGATCGGGAGCCAGACGCTCCAGCGTCGCCTGTTCAACGCTGGCGTTGAGGTCGGGCCCCCGTACCGTGACGCCGTGCCGCCTGGCGTCGGCGACCAGCGACTGCGGCGAGTAGAACCCCATCGGCTGGGCGGCCAGCAGCGCGGCGCAGAACGCGGCCGGGAAGTAGCGCTTGAACCACGAGCTGTAGAGCACCAGCGAGGCGAAGCTCATCGCGTGGCTCTCCGGGAAGCCGTAACTGGCGAACGCGGACAGCTTCAGGAAGAGATCGTCGGCGAGCT
>Ga0190269_10000430_pt1 | contig 21788 bp, 14 predicted proteins | sample Popmic249IS_FD_133749 | JGI IMG/M metagenome (GOLD analysis project Ga0190269, IMG submission 133749) | Populus adjacent soil microbial communities from riparian zone of Blue River, Arizona, USA - 249 IS | ecosystem: Environmental > Terrestrial > Soil > Riparian zone | place: USA: Arizona... | reverse complement strand
TACGCGAAGTGGTCCTGCCGCAGCGTGCTGATGCGCAGCTCCGGGCTGACAGTCACTTGGCCCGACTCGGGCTCGATCGCGCCGGACAGCACCTTCAAGAACGTCGACTTGCCAGCGCCATTCGCCCCGATCAGGCCGTAGCAGTTGCCCGGCGTGAACTTGACGTTGACGTTTTCAAACAGGATTCGGCCGCCGAAGCCGAGTGAGAGATCTTCAGTCGAAATCATCGTGCCTCTGTGCCCCTGTTGCGCCCGCGGGAGGTGCGCGCGCGGCATCCACAGGATTTTGCCCGCAGCGCGGCATGAGCGTGTAGCCGTCCATGGCCGCGGGCGCAAGCCGGAATCCTGGAGAGCCTGCAGCGCACGCTCAATGTTTCGGCTGTGACAGGCGATCCAGCCACGCAGCCACCTGTGACTCCGCCGTGGTGGCGAGCGGCTCGCGTGACAAGAGCGGTGCGAGCACATCGCAGATCGCACGGAATTCGTCGGACAGCTCGCTGATGTCGAGCTCGTAGCGGCGGACCAGCGTGTCGGCGCTGCGCTGCGATGGCGCCCTGCTGTGCTCTGCGTCTGTGTGCGGCGCGGCCAGCTCCCCGTCGACCGCGTAGTACACCGTGAGCAGCGCCTGCCACATCGCGACACGCCGGGCCCGCTTCGGCTCCGACAAGCCGCGCAAGCGGTCAGCGAGCCACAAGGCCGTACGAAACTCGGGCTCGGCGCCGAAAGCTCGCAGCCGATGGACGATGCGACCAACGAGCGGCCACGCCACGAGCCCCGGCTTCTCGCGCCGACGGGCCACCTCGGACAGCAGCCAGTGGCGATCGAAGCCCGCCCATTCGCCGGCAGGCGAGCGCAGGTTCCAGTGCACGGTGGGCGTGATCTGACAGCGCCAAAGCTGCTCGATCTGGCTGCGAGTCAGGCCAGAGCTGACGATGCGCTGGGCCAGGCGCGGCAGTGTGTCGCGCACGTCCGTGTCGAGATAGAGCTCGGACAATGCCACCACCAAGTCGTCTAACACCGACGCCACCCGCTCCAGTGTATCGCACGGGCGGGCGTCGGACTGGTGACATCGCGCCGCAGGCAGCAGCTGCCGGCGGCACCTCACATCTACGAAATAGCTCACACCTCTTGCGCTGGCGACATGCTGCACTGTCGCCACACCGCGGCAGCCAGCAGCTGCACCCGATTTTGTTCGCTGCACGAGGAGAAATCGAGACGCCCACATCGCTCCCGACGTGGGCGTTCGCACAACGAACTGCTAAGGAGCCGCGGCGCCGACCGCCGACCCACCGCGTAGCTCCTGTGCGATCCGGTCAGCAGCATAGATCTTCTGCAGCGCTTCCAAGATCGCCGAAGAATGTACCGAGACCGCGCGGTTCACCTTTTCGTCGAAGAAGTAATCGCCGCCGAGCGAGTGGATGTTGCCATCGAAGATCAACCCGACGATCTGCGCGTCCTTGTTGATCACGGGTGAACCGGAGTTGCCTCCGATGATGTCGTTGGTCGTGGCGAAGTTCAGCCGCGTGTCGAGCGCAAGCCGCGACTTTGCCGAGAGCCAGCGCGGCGGCAACGCAAATGGATCCTCGCCGGTGTGGCGATCGAACGCGCCGCCGATCGTGGTGAACGGCGAGACCGCCTTGCCGTTTTCGGTCCAGCCGCGCACCGCGCCGTAGGATAAACGCAGCGTGAATGTCGCATCGGGGTAGATGCTCGTGCCGTGCGTCTCGAAGCCAACGGTCGCGATCGCCTCGTGTGCTTGCGTCAACGGGCCATCGACTTCGTCCTCGTAGCGCTTGCGCACAGCACGTGCGTCCGTGTCGACCGCGCGCGCGAGATCGAGCAGAGGATCCTTGAACTTGTCGACGGCCGCCTTGCCACCCTCGAGCAGCTGCTTGCGTACCGCCAAGTTCTTCAGCTTGGTTCCCTTCACCAGCTCCGCAGCAAGCGTCGCGGGCGACTTCTTGCCAAGGATCGCGCGCACCCGCGGTTCGTCGAAGCCCAGGTGCTCGCGCAACTTCGTGAGCCCGAAGGTCAACTCGAGGATCGCGAGGTCATCGTAGATCGGCGCAGGCGAAAGCACCGTCTGACGCAGCTGCGGGAGCGCTGCGTCCGTGTACTCCTTCAAGCGGGTCTCGTTGGGCTTCGGCAGCTCGTCCGCCGCTCGCAGCAGCGTGCGCGCGATACCGAACAGGTCGCCCTCGAATGCGCGCCCGCGCTCGAGCAGCTCGTAAGAATCGTAGATGTTCGCGTACACCTCTAGCGCCTTGTCGATGGACTGATAGGCGGTCGAAAAACCGGGCCGCTTGTCGCTCGCGAGCTTCTGGCGCAGCACCTTTTCGGCGGCGCGCTTCTCGGGGATCAGCTTGGGCGAGAGCAGCGCCATCTCGCGACCTTTGAGGCCTTTGAATGAGTTCTCGACGTAGAACAAGTGCGTCTTGCTGACGCGTTTTTGCTCCGCACCGCGTCGCGCAAACTCAGTCAGCTGCCCGCGCAGCTCGGCGAGGCCAAACAAGCGCCGCGGCAAGCGCACGCGGCGCTCGAACAGCAGCTCTGCCACGGAGTACTCGCGGCTGGTGTGCCCAGGGTGGCCCGAGACAAACGTCAGCTCGTTCTCCTGTGCGCCCGCCGCAGAGAACGGGAAATAGTTGGGCGTCGCAGCCGGCTTGTCGTTCGCGTAGATCCGGACGAACGCGACGTCGAGGTCGTAGCGGGGGAAGTTGAAGTTGTCTGGGTCACCGCCGAAGAACGCGATCGCGAGCTCGGGTGCGAACACCAGGCGCACGTCCTGGTAGCGCTTGTACTGGTACAAGTTGTAGCGACCGCCGTGGTACAGCTCGACCACATCGCAGCGCAGATCATCGCTGGTCGCACAGGCTTTGGTCAGCTTCGCTTGCTCGGCTTTTTTGGCCTCGCTGAACGCCGCGCCCGTCTTCCCAGAGAGCGCTTTGCGCATGGTCTCGGTCACGTCGGTGATCGCGACCAGCTGGTTGACCTCGAGCGCGGGGCACTTCTTTTCGGCCGCGGTGCTCGGCGCGTAGAAGCCATTGGCGACGAGATCTTGGCCCTTCTGCGAGAGCTGCTCGATGCATGCGTGCGCGCAGTGGTGGTTGGTCATGACCAAACCGTTGGGCGATACAAAGCTCGCCGAACAACCTTGCGCGAGTCGCGCCGAACCGAGCTGGACCTTCTCGATCCAGGCTTGGTCGGGCTTGAAACCATACTTCTGGGCGATGCGGTCGGCGGGGATGTTGTTCATGGGCCACATGCCCTCGTCGGCATGAGCGCTCGTGACGAACAGCCCGAACAAGCCTAGCGGCAAAAGCCAGGCAACTCGGTGCGATAAAGGTAGGGTGCGCATGCGCGCACTCTACTCCGTATGCTGCTGTGCTTGCAGCCTTTCGGCGCTCAGGGCGCCGCGGGGGCGGGCACACAGCTACCGCCCATCTCCACGTAGCCCGGGACGCAGCCGCCACAGGCGAAGCTCCCAGCGCTGTTCGTGCACACGCGGTTAGCCCCGCAGCCGCCGTTGTTCATCGTGCATTCATTGATGTCGAGGCAGGCACCCGCCATATTCTGATAGCCCGGCTGGCACATGCCGCACGTGAAGCCACCGGCTGTGTTGGTGCACACGCGGTTGGCACCGCAACCTCCGTTGTTGGTCGCGCACTCGTTGATGTCCACACAGGTGGTGGCCGTCGACGCTGTGTAGCCCGTCGTGCAAGCGCCGCAGCTCGACGCGCCAGGGCTGTTCACACACGCGCGGTTAACGCAACCGCCGTTGTTCATCGCGCACTCGTCGACGTCGACACAGCCTGTCGCACCGCTCGGCGAATAGCCGGCCGCGCACGTCCCGCAGGTGCGGCCGCCGGCCATGTTCATGCACTGACGCAGGGGATCACAGCCGCCGTTGTTAGTTAGACATTCATTGATGTCCACACATGCAGTGTCACCTGACGCTTCGTAGCCTGGCATGCAGGCGCCGCAGCTCACGCCGCCCGGGGTGTTTACACAAGCCCGGTTCGCGTCGCAGCCGCCGTTGGCGACCAAGCACTCGTTGATATCGACGCATGCGGTCGCGCCCAAGATCGCGAAGCCGACCGCACACGTGCCGCAGCCAACGCCGCCGGGCGTGTTGACGCATGCACGATTGGGGTCGCAGCCACCGTTGTTGACCGCGCACTCATTGATGTCGACACAGGCCGTAGGCCCGCTCGCCTGCCAGCCTGCGTCGCACGCGCCACAGGCAGCGCCGCCCGCGGAGTTCACGCAGGCACGACGCACGTCACAGCCGCCGTTGTTCACCATGCATTCGTCGTTGTCGGTGCAGCTCGTGGCGCCGCTCGGCATGTAGCCGGGATCGCAGTCGCCGCATGACGAGCTGCCCGCGCTGTTGATGCACCGGCGTCGCACGTCGCAGCCGCCGTTGGCGACGAGGCACTCGTTGATGTCCTCGCATGCCCACGCCCCGACCGCGCGGAAACCTGGCGCGCACTCACCACAGCTCACGCCGCCAGGCGTGTTGAGGCACTGACGCATCGGATGACAGCCACCGTTGTTCAGCGTGCACTCGTCGATGTCGACACAACCGCCCGCGCCGCGGCCGTCACCGGTGTAGCCGATGGGACACAAGCAGGAATAACTTCCGAGCACGTTCCAACATGCCATCGGATCGCTGTCACAGGTGTGCTCGCCGGTCACGCATTCATCGATGTCGACACAGCTGCCGTTGACGTCCGAAAAACCTGTTAGGCAGGGACAGCTGTGGCTACCGGCTGCATTCACGCACAGCGCGTGCTCACGGCAGTTGTCAGTGTTGCGGGCGCACTCGTCGATATCCTCGCAGTTTGCGCCGTCGCCTTCGAAGCCGGTGTTGCAAACGCAGACCTGCACGTCGCCTTCGAGCTTCTTACACGTCGCTTGCGGACTGCAGGCCGCGCTCTCCTTGCACTGCACATTCACGGTGCAGGCCACACCATCGCCGTGATAGCCCGCGTCGCAGCTGCAAGAGCGTCCGCCCGGCGTGTTCTCACACTTGCCGTGCTCGGCATCACACCCGCCGTTGTCGACCGCGCACTCGTCGACATCGGCGCACTCCGTACCGTCCGAGTGGCTGTCCGTGAAACCGGAAGGACATGACCCACAGGCCGCGCGGCCGTTCTGATTGGTGCAGGACACAAGGTCATCGCAGCCGCCGTGGTTCACGAGACATGGATCGGGCGGGACATTCGGGCCTGCGTCGAGCGTGGGTGGACGCCAACCGCCGCCGCCACCAGCTGCATCGGGCTCGCCCGCGTCGCGCTGGCTCGGTGAGTACAGCGGGAGCTGCTTCGGATCGATGTAAGCGTCGGTGCAGCTGCCGTCGCTGCACGTCGAGAGCGCATCGCACTGCACCTGGAAGCACGCTTCCGTCAGCATCAGCCGGAGCGCGCGCACCTCACCGTTCACCCAGCTCGTGATGGCCCGCCGCTCTGCGATCAGGGCATCGCGATCGCTCAGCGCGGTCGCGGTGAACGCGAAGATGCGTCCGGCCTGGCCCGCCTTGGGCTCCACCGCGATGCTGATCGGCCAGTGCGGCTCGCCGGGCTGGCCCGGCTGGAGACGCCTGCTCAAGGTTTCGGTGCCGCTCGCGAGCTTCGATACCTCGGTGGCGGTCACGACGTGCAGCTGGAGCGTCAACATGCGCTCGCGCACTTCGGGCTCGGCGTCGATCTCCACGACGATCTGTGTCGAGGCGACCGAGCTTGTGTCGAGCTTACAGCCTATTGTCAGCAGCGCGGCGCAAGTGAACAGTGCGACGCCAACGATGTGTTTAAGCATGACCCTGACCCCTAGACGAGCGGTCAGGCGATGGCCAAAGTAGCCAAAGCCAGCCATAATGAGCTAGCAGGTCACCCGCACATCAGCAACCACCCGCGGCACACCACACACACGTGATCGCCTCTGAGCCCAGATATTACGTCACGTAAACACTCACGTTTCCGCCGCCATCAGCTGCAGGACGGAAACGTAGTGTCAGGGTTGCGGCCTCTGCGGCACCAGATTGCCCTGCCTCCTGCGCCATCGGCGGGACTTACGGAACCAGCGACTGCAGCTCACGGCGGCAGAGAACGCCACCGCGATCTGACTGTAAGACGGGCCCATCCATCATCAGGCGTCCCGTGTTGTCGGCCACATTCGCGACCAGCCGCATGCGATCACTTCGGCAGGTTGTGTCTTGCGATGTTTACTCGACTGATTGCGCTGCGGGCGAAGATGTTGGGCATGTACATGAGCTCCGCGCTTGCGCCCGGCGCTGAGAATGCTCCGGCTGAGGTCGCTCGCGCTAGATAGCGCAAGCGGTGAGTTCCCGCCGGTAGCCACTCCGCGAATGCTTCGATCCGATCCTGCCGCCTGCGCACGAAGTCAAAGCCGGGGTTCGACTCGCAGCGGTCACATCCCGCAAAGCGGCCGCTCGAGAGGCCCGGATCGAGCGGCGAAAAGCCGCCTGGCAGCGGGTCGGTCACAACCAACATGCGCACCGCGCGCGCGGTGCGGAGCGTCAGCTCGACCTGGACGACATCCGAAAGACCCACCTCGTCGAGCGCCGTATCGCTGCGCACGGCGAGGTAGCGCCGGTCGAGGGTGAGACCGTGTGCAAACGCTGGCTTCGGCGCCGAAGGCGAGATGTCGACGCGCCGCACGGAATAGGTCACGTCGCCGTTGGCTTCGATCCACAGCTTACCGCGCGCGCTCTTCGCAGGCAGCTCCTTGGCGAACACTTGCGCTCCTTGCAGCGTGCCTTGAAAAAGCACCTGCTTATCGAGCCCCACCCGCAGGCGCTGCCCGCCCGCTTGCCGCGACCGCGCCCATGCTGCCAGCGCGCGCACGCTGTCCGCAGTGTCACGCGTGGACAGCGCACGCTCGGGCTCCGCGACGCGCTCGCTCAGCCAACTCGCCAGCTGATTCGCTCGCTCATGGGCGACACCATCGCGCTCCAGCGCGGACAGCACCAGCGCCGCAGTGCGTTCAGACGAATGGAACGGCATGAGTGGGTCCCGCTCGCGCTCGCGCAGATCGAGCGCGACGAGCCGCTCGCGCAATGCCGCTCTAAGCGGCAGCTCGCGCTTGGTCAACGCTGCCGCGTGCAGCGTATAGGCGAGCGCCTCCGGCGTAGAACGCTCGCGCTGCGCCGGCGCGAGCAGCTGATCGAACGCAGCTGCAGGCGGCGCCCCCGCCTCGCTGAGCAGCCAGATCACGTGCGCGGATTCCTCCAGCTCCGCAGGGGTCTGCTTCGCGAGCGTCTGACCACGGAGCCACTCTTCGAGCAGCCGCACCAGCTCGTCGATCGCCGCATCCGCCACCCCGAGCTTTGCGCCGCGCAGCGCGAGCAAGCTCTCCAGTACGAGCGCGCTCAGCCACGCGCGTCCACGCATACCCGGATACAGCCCGTAGTGCCCATCTGCCGCGCGCGCCGCGTGCAGGCGCGCGAGTCCTTGCGCCACGTGATCTTCCAGCTGCGCGCGCTCTGCGAGCCCCGGCACCACCGCGCTCGCAAGCTCCGGCACGAACGCCAGCGCGAGCAGCGCTGCCGCGGTTTGCTCGGTGCATCCGTACGGATAGTCGAGCAGCTGTGCGAGCGCTGGTGCGAGCGGCGCGAGCCCTGCGCGATCGATCGTGAGCTCGAGCCTGCTCTTGTTCGCGTCGATCCCCGCAGGCCAAGCGACTTGCACCTCCGCCTTGTCATCCCGGCCTCGCTGCAGCACGCGCATCTCGGTCTCGAGCGGCCGGCGCACTGCCAGCTCGCGGCGCACGCGATCGCTGTCGGCGCCTTTGTGCAGCTCGACCTCGAAGCTCGCGCGATCCACCTCCTGCACGACGGCCTCAGTGCGGAAAGTCTCGCCGCCACGAGCTGCACCGGCAGTCTCCCCCAACGAGAGTCCCTGCGCTGTGAGCTGAAGGGAGGCTGGCCCATCCGCACCCGTCGCGTCGTGCACGAGCGCGCCGAGCTCGATGCGATCGCCGCTCGAGAAAAACTCAGGCGCGATCACACGCGCGGACAGCGGCTGGGCCACAGTGATCCGAGCCTCGCCGCTGCCCACGCGATCGTCTTTGGCTGCCGCGACAACCATCAAGCGATACGCGCTCAAGTCGGACGGCGCAGAGAATGCAAACTCGACTGTGCCGTGCTCATCGGTGCGGAGATCCGGCGCGATGAACGCCGCCGCGACATAGTCGTTGCGCACGTCTGGCCTACCGCCTTGACCATCTTCGCCCCCCGCACCGACGCGCGCGGTCTCCGGCACACGCGCCGCTGCCGCGGGATCCGCGACCACGAGCGGAACATTGCTGTAGCTGCGAACCGTAAGCCCGCGCGGTGCATGGAACACAGCCGTCGGACCGGGCGTGTCGAAGCCGGTGAGCTGAAGCACGCTCTCATTCACCACGGCGAGCGCGACCTCGGCACTGAGCGCACGACCGAGGTGCTTGACCTCGATCTTGCCGCTCACGCGCTCGCCCGGCTGGTAGCGGGGCTTCGCAGTCGTGATTTGCACGCTCAGCGCGCGCGTTTCGCCCCCCACGGACAGCTCGTGCATGCCTGCGACCAAGCGCGGCCGCCCGATCTCGCCCGCCGCCGTGCGCGGCGTCGTCCCGTGCAGCCCCGCGAACACGTTCGGCGCGCTGCCAGCATCGAGCACCAGCTCGGGCAGACCACTCTGACGCGGCAGCACCTCCGCGTGCAGCACATCGCCGCGCTCCGCAGTGAGCAGCCAATGTTGAGGCGCAAGCGCAGTGCGCAGCGCGAGTCGAGCTCGCTCGCCCACACGGTAGTTGCGCTTATCGACTTCGAGTGGTGCGGCGATGTTGTCCTCGTACGGGCCCGAGCCGTCCACCGACCACACGTACGCCGAATCGCTCGCACGCGCGCGCCGGCCTTTGCTATCAGCGGCAGTGACCCGCACGTGCAAGCTGCCCGGCGCGGTCTTGCTGAAGCGCACGGCGGCCGGCGTTTGATTCGCGACCGACACACGCTTCTGCTCCAGGACTTCCACGGTCGCGCGACAATGCTCGATCGGATCGGCGCAGTCCCAGCGCACGCGCCGCAGCTCGGCCTCGACAGTGCCGGCAACAGGCTGCCCGCTGCGGTTGACGAGAACGATCTGCGCTTCGGGCAACTCCGCCGCGCCGTACACTGCACGCGTCATGTGCACACCCGGATAGCGATCGCCCGCGTGCGAGATCAAGCTGAACGTGCGCGTCGCGCGATCCTCCGCGGCATCGGTCGCGCTCGCGGTGATCATGTACTGCAACGGAAGGCCGCTCGGCTCGGTGGCGAAAGAAAACGCTGCGCGCCCATCGCTATCAGTCTCCGTAGAAGTCTCGCTCAAGAGGCCTGTCGGACTGGCGGGCCACGGCGCCTCGTCAGGCAAGAGCGGCGCGTAGTCACTGAAGCTGAATGCCTCGAAACCCGGGGCACGCACCTCGGTGAGGCTGCGCTCCACCGTGAACGCGAGTTGTGCAGACGCGAGCGGGCTGCCGAACAAGTACTGTGCGCGCAGCGCCAGCTCGACCTGACCTTCCGCGAACACCTCGCGCGCGGCGAGCTCACCGCTCAGCTCGAAAGTAAGCGGTCGAAACTCCGCGACCCGGATCGGATACGAGTCCGTGCGCTGTCCGAGCTTGACTTCGAGGCTGTATTCGCCGGGCGTAAGCGCCGCGGGTAGATCGAGCTGAGTTGCAAACGAGCCAAAATCGCTGAGCGTGAGCGCACGCGTCAGCAGTGTTTGACGCTCGTCGTGCAAGCGCAGCGAGACGTCGCGCTGCTCGGGCACACGGCCCGGCCTCGCATCGCTCACCTCGCGCACAAGGCCGTGCAGGTAGACGCGCTCGCCCGGCTTGTACACGCCGCGATCGCTATGCACGAACAATTGCAGCGGCTCGTCGTCACCCTCGCGCACGTCGAGCTGCCACGGACGCAAGCCTTCGCGATAGTGGTGCTCGCTGCCCACGACGGCCACATCGTCGCCGGCCCGCACCTCGAACAGCTCGAGCTCACTGACCGGGGGCAGGCCGGAGAGGCGGGCGAGGCCCTGCGGATCGGTCTGCGCCTTGGCGAGCACGTTGCCCTTGCCATCGAACAGCGCCACGTCTGCATTCGCGACGAGCGAGCCGTTCGACAGGCGCGTGACCCAAGCCAGCGCTCCGTGTGCGCCGCGCTTGGCGACCACAGCGAGGTCAGTCACGTTGACGACCGCGCGCGCCGGCTGGTCGCCTTGTCGACCGAGCGTTGCCAGCGCCGCAGCTTGTGGCTGCAGCTCCAACGCGTACAGCCCCGGCATGGCTGCGCGCGCACCGCACAGCGCGCCGAGATCGAGCGGCAGGGTGCGAGCCTGATTCGGGTCCGCCTTGGCGCTCAGCGCTGTGACCCGCGGGCGCGCTGCCATGAGCTGCCAAGGAGAGACCGCATCCTCCTCGCGCGCGTAGCTCCACTCCATCAGCGAGCGTTGGCCGCCGGCCAGCTTTGCAGCTGTTAGCGGCAAGCACTGTGCGCTCACCGCGTCGAGGTTGAGCGCACCGAGCGCATGCTCGCGCCGCCCGTGCTCGAGCACGATGCCTGTGCCAGTCGCTGTCCAAAGCCCAGGAATGCGATCGGCCGTGTCGAGCTCGTAGCGCGCGGCTTGGCCGAGCTTCTGCCCGAACTGATCTTGCAGCTCCGCGTCGATCTCCACGCGGTAGTGCTGCCGCGGCGCGAGCAGGAGCGAGCTCTTGCGATGCGTGTCCAACAGCTCCGGATCTGCGGCTTCGGAGTACGGAATGCAGCCGTCCTGGAACCAGCTCTGCTCGAGGCCTTCAGGCACCGGCGTGACGTGCACATGCTTTGCGAGCTGCTCGAGCTCGACCGGCGTCGAGAATTCCAGGCACAGCTCGGCGCGCTCGGGCGGCAGCGCCGGGCTTGCTTTCGGCCAGGTCGCGCCCAAGCTCAGGAGGCCATGCGTCTCGAAGCTGACAGCTTCAGGCTCATAGCGTACCGGAGCATTGCCCACCCGCGGCACGAGCCCATCGCAACGCAGAGTGTACCGCGTAGCGAGCGCGAGCTTGTGCTGTGGCGTGAGCCTCACCAGCGCTTCATGGTCATACGATTCGGGTGGTAAGAGCTGCAGCGCTACGCGCTCGGCGCTCTGGCTCACGAGCGCACAGCGCGCGACCGCCGCGTCGCGCTCCACAGGCAGCGAGAAGTGCACGCCGAGCTTGGGCTCGAGCTCCACGTTACGCCGCGCCAACGACATGCCGTGGATGCGCAGCGGCTGCGCATCGAACACAAAACGGGTCGCGCCCGTAAGCTGCGCTGTCAGCGGAGCGAGCAAGCTCGCCGTGTAGCGCTCACCTCTGCGCCATTCGGTCTCAGGCTCCACGATCAACGTGCGCCGATCCTCCCAGTGCACGCGCAACGGCAGCGCGGGCTCCACGCGGATCGGTGGCTCGGACAAAGTCGGACCCACGACATCGATCCCGATCATGTCGACATTGAACGCGACCCTGAGCGCCTCATCCACGCGTTGCAGCTCGTCTCCAGGCTTCCACTCGAGCACGCGCGGCGGCTCAGGAGCGGCGGCCGGAAACTCAGCCTTGCCGCAGCCAACAGCGACAAGCACAAGCACTACGAGCGATCTAACGTTCATGTCTCCTCACAGTAAGTCGCGCACGTGCCCGCTCCGCCCAAGGCTCGAGATCATCGTCGGAGCGCGATCCTCCATCGCCCCCACTTGCAAGGGCCGAGCTGCGAACATTTTCGTATCGCCCGACCCGCGGCAGGTCACCCGCGAGCGCTGCGGACAATGCGCGACGCGCGAGCGGCGCCGCGCCCCACATGCCGCTCAACCCCTGCGTCGGTCGACCATCGAACCTGCCGCTCCAAGCGGCAACGATAAACTCCGGGCTCACCAAGATCGCGCTCAAGTCGGCCATGCCAGAGGCGGTACCAGTTTTCAGCGCGACACCCGCGGTGCCTGAATCACCATCGAGCGCCGGATCGGTCGGCAAGCCGCGGCCGAAGCGCTTGTGCCGCGCGGCCGGGTCCGCGAGCATCGCCGCGATCTGCGCGCTGGTGCGCGCCGAAAACAACGCGACATCGCGCGGCGCGTCTGGCCGCCATGAGCTGCCATCCGGTCGCTCCAGGCGCTGCACCGAGCTCGCACGACGCACCACGCCCGCGCGCGCCATGAAGCCATACCCCGCAGCGACATCCATCAATCGCACGCGCGCCGAGCCGAGCGCGAGCTGCAGCCCGTAGCTCGCCGGCGTGCTCGCAAGCTCAGCGACACCGGCGCGCCGCAGCAGCTGATGCAGCGCGCCGACTCCCACGCGCTCGAGCACATGCACCGCGGCCAAGTTGTAAGACCCGGCCAGCGCCTCGCGATAGGTCAAAGGCCCCGCCTCACGCCCGACCCAGTCGCGAGCGCGATAGGCGCTCGGCACATCGCCGACATCCGCTGCGATGCTCTGCGGCGTCGCGCCGCGCTCCAACGCAAGCCCATACACGAAAGGCTTGAGCAGCGAGCCGAGCTGCCGTCTGCGTGTCACAGCGTCGATCTGCGAGCGCTCGAAGCCATACGATCCGACGAGCGCGCGCACCTCCGAGCTGCGCGTGTCGAGCACCAACAGCGCCGCTTGCTCGACGCCACGCGACGCGAGCTTGTCCACATGCTGACGCACGAGCAGCTCCAGCTTCTGTTGCAGCTCGAGATCGAGCGTCGTGTGCAGGACGCCGCCGCGCTGACGCTCCGCAGCGGGCAGCTCGCTCGCTACCATGCGCACGAAATGCTGCGCATGCGCAGGAGCACGGGGCGTTGCAGCTGCGAGCGACAGCGCCGAACGTTCGACAGCCAGGGCTTGCTCCGGTCGCAGCACGCCGCGCGCCACCCACGAGCCGAGGAGCTCCTGGCGGCGCTGCAGCGCACGCTCGGCATGACGCTCCAGGTTGTAGAGCGCAGGTGCGCGCGGCAAGACCGCGAGCAGACTGAGCTCCGCATCATCGAGCGTCGCGAGCTCGCGCCCAAAGTACGTTCGCGCAGCATCCCCGACGCCCCACGCCGATGCGCCGTAATACGCCACGTTGAAGTACGCCTCGAGGATCTGCGGCTTCGTCAGCAAGCGCTCCAGCGTGAGCGCATCCCACGCCTGCAACAGCTTCGCGGACAGCGCACGCTGATGCGGCGCCGCACGCAGCAGGCGCGCGAGCTGCATAGTCAACGTCGACGCGCCCGACACCACCCGCCCCGCACGCACGTTCGAGCCGAGCGCACGCACGATCGCTTGCAGGTCGACGCCATGATGCCGCGCGAAGCGGCTATCCTCGCTCGCGATCACGAGCTCACGCAGCAGCACGGGGATCGCAGCGAGACGCGTGAAATGCCCGCGATCCGCGCACGTGCTTCGGAGCTCCGCCACCACCAGACCATTGCGGTCATGGATCGCAAGCGGCGCGCACTGCACAGTGTCGAGCAAGCGCAACAGCTCGCGCGCATGGCGCTGCTCCACGTAACATCCGAGCAGACATGTCGCGCCGAGGCAGCCGGCCCAGCTGGCCCATCGGAACACCCGAAAACGCCAGAGCACGCGCCCACTCACAGCGTTGGTTTTCGAGCATCCCCGCAGCAAACTCAAGCGAACATTTCCGTCACATGTCGTGCACCGGTTTACATGCCCGAGCTTGCGCGTCACGAGTAGTTTCTAACCACCCACCCATTGCGGGATGAATGGGAGTGCGCTAACCGCAATCGAGTGAGTCGATCGCTCGGAGAGTGCGTGGCGTAGGTCAGCATGCAAGACTCCCTGCTCGCAGAAGTCCAAGAACACGACGAACGTCTAGCGCGTCACGGTTTCGAGTGCTGGATCGGCTCCGAGCCGACATTCACGAATCCGCGCTCTCAAGACCCGTGCTGGATCTCTGAAGCTCTGGGCGGCGAAAAGGAAGCGCATGCCAAAGCGTTGCTGGTCGCGCTCGCCTCGCAGCTGCCTGGACCCTCGGAGCTGTTGCAAGTCTACGGTCGGCTCTACCCCGGCGAGACAACGCCACGCTTTTGTTACGGCGCACTGTTCCCTCGCCACGGCGATCCAGCCAACACGCAGAGCTACTGTCGGCTCGACCTGATCAGCGCTGCGCCCGAGCTGCGTCCCGACCAAGCTTGGCTGACCGTCACGCCCGATCCCGCGGTGGTCGAGGTCAACATGGCCCCGGCACACGATCTTCTGACGTTCGCGCGCTGGAGCGAAGCCGTGTACCGCGCCGCGCGAGCGTCGAGCCTCGCGCCCGAGCGCATGCGCTACAACGGCGAGATCACGGACTCTGGCGGAGGTGGCCAGATCACGCTCGGCGGATCCACGCCGCAGCGCAGCCCGTTCTTCGTTTGGCCGCAGCTCTTGCCAGGGCTCGTCCGCTACACCAATCGCCACCCGGCGCTCTCTTACTACTTCGCATCAGCGTGCTGCGGCAGCGCAAGCCAAGCGCCGCGTGCCGACGAAGGTGTACGCGAGCGCTTCGATGAGCTGGCGGTCGCGCTCGACTACTTGGCCGCGCGCGGTGCAGCTGCCACGCCCAAAGAGCTGTGGGGCACGCTCTCACCGTTGCTCGTCGACGCCTCTGGCTGCTCGCATCGCGCTGAGCTCAACATTGAAAAGCTCTGGAATCCGTGGTTCGGCGCGCGCGGACAGCTCGGGTTGGTGGAGCTGCGCGCCGTGCGCATGCCCGAGTCACCTGAACGGCTCGTCGCCATCGCAGCGCTGTTTCGCGCCATCGCAGCGCGGCTAGCGCTGCACCCCTACGTCGAACCGCTCATCGACTGGGGCTCACAGCTCCACAACAATGCCAGCTTACCGTGGCACCTGGAGCGAGACTTGGAAGCGGTGCTCGCCGATCTCGATGCGCATGGCTTCGGCCTGGGTCCGGGCTTGCGCGCATTGCTGCTCGCGCCCCACGAGCCGATCGTCAAGCTGGTTGACAATCATGCGACGCTCGAGCTGCAGAGCGCGATCAGCTTCTGGCCGCTGTTGGGCGATGCCGTCTTGCAAGCCACCCAGGGCGCTCGCTTGGTCGACGCCAGCACGCAGCGCGTCCAGGTGCTCGTCAGCGCGCCGCGTGGCCAAGGGCTCGGCATGGTCGGCGCAAACGGCTATCGTGTCCCGCTCCAGCCGGTCTACCCCACGGGACCACGACACTCACGCGACCGCGACTACGCCCTCGCGAGCATCATCTACCGCGCGTTTGTACCTCAGCTGGGCCTTCATCCACACGTGCCCGCGCACGACCCGTGGCACCTCGAGTGGACGCGCGCGAACCAGACCCATCATATCCAACTGCACGCCTGGCACCCGAACGGCGGCGTCTACGAAGGCTTGCCGCTGAGCCGAGACGAAGCCAAAGCGCGCCGCGAAGCCCGCGTCATCGTCACCAAGCACAACGAGCCTCAAACCTTTCGACATACCGGCGAGACCCCAAACCACCTGGACCTGCGAGCGCTGCACCCACCCAGCAACCAGAAGCCGGTAGCGGCGGAGCCACGCGACCGAGCGGCCGCAGCTCGGCCATTGCCCTGACGCTTGCCGCCATTGGCTGCAGGGACAGGACAGCAGCCCAATAGGACGAGGGCGGCGCAGCGGGCTACACGCGAGTCAATGGGTGCGCGGTGTGCTCGACATCACTCGCTTTTCGATGCGGGCTCATGGAAGAATATCTGACTGTATGTTGGATCAACCACGCCCGCCGCTCGAACGTTGGCCGGTGCAGCACAGGGACGACAGCTACGGCTTTGCATGGTACTGCGGGCGCGGGATCATTGTTTCGCAGGTGATCTATCCGCACGGCTCTGCGGCTGCGGCGCGCAACTATCATCAGTTCGAAGAGAAACTGTTGCGCGATCGCGCGGCCGACATGACGCGCCATGGTGGGCTGTTCGTCGTGCACGATTGGCGCGCGATGCAGACGTACGATTCGGAGGCTCGGCGCATCTGGCAAGAGCGCATGCGCGAGCGACAGAAGGGTTATTTGCGCGGCTCGGTCGTGTGCGTCGCAAAGGCTGGCGCGCTGCTCAAGATGGCCGTCCAGGCCGCAAACATGATCACCAGCATGGTGCACGGCGTCCGCGTGGAGTTATCGGAAGACCTCGAAGCTGTCCTGCGCGAGCACCAGATCGAAGGCCCGACTCCCTATTGAAAAGCGGACAGCGCGGACGACCGCGGACACTCGGACACACGCTTTTCTCGGCGTTTTGGAGCCTGTGAGTGCCCACCACGCAACAAGTGGCGTGGCATGCTCCATGCTCTTCCGCCACTTGCGAGTTCGGGGATGCTCGCAACGAATCATCGTTCGCCGTTGCGCTTCATGCACGCGCGGCCGCGGAAGTAGTATGGTCGGGGCGCAGCTTCTCAGACAGGTGTGATCATGGGAACGAATCATGTGACCAGGCGAGAAAACGGCAGCTCAACGCACGCGTTAGGCTGTCAGCCGCATGTCGAGCCGTTGAGCTCGACGAGTGACCCCAACGAATCCCAGGTGACGAGGCTACCACCACGCATCGACTCGCAGCTCTTGGCTGCGAAACCCAGCACTACTGAGGCTGCGCTCCGCACCATCGCTGCGCGCTTGGATCGCGTAGCAGCCGCTTACATTGCTTCGCTTCAGAACCGCAACGGCAGCTGATTCACTAAGGCAGGCGCATCGAAGACTCTTGCAGTCGCGCCGCCGCATTCAAGACTACCTGCACGAGCAGTGACAGGTCTGTGGCGCGCGTCGCGTGGTGCATGATGCTGGCGTGCAGCCCATAGCGGCCTGCCACTTCCACACCCGATACGAAGACCTCACCTTCAGCCTGCAGCTGGCTCGCGAGCGCACGATTGAAGATATCGAGCCGCTCGTCCCGCGGCTCAGCGATCCCGGTGTACCGGAAGCACACGGTCGCGAGCTCCGGCTGAACGAGCAGCTCGAGCAGCGGCTCCCGCTCGATGCGCGCGGCCAACGCCCGCGCGAGCGCACGATGCAGCTCGATGCGCGCGCGGATCCCGTCCCGCCCGAGGTGGAGCAGCGTCGACCACAGCTTCAGCGCACGAAAGCCTTGCGCATTACGCACGAGCGCATACGCATCGGTGTTCTCCAGCCACGCCGCATCGCGCACGCACGCCACCGCGCATTCCACGGGCACGCCGAGCCAGCGCTGCGGCTCCAGCACGACCGAGTCTGCGAGCGCAAGCGCATCCAGCTCACTCAACGTAGGGTCGAGCGAGGCCAAGCCACCGAGCGCACCATCCACGTGAAACCACACCGACTGCTCGGCGCAAATCTGCGCGAGCTGCGGCAAGCGATCGATCAGGCCGGTTTTCAGCGAGCCCGCCGAAGCGCACACGCAAAAGGGAGTCAGCCCAGCAGCGACATCCTGCACGATCGCATCTTGCAGCGCGCGCGGATCGAGTCGCTGATCGACGCTCGTGATTACGCGCACGCGCTCCGCGCTCACTCCGAGCAAGTGCGCCGCTGCTCGCAGGTACTCCGGCGCAAGCTCCGACACGTACAACACCAGCTTGGCATCCGCGAGTCGCTGCGGATCGACCTCGCCAGCTTCTCCAACCGAGCGCGCCAACATCGCACGCTTCGCGCCATCCAAGCACAGGAGCGACGCGAGCGCGCCGTCGCTCACCAGCACACCTCGACTGCTCTGGAGCGGGAAGCCGATCAGCTCCAGCAACCAACGCAGCGAGCAGCTCTCGACGTATTTCGCAGCGTGATCGTTGCTGCGTTGATCGCCCGCGCCGATCGGATTCATGGCCGCAGCGATTAGCTCTGCCAGCACGCCCATCGACGAAGGCGCTGAGCTCGCCCAGCCGAAGAAGCGCGGATGCCCATTTCCCATGGGATGCGGCAAAATCCGTGTCCGAATGATTTCCAAGATTCGCGACGGCGGCAGTCCACCATCGGGCAAGCTCGCATCCTGGAGAACCTTGCGCTCTGCGCCGATCATCGGCGAGTAAACCGGGCGCTCGCGCATACCGAACATGTGCTCAGCCGCCAACTCCACGGCCATGTGGCCCAGACGTCTAAACTCGTCTGCGTCTAGCTCTTTCATTGTTCAACGAACATCGGCGTACCAGAAATGGCCGGCGAAACAAACTTACGAATCACTGGCGAGGATCCTGATCATTCATCAGACGAGGCTTGCATCACGTACACCTCGGATGCAGCCGCAACAGGATCGGACAACGTCTCGCGATCGACGAGCTGCCGGCCATCGATCAGGACCATAACATGTTGGTGCAGCCGCCCTGTCTCATCCAGCAGTTGTGGACGTGCGTCGACGTGACGCGACAAATAGTCGTCCAGCAGCGCTCGCAGCGTAACTCCCACGGCAAAATCACTCGGGCAGGCTCCTCGGCGTTGCAAAGTCGGCTCGAAGACCAAGTGCGGCACGGCGCGTACACTACGCGAACGGACGCGCTGTAGCTACGCTCCCAGGCGCTCGCAGCTCGCTATTTGCTGCGTCCTGGCTCGGAAACAAGCGAGTGACGATCGAGCTCGTTAGCCACCAGTGCAATTGTGTCCTCTGTGTAGATGGCAACAGGTCCGACGCTGATGCTTTGTGCGCCGAGCTGCAGCCATTGCTCGCGAATTTGTGGCGTGAGCCCGAGGTGATCACCCAACAAGAAAGTATTTTCCGAGTAACTAAAGTCACAGCTCCGCACGTCTGCGCCGCCTGGCTCGAGCAGAAACAAACGACTGTTCACGAGCTCGGGCAACACACAAGCGATGCCGTCCGCTGCGACTGCGATACCTGGCCTCACCGGTGTGAACAAGGCGCTGTCGGTGGGGCAAAGCAGCGCTTTCTTGAGCGTTGTGGCCAAGCTGCGCTCATCGGGTCGCAAGTACCGAGAAGCAGCGCCCTCGATCCGCACCGTGCGCACGCGCTCGGGCGAGCCCAGCAGCACCAAGTACACAACGGTGTCGCGGCGCACGCTGTGCGAGACCAACAAAGCCGAGCGCAGCGCGCGCAGCAAGACGTCTACGCGCCCGCTCGTGCTCGGAATATCCGCCAACAGAAAGTCGCCTTCACTCCGAGCGCGCTGACCCACGATCACGAAACGCCGCATGGGCCGGGACCATCGCCCAAGATCGGTTGCACACAACTGGACAAACGATCAGTATCGAAGTAGATCGGGCGCATGACGAGCGACGAAGCGCAAAGGGTCTTGTTCCTACATTGGCCGGGCTTCATGCCCGAGGCGCGTCATGCGGCACACCAGTTCCTGGTGCGCCTGGTCAGCTGGCCGCCGTCACGCGCGCAGCAGCGCGGCGAGCTTCAAGCCTGCTCATGCGAGAGCTTCGAAGCCGCGCTGCGCGACCTCGCGACGTTTACACCACCGCTCATCCGCTGCCGCGAACACACCTGCGTCTTGTGCAACTGCGGTTGACCTGCTCACGACGCGACGTTCGCGTCGAGCACCACGGTTCGTTCGCCGCGCTGGTAGATACGTACCAGCGCGACGAAGAACGCGACGACCATCGGGCCGAGCACCAACCCCACTGGACCGAACGCACCGAGGCCGCCGATCAACGAGAAGAACACCACGGCCCCGGGCATGTTCATGCCGCCACGGATCAAGAATGGCTTCACCACGTTGTCGACGAGCGAGACGACGACCACGGCCCATATCGAGAGGAACAAAGCCATGTATGGGTGCCCGGTGATCAACAATAACCCCGCCGCCGCAAGCGCGAAGCCTGCGGCGCCGATCGCGGGGATCAGCGCACCAAAGAACGTGATGCCCGCGAAGAAAATGGGGTGCGGCACGCGCGCGATCAGATAGCCCACGAGCGCGACCAACGCCTGCACGGCTGCAGTGACCAGCGTCGAGACCACCACGGCATACGACGTCTTCTTGAATTCCTGCAGCAACTCCTGCGTTTGCCCGGGCCCGAGCGGTAAGATGCGGTCGAGCCACGCGACCAACTCCGGACCCTGAACGAGCAGGAAAAACAGCGCTATCAGCATCATCACAGCGTTGAAGACAATGCGCCAAGTCGCAGCCAGCGCGCCTCCCAACGCCGAGGCTACGCGCGACACCTGTTGGTTGGCCTGCTCCTGGAGCTTCTGCCGGATGTCGCTGCTCGCGTGCTCGCGCAGCCCGGCGAGCGCGTCGTTGAGGAGCGGACGCACCGGGCCAGGGGCGCGTTCGATCAGGCCGTCCAAGCCTTGATCGCGCAGCGTCTCATTCACGAACGCGACGCCAGTGATCGCTTCGTCCACGGCAAAAGCCACAAAGCCCGTGACCGGTCCCACCAGCGCGAGCACCGTCGCCAGCACGATCAGGCCAGCGCTGAGCTGCGCGCGACCCCGAAGCTTGACTGTGAGCCAGCGCTGGATCGGCCAGAACACGCCGGTGAGCACAGCAGCCATCAGCAGCGAATACGCCAATGGCTGCATCACCAGCGCAAACAGCAGCACCGACAACAGCAGCAAGATCACGAAAAAGCGCTGGCGGGTCCTATCCGAAGTCATCGCTGCTCCTCATACGGCCCGGGGCCTGCGCTTGGGCCTGTGCGCGGACAATACTGCACGCGCGGGCGCGCGTCCGATCTCTTGCAACGTCTGCCGAGATGCCACGCTGCCACACCCGCAAAGCGCAGCGGCTGCGCGGCGTGCCGCGGCGCAATCGTTCCCCAGAGCACACTGCGCTGCCACAGCCGGTCCGTAGCTTCGCAACATGCCATTCGGCAAACATACTCTGCTCGCCCTCGCGATCTGCGCGGCCCGATTGTGCAGCGTCTCACCGACACTCGCCGCACCCGATCTCAAGCAACCGCTGCTCGCATCGCGCGTGCCCGTGCCAGAGACGCCGCAGCTGACAGCTGCAGCAGTGCACGCGATCTTCCGAATCGACAAGAGCGAGAACCGAAACCAAGTGTATTACGGCGCTCGTGTCGACGAAGCGTGTCGTCCCCAGGGTACGAGCCCCGTGTACGCGTACTGGCACATGCGCGAGCGCGGGCCGAACGTCACAGAGCACCTGCTCGAACATGAGCAACAGGCATACGGCATCGAAGCGCAGCAGGTGCTCACGCGTGCAAGACACGGTGGCAGCGTGCGCGTGCGCCTGAATGCATGGCCTGACCGCCCGATCACGCTCGAGCTCTTCCCTGCAGCCAACGGCTGCGCGGCCCGCGCGCTGCTCGACATCGCGCACAAGCCCTCCGTGCTTCAGTCGATTTACATCGACATCGGCTTTCTATTTTCGATCAACTACGCCGAGCTGAAGGGTGTACGCATCGCCGACGGCTCGCCGGTTCAGGAAAAGCTACGCCGCTGAAGCTCGCCCGCCTCGCACGAGCGCTGCCAGACCGGCGAAGTGCCGTACATGTTTCACGCGATACAAATCAACATCGGCTTTGCGTGTTCCATCAACCACGCTCAGGCCGGGGCGTACGCATCGCCGACGTCTCGCCGGTTCAGGAATGTTCCGCAGGTGAAGCTCGCACGCGCGCATGGGCGCTGCCGCGCTAGGAAGCGCCTTTAGTGGACCTAGAGCTGTGCGTGTTCCATGAACGACGCTTGGGTCCGGGGTGTACCCATCGCCGTCGGCTCGCCAGTTCAGGAATGTTACGCAGGTGAAGCTCGCACGCGTCGCATGAGCGCTGCCGCGCTAGGAAGCGCCTCCAGTTGTGGGTTCCGGAAATTCTGCGGCCTCCATTCCGAAAACTCTGCGGCTTGAGTCAGGGTCGAAGTCTTCTGGAGTCGGGTCAAGGTCAGGCAGGTGTTTGGTACGCATGGAGGG
>Ga0190269_10000429_pt1 | contig 21819 bp, 18 predicted proteins | sample Popmic249IS_FD_133749 | JGI IMG/M metagenome (GOLD analysis project Ga0190269, IMG submission 133749) | Populus adjacent soil microbial communities from riparian zone of Blue River, Arizona, USA - 249 IS | ecosystem: Environmental > Terrestrial > Soil > Riparian zone | place: USA: Arizona... | reverse complement strand
GCCGCACCGCGGCGAGGGCGGCGCCGCCCAGAAGCGGTACGACGGGGAGCGCCGCCACCAGGCGCAGCGCCGCGTCCCGGGCGAGCCAGGAGGCGAGCGCCAGCACCAGCGCCACCCCGGCCACCCCCAGGCTGCCCGAGCGCTCGTCGTCGGAGAGGGCGGCCAGCGACACCGCCAGCGCGGTGAGGAGCAGCGGTGCGCCGGCCACCAACGCGGTCACCCGCTGGGTCCTGGGCAGGCGCGCCCGGGCGGCCAGGAGCAGGTCTGCGGCGGCCTGGGCGCAGAGCACCAGCGCGACCACCCAGGCGTCCGGCTCGGTGCGGGCCAGCAGCAGCGGGATCGGCAGCTGGGCGGCGGCCGCCGAGGCGACCTGCACGACCCGCAGCGGGACCGCCCGCGACCAGCCGGCCGCGAGGACGGCCAGCAGCAGGGTGCCCAGCGCCCAGTAGGTGCGGCCGTCGAGCTCGTCCCCGACTCCTGCCCGACGCAGGCTCCACAGGTCCAGCACGCCGAGGGCCAGCGCGACGCCGGCCACGCTCTCGGCGCTGGCAGCGAGGCCGCGTCGCCGGAGCAGGGTCGGGGCCCAGGCGGCAGCGGCGGTCAGCAGGAGCAGCACGGCCGCGCGGCCGGCCACCCCGAGGTTGCGGTAGGTGACCGCCGTGAAGACGACCCCGGCCATCGCGAGCAGGACCGCGCCCAGGGTGAGCAGCGTGTTCTGCACCCGCTCGGGGCTGGTCTCGTGCGGGGGCCGCAGGGGCCCGGCCGGCTCCCCGGCGGGGCGCATCAGGACCGGGGCGGCGCCGACGTCGCCGGCTCGCAGCCGGCCGACCAGCCGCTCGCGCTCAGCCTGCAGGGCTGCCAGGTGCTGGTCCACCTGCCAGAGTCGCGCCGCGACCGGCCCCTGCAGCGGCAGGCCGCACGCGGGGCAGGTGGGGCCTTCGTGCAGCGGCGCCCCGCAGGAGGGGCACCCGAGGGGGGCGGTCACGGCCGCAGCCTCCCGCCTGCGTCCGCTCAGGCGCGCCCGCGACACGCGCGAGGCGAGCGGACGTAGTGATCCACCCGGCGCGGGCTCAGTCGCGGCCCTGGATGTCGCGCGTGTAGACCTTGTGGCCCACGTCGTCGAGCGTCTCGTCGCGCCGGTTGGCGATGATGACGTCCGAGCGCTTCTTGAACTCCTCGAGGTCGTTCACGACCTCGGAGTTGTAGAACGCGTCGCCGTCGAAGGTGGGCTCGTAGACGATGACGGGGATGCCCTTGGCCTTGATCCGCTTCATCACCCCCTGGATCGAGGAGGAGCGGAAGTTGTCCGAGCCGGCCTTCATGATCAGCCGGTAGACGCCGACCGTGCCCGGGTTGCGGGCAAGGACGTCCGCGGCGATGAAGTCCTTGCGGGTCGTGTTGGCCTGCACGATGGCGCTGATGAGGTTCTGCGGCACGTCCGTGTAGTTGGCCTGGAGCTGCTTGGTGTCCTTGGGCAGGCAGTAGCCGCCGTACCCGAACGAGGGGTTGTTGTAGTGGTCGCCGATCCGGGGGTCGAGCCCGACGCCCTCGATGATCTGCCGGGTGTTCAGCCCGTGGGTCGCGGCGTAGGTGTCGAGCTCGTTGAAGAAGGCGACCCGTAGGGCGAGGTAGGTGTTGGCGAACAGCTTGACCGCCTCGGCCTCGGTCGGGTCCGTCAGGAGCACCGGGGTGCTCTGGTCGAGCGCACCCCGGAGCATCAGCGCGGCGAACCGCTGCCCGCGCTCCCCTCGGTCGCCGACGATGATCCGGGAGGGGTGGAGGTTGTCGTGCAGCGCCCGGCCCTCGCGGAGGAACTCGGGCGAGAACACGATGTCGGCGCCCGGGTGCGCCTGGCGCATCCGCTCGGTGAAGCCCACAGGGACCGTCGACTTGATCACGACGGTCGCCTGGGGGGCGGCCGCGACGGCATCCGCGATCACGGACTCCACCGAGCTGGTGTTGAAGTAGTTCGTGGCCTCGTCGTAGTCGGTGGGTGTCGCGACGACGACGAACTCCGCCCCGGCGTAGGCCTCGGCCGGGTCCACGGTCGCGGTGAGGTCCAGCGGCTTCGTGCGGAGGTAGTCCTGCAGCTCCGCGTCGATGATCGGCGACTCGCGCCGGTTGAGGAGGTCCACCTTCGCCGGGTCGATGTCCAGCGCGACGACCGTGTTGTGCTGGGCCAGGATGACCGCGTTGGAGAGGCCGACGTAGCCGGTCCCGACGACGGTGATGCGGTGGCGCTCGGTCATGGCAGCAACCCTAGGCTGGAGGCATGGGTTCCGACGCCTCCTACTCCCTGTACGGCCTCACCGACGAGCACAAGGCGCTGCGCCAGGCAGTGCGCGAGCTCGCGGAGGACAAGATCGCCCCGCGCGCTGCCGAGATCGACGAGACCGGCGAGTACCCGTGGGACGTGCACGAGGCGCTGAAGAAGGCCGACCTGCTCGCGCTCCACGTGCCCGAGGAGTACGGCGGTGCCGGCGCCGACCGCATCGCGCACTCCATCGTGGTCGAGGAGGTGGCCCGCGTCTGCGCCAGCTCGAGCCTGATCGTCGCCGGCAACAAGCTGGGCACGATGGGGATCATCCTGGCCGGGTCGGACGACCTGAAGAAGCGCTACCTGCCCCAGGTCGCTGCGGGCGAGATCACCTTCTCCTACGCGCTGTCCGAGCGCGAGGCCGGCTCGGACGCAGCGGCGATGCGCACCCGCGCCGTGCGCGACGGCGACTCCTGGGTCCTCAACGGCACCAAGTGCTGGATCACCGGCGCCCAGGTCAACACCCACTTCACGGTGATGGCGAGCACCGACCCGGAGAAGGGCGCGAAGGGCATCAGCGCGTTCGTCGTGCACAAGGACGACCCCGGGTTCAGCGTCGGCACCAAGGAGCGCAAGCTCGGCATCAAGGGCAGCCCCACGTCCGAGATCTACTTCGAGGACTGCCGCATCCCGGCCGACCGGATCATCGGCGAGGAGGGCCAGGGCTTCGTGACCGCCCTGCGCACCCTCGACCACACCCGCTCGATGATCGGCGCGCAGGCCCTCGGGATCGCGCAGGGCGCGCTTGACGCGGCGATCGCCTACGTCAAGGAGCGCAAGCAGTTCGGCAAGGCGGTCGCGGAGTTCCAGGGAGTGCAGTTCATGCTCGCCGACATGGCGATGAAGGTCGAGGCGGCCCGCCACCTGGTCTACGCCGCCAACGCGTCCGCCGAGCGCGGCGACCCCGACCTCACGTTCCTGTCGAGCGCGTCCAAGACGTTCGCCTCGGACACCGCGATGGAGGTCACCACCGACGCGGTGCAGCTCTTCGGGGGCTACGGCTACACCAAGGACTTCCCGGTCGAGCGGATGATGCGGGACGCCAAGATCACCCAGATCTACGAGGGCACCAACCAGATCCAGCGCATGGTGATGGCACGCCAGCTCCTCAAGTAGCGCCCGTCACAGACGGAGATCACGTCCGCTCGGGTAGGTCGAGCCGGGATGGTTCTGCCACGCTGGGAGGGAAAGGGGTCCTCCATGCGCAAGCGCGTCGTGATCATCGGCTCGGGCTTCGGCGGCCTGTTCGCGGCGAAGGCCCTCAAGCGGGCCGACGTCGACGTCACGCTGATCGCCCGGACGAGCCATCACCTGTTCCAGCCGCTGCTGTACCAGGTGGCCACCGGCATCCTCTCCGAGGGCGAGATCGCCCCTGCCACGCGCGAGATCCTCAAGCGCCAGCGCAACGCCACGGTGCTGCTGGGGGAGGTCACCCGGGTCGACCTCGCGGCGCGGACCGTGACGAGCCAGCTGCTCGACCGGACGACCGTGACGCCCTACGACGAGCTCGTCGTGGCCGCCGGCGCGGGGCAGTCCTACTTCGGCAACGACCACTTCGCCCGCTACGCGCCCGGCATGAAGAGCATCGACGACGCCCTGGAGCTCCGGGGTCGGATCTTCGGCGCTTTCGAGCTGGCCGAGCTCTCCGACGACCCCGCTGAGATCGACCGGCTCCTCACCTTCGTGGTCGTCGGGGCCGGGCCGACCGGCGTGGAGATGGCCGGCCAGATCACCGAGCTGGCCCGACGGGCGCTCGTCGGTGACTTCCGCAACATCGACCCGCGGACCGCGCGGGTGGTGCTGCTCGACGCCGCGCCCCAGGTGCTCGGCACCTTCGGCGACCACCTCTCCGACGACGCGGCCCGCCGGCTGCGGGACATCGACGTCGAGGTGCAGCTCGGCGCCAAGGTCGTGGGCATGGACAAGGACGGGATCGACGTCGAGGACGCCGACGGGACCCGGCGCCGCATCCCGAGCTTCTGCAAGATCTGGGCCGCCGGCGTCCAGGCCAGCCCGCTCGGGGGGCAGCTCGCCGAGCAGTCGGGGGCGGACACCGACCGGGCCGGCCGGGTGCTGGTGAACGAGGACCTGACGCTTCCGGGGCACCCCGAGGTCTTCGTGCTCGGCGACATGATGAGCCTCAAGGGCTACCCGGGGGTGGCGCAGGTCGCCATCCAGGGCGCCCGGCACGCGGCCAGGAGCATCAGGACCGGGCGGCGGACCCCCTTCGTCTACAAGGACAAGGGGTCGATGGCGACGGTCAGCCGCTTCCACGCCGTGGCGAGCATCAAGGGCCTGCACTTCACCGGCTTCTTCGCCTGGCTGCTCTGGCTGGCGGTCCACATCGTCTACATCGTCGGGTTCAAGAAGCGGATCACGACAGTGCTCCACTGGGCGGTCAGCTTCGTGGGCCGTGGGCGCTCGGAGCGGGTCGCCACGGAGCAGCAGGTGCTCGCCCGGCTCGCCCTCGAGGAGGTAGGCCCGGCCTTCGTCAGCCTCGGGGACCCGCTGCCGAGCGGGGGCACGCCTCCGCAGGGCTGACGGGATGAAGCGCTCTGCACCCGTTCGGGTGCTGAACCGACCGTCCTGTCCGGTCGAGGAACGATTTGTCCGTGCCCCCCGCCCGAAGGACACGCCATGCCGTTCCGGCCCACGCGCCCGCCGCACGAGCAGCAGGTGTTCGCCCTCCTGCGCGCCGGAGTGCCGCTGTCGCTGCTGATCGACCTCGCCCAGCCTGACCCCCGCTCGGCCGAGATCTACGCGCGCGAGAGCTGCGTCCGGGCCTCCTGAGCAGGAACCCGGCCGGCGGCCGTCGAAGGCCTGGCCATGACCCGACGAAGGGCCGCCTCGGCCGGGCTGGCGCTCGCCGTGTTGCTGCTGGGCGGCGCCTCCGTCCCCGCCTCGGGGGCGGCGCCCACCGCCAGGAAGCTCTACGCCTACCAGGCGGGCTGCGGGCCTGAGGCGCCTCCCGGCCGGCTGCTGGAGCGGGTGCGCGACTACATGGTGGGCTGCAGCGGGGAAGGCGTACCCCTGCCCGCGGCGGGGATCCCGTTCCGCGAGGTGACCCGGACGCCGGTCTCCTACACGTCCGAGCCCGGACGCCGGCCGGTCCGGCTCGACCGGACCAGGCCGGTGACCGGCCGGGTCGCGGCGGAGTCCTGGTACCACGTGGTGGCCGACGTCGGCGTGGGACAGGTGACGTGGGACCTCGTGCTGTGGGGGCTGCCGTTAGTGGGGCGGCCGGTGGAGCTCGGGCGGACGACGGTCAGCGCCACGGTCCTTCCAGGTCAGGAGCAGGCGACGGCGGCCTTTCGCATCCCGCTCGACGCGAGGGCGAGCAGGGCCTTCCGCCAGGTGCGGCTCGACGTGGTGCAGCGCGGTGCCAACGTCGGGATGACGGCCCGCCGGCTGGCGGACCAGACCTGGCTCGTCCTGCCGCTGCGGGCCCGCTGAGCGGCAGGACTTCCCGCCGGTACGGCGAACTCACTCGGCGAGCGGCCGGGACCCGGCCACCACCTCGTCCAGGAGCCAGTCCATGCGTCTCGTCCGCCCCGCCGTCGCCCTCGCCCTCGCCGGGCTCACCGCCTCCGCCGGGGTGTCGCTCGCGGCGGACGCCCCGAAGTCGAGCAGCCGGAGCAAGACGCTGTACCTCTCGCAGGAGGGCTGCGGCACAACGGCCCAGCCCGGTCGCCTCGAGCTCAAGCCCCTGGCCGACAGCGCGGACGGCTGCGGCACGATCGGCGGGCTGCCCATGGAGGAGGTCTTCGCGCAGGGCGGGGCCGCGAGCGGGGACGACTACACGTCGACCAAGAAGCTCGTCCCGTTCGTGCTCGAGGGCAGCAAGAAGGTCACCGGCCAGGTGGCCGCCATGTCGTGGGTCGGGGCCGGCGGTGCCGGCGAGGTCGTCTGGGACGTCAGCCTGCGCGGCACCACGCTGGCGGGGAAGTCCGTGGTCATCGGCAGCACGACGGCCAGCACGACGGTCGCCGGGGCCGACGAGGTGGTGCTGGCGCCCTTCGAGATCGCCGTGCCCAGCTCCGCCGCCGGCCAGACCTTCAAGAGCTTCGTGCTGAACGTCGTGCAGCACGGGGCCAACCTCGGTTACAGCGCCAAGAAGCTCAGCGGCGACTCCTACGTCGTGATCCCGGCGCGTCCCCGCCGGTAGGGGAGGAACCGGGCAGCGGACGTCGAACCTCCTGGCATCGCCACCCAGCCACCGTTGGAGCCGCTCATGCGCATCGCCCGTCCTGCCCTGTGCCTCGCCCTCGTGGCGTCGCTGTCCGCTGCCGGGTTCGCCGGCGCCGCCACCCGGCCCAAGCCGAAGCCCGTCTGCAAGATCATCACTGACGTGACCGGGGACTCGGCTCTCACGACGGCGACGCCGGTGGGCAGCGACGACGCGTTCGACATCGTGTCGGGCGACTTGGCCGCCAACGCCAAGACGATCACGGGCGTCATCCGGGTCGCCAAGGCCGGCGACCCGAGCACCGCGCCGTTCGGCCACGGTTTCGTGATGACCTTCAGCGCCCCGGGGTCCGCCAACCCCCTGTACCTGCGCTACTCCAGCAGCCCGGCTTTCGGCGAGGCCTACGAGTTCGGGTACGACGACCCGACCAACGGCCTGACGACGCTCGGCGACGCCTCCGGCGTGGTGGACACCGCGAAGAACGAGATCCGCATCAGCGCGCCGCTTCGCGGCTTCGATGCGCAGGCGGTCATCAAGCCCGGGATGAAGCTCACCAACATCACCGCGCAGACCTCGCGCGACTTCATCGCGCTGCTCATCTACGCGGACGTGGCGGAGTCGAGCAAGTCCTACGTTGTCGGGTACCCGTCCTGCGTGGTGCCGGGCAAGTAGCGCCTCGCTCCACGGGCTCCGACGGGCCGGTCCTCCCAGCGGGGACCGGCCCGTCGGCGTTCTCAGCCCGTGAGGACGCGGGTGACGCGCTCGGCTGCGGCGACCGCGTCGAGGTCGGCCTCCCCGCGCACCAGCACGAGTCCCGCGCCGGAGCGCAGTGCCGCCAGGACCGCGCCGAGGCCCCCTGGCGCGTCGAGGGGTGCCGTGGTGAGCACGCGGTCCTGCGCGCCCAGGCCCAGGTCCGGAGTCAGGAAGGGCACGCCATCGAGCTCCACCCGGGCGGGCGAGGGGTAGGGGCCGCCGAAGCGGTCGCCGTACCCGGGCACCTCCACCGCCACGTCCAGCACCAGGGGCGGTACGACGGGCAGGCGCGCACCGAGCGGGTGCAGCGCCGAGGCCAGCACCTCGTCGACACCCGCGTCGAGCGCCGCCTCCGCCCGGTCCCCGTCGGTGAAGGCGACCTGGCAGCCGGTGAGGTGCTCGGGCGTGGACGCGACGACGACCGTGGCGCCGGCCGCCGCAGCCCCGAGCAGGAAGCAGACGGCCTGCCAGTGCAGGCCCATCAGCACGCCCACCCGGTCGGGGCGACCGTGCCCGTCGACCAGCAGGTTGGCCGTCTTGCAGACCCAGTTCTCGACGGTCGTGCCCGACAGCTCGACGCGCGCCGGCCCGTCGTAGAGCGTCAGCATCGGGGCGGCGGGGTCGCGGTCGGCGACGAGGCCGCCGGTCAGGCGGAGCAGATGTCGTCCTTGGCGGTGCGGATCTTCGGCCCGGGCGAGGCGCTGGCGCGGGGCGAGGGGGTGCCCGTGACCGTCACGGCCTTCGCGCCGGGGTACTCGGAGCCGACGACGACCTCGAGGGTCCGCTGCAGCGAGGGGTCCTCGACCACCTTCGAGCCCGGGATGGCCGCCTGGAGCGTGCGCGCGGAGTCGGCCTTGCTGGGGCCGTAGTAGATGACCGTCTCGCTCGCGCCGGTGCCGCGGTTGGTCGGCGTACCGGTCGTGGCGAAGCCCACCTCGGCCAGCTCGTTGAAGGCGCGCCGGGCGAGGCCGCTCACGCCGGAGCCGTTGTAGACCCGCACCCTGATTTTCGCCGGCTTGACGATGAGGTTGGACACGGCGGGCTTGTCCTTCGGCGGCGTGCCGGGCGCCTCGTCGCGGCGCAGCGCCGCGAACATCACCTCGGCCGCGCTGTCGTCCAGCTTCACCACGCTCGCCCCGCCGATGCGGGCGTTGGAGTCGGCCACCGGGACCGTGGCGAAGAGCACGCCGCCGGAGTCGAAGCCGCGGGCGCGCAGCGCGATGTCCTTCATGGTCCCGATGCTCATCGTCTCGTCCACCTGGAGCGAGGAGGTGGCGACGTTGAGGAAGCCGTTGAGCTTCAGCGGGTTCAGCAGCGTGCCGGCGGACAGCACCTTGTTGACCATGGAGCCCAGCAGCTGCTGCTGGTGCTTGATCCGGTCGAGATCGCCCGCGGCGAAGGACTTGCGGGCGCGGACGAAGGCCAGCGCCGTCTCGCCGTCCACGTGGTGGCGGCCGGCGCTGAGCTTGAGCTTGGCCTTCTCGTCGTCGACGTCCTTCGACAGGCACACGTCCACGCCGCCGAGCTTGTCCACCATGCTCTTGAAGCCGACGAAGTCGACCTGGACGTAGTTGTCGACGCGGATGCCGGTGAGCTTCTCGACGGTCGCGATGAGCAGCGCCGGGCCGCCCACGGGCAGCGCGCTGTTGATCCGGCCGTGCCGGGACTTGTGCGTGACACCCGTCTTCGGGTCGGTCCAGGCCGGGATCTCCACGTAGGAGTCGCGCGGGAAGCTGACCATCAGCGCCTTGTCGCTCTTGCCGTAGAAGTGCGCCAGGATGATCGTGTCGGAGCGCTGGCCGGAGGTGAGGTCGGACCCCCCGGTGCCCCTGCCGTTGTCGCCCTCGCGGCTGTCCGAGCCCACGAGCAGGATGTTCTTGGCGTTCTTCGGGGCGGCGGGCGGAGCCTTGCGGCCGTCACCGAACGCCTTGATCCGGTCGATGTTCCCGTCGTAGTGCTGGAGCAGGACGTAGCCGACGCCGGCGAGGCCGAGGATCAGCACGGACATGGTGAGCGCGACCCAGGACAGCACCCGCGCCCAGCGGCGCCGGGGGGCGGGCGGGCGCGGCGGCAGCGGTGCCCGGCCGGCCGGCGGGCGCGCGGGCGGGCGGGGCGTGGCGCCGCGGGCGGCCTCGCGGTAGGCCTCCGTGACGCGCGGCACGCTGGTGCGGCGCGGCTCCCCACGGCGGGCCCCACGGGGGTCGCCGCCCCGCGGGTCCAGGTGCGGCGGGAGCGCGGAACCCCGGTCGGGGTGGCCGTCCCTCGGCGTCGTCACAGCGTTCCTCCGGGCAGGTCGGGACCTCCTGGAGGACGTGCGGAGGACCCTGAAGGGTTCCCTCGAGTGTAGGGCCGGGGCACCTCACCCACCGTGAGGCGCGGATCACGCGGGGGGCGGCGCCCCGATCGGTCAGAGGACCGTGAGCGTCTTGCAGCCGATCGTGCGCCACGTGCCCGGCGTGCCCGCGACGTTGCGGGATGCGACGCACACCTTGTGCTTGCCCCGGCTCAGGTACGTCGCGGCGGCGAAGCCGTGGTTGGCCCCGTAGTTGGGCATGATCCGCGGGAGCGAGCTGCGGTAGTCATCGGCGGCCACGTGCTTCACGGCCCTCCCGTCCACGAGGAGCGTCGCCCGGTTCACGGAGCGGGTGTCCGGGTCGAGCGCCCAGCCGCGGGCGGTCAGGGTCCGCCCGGACAGCGACCAGCCTGTGACCGCGCCGGCGCCGTGGGAGACCACCTGGGTCCGGCACCCGAGCGGGCGGGCCGTCCCCGGCGTACCGGCGACGTTCTCGGCGCGGAGGCAGACGGAGTAGAGGCCCGGGGCCAGCGTGATGCCGGTGGTGAAGCGGCGGTTCCCGCCGTACCCGGGCCAACGCGCCGCGGCGGTCGGGCTGGCCAGGTCGGCGGTGACCGTGCGCACTGCCTTGCCGCCCACCAGGACGGTGACCTTGACGGCAGTCAGCGTGTCGGGGTCGTAGGCGTCGCCGGACAGGACCACCCGGCCGGTCGAGGGCACCGTGCGGTTCGCGCTGACCGTGCCGACGGCCTCGTTGCTGACTACCACCGTGCGGCAGGGCAGCGTGGTCGCGGAACCCGGCGTGCCGTCGGCGTTCATGACGCGGACGCACAGCGAGTGGGTGCCGGCCGGGAGGCTCACGCTCGCGCTGAACCCGTGCGCGGTGGTGTGCAGCGGCCAGGTGCCTGCCGCACGGGTGCTCGTCGCGGAGGCGGGGGCGCTCGCGAGCACCTGCCCGTCCATGAGCACCTCCACCGAGGTGGCGAGGGTCGTGTCCGGGTCGAGCGCCCAGCCCCCGAGCACCGCGCCGCCGGGGGTGCGGCGGGCGACGTCCACGGCGCCGACCGGGGAGTGCACCGCCGTCACGGTCCGGCAGCCGACCAGGGCGTCCTGCCCCTCCGTCCCGGCGGCGTTCCCGGCCCAGAGGCAGACCTCGTGCGGCCCCTCCGAGAGGACCAGCTCCGCCTCGATCCCGTGCAGCTCACCCATGCCGGGGATGCGCAGGGCGACGTCGGGGCGCTTGACGACGGTCGGCGTGATCGGGTTCTCGTCGGCGCCGTCGACCGTCAGCCAGGTGGTGATCGTGTCGGCGGTGTCGGGGTCGACGGCCCAGCCGCGCACGCTCACCGTGCCGAGGCCCTCGGACGAGCCGTCGAGCGCACCGACGGGCGAGTGCTGCGCCGACACCGTGCGGCAGCCCAGCGGGGTGTGGGTCCCCGGCGTGCCCGTGACGTTCCGTGCGGTGAGGCAGAGCTCGTGCGTGCCGTCGATGACCGGCAGCGTGAAGAAGTAGCCGTGGTTGCCGCCCCACTCGGGGTAGGCCTTGTCCACGTCGCTGCGGTAGGTGCCGGCCTCGACCGTCTGCACGGCGGTCCCGTCGACGTAGGCCGTCACCGAGGCGGGCGCCGTGGTGTCCAGGTCGAGCGCCCAGCCGCGGACGAGCAGGTTGCCCAGCGCGTAGGAGGGCGGGTCGATGCGTCCGATCGGCGCCTGGGGGAGCGGGAAGAGGGCCTTCCACTCCTTCGTGCCCCAGCGCTGCGTCGGGTACAGCCCCTGGTCGACCTGGAAGTGCGCCACGGCAGTCGCCGTACCGCTGCCGTACTCGCCGTCGACCTCGACCTGCAGCTTCTTCTGCAGGAACGTGACGGCCGAGCCGCTGGAGCCGTAGCTCAGCGAGGTGGAGCCGTAGGCGCGCTGGACCGAGAGGTTGGACAGCGTGCGGACCGGGGTGATCTTCGGCGAGATGCGGGGTCCGAAGTCGATCTGGGCGACCGAGCCGTCCCAGAAGGAGGTCACCTTCTTCGCGCCGTTCCAGCCGAAGGAGAAGTGGACGTGGTCGGTGTGCGGGCTAGGGCCGCTGTAGGCCTGCCAGACCGGGTTGTAGGCCTTCCAGATCCGCTTGTTCCAGATCATGTACATGATCCCGAGCCGCCGGGCGTTGGCGTAGGGGTTGCCGTACTGGTCGGTCTTCAGCAGCCAGTTGATGAGCGTGTCCGCCTCCGCCTTCTGCCGGCTGCTGTAGGCGGAGACCTTCCAGTCGAAGGCCCGACCCTCCTTGTGCTCGCTCTGCCCGCCGGCCCCGCAGTCGCGGACGATGCCGAAGCTGCCGGTGTCGGGGTAGGTGCGGAGGAGCATGTCGCGGAAGGCGCGGACACCTGGCTTGGCGACCGGGTCGCACGAGGACTGCCCGACGTAGGGCTGGAGCGCCTCGATCGACTCGGTCAGGCCCGACCGGGTCGGAGGCACCGGGTACGCCGCTGCGGCGGGGTCGGCCTGGACGGCCATGAGGCCCGAGCCGAGCAGGGCCGCCGCCACCGTCGTACCGATCGCTCGACGGAGGCGGGTGGTGACTGCGGGCATGCGGGGTGCTCCTAGCGGGTGCTGCGCGGGGGGTCCACTCACTTGGTTCGGGGAATCTGCCAGAACCCTTGAGCCGTTCGCAGGCACAACGCGGCTCGTCAGCCGGCGCCTTCGTCCTCATCATCCTCGAGACGTGTCACTGGTCCGATTTTGACGTCGCCGCAGGCACTCAGCTCGGTGGGTGCGGAGAGGGCGCGGGACGTGCCAGGGAGGACCACCCGCACGGACGACGCCTGCCGGCAGGCGCCGGTCCGACCGGTGGTCAGGGTGAAGGACAGTGAGGTGCCCGCACTCAGCGTGACGGGTGGCGGGTCGTCGTCGGAGCGGGTGTAGCGCACCGGCAACGGGTCCCCGCCGGTGTCGAGCAGGGTCACGGACGGAAAGCCCTCGAGCTGGCACGGCCGGCCGGACGTGCGGACCACGTAGATCGCCTCGACGTGATCGGTGATCACCGCGTCGGCGTCGGTGACGGTGACCGCCCGCGGGTCGCACACCGGCTGGCCCAGCGGAGCAGCCGACTCGATCGCCGGCTTGGGCGAGAGCGGGTCCTCGTTCAGCGGAGTCGGGTCCGTCGACGGGCTCGCAGCCGCGCCGGTCGGCGAGGGGGTCGGCGTGGCTCCTGGCTGCGAGGTTTGCGTGCCGCTGCAGGCGGTACCGACCAGCACGAGCAGGAGGAACGTGCGGGGAAGGGCCACGGCCCACCGTAACCCGCAGCGCGCCTTCGGCCCCGGACCGCCCGATCGGTGGCAGTCTGTTGGTCAAGGACCTTGCGGGGGCGGTCGAGGTTCCCTCTGCGAGCACGTCCCGGCGGCGAGGACCGGGGACGGCGAGGACAGGAGCTGGTTGCATGCGTCCGGGTGCCCTCCGGCGTGCCGCGTGGAGCGGCCTCACGGGGGTCCTGGTGGCCTCGGGGGCGGTGTCCCTGAGCGTGGTCACCGCAGGTCCCGCACAGGCGTCGGTTGCGGTCAACGAGGTCTTCGGCCGGCCCTCGTCGGGCTACTACCTCCTCGACGGCCACGGCTGGGGCCACGGCCGCGGCATGTCGCAGAACGGCGCGCAGGGCGCGGCCACCATCGACAAGACCGCCGACGAGATCACGGCGTCCTACTACCCCGGCACCAGCCGCACCGTGCAGGGCAACCCGACGATGCGCATCAAGCTGAGCACCGACAGTCGCACCACGGTGCGGGAGTTCGTGCCCGCCTCCGGCCAGGTGATGGAGAACCTCGCCACTGGCGCCACCCTCTCGATGCCCACGACTGCGACGCTGTGGCGGGTCGTGTCCACGAGCTCCGGTCTCCGGGCGCAGTACGACACGAGCGCCGGCACGACCACGGTCGGCACCTTCGAGGGCCCGCTGCAGGTCTCGGGCACGACCTTCGTCCGGGTGCGGCTGAAGGACGGCACCAGCCGTGACTACCGCACCTCGGTGCGCGTCCTGCGCAGCGGGACGTCGTCGCTCCTGAGCCTCGCCGTGATGTCCATGGAGAGCTACCTGCTCGGCGTCGTGCCACGGGAGTCGCTGCAGTCCTGGGACGCGGAGGCACTGCGGGCGCAGGCGATCGCCGCGAGGTCGTACTCGCAGTACAAGCGCGACCACGTCTCCAGCACCCAGAAGTACGACATCTGCGACACCACCATGTGCCAGGTGTTCTCCGGGAGCGCCAAGTACGACGCCTCCGGCAACCGGACGGCCCTCGAGTACTCCTCCACGTCCGCCGCGGTCACGGCGACGAAGGGGGTCGTCCGCACCTACAGCGGCCAGGCGATCTTCGCCGAGTTCTCCGCGTCGAACGGCGGGCACTCCACCGCCGGCACCGTGCCCTACCTCGTGGCGAAGCCCGACCCCTGGGACGGGATCACCGGGAGCAGCAGCCACGCCTGGACGGCCAAGCTGCCGGTCTCTGCGCTCGAGAAGCGCTACGGCCCGGTGGACGCCGACGGCAACCCGCTGTGGAGGCTGCGGTCCCTGACCATCACCGAGCGCGACGGCAACGGCGAGTGGGGCGGTCGCGTGCTGGCCGCGAAGATCACCCTGGTCGACGAGAGCGGCGCGACGCACGTCGAGGACGCGACCGGGTCCGGCATCTACGCCTCGCGCACCTGGCCTGCCTACAGCGACGGCCTCCGGTCGCGCTGGTTCCGCGTCGTGCCGTCCTTCGCCGCGACGCTGGTCGCCAAGAACACGGCGCCCACCCTCGTGCAGCCGCCCGGCAGCGCCACGGGGACGCTGAGCGCGGTGTTCCAGAACACCGGGGCCTCCGGCTGGCCGGTCTCCGGCCTGCACCTGGCGCTCGCCAGCCCGGCCGGCGGGGCGGACCCGCTCGCGGGTGGGAGCACGCGCCCCGGCGCCTACGTCAAGAACCTCACCAACCCCGGTGCCACGACCGTGCTCCCGGGCGACCGGGTCCAGCTCGCCGTGCGGATGGACGCGAGCAGCCTCGCCGCCGGCACCCGGTACACGTCGTACCGGCTCCGGATCGGCACGGCCGCCCTCTTCGGCCCGCTCGCGGCCTGGAACGTCCGCATCGTGCCGCCGTCGCTGACCGCATCGGTCGCCGCGGCGCCGCAGCTGGTCGGCAGCACCCTGACCGGTACGTCGGGTGCGCCGCCCGCGCTCTTCGCCGACGGCCGGACGGTCGTCGTACCGCGGGACGGCAGCACGACGCTGCGGTTGAGCGCGAAGAACACCGGCAACGTGACCTGGCCGGCCGGTACGACGACGCCGGTGATGCTCGGGACGTCTGAGCCGCGCAACCGCACCAGCGTCTCGACCGGTGACGGCTGGGTCAGCGGCATCCGCGCCGGTCGGCTGAACGGCTCCACCGCCGTGGCTCCTGGAGGCACCGGTGCCTTCGACCTGCGACTGAACGGCAACGGCCGCCCCCTGGGGCTGAGCCGGGAGGCCTTCGAGCCGGCGTGGCAGGGCGAGTCGTGGCTGACCGGGGCGCTCACCCGGCTGGACGTGGTCAGGGTCGACCCGGGCTACGCCCGGGCTGCCGTCCTCGAGCGGGCGCCGGCCTCGGCCGTCACCCTCGTCGCCGCCCCGACCGGCCGGGCGAACCTCCTCGTGCGCCTGCGCAACGTCGGCGGGCAGCCGTGGGCCGTCGGCGAGGAGCGGCTCAAGGCGGCCGCGCCGACGCGGCTGGGCTACCAGTGGCCGTCGAGCACCGTCCCGCCTGCGCTCACGCGCAACGCGACCCGCCCGGGCCAGAACGCGGTCCACCCCGGGGAGGTCGGGGAGTGGGTCGTGCCGCTGACCGGCGTGAGCACGGCGCCCGGCACCGAGACCCTGAAGCTCCGGGCTGTCAACGCCGGCGGCTACGGCTACGGACCGACGATGACCGTCTCGGTGAGGGTCGTCGCGGCGACGTTCGCCTACACCCTCGAGCACGTCCGGCCGTCGGTCGACGTGCCGTCGGGCGGTGTCGCCTCCAGCTACTTCAAGGTGCGCAACGACAGCAACTTCGCCTGGTCCGTCGGAGGCGCGCTGCGCTCGACGGTGCTGGCCTCGTCGTCGCCGTCGCAGGCGGACAGCTGGTTCTCCGCGACGAGGCCGGGCTCGCTCACCAGCAACGTCACGAAGCCAGGGTCGACGCTGGTCCGGCCAGGCGAGACGGCGCTGTTCGTGGTGCGGCTCGCCGGCAACGGCCGCTCGCCCCGGTCGACCAGCGAGGCGTTCGGCATGACGTGGGACGGCTGGCGGGCCACGGGGCTGAAGGCGGTCCTGGCTTACCGCGTGGTGTGACCGGGCAGGCGTAGGCTGCGGGCGGTGCCCGTGCCCACGGTTGAAGGGAGCCCACGCTGTCCGCCGGACGGTCAGGTCCACGCGTCCTCCTCGACGCGACCGCGGTCCCCGCGGACAGGGGAGGGCTCGGCCGTTACGTCGACGGGTTGATCAGCGGGCTAGGTGCGTGCGGAGCCGACCTCGCCGTGGTCTGCCAGCGGGCCGACGCCGAGCGGCTGGGCAGGCTGGACGTCGAGGCCGAGATCGTGCCGGCGCCGGCGGCCATCTCGCACCGGCCGGCCCGCCTGGCCTGGGAGCAGACCGGCCTGCCGCTGGTGGCGCAGCAGGTCGGCGCGGACGTCATCCACTCGCCGAACTACACGATGCCGCTGCGAGCCGGCCGCCCGGTCGTGGTGACCGTCCACGACGTGACGTTCTTCACCAACCCGGAGCTCCACCCCTCGGTGCGTGCCACGTTCTTCCGCTCGGCGACGCGCACCGCGATGCGGCGGGCGTCCCGGGTCGTCGTCCCCTCGGCTGCCACGAAGGACGAGCTGACCAGGGTGCTCGAGGCGGACACGACCAAGGTCGACATCGCGCACCACGGCGTCGACCGCAGCATCTTCCACGTCCCCGACGACGGGGAGAAGGAGCGGGTGCAGGCGCGGCTCGGCCTTGGCGGGCAGCCCTACGTCGCCTTCCTCTCGGTGCTGGAGCCGCGCAAGAACGTCCCAGGCCTCATCCAGGGCTGGGTCAAGGCCTGCGAGGGACGCGCGGCGCCCCCGGCCCTGGTGCTCGCCGGCGGCGCCGGCTGGGACGACCGCGTCGACGTGGCGCTGGCCGAGGTGCCCTCCCACCTGCGGGTGCTCCGGCCGGGGTACCTCCGGTTCGTCGACCTGCCCGGGTTCCTCGGCGGCGCGGTGGTCGTCGCCTACCCGTCGCACGGCGAGGGCTTCGGCTTCCCGGTGCTCGAGGCGATGGCGTGCGGGGCCCCGGTCCTCACGAGCCGCCGGCTCTCGCTGCCCGAGGTGGGCGGCGAGGCGGTGGCCTACACCGAGCCCGACCCCGACGCGATCGCCCGCGACCTGGGCGCGCTGCTCGACGACGAGGAGCGGCGCAAGGAGCTGGCCACCGCCGGCCTGGAGCGCTCGCAGCAGTTCACCTGGACGGCGAGCGCGCAGGCGCACCTCGCCTGCTACGCCGCGGCCCTCTCGTCGTGAGCTCCCGATGAGGCACGCGCTCGTCCTGGCGGGCGGGTCAGGCACCCGGCTCTGGCCGTTCTCGACCAGGTCCCAGCCCAAGCAGCTCGCCCCCCTCTTCGGCGGCACCTCCCTGCTCGACCTGGCGGTGGAGCGCGCGACCGCGGTCGTCGACGCGTCGGCCGTGTGGCTCGCCGCCGGCGAGCAGCTGCGCGAGGCGGTCACCCAGGTGCAGGAAAACCGCCTGGTGGTCGAGCCGTCGGGCCGCGACACGCTGCCTGCCCTGGTCCTCGCCATGAGCACGATCGCGGCCGAGGACCCCGAGGCCGTCGTGGCGGTGCTCACCGCGGACCACCTGATCGAGCCCCTCTCGGCCTTCTCGGCGACCCTGGAGCGCGGCTTCGCCGTGGCGGAAGCGCGCGACGACGCGCTGGTCACCTTCGGTGTCGTGCCCGACCACGCGGCCACGGCTTTCGGCTACCTCGAGCTGGGCGAGCCGATCGGCGGCGGTGCCGTCGAGGTGGCGCGGTTCGCCGAGAAGCCGCAGCGGCCGCGCGCCGAGCGGCTGCTCGAGCAGGGCGCGCTGTGGAACTCAGGGATGTTCGTCTGGCGCGCGGCGACGTTCCTCCGTGCCGCCGCCGCCTTCGCGCCGGAGACCGTGCGGCTGGTGGAGGAGCTGCGCGCCGGGGACGGAGGCGCATGGGAGCGGGTGCCGCGCACCTCCGTCGACTACGGGGTCATGGAGCCCGCCTCCACCTCTGGGGAGTTCACCGTCGCGGCGATCCCGCTCGCTGCGAGGTGGCTCGACGTCGGCTCGTGGCCGCAGTACGGCGATGCGCTGACGCGAGACGAGCAGGGCAACGCGGTCGGCGCGCGGACCACGACACTGCTCGACAACCGCGGGTGCGTCGTCGCCAGCTCTGACCCGGAGCACCTCGTGGCGCTCGTCGGCTGCACTAACCTCGTGGTGGTTCACACCCCGCACGCCACCCTGGTGGTCCCCGTCGACCAGGCCCAGCGCGTGAAGGACCTGCACGCGATCGTCGCGGCAGAGCACCCGGAGATGGCATGACTGGCAACGCGCTGATCACCGGCATCACCGGCCAGGACGGGCTCTACCTCGCCGAGCTGCTGCTCGACAAGGGGTACGACGTCTACGGCCTCGTGCGCGGGCAGAACAACCCGAAGTTCGACCTGGTGCGCCAGACCGTGCCCGGCGTGCGGCTGCTGACGGGCGACCTCACCGACCTCTCGAGCCTGATGCGCGCCTTCGACGCGGCCGGGCCCACGGAGGTCTACAACCTGGGCGCCATCTCGTTCGTCGCCTACTCGTGGGAGAACGCCCACATCACGACCGAGGTGACCGGCAAGGGCGTCCTGAACATGCTCGAGGCCACCCGGCTGTTCGCCGGCAAGGAGCCCGGCTCGGTCCGCTTCTACCAGGCCTCGAGCTCCGAGATGTTCGGCAAGGTGCAGGAGGTGCCGCAGCGGGAGTCGACGCTGCTGTGGCCGCGGTCGCCCTACGGCGTCGCCAAGGTCTTCGGCCACTACATGACCATCAACTACCGCGAGTCCTACGGCATGCACGCCTCCAGCGGCATCCTGTTCAACCACGAGTCGCCGCGCCGGGGTCCCGAGTTCGTGACCCGCAAGGTGTCCCTGGCGGTCTCCCGGATCGCCAAGGGGCTGCAGGACAAGGTCGTCATGGGCAACCTGGAGGCCCGCCGGGACTGGGGCTTCGCCGGGGACTACGTCGACGCGATGTGGCGGATGCTCCAGGAGGACGTGGCCGACGACTACGTCGTCGCGACCGGCGAGACCCACAGCATCCGGGAGCTCCTGGACGTCGCGTTCGCCCGGGTCGGCATCGACGACTGGAGCCGGTACGTCGAGCAGGACGCGCGGTTCATGCGGCCGGCCGAGGTGGACCTGCTGGTCGGGGACGCGACCAAGGCGCGTGAGCAGCTCGGCTGGAAGCCGACCGTCGGCTTCGAGGAGCTGGTGCACCTCATGGTCGACGCGGACCTCGCGCGCCTCGAGGCATGACCAGGGCGCTCGTCACCGGCGTGACCGGCCAGGACGGCGGCTACCTGGCGGAGCGCCTGCTCGCGGAGGGCTGCGAGGTGCACGGGCTGGTGCACGCCGGGGACGCGCACGCCGACGCGCTCCGCGCCCGCTGCCCCGAGGTCACGCTGCACGAGGGCGACCTGACCGACGAGTCGTCGCTCGAACGCGTGGTCGCCGCCGCCGAGCCGGACGAGGTCTACAACCTCGCGGGCATCAGCTCGGTCGCCTTCTCCTGGCAGGAGCCGGTCCTCACCGCGGACGTCACGGCGCTCGGCGTCGCCCGGCTGCTCGCGGTGCTGTCCCGCCGCCGCCCGGACGCCCGGTTCGTGCAGGCCTCGTCGGCGGAGATCTTCGGCGACGCCGAGGTCGCGCCCCAGGACGAGTCGACCCCGCTGCGACCCACGAGCCCGTACGGCGTCGCCAAGGTGTTCGCCCACCAGCTCGTCGGCGTCCACCGGGCCCAGGGGATGCACGCGGTCAGCGCGATCCTCTACAACCACGAGTCCCCTCGCCGGCCGCCGACGTTCGTGACGCGCAAGATCACGCAGACCGTGGCGCGGATCGCCCGTGGCCAGGAGTCCGAGCTGGTACTCGGCAACCTCGAGGCTCGCCGCGACTGGGGCTGGGCCCCGGACTACGTGGACGCGCTCCTGCGCGCCGCGCGGGCCGACGAGCCGGCCGACTACGTGGTGGCGACGGGGGAGGCCCACTCGGTCCGGGAGTTCGCCCTGGCGGCCTTCGCCCGGGTCGGGATCGAGGACGGCGAGTCGCGGATCCGGGTCGACCCGGCGCTGGTGCGGCCGAGCGACCCGTCGCTGCTGGTCGGCGACGCGACGAAGGCCCGCAAGGAGCTCGGGTGGGCGCCGACGGTCTCCTTCGAGGAGCTCGTCGGCCGGATGGTCGACGCCGACCTGTAGCTCCGCTGCACCGCCGTACCTGACGCGCTTTGGGTGGGTCCGCCGCTGTGATGGCGACGTCGGATCCCCCCAGAGCGTGGGCGGCCGCGGCGCCTCTGCAGCTTTGGGTGGGTCCACCGCGGTCCCGACGACGTCGGAGCCCCCCAAACCTCGGGGAGAAGGGGTCAGGCCAGGAGCTGGCGGAGCAGCTCTGCGGTCCGGTCGCCGTCGTGGCGCATCATGCTCGGCGTGACGCGGACGAGCCGCTCTCCGGGCAGCGCCACGGCGACCTCGAGGGCGCGCAGCGCATCGGCCTCCCACTGCCCCGCGTCCCGGTGGTGCGCGCCGTCGACCTCCACCGTGACCCGTTGCCGCACGTAGCGAGCGTCGAGATAGCGGGTCCCCGTGCCGGTGCGCACCTTGAGCTGGTGCTCGTCGGGCAGCGGGAGGGCGTGCTCCCTGCAGAAGCGGAGGAAGTCCAGCTCGGTCAGGGCATGCGCGCCGAGCTCCACGTCCTGGAGCACCCGGCGGACCAGCGCTCGACGTGGCAGCCGGGGGAGCAGGTCGAGGGTCGAGCGCAACCGCGGTACGGCGGTGATGCGCTGCTGGACGGCTCCGGCCACACGCGCCTCGGCGGCCCGGTCGCTCTCCGCCCAGGCCGCTGCCTGGAGGACCGCCACGTGCACCGAGAGCCGCGGCGGGTGGTCGGCCGCGCCGGTCAGGAGCGCATCGAGGCCCCGGACCCGTCGTACCTGCACCTGGCGCCTGTCCGGCAGGACGCCGTCGAGCACCTGTCGCGCGTGCGGGACCACCACGTCGATGCGCCGGAGGTCCTTGGGCCCGTGGCCGACGGCGGCCAGAGCGGCGTCGCCGGCGAGCCGCGCGCCGGTGCCGGCGAAGAGCGCGGCGGCCCAGAGCAGCTGCTGCTCCGTGGGCGGTCCCGAGTGCGCCACCACGACGCCCCGCAGCGGGCTCTGCCAGCGGCCCCTCGCGAGGCGCCAGCGCCAGGTCGCCTCGCTGAGCCCGCCATGGTGGGCCTGGACCCAGGAGATGACCTCGTCCTGCGTCTGGAGCTGTTCCCGCCACGTCAGCACGCGCGGAGGCTGCTGCCCGCGGTCGTGCCGTGGTCGGGTCCGGACCCGGCTGTGGGTGGTTCTACCGCGGTGGGGACAGCGGCAGAACCACCCGAAGGCGCGAGCTACTGCTCGGCGTCGAAGATCTTCTTCTGCACGACGAAGCCGCCACCGACCGCGACGGCCCCCAGCACGAGCCCGGCGACGGTGAGGTCCTGCACCACGACGAGGTAGACGGCCAGCGCGAAGAGCGCCGCCAGGCAGTACTGCAGGAACCGCAGCAGGGACAGCCGGTTCACAGGGCCACGACGAGGTCGGGTTCCGTGACGGCGCGGACCTCGTCCACCGTCACGCCGGGCGCCAGCTCCCGCAGGACGAGGCCGGCCTCCTCGACGTCGATGACGGCCAGGTCGGTGATGACGCGCTGGATGCAGGCCCGGCCGGTGTAGGGCAGGGAGCACTCGCGCACGATCTTCGGCGACCCGTCCTTCGCCGCGTGCTCCATCATCACGATGACCCGCTTCGCGCCGTGGACGAGGTCCATCGCGCCGCCCATCCCCTTGACCATCTTGCCGGGGATCATCCAGTTGGCCAGGTCGCCCTTCTCCGACACCTGCATCGCGCCAAGGATGGCGACGTCGATGTGGCCGCCGCGGATCATGCCGAACGACGCGGCGCTGTCGAAGTACGCGCCGCCGGGGAGCAGCGTGACGGTCTCCTTGCCGGCG
>Ga0190269_10000428_pt1 | contig 21824 bp, 25 predicted proteins | sample Popmic249IS_FD_133749 | JGI IMG/M metagenome (GOLD analysis project Ga0190269, IMG submission 133749) | Populus adjacent soil microbial communities from riparian zone of Blue River, Arizona, USA - 249 IS | ecosystem: Environmental > Terrestrial > Soil > Riparian zone | place: USA: Arizona... | reverse complement strand
TAGAGGCTGACCAGCACGATGACCAGCGACAGCGTGATGTTGAGCGCCAGCAGGATGTCGAGCAGGAAGGTCGGCAGCGGTACGACCATCATCACGATGATGGACACGATGCCGATGGGGACGGCGAACGGCCCCAACGCCTTCAGGTTCACGGCGCTCCGCAGGTACGACGACGTGCCCGATCCGTCGGGCTCCCGCTGCCGTCCTGGCTCGGGTCCCATCGGCACCGACGTCCGCCGTCTGAGACATTCGCCGTTGCTCTCTTTCTCTACGACCCGCCCGCGACGGGCCGATGAGAATCGTGTGCACCCCGTTCCCGCGCCGCCGCAGCCCGTCGCGGACGGAACCTGGACGCTTTACGTGGCACGGCAGCCGATCGTGGACCGCGCCGGGCACCTGATCGCCTACGAGCTGCTGTTCCGGGACGCGCCGGGCGCCACGGTCGCGACCGAGCGGGCGGCGGCGGCCACCAGCCGGGTGCTGGTCAACATGTTCGCGGAGTTCGGCCTGGAGCGGCTGGTCGGCGACCGGCTGGGCTTCGTGAACCTCACCCGCGAGTTCCTCGTCGGTGAGCTGCCGCTGCCGTTCGCACCGGACCTGGCCGTGCTCGAGGTGCTGGAGACCGTCGACGTGGACGACGCCGTGCTCGCCGGCGTCGCCGACCTGGCCCGGCAGGGGTACGCGATCGCGCTGGACGACTTCGTCTGGGGAACCAGCCACGACCAGCTGATCGACTACGCGTCCTACATCAAGTTCGAGGTGGCCGGCGTCGACCCGGCGGTGCTGACCGAGCGCGTCGCGGTCGCCCGCCGCCGCAGGCCCGGGATCAAGTTGCTCGGCGAGCGGCTGGAGACCGACGACGACTACCGGTTCGCGCGGGAGCTGGGCTTCGACCTGTTCCAGGGCTACCTGCTCGGTCGGCCGGAGGTGCTCTCCGCCGAGGCGCTCACCCCGTCCAAGGCCCGCCAGCTGGAGCTGCTGGGCATGCTGACCAGCCCGGACGTCGACCTGAGCACGCTCAGCGCGGTGATCACCGCCGATCCAGGGCTGGCGATGCGGATCCTGCGGGCGACCAACTCCGCGTCGGTGGGGCAGCGCCGCCGGATCTCCTCGATCCAGGACGCGGTGGTCATCCTCGGGCTCGAGCGGCTCCGGCAGTGGCTCGCGGTGATGATCGTCAGCGACCTCGCGCAGGCGGGGGAGGCGGACCTGACGATCCCGATGGTCCGCGGGCGGTGGTGCCAGAACCTGGCGAAGCAGGCGGACCTCCCGGCGGACGTCGGGTTCACGATCGGGCTGCTCTCCGGCGTCGCCGACCTGCTCGGCGTGGATGCCAGGGAACTCGCGGACCGGCTGCCGCTGACCGAGGAGGTGGCGGCCGCGCTGGTGGAGGAGACCGGGGAGTTCGGTGCGGTGCTCAACGCCGTGCGGGTCTACGAGTCCGGTGGCCCGCGCATGGTGCAGGTGCAGAGCCGGCTCTCGCTGGCCGTGATGGCCAAGAGCTACCTCGAGGCGGTCGGCTGGTCGGTTTCGACCGCGGCCGCGATCCGCTAGCCGGGCGTGGCAGGCAGCTCCAGGCGGCGGTTGGCCGGCAGGCGGTGGGTGCCCGCCGCGGAGCCCTTGGCCTTGAGCGACATGACGAACGCCAGCACGGTCGCCACCGCCGCGTAGAGTTCCGGCGGGATCTCCTGGCCGATCTCACAGCTCTTGTAGAGCGTCCTGGCCAGCCCCACGTCCTGGATCACCGGCACCCGGTTCTCCGAGCCGATCTCCCGGATCTTCTGCGCGATCGTCCCGGTGCCCTTGGCGACCACCCGGGGCGCGCCCTTCATCGGGTCGTACCGCAGAGCCACCGCGTAGTGCGTCGGGTTCACGATGATGGCGTCGGCCCTCGGCACGTCGGACATCATCCGGTTGCGGGACATCGCCATCTGCCTGGCGCGGATCGCACCCTTGACGTGCGGGTCACCCTCGGTCTTCTTGTGCTCTTCCTTGATGTCCTGCTTGCTCATCCGCAACTGCTTGTCGATACGACGCTTCGCGACCGCGTAGTCGGCGGCGGCCATCACGAGGCCGGCCGCCGCGGCGGCCCGGATCAGCCGCTCCACGGTGTCGACGACCTGCTGCATGATCACTTCGTTGGGGATGTGGCCGTTGCCCATCAGCACCGGGATGACGTCCTTGATCGACCAGTAGAGCACCGCGCCGAGCACGGCGCTCTTGACGATCGTCTTGACCGCCTCCCACAGCGCGTGGGGGCCGACGATCTTCTTCAAGCCGGACAACGGGTTGAGCTTGCTCAACTTCGGTTTGAGCAGCTTCGTCGCGAAGTTCAGGCCGCCCTGGGCCGAGGTCGCGGCGATGCCGGTGACGAGCATTCCCAGCGCCAGCGGCGCCACCGAGATCCCGATCGCGAGCAGCACCTCGGGCAGCAGGCCCAGCATGCGGTGCGGGTCGGGGTGCTCGATGATGTCGACGGCCCTCTCCAGCAGCGTCCGCGCGCGCTCCATCATCCAGCGGATGACGATCGGCAGCAGGAAGCTCGCGAGCAGCATGCCGACCCAGGCCCCGAGGTCGGGGGTACGGGCGATCTGGCCTTCCTTGCGGGCTTCCTTCTTCTTCTGCGGTGTCGGTTTCTCGGTCTTCTCACCGGCCATCGATCACGACCCCCGCCCGCTCAGGCCCGGACGACGGCCATGACGGCCTCGACGGAGCGGTCGACGACTTCCTCCAGCATCGTCGGCACGATGCCGATCCCGAGACCGGCCAGCAGCAACGTCAGCAGGATCTTGGCGGGGAAGCCGAGCGAGAACGCGTTCAGTGCCGGCGCCACCCGGGTGAGCAGGCCCAGCGCGACGTCGGTGCAGAAGAGCACGGCGATCAGCGGCCCGGCGATCTGGAGGGCGGCGAGGAACATCTGCCCGATGCCCTCGGTCAGGACCTGCCCCAGGGCCGAGAACGACATGACCCCGGTCAGGGGGATCGCCTCGTAAGACGCGGTGAATCCGCGGATGACGAGCATGTGGCCCCCGGTGGCGAACAGCAGCGTCGTCGCGAGCAGGTTGTAGAACCGGCCGAACGGGCCCGTCTGCGTGTTGGCCATCGGGTCGTACGCCATCGCGGCCTGGAAACCGCCGAACATGTCGATCAGGTCGCCCGCCACCTGGAACGCGGTGACGAGGAGCGCGGTGACGAACCCCAGCCCACCGCCGATCACCACCTGCTGCGCGGCGCTGGAGACCAGTGCGCCCCACTCCAGCGGCGGGGCCTGGTGCTGGACGGCGGGCGTCACGGCCAGCCCGATCGCGAGCGCGAGGATCGCCTTGATCCGCGGGGAGATCATTTGCGCCGAGAACGGCGGCGCCACGACCAGCCACGCGGACACGCGGACGGTCGCCAGCAGCAGCGCCACCAGCAGAGAGCCGTCGAACTGCCAGGCCAACGGAGTCAGGACCCGGACAGCAGCGTCGGAATGCGGGCGTAGAGCTGGGTGGTGTACGAGATCAGCTCGTGCAGCATCCAGTTGCCGGTGAGCAGCAGGGCGGCGCCCGCGGCGACCGCCTTCGGCACGAACGAGAGCGTCTGCTCCTGGATCTGGGTCACCGATTGGAACAGCGAGATCAGGAAGCCCAGCGCCAGCGTCGTGAGGAGGATCGGCGCGCTGAGCTTCGCGATGATCGTCATCGTGTAGAGGCCGATCTCGATGATCTGTGCGTCAGTCATTTCTCGTACCCCGCCTACCGGTAGCTGGCGACCAGCGCGGTCACCACGAGGGTCCAGCCATTGGACATGACGAAGAGCAGGAGCTTGAACGGCAGCGACACCATCACCGGCGGCAGCATCATCATGCCCAGCGACATCAGCGACGCCGAGACGACCATGTCGATGACGATGAACGGCATGAAGATGACGAAGCCGATGATGAACGCGGCCCGCAGCTCGGAGAGGACGAAAGCCGGGATCAGCACCGGTAGCGAGACGTCGTCCCTGTTCTTCGGGCGTGGCTTGTCGGCCACCCGGTTGAGCAGCGCGATCTCGTCCCTGCGGGTGTGGGCCAGCATGAACTCGCGGAGCGGTTTCACGCCGTCGTCGAACGCCTCGGTCTGCGTCTTGGTGCCCTTGAGGTAGGGCTGGACACCCTGCGTGTTCACCTGGCTCAGGACCGGAGCCATGATGAACATGCTGATGAAGAGCGCGAGTCCGGCGATGACCTGGTTGGGCGGCACGGTCTGCAGGCCCAGGGCGTTACGGACGATGCTCAGCACGACGAACACCTTGGTGAACGACGTGCAGAGCAGGAGTACCGACGGCGCGATCGAGAGCACGGTCAGCGCGATCAGCAACGTCACCGCGGTGCTGGGCCGGCCGTTCGGCCCGTTGTTGACGTTGACCGTCACCTGGCCCCCCGGTGGCACCGGAGGGGTGGGCGCCGCCGGCTCGACGGCGGGTGCCGCGGGTGCCGCGGGTGCGGCGGGCGCCCCGGGCAGCGCGAGCGCGGGCAGCGCGACCGGGGCCGGTCGAGCGGCGGCCACGGCGGGCAGGAGTGCCAGGCCGCCCCAGATTCCCAGGGCGGTGACGAAGCAGAGGAGCACGGTCCCCGCCCGGCGCGTCATCGTGACCGGCTCGCCCGATCGCGAACGAATTCGACGGCCTGGTGCCAGGTGGCGGGGGAGAGCACGGAGCCGGTGCGCGGCGGCGAGGCCACCACGTCGGCGTCGGTGTGTTCGTCCAGCACGTCGGCGAAGTCGGGCGTCGGGCGCTCGAACGCGCTCAGTGGAGTCTCGGTGAGGTAGGTGACCTGCGCGTCGGTGACGCCGAGCACGAGCGCCCTGTCGTCCACCTTCACGACGGCGACCGACGCGTTGCGGCTCAGCGGCTGCCGGGAGAGCACGGCCAGCGCACCGGCGCCGCGCCCGGTCAGCGGACGCCGGACCAGCCGGGCCAGCCCCCACATCAGGAACAGCACGACCGCCAGTGAGAAGACGGCCCGCAGCGTGGCCTCCATCATTGGCCCGGTGGCCGATCGCTGTCCGGCGTGATGATCTCGGTGACCCGGATCCCGAAGTTCTCGTCGATCACGACGACCTCACCGCGGCCGATCATCCGTCCGTTGACCAGCAGGTCCGCCGGGCTCCCCGCCAGCCGGTCGAGCTCGACCACCGAGCCGGGCGTGAGCGAGAGCAGGTCGCGGACGGTCATCCGGGTCTGCCCCAGCTCCGCGGTGACCTCCATCTCGACGCCGTGCAGCAGGTCCAGCCCGTGCCTCAGCGGCGCTCGGCCGGATTCGCCGCCCGGCGCCGTCCCGGTGACCGACGTGATCAGCAGCCCGACCAGCGCTCGGACGCCGCTGTCGTCGCTGAGCAGGACGAAGGCCGCGTCTCCCGACTCCGACAGCGCGGTGAGGCCGGCCTCCAGGTCGGGAACCGGGATCCCCTGCTCGACGACGACCGCGCCGAGCGTCCCGGCCGCGGCCTCGGCGACCGGCTGGAGTGCCTGGGTCAGGTCGAGCGCGCCCATCGGGCTCTGGGCCAGCGCGTCGACGAGGTCCTGGCTGACCGCGACCAGCAACTGCCCCTGCGCCGCACCGGAGAAGCTGGCCAGCACGCCCTGCCCGACGAGACCCCCGGCGTCCGGGGCGACCTGCGGGTCTCCGGCGGTGAGGGGGTCGACCGCGGGCAGCAGCGGCAGCGCCGCGGTGGCAGCGGCGCCGACCCGGGCGAGCACACTCGCTGCGGCCTCCGTGGATGCGGTCAACGCCTGGCGTCCTCTCTCGGGGGATCGACGACCAGACAGGCCAGCCGTGCGCCGTGGTTCCCGGGGACGGCGTGGGCCAGGGTGATACCGGCCGTGCTCACCGTCAGCGGCCGGTTGACCGGGTGGTTGAGGGAGACCACGTCGCCAGGCTCGAGCGCGACGATCTGTTCGGGGTACATCTGGGTGGTTCCGAACCGCACCACGACGGGCAGCTTCGCGCCGAGCAGTCCACCGGTGAGGTTGCGCAGTGCCAGCTCCTTCGCCGTCCGCTCGGCCGGCGTCAGCGCGAGCGCCTCGTCGACCTTCTGCAGCGCGAGCATCACCGCGGCGAACGGGAGGCACATCGTCGCGACGCACTCCTGGCTGCCGACCTTCATCTCGAGCGAGACGACCACCATCGGGTCCGACGGCGCGGCGGCCTGCGCGAACTGCGGGTTGTACTCGATCGCACCCGCCTTCGGCTCGATCTTCTTGACCGTGTCGAAGGAGTACCGGAACTCGCCGAGGATCCGGTCGAGCAGGCCGCGGAAGAGCACGGTCTCGATCTCCGACAGCTGGCGCTGCGGCTGTGCGCCGCCGGGGCCGCCGAGCAGGTGGTCGATGCAGGCGAGCGTCATGTCGACCGGGATCTCGAAGAGCGTGATCCCGGGCAGCGGGTCGAGCGTCACCATGGTCAGCAGGGTCGGGTTCCCGATCTGGGCGATGTACTCGTCGTAGCTGAGCTGCTCGATGGAGAGGAGGGTGACCTGGGAGACCGCGCGCAGACTCGACGTCAGCAGCGTCGTGTACTGCCGCGCGAACGTCTCGTAGGTCATCTGCAGGGTCCGCGCGTGCTCGCGGGAGAGCTTGGTCGGGCGACGGAAGTCGTACGGCTGGGGGCCGGTGCCCTTGGAACGTCGTGACAGCCGGCCGGCGGTACGGGGGGCGCCGGCGGGCGCGGACGACGAAGTCACGTCGGCCCGATCGTCCGTGAGCGTTGCTTTCTGAGAAGAATGCCCCGTATGTAATTGTGAACGGCGATAGCGCCCGTCACTGGATGACGAACTCGGTGAAGTACACCGCCATCACGTATTCGTGCTCCTCCTCGGTATAGGCCTCCACGACCCTTTCGGTCAGCTCGGCCTTCTCCGCTTCCCGCTGTTTGTTGGTGGACAACTCCGCCACCTCGAGGTTGCTGAACTGCGAGATGACCAGGTCGAGCGCCTTGCTGGTATCCACCGCCTCGTGCGCGTCGGTGGTGGTCTGCAGCGCGATCGCGATCTTCAGGTAGTGCCCGTCGGCGAGGTTGACCGTGATGGGTTCCGCGACGACGACGGCGCTCGGCGTGGGTTCGGGATGTGCCTCTTCCTCGCCCGAGGAGGCGAAGAAGGCGAAGTAGGCACCGACGCCACCGCCGATGAGCACCACCACCGCGGCCACGATGATGATGAGCAGCTTTTTCTTGCCGCCCTTCTTCTCCTTCTTCTCGCCGTCGCCGTCCTTAGCCATCCGACGTCCCGATCATCATTTTTCGTACTTTAGCCGCGCTAATCGGTCTCCGTCGAGTGATCGGCGGTCGTGGCGAATTGACCTACGTCACGGTCTTGGCGGCGCTGGGCAGCAGCGAGCTGGTGTCGTCCGGCAGGTCGGAGAGCACCACGATCTCCACCCGGCGGTTCACCTTCACCGACCGGGGGTCGCTCGGGCTGACCAGCGGCCGCGTGCCGGCGAAGCCGACGGCTCGCAGCCGCTTCGCGGGCAGCCCCTCGTCACCGATCAGGTAGCGGACGACCGCGCTCGCCCTGGCCGTCGAGAGCTCCCAGGCCGAGGGGTAGTTGACCGTCGGCACCGGCAGCTGGTTGGTGTGGCCGTCCACCTCGATGTCGTTGGGCAGCGACTTGAGCGTGGGTCCCACCGCGTCCAGGATGCGCTGCCCGACGGTCCGGAGCACTGCGCTGTCCCCGGAGAACACCACCGAGCTGGTGACGATCGTGACGACCAGGCCACGCTCGTCGATCGCGAACGACGCGTCGCCGGCCAGCCCCTTCTTCGTGAGCGCGGCGAGGATCTTCTTCTGCGCCTCGGTGAGGTTCTGCGCCTCGGCCTCGGCGGCCAGCATGCGGGTCTGGGCCTTCGCCAGCTCCGCGGCGGAGACGGCCTTCTTGACCAGCGCCTGCTCCGACTCGGTCAGCTGCCCGGCCGGGCCCGAGCCGGCCGCCAGGTCGATGCCCGCGCTGTCCGAGGCGCTGCTCTGCAGCACCGAGCTCGAGCCCTGCAGCACGGTATTGGTTCCGAACGCCTGGTTGAAGCCCTCCTGGAGAAGGATGACCTTCGTCTGGTCGACGTTGCTCATCGCGAAGAGCACGAGGAAGAGCACCATCAGGAGCGTCATCATGTCCGAGTAGCTGACGAGCCATCTCTCGTGGTTCTCGTGCTCCTCGTGTTCCTCGTGCTTCTTGCGCCGGCCCCCCTGGCCACCGTGGCCCCCGCCCGACATCTCAGGCGGCCGCCTTGGCGGGCGCGGGGTTCGGGAGCAGGCTCTTGAGCTTCTGCGCGACCAGACGCGGGTTCGCCCCGGCCTGGATCGCCATGATGCCCTCGATCGACAGGTTCATCTGGTCGACTTCGAGCTCGCTCATCCGCTTGAGCCGGGCGGACATCGGCAGCCACATCAGGTTCGCCGAGAGCAGACCCCACAGCGTCGCGACGAACGCGGCCGCGATGACGTGCCCCAGCTTCTCCGGCTCGGCGAGGTTCTCCAGCGCGTGGATCAGACCGGTGGTGGTACCGATGATGCCGATCGTCGGTGCGTAGGCGCCCAGGTCGGCGAAGAACTTCGCGGCGGTCTTGTCCCGCTTCTTCTTCGCCTCGATCTGCCCCTCGAGGATTTCGCGCAGCTCCTCCGGGTCGGTGCCGTCGACCGCGAGCTGCAGGCCGTCCTTGAGGAACGGGTCGTTGACGTCCTTGATCGCGTCCTCGAGGGCCAGCAGGCCTTCCTTGCGGGCCCGCTCCGCCAGCTTGACGATCGTGTCGACGGACGCGCCGGCGTCGACCTTCTTGGCGGTGAGGCCGCCGATGAAGTTCTTGCCGAACGCGATCGTGTCCTGCAGCGTCGCACCGGTCATCGCCGCGGAGATCGCGCCACCGAACACCAGCAGCAGCGGCGCGACCAGGAAGATCGATCCGATGCTGCCGCCCTCGAGGATGATCGAGGTGAAGACGATCGCGAAGGCGGCGACCAGCCCGATAATGGATGCGGGGTCCATCAGCGCTCCCGGCGGTGCAGCGGGACGACGGTCTGAGGTTCGGGGCCGTCCACGGTGGTCAGGGTCGGGGATGGGCGCAGCACTACGCGCTGGGCCTCGGCGATCACCGCGGCCCGGTATTCACGAATGAGGCGCGCGACGTCGCTCAGCGACTCGGAGACGAGGTACTTGGTCCCGTCGACGAGCGTGATGACCGTGTCGGGCGTGCAGTCGGCACGCTCGATCAAATCGGGGTTCAAGGCGAATTCCTGGCCGTTCAGGCGCGTCAGAACAATCACGTCGATCCGTCCCTGGAGGCCGTCCCAGTGGGCTCTTCCCTGAGTCCTGCACTGGTGTCATCGGCCGATGGCGCGCGTGTGTGAGGCTATGCCGCCGGTCAGCGCTTCAGGTTGATCAGGTCGTTGAGCAGCTCGTCGGAGGTGCTGATGATCTTCGAGTTCGCCTGGAAACCGCGCTGGGCGATGATCAGGTTGGTGAACTCGCTGGCCAGGTCGACGTTCGACATCTCCAGCGTGCCGCCCATGATCGCACCGCGGCTGCCGCCGCCCGGCGTGCCCATCTGCGGCACACCGGAGTTGACCGTGGTGCGGAACATCGAGCCACCGGCCTTCTCCAGGCCGGCCGAGTTGTTGAACGACGCCAGCGCGATCTGACCGAGCGGCTTGCGCAGCCCGTTGGTGAACGAGCCGACCAGCTGGCCGTCCTTGGTGATCGAGAAGCCCTGCAGCGAGCCCATCGCGTATCCGTCCTGCTTCTGCGGTGCGACGGTCGTCGTGCCGGCGTAGTTCGTCAGGCCGGCGAGGTCGACCGCGATGTCACCGGCTTCGGCCGGGAACGTGAGCGAGGCCGGTGCGGGCGTCGTGCCGTTCGCCGCGAACGTGACCGTGCCGCCGTCGAATTCGGTCGTTCCGTCGCTCACCTTCACCGCCCACGTGTCGGTGTCGGCGCCCTTGGTCAGCGTCAGCGTCAGCTCGGACGGGTTGCCGGAGGCGTCGTAGACGGTGAGGGACGGCGTGATGACCGTGCCCTCCTTCGCGTCGCTCGGCAGGTTGCCCGCGAACGTCACCGAGGTGCTCTGCGACGGCGCGAGCAGCGTGCTGATCGGCAGGGACATGTCGGTGGGGGTGGTGTTGGAGGCGATGTTGCCCTCCGCGTCGGCGACCCAGCCCTGGACACGGGCGCCCTCGTTGGTGACCAGCCCGCCGTCGGCGTCGAACGAGAACGAGCCGGAGCGGGTGTAGAGCGTCTCCTGGCCGGTCTTCACCGTGAAGAAGCCGTCGCCGCTGATCATCAGGTCGGTGCTGCGCCCGGTGGTCTGGGCCGAGCCCTGCGTGAAGTTCGTGGAGATGCCGGAGAGCTGGACGCCGAGGCCCACCTGCGCCGGGTTGGTACCGCCCTGGACCGCGCCCTGCGGGGACGCCGGCGCCTTGAGCATCTGGTTGAGCGTGTCCTGGAACACCGCCTGGCTGGACTTGAAGCCTGCGGTGTTGACGTTGGCGATGTTGTTGCCGGTGACGTCCATCATCTGCTGGTGGGCGCGCAGACCGCTGATACCGGAGAAGAGCGAGCGGAGCATGGATTCGGTTCCTTTGGTCGGTAACGCGGCGCGCTAGGCGCCTGACGTGGTGGCGTCCGGCGCGGTGCCGGGTGTGGTCGGCCCGGGAGGAGTGGTCGGCGACACGGTGGTGGGCGACGGGCTCCCGGTCGTGGTGCCGGTGCCGGTGCCGGTGCCGGTGCCGGTGCCCGCGGCCGGCGCGGTGCCGGTGGTGGTCCCGGTGCCGGTAGCGGTCCCGGTGCCGGTCGTGCTCCCGGTGCCGGTCGTGCCCTCGGTCCCGGTGCCGGTGGCCGGTGCGGTGCCGGTGCCGGTGGCCGGTGCGGTGGCCGCGGGGGTGGTGGCGCCGGGGACGGCGTCGCCGATCGGGGTGAACGCTCCCGCCTCGGCACCGCCGACGGGCGTCGTCGTCGGCGAGGCGCCGGTCTTCCCGACCGCGGACACGCTCGACATCGGAATCGACAGCCCGTTCACCGTCACGCTCGGATTCGTGCCGAGCGTCGCGCCCTCCACCTTTCCGGTCACCGGGTTCCCGTTGGGGTCGTTGTAGGTGACCTCCTTGCCCACCAGGTTGGCGGCCCCCAGCGTGAGCTGGGCGGTGAGCATCTGCTGCTGCACCTCCGCCAGGTCGGTGAGCTTCTCCACCGTCGTGAACTGCGCGGTCTGCGCGACGAACTCCGTCCCCTGGGCCGGGTTCATCGGATCTTGGTACTTGAGCTGGGCGACCAGGAGCTTGAGGAACGCGTCCTTGTCGAGGTCGGCCGAGGGGGGCGTCTGGGGTGCGGCACCGAGCGCCTGGTTCAGCGCGGCCGCGGTGCTGGCGGAGTCACCGATGGGAGCAGTCATCATCAAACCTGGAGGTCGAGGGCGTGGCGGCCGGAGCCGGGTGGCGTCGGCGGTGCGACGTAACCCGGGGCTCGCTGGCCGTTCGGACGGGTGGTGGTATCGGCGCCGCGGTTCCCCGGCTCGCCGCCGCGCCCGGGCTGGTTGCCCGTGCCCTGGTCGGCCGCGCCGAACTGGCGGCGATCGTTCTGATCCGCGCCGGAGCCGTCGCCGAAGTCGAACGCGGCACCGGCGAAGCCGGCGTCCTCGAGCTGCTGGCGCAGGTCGGGCAGCGCCGCCCGGAGCGTCTCCCTGGTCAGCTCGTTGGCGCCGGTGAAGTGCAGGTGCACCTGACCGTTGCGGATCTCGGCGATGACGCCGATCGTGCCGAGGTCGTCAGGGCGTAGCTCCATCGCGATGCGGTGGACACCGTCACCCTGGGCGCGGAGTGGAACGATCTGCTCGGCCACCTGAGCGGCCGGCGGCGGCGACGGGGCCGCCTCCGGCCCCGCCGCACCGCTGAGGTCGATCGACGGCGTCGTGCTGACGTCCGGCGCCGCCAGCGGCGTGAACGTCGTGGGCTCCGGGGTGGGGGATGCCGCCGCGGTCAGCGCCTCGGTGAAGGCGTCCTCGCCGCGTTCGTCGGTGTCCCGTCCGGTCCCGCCGTCACCGGCCGTTCCGGCGTCGGCCCCGGCGACCGCGGGCACGTACCCGGGCAGCCCCGGCGGAGCCGGTGGGCCGGCGGGCACGGCGGCCACCGTGCCGGTGATCCCCTCGGGAACGGTGATCCCCTCGGTACCGGTCGGCTCGAGGAACTGGCCGAGCTGGTCGGCGGTGGCCCTGGCGGCGGCCAGCTGGGCGGCGGCGTTCTGCGCCGCGGTCTCCTGGACGGCCGCGAGCTCGGCGGGCGAGAGCTGTCTGGGCGCGGCACCGACCGCCGGCGGCACCGCGGTCGCGTCGGCGGTCGCCCCGGGCGCCGCCACCGCGCCGATCGTGATGCCGCCGGGACCCGTAGCGGCCACGGACGGGCCGCCCTGCGCAGCGCCGGGCCCGGCAGGCACCGCGCCAGGGCCCCCGACGCCGGGAACGCCGATCCCGGGTTGACCGGAGCCGGGCACGGCACCCGGAACGCTGCCAGGCGCCGTGGCCTCGCCCGCGGTGAGCGTCGTCAGGTCGGTGCCGATCGTCAAATCCTCACCGGCGAACGCGGCAGCGGCGGCGGCGCTGTCGACGTTGGCGGTGATCGCCACCTCGACCGCTGAGCGCTCCTCGGCGGAGGGCACCACGGTCAGGCTCGGCAGGCCGAACGCCCCGATCGTCGGCGCCGGCGCGGCCGTCGCCTCGGCGCCAGGCACGCCGCCGGGTGTGCGTGCCGCGGCGAGCCCCGCCAGCCCACCGGCCCGCGGTCCGCTCAGCGCCAGCATCGCGGGGTTGAGGATCGGCCCGGTCACGACCCCGCCCACCGACACCTCGCCCGCGGCTTCGGTGACCACCCCGATACCGACGACGGCGACCGGGGGAGCGTCCGCGTCGATGTCTCCGGCGGCACCCGTACCCAGCGCGAGCTGGCCGTGCGCGAGCAGCGCCGCGGGCAGCGCCAGCGCGCCTGCGGCGTCCGGCGCCGGCATGCCGGTCAGCGTCGTGTGCCAGGTCGCGCCGGTCAGTACGGCCCGCCGGTCGGTGTCCTCGTCGCCCTTGGGCGAGGACTTCCGGGTCGCTCGGGGCCCCTCGGGAGAGTTGCGGTCGGAGGCGGTCGCGTCCGCGGTGGCTTTGCTGCTGGAGGCCGCCTGCAGCGCGGAGACGAACTCCTCGTCCTGCTCCCGCCGGCTTCCGCCGTTGTCGGTGCCCATGTCGCCGCCAGCGGGGCGGGTCGGTTGGCTGTTGGTCGCGGCGACCAGCGACATCGTGCCACCGGTCGCAGGAGGGAGCGGGAGGATGCTCATCGGGCGTCCTTTCCGAGCGCACGCAGGGCGTTCTGCACCTTGACGACGTAGGACTGGGTCTCCGCGTACGGCGGGATGCCGTCGTAGCGGCGGACCGCGCCCCCGCCCGCGTTGTAGGCGGCGAGGGCCAGGGGCAGCGACCCGAACTCGGTCAGGTGCTGCCGGAGCAGACGGGCGGCACCGTCCACCGCCTGACTCGGGACGAACGGGTCGACGCCGAGGTCGCGAGCGGTGCCCGGCATGATCTGCATGAGGCCACGCGCGCCGGCGGGGCTGACCGCGTCCGGGTCGTAGCTCGACTCGATCTTCGCGACCGCGGCGAGCAGCTCCGGGGACACACCGTGCCGGGCACCGGCGCTGCTGAACAGGTGCGCGTACGGCACCCCGGCCAGCGCGCCACCGCCACCGGCCGCGGAGGCACCGGCCGCCGCGCCGAGCGCCGCGGTGCGCAGCAGGCTCCCCGCGGAGCCGAGCGCGGAGGTCGCCAGCTCCTCGGGGGGCAGGATCCGGCGGATCGCGGTCGGGGTCTCGTAGACCGGTCCGATCTTCACCCGCTCGCCGGGCTCCGGCGCGTGCAGCATCTTGCCGTTGCCGACGTAGATGCCGATGTGCTCGTAGCCGTCGAAGACCAGGAGATCACCGGGTTTGGCCTGCTTCATCGACGGCACCGCGGTGCCTTCCAGGCGCTGGTGGCGGACCAGGCGCGGCACGTCGACGCCGAGGTCGGAGAAGACCCGCTGCACGAGGCCGGAGCAGTCCAGGCCCTTGGCCGGGTCGGTGCCGCCGAAGACGTACGGCACGCCGAGGTACTTGCGGGCCGCCGCCACCAGGTCGGTGCCCGACGGGCCGCCGGGGTTCAGCGCCTTCCCGACCCCCGTGACGGTGCTGCCGCCACCGGCTCCGGCGTTCCGCGCCGTGCCGGAGGTCCCGGCGATCCCCGCCGTCATCGCGGTGGACTCGCTCGCCTCGGCGACGCTCGACTGCGCAGCGCTCAGCACGCCGGCGAACCCGGTCGTGCCGACTCCGGCGCCGAACCGGGTGGCCGTCTGCGCCATCTGGCCCTGAATCGCCAGCATCCGCGAACTGACCTCTGCCAAACCGGTCAACGCTGCCCCCCGCGCTCCGGGTTTTCCCTCTGTTCCATCGGCGGTTTCGTGCGTGACCTTCGGGTTGTCGCCAATTCGTCCACGAGGAGCTGGTCCTCGGCGAGCTCGGCCGCAGCCCGCTCGACCGCGTGCCGCTCCTTCAGCTTCTCCACGGCGCGCCGGGACTGCGAAGCCTCGGTGTACTCGCGGAGTTTCTCGGCGACCGCGTCCTGCGCCGCGGCGGTCACCCGGTGGGCGGCGAACAGCTCGGCGGCGAGCGCCTGCCGCGCCGAGATCGCGGCGACGTAGGAGCGGGACAGTGCCGCCTCGGGCAGGTGCCTGCTGCGCAGCACCTCACCGCTGCGCTCGGCTTGCAGCTCCGCTTCGCGCAGCGCGGCGCGCGCGGCGAGCACCTCGCCGCGGACCGCGTCCTCCTTCGCCTGCCTGGCTCGCAGCACGGTCGCGAGCCGGAACTTCTTCTTCGCCATGTCGTCGCTCCCGAGATTCGGCTCAGCCGGAGTTCAGCAACTGGGCCATGGCGTCCCAGGCGGCGCCGGACGGGTAGGGATCACCCAGGCTCTGGCGCAGGAACGCGTTGATCGCCGGCCACAGCTCCCGGGCCCGGTCGGCGTCGGGGTTGGTGCCCGGCACGTACGCGCCGATCTCCACCAGCTCCCGGACGTCGCGGTACGCGGCCATCAACCGGCGCAGCTCGCTCGCCATCGCCTTCTGCTCCCGGGTCGTGATCGCGCCGGAGACACGGGAGACCGACTCCAGGACGTCGATGGCCGGGAAGTGGCCCGAGGTGGCCAGCTTGCGGTCGAGCACGACGTGGCCGTCGAGGATCGACCGGGCGGTGTCGGCGATCGGCTCGTTCTGGTCGTCACCCTCGACGAGGACGGTGTACAGGCCGGTGATGGTTCCGGCCGAGCCCGGCCCGGCCCGCTCCAGGAGCCGGGGCAGCAGCGCGAACACCGACGGGGGGTAGCCGCGGGTGGCGGGCGGCTCACCGGCCGAGAGGCCCACCTCGCGCTGGGCCATCGCGGTCCGGGTGAGGCTGTCCATCATCAGCAGGACGTCCTTGCCCCGGTCCCGGTACCACTCGGCGATGCGGGTCGCGACGAAGCCGGCGCGCAGCCGCACCAGCGGCGGCTGGTCCGAGGTCGCCACGACCACGACGGCCCTGGCCAGGCCCTCCGGGCCCAGGTCGTGCTCGAGGAACTCCCGCACCTCACGGCCGCGCTCGCCGATCAGCCCGACGACCGTGATCTCGGCCTCGGTGCCGCGGGTGATCATCGACATCAGGCTCGACTTGCCGACGCCCGAGCCGGCGAAGATGCCGATGCGCTGCCCCCGGCCGCACGGCACCAGCGTGTCGAGCGCGCGGACGCCGAGCGGCAGCGGGTAGCGGATCAGGCCGCGCTCCATCGCCGACGGAGGCTCGCCCTCGACCGAGACCCACTCGCAGTTCACCGGCGGTGGACGGTTGTCCATCGGGCGGCCCAACCCGTCCAGGACGCGGCCGCGCAGCGACTCGCCGACCTGGATCTGCAGCGGGGCACCGGTGTTGACGGCCCGGTCGCCTGCGCCGACGCCGCCCAGCGGGCCCAGCGGCAGGCAGGAGAGCCGGGCGCCGTCCAGCGCCACCACCTCCGCCGCGACGGTGTTCGCGGCCGCGTGCTCCTGCCCGCGGACACCGGCCAGGCCGCCGACGCCGCCGATCCGGACCAGGTCGCCGACCCGGCCGGGAACGCCGACCACCGAGACCGAGAGGCCGAGCACCGAGTCGACCCGGCCGGTGACCTCCGGACGCGCGGCGCGCAGCGCGGGGCCGAGCCGGTGCTGGAGCAGCCGGCTCACCACGTCGCACCGCTCACCACGGCTGGTCCGGGGAGCCCGCCATGCCCAGCGCCTCGCCGACGCGGAGCAGCGCGGCCGACAGGCGCGCGTCGACCACCGTCGCGTCGCACTCGGCGATCGCGTCCCCACTGGCCAGCGACGCGTCCGCGGCCAGCGTCACGGTGCGCCCGTCGATCACCAGCGGTCCCTCGTGGTCGGCCTCGGCGGTGAGCGTGGCGAAGTCGGCGGGGTTGAGCCGTACCTGTACCGGACGCCCGACCGGCACGAGCTCCAGCGCGCGGGCGACCGCGTCCCGGCCGGGGGAGTCGGCGAGCGCGAGCTCTCGGCCGAGCACCGCCTCGGCGAGCACGAAGGCCGCGCTGACCAGCTCGTCCTCGATCTCCGTCGCGGTCGGCACGGACCGCTGCTCCAGTCGGGACGCGGCGGCGGCGACCGTATGCAGCGCCCGCTGCAGCGCGGCCTGGCGGGCCTGCTGGAAGCGCCGGGTCTCCTCCTCGGCGGCCCGGCGGGCGGCCTCGGCCTCGGCCTTCGCCGCCCGTCGGCCCTCCGCCCAGCCCGCCGCGTACCCCGAAGCCTTCGCGGCCTCCTTGGCCGCGTTGAGCTCCGCGTCGACGGCGGGCACGCGGGGCACCCGCGCCCCGACGTTGCGGAGGTTGGTGTTGAAGTGGGCGCTCACCGCATTGTTCGCGGCCGCACCGCGCAGCACCGATGACGTCTTCTCGACCTCCGATCCGCTCGGACGCTGAACACCGTCCGCAGGGATCGGTCGAAACGAGTTCGCGGCCGAGGTCGGGTCAGGCGACGAACTCATCGTCGTCTCCCCGTCGGATCGTGATCTGGCCGGACGCCTCCAGGGCGCGGATGTTCTGGACGACCTTCGCCTGGGCCTCCTCGACCTGGCGGAGGCGCACCGGGCCGAGCATCTCGATCTCGTCGGCGAGGTTCTCGGCGGCCCGGCCGGACAGGTTGCGCATGATCTTGTCGCGCACCGGCTCGCTGACGCCCTTGAGCGCGGTGGCCAGGTCGGCCGACTCCACCTGCCGGAGCACCAGCTGGATGGACCGGTCCTCGAGCCCGATGATGTCCTCGAACATGAACATCTTGCTGCGGACCTCTTCGGCCAGCTCCGGGTTGAGCGTCTCCAGGCCCTCCAGGATCATCTTCTCGGTGCCGCGGTCGGCGCGGTTGATGATCTCGACCAGCGGCTGCAGGCCGCCGACCGTCGACATCTCGGTCGGCTGCAGCACCGAGGAGAGCTTGCGTTCGAGCGTCTCCTCCACCTGCCGGATGGTGTCCGGCGAGGTCCGGTCCATCACCGCGATCCGGTTCGCGACGTCGGCCTGGAGCGCGGGGGAGAGCCCGGACAGGATGCCCGACGCCTGGGTCGCGGTCATGTGGGCGAGCACCAGCGCGATCGTCTGCGGGTGCTCGTCCTGGAGGAACGAGAGCAGCTGGCGGGCCTCGGCGCGCTGCAGGAAGTTGAACGGGACGTCGGCGATGCTCTTGGAGAGGCGGCCGATGAGGTCGGCGGCCCGCTCCGCGCCGACCGACGCCTCGAGCAGGTCCCTGGCGTAGTCCAGGCCGCCCTGGCCGGCGTACTTGTTCGCGGTCGCGAGGTCGTGGAACTCGAACAGGACGTCGTCGGCGGTCTCGGTCTCGATCTGGCCCAGCCGGGCGATCTCGGCGGTCAGCTCCTCGATCTCGTTCTCGCGCATCTGCGACAGGATCTTGGCGGAGGCCTCCTTGCCCATCTGGACGAGCAGGATCGCGGTCTTGCGCAGGCCCGAGAGGTCGGTCGACGTGCTCATCGCCGTGCCGACTCGCGCCGGTCACCGAGCCAGCTCCGCAGCAGCTGCGCCACCTCCTCGGGCTGCTTCTCCACCATCTCCGCGATCTCGCGCTGGCGGGTCTCCTTGTCCGGCCCGTGGCGGCTCGGCCCGGCCTCCAGCGCCGCGTGCGGTGCGCTCGCGGACTCCAGCTCCCGCAGCCGCTCCCGCTCGAGCGCGGCCTGCATCTCTTCGAGCTGGAGCCGCTCGGACGGGGTCAGCGTCGTCCGCTGCTTCTTGCGGTTGCGGCGGCTGACGAACGCGGCGATCAGCATCAGCAGCGCGATCAGCCCGATCGCGGCGCCGCTCTTGATCGTGGACATCAGCTGGGCCTGCTTCGCCGCCGCCTGCGAGGCGGCGAGCTCCTTCGCGGCCGCGGTCGCGGCGCTGGTGTCGAACGGCAGCGCGGTGACCGCCAGGGAGTCCCCGCGGGTGGCGTCCAGCGCGGCCGCGGACTGCACCAGCGTCTGGATCTTCGCGGTGTTGGCGGACGCCGGGACGTTGGAGTCCAGCAGCACCGCGATGCCCAGCCGGCGGATCGCCCCGGGTGCCGCGTTGCGGGTCTCGGTCACCGAGTTCACCGCGTTGTTCCTCGTCGTCGTGCTGTTCTCGTAGCTGTTCGACCCGTTCGATCCGCTCGGGACCTGGATGTTGTCCGGCCCCAGGACACCGCCGACGGCGTTGCCGTTGCCGGTGAACGTCTCGGTCTTCTGCGACTCGGCCAGCGGCTGGGTGTTCGCGTCGGAGTTGTAGGTCTGGCTCTTGGTCTCGGTGCTGTCGTAGTCCAGATCGGCGGTGACCGTGACCGCCGCCTTCCCCTTGCCGACGACCTGCTCGAGCATCGACCGGATCGAGCTCTGCATCTTGTCCTCGAATGCGACGGTCTGCTTGCTGCTGGCGTCGCCGCCGGACGCGGTCGTGGTCTGGCCGCCCTTCGCCAGCACCGCACCGTCGGCACCGGCGAGCGTCACGTCCTTGGCGTCCATGCCCTCGACGCTCGAGGAGACCAGGTTGACGATCGCCTGGACCTGGCTGTCGGACAGGTCCTTGCCCGCCGCGGTCTTCACCAGCACCGACGCGGTCGGCTTCTGGGCGTCGTCGGCGAAGACGTCCTTCTGCGGGAGCGCGAGGTGGACGGTTGCGGCCTCGACGCCGTTGATCGACTGGATCGTGGTGGACAACTCACCCTCGAGCGCCCGCTGGTAGCTGACGTGCTGCATGAACTCCGACGTCGTGACGCCCTGCTTGTCCAGCAGCGCGTACCCGGTGTCCTCGCCGGCGGGCAGCCCCTGCCCGGCCATCTGGATCCGCAGCTCGTAGACCTGGTCGCGCGGCACCATGATCGTTCCGCCGCCGTCGGTCAGCTCGTACGGGACGTTCGCGGCGCCCAGGTCCTCGACGATGGCTGACGCGTCGGTGGGCGAGAGGTTGCTGAAGAGCGTGGCCATCGTCGGCTTCGACGCCCACGCGGCGAAGAAGTAACCACCGACGGACAGGGCGAGTATCGCGACGATGATCACCGCCTTCTGGCCCGGTGAGAAGGCCCGGAAGCCCTCAACCCCGCGCCGGAGTGCGTGTTTGAGGCGGTCGACCATCTACTCCAGCCTTCTACTCACTGAGCTCTTTGCGACCTCACACGTTTCTGCAGGCTGAACACCGTCCGCAGGGGTCGGTCGAGAAGAACTCACTGCATCCGCATGATTTCTTGGAACGCGGCGACTGCCTTGTCCCGGACCGCGACGGTCACCTGGGTGGCCAGCGACGCCTCGGTCGCGGCGATCGTGTAGTCGTGCACGTCGTTGAGGTTGCCGCTGGCCGCCCTGATCGCCAGCTCGTCCTTCCTGGTGTGCATCGCCTGGAGGTTCTGCAGGCTGTCGGCGAGCTGCGCGGCGAAGTCCTGGGCGCTCGCGGAGGTGGCGGCGTCGTTGCTCGCGGCGTCGAGCGCGGTCGTGCTGCCGCCGCCGGTGACGCCGATGCCGGAGACGACGACCGGGGCGATCGGGTCGGTGGCCCCGATCGTGTTGTTCGAGAGTCCGACCGCGTTGAGCGCGCTGATCGCGTCGAACCCGCCGACGGCACCGATCGGTGAGGTCACGGTCAGCCCTTCCCGAGCTGGATGGCCTGCTGGTAGGAGTCCCGCGCCCGGTCGATCACGGCCAGGTTGGACTGGTACCCGCGCTGCGCCATGAGCAGCTGCCCCATCTGGTCGGCCAGGTCGATGTCGGGCATCCGCACGTAGCCCTCGGCGTCGGCGAGCACGTGGTCCGGCGCGTAGACGACGCGGCCCTCCGGGTTCCCCTCGACGATGCCGCCGACCTGGACGCCGCCGGTGCCCTCGCCGTAGTCGACCGCCTGGGCGATCACCTGCTTGGCGCGGTAGGCCTCACCGCTGGTGGGGCGGACGTCGTTGATGTTGGCGAGGTTGTCGGAGATGGCGTCCAGCCACTTGCGGTGCACCGTGACGCCGGTGCCCGAGATACCGATGGCAGGAAAGAGCGTCATGAAGACTCCAGTTCTGCGTCGTTCGCCGGTTCAGGCGCGGAGCTACGCGCCGCCGGTGGCGACGGTGCGGACGCCGCTGTACTGGTCGTCCATCGCACGGATCATCAGCTGGTACCGCAGCTGGGTATCGATGTTCGAGATGACTTCGCGGTCGAGGTTGACGTTGTTGCCGTCGGTGCGGGTCGGCTCGAGCGACCGGGAGAGGGACGGCTGGGAGGCCTCGTCGGCCAGCGCGGCGCGGCTGATCCGCGCGCGGGTCTCGCCGCCGAAGCCCTGACCGACCTCGACGGCCTGGCGCAAGGCGTCCTCGAACTGCACCCGCCCGGCGAGGAACTGCGGGGTGTTGACGTTGGCGACGTTGTCCGCCGTCACGCGCTGGCGCATCGCCAGGCCGTCCAAGGCGGTCTTCAGCACGTCGGAGGTGACCGTATCGAACATGGACCGACGCCTCCGCTCCTGTCGTCGTACTTCGCTGGAACAAATCTCTCTACGGCGGCCGCAGTCGATTTCTGAGTAGTTCGGTGCAGTTGCGTTGCGGCCGGGATCGGATCACATCGCCTGGTCGAGGTAGGTCGGGCGGGCGGCGCCGTCGTCGAAGAGCTCGATCTTGTTCGTCACCGCCGCCTGCCGGCGATTGGCCGCCATCGCGCGGGCGAGCCCCTCGGCGGCGGCCACCTGCCGCGCCAGGATCCGGTCGGCCCGCGGACGCATGTCCAGTGGGAGCGGGCCGATCCCCTCCGGCGGGTTCCACGGGTCGGCCGGCGGTGTGTCCCGGAGGAACTGGTCGGTGCGCAGCTGCTCCTCCACCTGGCCGATGTCCGCCTCGAGGTGGTCGAGGGCGGCGACCCAGGCCGACCGCCAGTCGCCCACGGTCAGGCCGAGCCGGGAGCCGACGCGCCGCCGACGGCCATCGCGGCCTCGCGCCACGCGTCCCGCAGCTCGGTGGCCAGGTCCTTGGTCGAGGCAGCCTTGGCGGCGTCCTGCTTGATGTTGGCCTGAACGAGTTCCTGCAGCATCCATCGGTAGAGCGCGGCCACGTTCGCCGCGCCCTCCCACGCGGTCAGGTCGAGCGTCGCGAGCAGCTCGCTGACGATGTCCTGCGCGTGCATCAGCCGCTCGGCGGCGACCGAGCGGTTGCCCTCCCGGATCGCCTCCTCGCCCTGGGCGATGTCCTGCACGAGCCGGTCGTAGAGCATCACCAGCAGCCGGCCCGGTGACGCGGTGGTGATGCTGTC
>Ga0190269_10000427_pt1 | contig 21834 bp, 24 predicted proteins | sample Popmic249IS_FD_133749 | JGI IMG/M metagenome (GOLD analysis project Ga0190269, IMG submission 133749) | Populus adjacent soil microbial communities from riparian zone of Blue River, Arizona, USA - 249 IS | ecosystem: Environmental > Terrestrial > Soil > Riparian zone | place: USA: Arizona... | reverse complement strand
GGTGGCGACCACCGGCACCGACCTGCAGCCGCTGAGCGAGCGCATGCTCGCCGAGCTCGAGGCCCACGTCGCGCGCGACCTGCCGTTCCTGCAGGAGGTCCGGCTCAAGCGCATCAGCGAGGCGCGGGCCCTGCTCGCCGATCCGCAGCGCAGCAGCGCGGAGAAATTCCGCCGCGTGCTGGACGCGTGGCGCAGCGAGGCCGAGTACGGCTACTCGCTTGGCGCCGAGGACTCCGCCACCGATTGCGAAGGCAAGCCCGGCGCCGCCGTACTGCTGCGCGTCGGCCGCATCGGCCTGTACTGCCAGCCGGCCGACGGCCGCTCGGCATCGCGCTGGGACCGCGACGGCAAGCGCTGGCAGCCGCTCGACGGCGATGAGGCGGAGGAAGTCGCCAAGGGCGTGGCGATGGCGCGCGAGAAGGCGCCGCCCGAGCTGCTGGTGCTGCCGGTGCCGCGCAAATGAGGCGCAACGCAGGCGTAGGTCGGCAATCCTTTGCCGACGCCAAATGGCGGCAAGGGATTGCCGCCCTACTGCTGGTGCTGCCCCTGGCCGTTCAGGCGCAGCAGGCTGCGCCGCAAGGCGGCCTGCTGAAGCAGGTGCGCGACAGCAACCGCTCCGCGGCGCAGCTCAACGCCGCGCGCGAGCAGCGCTTCGCGCGCGAGCGCGACGAAGAGGCGGCGCGGCTGCGCGCGGTGCAGGCCGAGCTCGCGCGCAACCAGGCGCGCTCGGCGGCCGCGCGCCGGCGCTGGGAGCAGGCGCACAAGGGCGCGGCCGAACTCGAGAAGAAACTCGAGGCCGCGACCCGCGACCTCGATACGCTGTACGACGCCTCGCGCGGCGCGGCGGTGGACCTGCACGATCGCGCGCAGGCCTCGCTGCTGACCGCGCAGTTCCCGCAGCGCATGGCCACGCTGGCGCCGCTGGCGGCGAGCGCGCAGCGGCCGGCCGCGGCCGAGCTCGAGCAGATCTGGAAGGAACTGCAGTTCGAGGTGGAACAGTCCGGCAAGGCGGCGAGCTTCAAGGCGCAGGTCGTGACCGAAGAAGGCCAGGTCGAGCGCAAGGTGCTGCGCGCCGGCGTGTTCGCGGCCGTGGCCGACGGCGAGTATTTCGCGCTGTACCCGGGCGGCAAGGAGCTGCTCGAAATGGACCGGCAGCCCTCGTGGCGGCTGCAGCGCATCGCGCGTCGCTTCGAGCAGTCGGATGCCGCGGTCGCGCCGATGGTCATCGACCCAGCGCGCGGTGCGCTGCTGCTGGCCGAGGCCAACCAGCCGGGGCTGTTCGAGCGGCTGTGGCACAGCGGCGTCGGCGGCTACTTCATCGCCGCGATCCTGCTGATGGCCATCGGCCTTGCGATCGTGCAGCCGCTGTGGTTGCGCTCGCGCCTGATCATCGACGAGCAGAGCATCGGCGTCGTGGTCGGCGTGCTGGCGGCGTTCGCGCTGGTGCAGTGGCTGGTCTGGGAGCCCGGCGAGCCGGCGGCGAACGAGGAAAGCGTCGCGATGGTGGACCTGGTCAGCGAGGAGGAGCAGGTCGACGAGGACGAGCCGCCGCCGCCCGAGCTCGAGGCGCCGCCGCCCCCGCCGCCGGTCGCGCAGCCCGACTCGAGCCCGTCGATGCCGGCGATGACGGCGCCCGGCGCTGCGCCGGTGGTGTCCAACATCCAGATCCCGGTGAAGATCGGCGGCGGCAGCTCGCTCGCCGGCGCCGGCTTCGGCGGCTTCGCCCGCGGCGGCGGCAATTACGGCCGCGGCCAGGGCTTCTCCGGCAAGCCGCTGGTGCCGCTGTCGACGGCGCGCCCGCAGATGCCGGAGTGGGCCTGCAAGCAGGGCATCAAGGGCTGGGTCGAGGCGGTGTTCACGGTGATGCCGAACGGGCGCGTGCAGGACGTGAAGATCGTCGACGCCCAGCCGCGCGGCGTCTACGAGATCGCCGCCATCGAGAGCATCTCGAACTGGATCTACGCCGAGACCGACCGCGCGCGCGAGGTGAAGCAGCGCGTGCCGATGGACCCGGCCGATTGCGCGTTCAACTGGCGATGAGCACAAAAAGGGGACAGAACTATTTTTCACGCGCCCTTGTGGTAGTAGGGGGAAAAATAGTTCTGTCCCCTTTTTTGGCTGTGCTCCTCGGGATGACGCTGTTCGCCGCCCACGCCGAGCAATACAAGAGCGAAGTGCGCGAGCTGCCGGGCACGCCGGGGCCGGCGCAGGCGCAGGACGCCAAGCGCCTGCTCGAACAGACCACCGACCCGTACGAGAAGGCGCTGCTGCTGCGCGAGCTCGCCGGCAAGGCGGTCGGCGACAAGGATTACGAGAAGGCGGCGCAGTATCTCGAGCAGGCGCTCAAGCAGAACGCGCTGTCGCCGCAGGCCGCGGCCGAGATGCGCAAGGAGCTGACCCAGCTGCTGGTCGCCGGCGGCAAGCCGAGCGAAGTGGTCAAGGCGCTGGAGCCGCAGGTCCGCAACAACCCGAAGGCGAGCCCCGAGCAGCAGGCTGCGCTCGGCGGCGCCTACCTGCAGCTCAAGCGCCACAAGGACGCCCTGCCGCTGCTGCAGAAGGCGGTAGCCGCGAACCCGAACCCGGACGAGAGCTGGCTGCAGGCGCTGTACGCCGCCTACGCCAACACCGGCCAGGACAAGGAAGCCGTCCCGATCCTCGAAAAGCTCGTTCGGCGCAATCCGGGCCAGCGCGAGTACTGGCTGCAGCTCGCCTTCCTGCTGCACAAGGCCGGCAGCAAGGAACGGGCGCTGGCGGTGCTCGAGCTGGCCAGCCGCCAGGGCCACCTGCAGTCGGCCGAGGAGCGGCTGCAGCTGGTCGGCCTGACCGCGCAGCTCGGCGCGCCATTCGAGGCCGGCTCGCTGATGCACGCGTGGATGAACGAAGGCCAGATTCCGCGCAATGTGCAGAACCTCGAGGCGCTGGCCGGGTTCTGGGTGGCGGCGAAGGAAGGCGCGCTGGCGGCCAGCGCGCTGGGCGAGGCGCAGAAGCTGGCCGAGGACCCGAACCGCTCGCTGCAGCTCGGCCAGCTGCACATGGATCGTGACGAGTACGCCGCGGCGGTGAGCGAGCTGAACGAGGGCCTCAAGGACGCGCGCGCGGACAAGGCCGGGCCGGTGCTGCTGGCGCTCGGCGTCGCCGCGTTCAACAGCGGCAACGTCGACGGCGCGCGCGACGCCTTCACCGGCGCGCAGCGCTTCCCGAACTCGGCGCCGGCCGCCGACCAGTGGCTGAAGTTCATCGAGTCGAATCAGGCGCGCGCGGCGGCCACGCGCATGGCGCGCAGCCGCGGCAAGGGCGAGCAGGTCGCGCTGAGCAGCCGCCTGACCGGGGGCACGGTCACGGCGACGCCCGCCTACGGCGAGATCCCGGACGTGCGGCCGGACCTGCGCCGCGTCGGCCAGCGGCTCACGCCGGTCGGCGCCGAACGGGACCCGAATGCCGACGGCACCATCCCGGAGTGGACCGGCGGCATCACGCAGCCGCCGCCGGGGTTCAAGCCCGGCTCGCGGCTGGTCGATCCGTTCCCCGGCGACAAGCCGCTGTTCACCATCACCGCCGCCAACGCCGCGAAGTACGCCGCCAAGCTGAGCCCGGGCCACAAGGCGCTGCTGTCGAAGTACAAGGGTTTCCGCATGCCGGTGTACGAGTCGCGGCGCAGCGCCTCGTTCCCGCAGGCGATCTACGACGCCACCACGGCCAACATCGGCAAGGCGAAGCTGATCGGCTCCGACGCGCTGACCCAGGCCCGGCTCGGCTTCCCGTTCCCCGAGCCGCAGAACGGCGTCGAGGTGATGTGGAACCACCGCACGCGCTACCGCGGCGACACCTACCAGGGCGTCACCACCCAGGCCGTGGTCAGCGACAGCGGCGTCGGCAACCGCAACAAGGGCGTGTTCAAGGTGCTGTTCCGCTACGGCAATGTGGCCAAGCCGGCCGACATCGAGGACGAGAACATCATCTGTTACGGCGTCACCTTCGTCGGCGAGCGCGTCACCGACACGATGGCCGACTTCGTCGTGCTGTTCCACGAGTCGGCCAACTCGATCAAGAAGGCACGCGGCATCTGGGTGCTGCCCGGCAAGGTCGGGCGCATGCTGCGGCTGCCGCCGATGGGCTACGACCAGCCCATGTACGGCACCGAAGGGATCTACTACATCGACATGATCGACATGTACAACGGCGCGTTCGACCGCTACGTCTGGAAGCTGATCGGCAAGCGCGAACTGTACATCCCGTACAACGCCTACCGCCTGAACGACGGCAGCCAGAAATACGCGCAGCAGCTGACCTGGCCGACGTTCAACGCCGACAACGCCCGCTACGAGCTGCACCGCGTCTGGATGATCGAGGCGACCGAGCGGGGCGGCAAGAGCCACCAGTTCGGCAAGCGCTTCTTCTACGTCGACGAGGATTCCTGGAACGTCGTGCTGGTCGAGAACCAGGACCGCGCCGGCGCGCTGTGGCGCTTCCAGGAAGGCCACCTGGTTAACTCGTACGATGTCGGTACGACCAATGCCTACCCCATCGTGACCTACGACCTGAAGACCGACCGCTACTTCGTGCACCGCCTGCTGTCGGAGGACCCGCCGTTGAAGTTCAACGCGCCGATGCGCGAGCAGGAATTCCTGCCGGCGTCGGTCCAGGCGAAGTACTCGCGATGAAGACGTCATGATCGCCGCCGGCGGGCAGATCCAGGGCGCGCGCCGCCGCCAGGAGGACGCCTGGCACGTCGAGCGCTACGGCGACGACGAGCTGCTCGCCATCATCGCGGACGGGCTCGGCGGCCACCCGGCCGGCGACGTCGCCAGCCGCGAGGCGGTGCGCGAGTTCGTCGAGCAGTTCACCGAGCGCCGCCGCCGCGGCACGCAGACGCCGCGGCAGTGGCTGCAGGATTCCACGATCGCCACCGACGCCTGCCTGCAGGACATGGCGCGCACGAAGCGCGCACTGCGCGAGATGGCGACGACGCTGGTCGTGCTGTACCTGCGCGGCAACCGCTTCTGGGCGGCGAGCGTCGGCGACAGCTACCTGCTGCTGCTGCGCGACGGCCAGCTGGTGCGCCTGAACGAGCTGCACGCCGAGGGCGGCGGCGTGACCAGCTGCGTCGGTTTCAACCTGTCGCGCGTGGACATCGCCGACGAGCTGTCGGCGGCGCCGGGCGACCGGTTCCTGCTCGCCACCGACGGGGTGATCACGCTCGACGACGCCGAAGTCTCTGCGTTCCTCGGCGGTCCGCGGGACGCCAGCACCGCGGTGCACGACCTGCTGGCGGCGGTCGAACACGCCGGCTTGCCCGGCCAGGACAACGCCACGGTCGTGGCGATCGTGCTGTGAGCATTGCCTTCGGGTGGGCCGGAGCCGGCGACCTGCCGGCCGTGCTCGAACTGCTGCGCCGCTGCGACCTGCCCGCGGATCTCGACAGCGTGGCCGACTGCCTGGTGGCGCGGCAGGGCACGGCGGTGGTTGGCTGTGTTGCGCTCGAGCGCTATGGGACCGATGCGCTGCTGCGTTCTCTCGCGGTCGAGCCGGGAGTCCGGCGCGCAGGAACTGGTATCGCGCTGGTCGAACGGATCACGCGTCGCGCGCGGCGCCTGGGGACGCGCAGGATCTGGCTGCTGACCACGACCGCCGCGGACTATTTCGCGCGGCTCGGCTACGAGCGCGCCGAGCGCGCCACCGCCCCGGCTGCGTTGCAGGCGAGCTCGCAGTTCGCGGGCGTCTGCCCGTCGACGGCGGTCTGCATGGTGCGAGCGCTCGCGCGCGGCTAGACCGGGCTGCCGCGCTCCACCCAGCACGCCGACAGCCGGCCGCGGCGCACTGTCCACACGCTGAGGCCGCTGAACCGCAGCCGCCGGCCGTCCGCCGGCAGCCCGAAGATTCCGGCGCTGCGCCCCGAGCAGACCCAGCGCGCCAGTACGCGCGTGCCGGCCGGGTTGGCGAAGACGTCGAGCACCTTGTTGCGGGCTCCGGGCATCTGGCGCTGGAAGTCCGTCACCCAGGCCTTGAACGCGTCGCGGCCGCGGATTCGCCGGCCGCCGGAGTAGAGGATGTAATCGCGCGTCATCAGCTCGTCGATCGCGTCCAGGTCATGGGTGCGGCCCCAGACGCGCGACAGGAACTCGCGGGCGAGGCGTTCCGCCTGCCGCGCGGCTCGTCGTTTGAAGGGCATGTCACGTCTCCATCGGCACGGCAGTGCCGCTGACGGTGATGCCGCCGGCGGCTGGAATGCCGACCTCCAGCAGGCTCGGGCGGCCCATCGTTTCGCCCTGGCGGATCACCAGCGATGCCGGCGGCGACACGAAGCCGGCATCGCGCAGGTAGCCGCCGAGCGCCGCCGCCGCCGCGCCGGTCGCCGGATCCTCGACCACGCCGCCGACCGGGAACGGGTTGCGCGAATGGAACACGCGTTCGCTTTCGCGCCAGACCAGTTGCAGCGTCGTCAGGCCGTCCGCGAGCATCAGTGTTTTGAGCCGGGCGTAGTCGTAATCGAGGTCGGCGAGGCGGCCGGCGCTGGCGGCGGCGAGCACCAGGTGCCAGGCGCCGGCATAAGCCCGGGCCGGCGGCAGCGCTGCGTCTAGATCCTCCGGTCGCCAGCGCAGCGCCGCCAGCGCCTCGTTCACGAGCGCCGCCGGCGCGGGCTCGTGGCGCGGCGGCACCGAGGTCAGCGAAGCTTCCCAGCGGCCGTCGCGGCGGCGCGCGACAACCTCCACCGGACCGACGGCCGTCGCCAGCCGGTAGCTTCCAGCGCCAGCGTGCGCGCCGAGCACGACGCCGGCGGCGATCGTGGCGTGGCCGCAGAACGACACTTCGGCCTCGGGGCTGAAGTACCTCACGGTGCGTTCGTTCCCACGCGCGGGCGCGACGAACGCGGTTTCCGAGTAACCCACCTCGGCGGCGATGCGGCGCATCGTTTCCGCTTCCGGCAGCGTTTCGCCGATCCAGACCCCGGCCGGGTTGCCGCCGCGCGGCTCGCTGGTGAACGCGGCGTAGCGATGCAAAAGTCCCGGCCTCACCGGCGCAGCCTCCACTCGTCGGTCAGCAGGCCCGCGAAGCCCCAGTCCTCCTCGGCGACCTCCTGGATGACGACGTGCGTGTGCTCGGGTTTCTTGCCCAGCACCTGGACCAGCGCTCCGGTGATCGCGGCGACGAGGTCGGCCTTCTGGGCGCGGCTCGCGCCCCGCGTGATCTGCACATTGACGTAAGGTATGGCTCACTCCACCCAATCGAGAAAACTGCCCTTCGGCACGGCCGGCTGGCTGAACTCGACGACGTTGCCGTCCGGGTCGCGCACGAACAGGGCCGTGCTGCCGTCGGCCAGTTCGACCGGCCCTTCGGTGATGCGGATGCCGGCCTGCGCCAGTTGTGCGGCGAGCGCGCGCGCGTCACCGACGCGCAGCGCAACGTGCGTGTACCCGGGGCTGCGCGGCCGCTGGTCGAGCAGCAGGTTGGGCTCGCCAGGGTCGGCACGCTCGATCAGGTTCAGTTCGAGCCCGCTGTCATGGTGCATCACGTGGACGCGCTCCGCGTGCCCGCGCCAGCCCCAGTTGAAACCGAACAGGCGGTAGAAGTGGCCGCTGCGCTCGGCGTCGGCGACGCGCAGCCCGACGTGCGCAAGGCCGAGGACCTGCGTGCTCACCGGCCGGGTCGTTGGCGGGTCGGGACGGTCAGGGGTCATCGGGGCGGCTCCGGCGAAAATCACGGCGGCCAGCTTAGTCGCCCGACGCCATTCCATAATCGCGCCTGCCGGCAAGGATGTGTTTCCGTGGCGCGACTAATGGATCGCAGGCGCGCTTGCCTGCATGCCCGCGCTCAGGCCAGGCGCTCCCGGTAAACCAGGTAGAGCAGCGGACCGAAAGAGCCGGCGGCCAGCGTGATCGCGACGAAGGGCCAGGCGTTCAGTCCCTTCGCGCGCGCATCGGCGACCATCCCGCCCGAGATCAGCAGGCAGGCGATGACCAGGTCCAGCAGGATCTGCCCCGCAGCGGCGTTGGCCACGCCAGCCTGCCAGATGCCCAGGTAGCCGTAGTGCCACATCACGTACAGGCTGTATCCGCCGAACGCCAGAAGAAGCAACAGGATGAGCAGGGTGCGCATGTGTTCTCCTTGAAAATAGATCCGTCCCAATTTCCGGGCAATTACCCGGGGGGTAATTGTTGGTGTGATGATGAGCGGCCAGAGTGGCGCCATGACCGATACCACCGAGGTTCGCTTTCGCTGTGCCGATGGCTTCGAGCTGCCGGCGACCGTGTTCGCACCGTCCGGCGCGCCGCGCGCGGTGCTGGTCGTCGCCGCGGCTATGGGCGTGCCGCGGCGCTACTACGGCAAGTTCGCCGCCGACATGGCGGCGCGCGGGATCGTTGCGATCACCTTCGACTACCGCGGCATCGGCGATGCGGCCGCGGCGCTGAAGGATCCGGCCGGCACGACGTTCCAGGACTGGGGCCGGCTCGACCTCGACGCCGTGCTGGCGCAGGCCTACGCGCGCTTTCCCCGCGTGCCGGTGTACCTCGCCGGCCACTCGGCCGGCGCGCAGATTGTCGGCCTGACGCCGCAGTCCGAGAAGCTCGCCGGCCTGGTGTTCGTGGCCGGGCCGCGGCCGCATGTCAGCCAGGACCGCGGCAGCTACCGGATCTTCTCGACGCTGTGGTGGTACGTGCTGGTGCCGCTGGGCTCGCTGTTCGCGTGGTTCCCGGCGCGCAGGCTCGGCTTCTCGTCGGTGGACGTGCCTTCGGGCGTAACGAAGGAGTGGGGACGCTGGGCCCGCAGCCCGCGCTACCTGTTCAGTCCCGAGTGGGGCATCGACACCGCGCGCTACCCGAAGCTGCGCCTGCCGATCCTCGCGTTCAGCTTCAGCGACGACCTGTACACGCCGAAGGCCTCGGCCGAGGCGCTGCTGTCCGAGTATCCGGCGGCGAAGGTCACGCGCCGCGAGGTGCGGCCGGTCGACGTCGGCGCGCGCGCGATCGGCCACCTCGGCTTCTTCCGCGAAATGTTCCGCGACAACCTGTGGAAGGAAACGGCGCAGTGGATGCTGGCGCAGGAGCACGCGTGAGCACCGCGACGCCGCTGCGCGAGACGGCCCGCCCGCCGTTCGCGCGGCTGCTGAAATCCTGGCGCGAGATGCGCAAGTGCTCGCAGCTCGACCTGGCGCTGTCCTCGCGCATCAGCCAGCGCCACGTCAGCTTCATGGAATCGGGGCGCGCCCGGCCGAGCCGCGACATGGTGCTGCAGCTGTCCGAAGCCCTGGAGATTCCCTTGCGCGAGCGCAATACGCTGCTGACCGCGGCCGGCTTCGCGGCGATGTACCGGGAGACCGACCTGAGCTCGCCGACGATGGTGCCGGTGCGCGACGCGCTGAAGCTGATGCTCGAGCACCAGGAGCCGAACCCGGTCTCGGTGGTCGACCGCGAGTGGAACGTGCTGATGATCAACAAGGCGATGCTGCGCGTGTTCAGCCTCGCCGGCGATCCCGCGGTCATGTGGACGCGCGTCTGCGGCGACGGGCCGCACAACGTGCTGCGCATGACGTTCCACCCGGACGGCTTCCGCCCGTTCATCGCCAACTTCGACGAGGCCGCGCCGGTGCTGCTGAACCGCACCCGGCGTGAGGCCGCGGCCAGCGGCAACCAGAAGCTGCTCGCGCTGCTCGACGAGATCCTGGCCTATCCCGGCATTCCGGACGCCTGGAAGGGACCGGACTGGCAGGCGCCGCCGCCGCCGGTGCTGCCGCTTGAGCTCGCCAAAGGCGAGCTCAAGCTGAAACTGTTTTCGATGATCACGACGTTCGGCACGCCGCAGGACATCACGACCGACGAATTGCGTGTCGAGAGTTTTTTCCCGGCCGACGCGCAGACCGCGGCGCTACTGCGCTCGCTGGCCGCCTGATCAAGATTTGAAGCGCCCGGCGAGGAAATCGACGAACGCCCGTACCTTGGGCAGCAGGTGCCGGCGCGTGGCGTAGACGACGTTGACCGAGGCGGCGGGGGTCTCGTATTCCGGCAGTACCCGCACCAGGCGTCCCTCGGCCAACTCGCGCTCCACGAAGAAATCCGGGAACGTGGCCAGCCCGAGGCCGTCGAGCGCCGCCTGCTTCAGTACGAAATCGCTGTTGCAGCGGATCGAGCCGTGCACGGTGACCGCGACCCAGCGTCCCTGCGGCGCGCGCAGGCGCAGCTCGTTGGGCGTGCGCACGATGCTGTAGGTCAGGCACTCGTGCGCGCGCAGGTCGGCCGGCGTCGCCGGCGTGCCGGCGCGGCGCAGGTAGGCCGGCGAGGCCACGATCATCAGCGGGCAGGCGGCGAGCCGCCGCGCCACCAGGCTGGAATCGGCCATGCCCGAGATGCGCACGGCGGCGTCGAAGCGTTCCCGCACCAGGTCGACCATGCGGTCGTCGAGGTCGAGGTCCAGCGTGACCTCGGGATAACGGACCCGGAAATCCTTCAGCATCGGCGCCAGCACGACGCTGCCGAAGTAGACCGGCGCGGAGATGCGCAGCAGGCCGCGCGGCGTGCCGGTCAGCTGAGCCACTTCCTTCTCGGCCTCTTCCAGCTCGGCCAGGGCACCGGCGCTGCGCCGGAACAGCGCTTCGCCGGCCTCGGTCAGCGTCAGGCGGCGGGTCGTGCGGTTCAGCAGCCGCGCGCCGAGCCGCTGCTCGAGGCGGCTGACGTACTTGCTGACTACGGCCTTGGAAAGCTCGAGCCGGTCGGCCGCGTGCGTGAAGCTACCGAGCTCGACCACGCGCACGAACACGCGGATGTCCGAAAGCTTGTCCATCGGATTGTTCACCCCCCTGAAACAATCATATTCGCGCTACCCCGATTATCAAACGACTCCGCGGCCTTACCTTGGCTCCACGGCGCCGGACCCTCCGCGCGCCGGGGTGGGGCGGGTAACGCCCCTTCGATCCAGCAATGCAAAGGAGTTCGACATGAGCGGCAATTACGATCTGCAGAAGGCCCAGGCGCACTTCGAAGCGCGCATGGCATTCACCACCGGCGTCCACGAACTCGACTACCTCGTCCAGCAGAACCGCGGCGAGATCGTCGTGGTGGACGTGCGTTTCCCCAAGGACTACGCGCAGGGCCACGTCCCCGGCGCGATCAACCTGCCCAAGGGCAAGTGGCAGAACCCCAGGGGCCTGCGCAAGGACGCGATGCACTACGTCTACTGCTACGACCAGACCTGCCACATGGCCACCGAGGCCGCGGTCGAGCTGACGCGGCAGGGCTACAAGGTGGTCGAAGTCGAAGGCGGCTTCGAGCGCTGGCAGACCAAGGGCTACCGCAGCGAAACCGCTGCGGCGGCCGCGTAGGAGGACGGCCATGACCTCCGACTGCAAGATCGGCTATGGCATCGCGCTGCTGCGCGTCAGCCTCGGCCTGATGTTCATCGCCCACAGCGTGCTGCTGAAGCACTTCATCTACACGCTGCCGGGCACCGCGCAGTACTTCGAGTCCATCGGGCTGCCCGGCCCGCTGGCCTACGTCGTGTTCTGGACCGAGGCGATCGGCGGTGTGCTGCTGGTGCTGGGCGTCGGCACGCGCTACGCCGGGGCGGCGCTGCTGCCGATCCTGGTCGGCGCGACCTGGGCGCACGCCGGCAACGGCTGGGTGTTCAGCAACGCCAATGGCGGCTGGGAATATCCGCTGTACCTGACCGTGCTGGCCGCAGCGCAGGTGCTGCTCGGCGAGGGCGCCTTCGCGCTGTCGCGCCTGGGGCGGCGGATGACCGGAACGGCACGAGTCTCGTTCCACGCGCCCGCTTAATGCGCCGCGGCGGCTGCGGCACAGTGGTGCCGCTGCAATGAGACAGGAGCATGCAATGAACGAGCAGATCTATCTCGACTACGCGCGCTTCCGCCTGGAAGCCCGCGAGGCGCAGGCGCAGCCCGCGTTCTACTGCGACATGTCCGCGCTCGATCGCGCCGAGCGGTCGCGCCACGCCGAGGTCACGCGCGAGCTGCTGGCGCTGGCGGGCGCGCCGCGCGAGCTGCCGGACGGGCTTTCGTTCGAGCTCGGCAACGAGACGGCCTCGCTCGAGCTCGCCGCCGAATTCGTCGCGCGCGAGCGGCGCTGCTGCCCGTTCCTGGAGTTCCGCATCGACGCCGGCGCCGCGCCTGCGCGGCTCAGCATCACCGGGCCGGATGGCGTGAAGCCGTTCCTGCGCGCGGAGCTCGGCCTGGCCTAGCCGCCCGTCTCCCAGGGCGGCGCGCCGCCGAGCTTCTGCAGCAGGAAATCCACGAACGCGCGCAGCTTCGGCGAGCCGTAGCGGTTCTGCAGGTAGCAGGCGAACAGCGTGCTCTCGCTGAAACCGCGGTACGAGGGCAGCGTCGTCACCAGCCGCCCGGCCTTGAGGTCCGCGCCAACCGAGTAGGTCGGCAGCAGCGCCAGCCCCTCGCCGGCGAGCGCCAGCTCGCGCAGCGTCTCGACGCTGTTGATCTCGAACACCGACTGGATCGGCGCCACCACCTCGCGTCCGTCGTGCAGGAAGCGCCACGCGCTGCCCGGCGTGATCGATGCGGGATAGCCCAGGCAGCGATGGGAGGCGAGATCCGCCGGCGCCACCGGCGTGCCGTGGCGCTGCAGGTAGGCCGGCGCGGCGCACACCTGGAAGCGGATCTCGGCGAGCTTGCGTGCGACCAGGTTCGGCGCCGGCTCGCGCGTGATGCGCAGCGCGAGGTCGTAGCCTTCCTCGGTCAGGTCGACGAAGCGGTCGCTGCAGACGATCTCAAGCTGCACTTTCGGGTAGCGGCGCATGAAGTCCGGCAGCAGCGGCGCCAGCACGGCATTGGCGAGGCTGTTCAGCGTGCTGACCTTGAGGCGGCCGCTGGGCTCCGCCTGCAGGCGCTGCACGGCGTGCTCCGACTGGTCGAGCTCGTCGAGGATGCGCGCGGCGTGCTCGTAGAACGCCGTGCCGGCCTCGGTCAGCGACAGCTTGCGCGTGCTGCGGTTCAGCAGGCGCGCGCCGAGCCGCTTCTCGAGCTTCGAGATGTGCTTGCTGGCGACTGACGGTGACAGCTTCAGCCGCTCCGCGCCGGCCACGAAGCTGCCCGACTGGACGACGCGCGCGAACGTGACGAGGTAAGGCAGGTGCTCCACGGCGGACTCCCCGTTCCCTGGACGTGCCGCCGATGTTATGCGCTTGCCCCCGGTCCGGTCACCGGCTCCAGTCGTTCGGCTCCGACAGCATCTCGGCGACGAAATCGACGAAGGCCCGCACCTTCGGCGACAGGTTGCGCCGCTCCGGGTAGACGGCGTGCACCGACAGCATGCGGACGCCGTAGTCCGCGAGCACCTGGCGCAACCGGCCCGCCCGCAGGTCGGGCCCGACCACGAAGCGCGGCGTCAGCGCGATGCCGGTGCCGGCGAGCAGCAGTTCGCGCAGCGCCAGGCTGTTGTTCATGCGCGCGGAGCCCGACACCGGCACCGCGATCGGCGTGCCGTCGCGCGCCGTGAAATGCCACTGCGACGGCGCGTCGGAATAGCTGAAGGTCAGGGCGTTGTGCCGGCGCAGGTCGTCCGGCACGGCCGGCTCGCCGTGCGCAGCCAGGTATCCGGGCGTCGCGCAGACGACCCGCGGGCAGTCGCACAGGCGCCGCGCCACCAGCGAGGAATCCGGCAGGTCGCCGATGCGGATGGCGACGTCGAAGCCTTCGTCGACCAGGTCGAGCTTGCGGTCGTCGAGGCGCACGTCGAGGTTGATTTCCGGATAGCGCGACAGGAAGCGCGGCAGCGCCGGCGCCAGGTACAGGATGCCGAACGACATCGGCACGTTCAGCCGCAGCGTGCCGCGCGGCGCCGCCTGCAGCGTCGACACCGCCGCTTCGGCCTCGGCGATCTCCTGCAGGCCGCGCCGCGCGCTGGCGTAGAACACCTGCCCGACCTCGGTCAGGCTCAGCCGGCGCGTCGTGCGGTTCAGCAGCCGTGCGTGCAGGCGCGCTTCGAGGCGCGAGACCTGCTTGCTGACGGCGGCGCGCGACAGGCCGAGCTGGTCCGCGGCCTGCGTGAAGCTGCCGCAGTCGACCACCGAGACGAAGCAGGCGACATCGTTGAGCCGATCCATGGCCGTGGAGATTAACCTGCCTTTTTGTATGTTTTAGGAAACAAACATGTTACCCAAGGCCTAATTATCAACTAAACAGGACAGGATTATGGTCCCCGCGTCGGCCCAGCCTCGGGCCATGCAAGGAGAAGAATCATGTCCAACGGCTTCATTCAGATCGCAGGAATCGCGCTGTGGGCGGCGGCGGGCGTCCTTCACGCCGCCGGCGCCGGCGAGGAAGTGGGCCGCAGCCCGTGGGGGCCGCAGGACGAGATCGGCCGCCTGAACCTGATGACGGACGCGAGCCGGCTGGCGGTGATTTCGCGCATCGCGAGCGGCCGCGTCTACGACCTCAGCGTCGATTACGCCATCGGCATGCCGAGCTGGCAGGCGGTCGGCGATCCGCGCTACCAGTTCTGGCTGACGCATTCGCCGCGCGGCACGATCGTCGACGATCCCGTGAACGTCGGCCGCGGCGCGAACCAGCGCGTCAGCTACACCGGCGACGCGATCTCGATGTACACGCACACGGGCACGCACATCGACGCGCTGAACCACTTCGGCCTGAACGGCAGGATCTGGAACGGCTTCGCCGCGGACGAGCACCTCGGCGACCGGGGCTGGACCCGCGCCGGCGCGGAGACGATTCCGCCGATCGTGGCGCGCGGCGTGCTGCTCGACGTCACCGCGGCGAAGGGACTCGACGTGCTGCCCCCGAACTACCGCATCAGCGCCGACGACCTGCGCCAGGCGCTGCGGCGCCAGGGTGTCGCGCTGCAGGCAGGCGACGTCGCGCTGATCCGCACCGGCCGCATGCGGGCGTTCGCCAGCGGCGCGGCGTACATGAGCGAGCCGCCCGGGCTGAGCCTGGCCGCGGCGCGGTTCCTGGTGGAGGAGCGCGGCGTCGCCAGCGTCGGCGCCGACAACCTCAGCTTCGAGTCGTTCCCGCCCGAAGTGCCCGGAAACTGGATTCCGGTCCACACCTACCTGCTCGCGCAGCAGGGCGTGACGATCATGGAGGTCGTGAATCTCGAGGACCTGGCGCGCGACCGCGTCTACGAGTTCGCCTTCATCGGCGCGTCGCTCAAGCTGCGCGGCGCCAGCGCCGGCCCGATGCGCCCGCTGGCGTTCGCGCTGCGCCCGGAATCGGCGCGGTGAAATCCCTGTTCGCCGGCGCGGCGAACGCGTCGCTGCTGTTGCTGACCGGCACGTTGCTGGCCGGGCTTTACGCGCTGGGCAAGGTGGCGGCCGCAGCCGGCGCGACGCCCGCGGCGATCCTGTTGTGGCAGGTCGGCGGCGGTGCGGCAGGGTTGGGATGCCTGAGCCTGGCCCGCGGCGTGCGCCCGCCCGTGTCGAGCGCGCACCTGCGCTATTACCTGGTGAGCGGCGTGCTCGGCGTCAGCGCGCCGAACGCGCTGGTCTACGTTGCGGTGCAGACGGTGGACCTCGGCGTCGTTGCGCTGGCCACCGCGCTATCGGCGCTGTTCACCTACGCAGGCGCGCTGCTGCTGGACATGGAGCGGTTCGCGTCGGCGCGTTTCGCCGGCTGTGTGCTGGGCCTGGCCGGGGTGCTGGCGCTGCTTGCGCCGCGCGACGTGCTCGATGCCGGCGCCGATCCCCGGGGACTGCTGGCGGCGGTCGGCGCGCCGCTGCTGCTCGCGGCCGGCAACCTCTACCGGACGCGGGCCTGGCCGCAAGGAACGCCCCCCCTGGCGCTGGCGACGGGAATGCTGTCGCTGCAACTGCCGCTACTGGCATTCGCCGCGGCCCTCGGCGGCGTCGCTGCGGGCGGCGGCGCAACCACGGCCGGCGCGCTGCCGTCGCTTGCCGCGCTGGCCGCGGCCGCGCCGCTGGTCTACGCCGCGCATTTCACGCTGCAGCACCGCGGTGGCCCGGTCTATGTCAGCCAGCTCGGTTACGTCATGACGATTGCCGGGGCGGTGCTCGGCTACCAGTTCTTTGGCGAGCGCTACGGCCTGCGGGCCGGACTCGCGGCGGCACTCGTGCTGGGCGGTGTCCTGCTGGTCAACCGCGGTTCGCGCCCGGGTTAATGAATTCTTAAGGATCCTTTAGCGAAGTTTTAACAGCGCGCCGCCGCGCGCCGTCCCAGACTTCCGGACGCGATCTGCGACAGGAGCATGGCGATGCGCAGTGCACCAGCGTCCGCAAGCGGCGAGCGTGCCGTGAGCTTTCCCTCCACCGACGGCTTCTTGCTGTCCGGCACCGTGTTCGAGCCGGAACACCGGAACGGCCTCTCGGTGCTGGTCAGCAGCGGTTATGCGATTCCGCGCACGCTCTACGGCCCGTACGCGCGCTTCCTCGCCGGCCGTGGCTTTACCGTGCTGATCTGGGACTACCGCGGCATCGGCGGCAGCAGCGAGCGCGGCTGGGGCGGGGCGCCCGCGCGCGTGCGCGACTGGGGCGAGCGCGACCTCGCCGCGGCGATCGAGTGGCTCCACGCCCATGCGCCCCGGCACCGCCTGCTGGCGGTCGGACATTCGGCCGGCGGCGCGCTGTTCGGCCTCGCGCCCAACAACCACCGCGTGCGGGCATTGCTGGGCATTGCCTCGCAATCGGCCTACTGGCGGCTGCGCGACGGCTGGGTGGCGCTCGACACCTGGCTGGACTTCTTCCTGCGCGTGCCGCTGGCCGCGCGCCTGGGCGGGTGGTTTCCGCGGCTGCGGCGCGGCCGCTTTGCCGTGCCGCGCGGCGTGGCTCTGGAGTTCGCGGCCTGGGGCCGCAATCCCGCGTTCATCGTGGACGAGCGCGGTGCGCCGCTGCGCGAGCACTTCGACCGCTATGCCGGCCGCGTCCGGCTCTACCGGATCAGCGACGACGTCGATTTCGCGCCGCGCCGCGCCGTCGAGGCGCTGGCCGGCTTCTTCCCGGGCGCCGCGGTCGAGGTCACGCCGCGCACGCCGGCCGAGTGGGGCGTGCCCCGCGTCGGGCACTTCGGTTTCTTCGACCGCGCACTGGCGCGCGTCGCCTGGCCCGAGACCGCGCATTGGCTCGAGTGGGCCGGGGGCGCGCCGCTCCCGCCGGCCGTTCCGGCGCGGAAACAGTCTGGTTCCGCGCGCCCGCTTACTGCGGCGGCGCAGCCGGGCTAGCGTGGGCACACGAGTTCAGCAGGAGCGCGCACATGAAGCAGGCCATCCGCGTCATCCCCAGCCCCCGCAAGGCGAACTGGTAGCGGCTGCGCGACGTTTCACCGGGTTTTCGGCCGCCGCGCCCTTCCTCCTTCGCTGGCGCGGACCTCCTCCTCCCCACGGCCGCAAGACCCGCCCTGGCCATGCCGGCGAAACCGGCATGGCTTTTTTTTGGTCGGCGTGGGCGACGGATTGTGAGCGCGCCGGAATCAGACTTCTTCCGCGCGCCCGCTTAATCGGGCGCGTGCCGCGCACTAGGGTGGACGCACCTTCAGGGAGAGATGCAATGAGCACACCCGAACCTCACGCCCGCATCGCGCCAGGTTCCATTGCCGGCGCTGCACCGCGGCGCACCGCCGCGGAGGAACTGCGCTTCGACAGCACCGACGGTTACCCGCTGGCCGGCACGCTGTTCCGGCCGGCCGAGGCCAACGGCATCTCGGTGCTGATCAGCGGCGCGTACGCCACGGGACGCGGCTACTACGCCGCCTATGCGCGCTACCTCGCGGCGCGCGGCTTCACCGTGCTCACCTACGACTATCGCGGTTTCGGCGGCAGCCGCTTCGCGGGCTGGCGCGGCGAGCCGCCGCGCCAGGTGCACTGGGGCGAGCGCGATCTCGCGGCGGCGATCGAGTGGCTGCACGGGCACGCGCCGGACCACCGGCTCGTCATGGTCGGCCACTCGGCCGGCGGCTACCTGCTCGGGCTTGCACCCAATCATCGTCGCGTGCTCGCGTTGCTGACGGTCGCGACCCAGTCCGGCTACTGGCGCCTGCGCGACGGCTGGCGGGCGGCGCTGTCCTACGTGTTCTTCCGCGCGCTGCTGCCGGCGGGCGCGCGCCTCGCGCAGCGCTTCCCCGGGCTGCGGCGCGGACCGTTTGCCGCGCCGCTCGGCGCCGCGCTCGACTGGTCGCGCTGGGGACTGCACCCGCAGTATTTCTGCGACGCGCGCGGATGGCCGCTGCGCTTCCATTTCGACGACGTCACCGTGCCGGTGCGCGCCTATCACCTGGCCGACGACCTCGTCTACGCGCCGCGGCGCGCGGTCGAGGCGCTGCGCGATTTCTATGCACGCGCGCCGGTCGAGATCGTGCACCGCGCGCCCGCCGACTACGGCGTGGAACGCATCGACCATTTCGGCTTCTTCCGCTCCTGGATGCCCAGCGTGGCCTGGGAGGAAACCGCGCAGTGGCTCGCCGATGCCGTCGGCGTGCGCTCCGCGCCTGCAACCGCCGCCGGCGGACCCAATCCCTCAACCGGAGTCACCCCATGAAACGTTCGTCCCTGTTCCTTGTCGCCGCGCTGCTCGCCGCACCCGTCACCCGTGCGCTCGCCGCGGACCCGGCGCTGATGGCGCTGCCGGAGTCGCCGGCCTGGCAGCTCGGCCGTGCGTTCGTCACCGCCTACAACCAGGGCGATGCCGCGTCGCTGGCGCGCTTCCTCGAGCGGCACCTGAGCGCCAGCGCGTTCGGGCAGCAGGCGCTGCCGCAGCGCGTGCGCGAATTGCAGCAGCGGCGGCAGGAAACCGGGCCCGTCGAGATCGTCGAGGCCTCGGGCGTGCCGTACGTGCTCGTGCTGAACGCGCGCGGCGGCACTGCCGGCGCGGACGTGATCCTGCTGGTGAGCTCGGACGATCCGGGGCGGCTCGAGGAGCTGCGCGTGGTCCCGGAAGAGACCGACGTCGCCGCGCGGGCCGCGCCGTGAGCGCGGCGCTGATCCGCGGCGCCGCGCTGGCGCTTGCCGTCGGCGTGGCGACGGCAACGGCGGCGACGCCGGAGCAAGCGCTGAAGCTGGGCGCCGAGCTGACGCCGGTGGGCGCGGAAGCCGCCGGCAATGCCGCTGGCACGCTGCCGCGCTGGGAGGGCGGACTGACGGTGCCGCCACCGGCCTTCAAGGGGCCGGGCAGCCGCTACGTCGATCCGTTTGCCGCCGACCGTCCCTTGTACGTCATCACCGCAGGCAATCTCGAGCAGTACCGCCACCTGCTGACGCCCGGCCAGCTGGCGCTGTTCGCGCAGTACCCGAAGACCTACGCGATGCCGGTGTACCCGGCGCGCCGCACCGCCGCGTTTCCGGAGTTCATCTACGCAGCGACGCGGCGCAACGCGACGGCGGCGCGGCTGGCCTCGAACGGCGAGTCGGTGGCCGGCGCGCGCGACGGCTTCCCGTTCCCGCTGCCGCGCAGCGGCGCCGAGGTGATCTGGAACCACCGGCTGCGCTACCAGGGCGGCGACTTCGCGCGCTGGAACGTGCAGGCGCCGGTCACGGCCAGCGGCGATTACACGCTGGTGCGCCTGCGCGAGGAAGTCCGCTTCCTGCTGCACCGGCAGGGCGAGCACGGCAGTGACGATCCGAACATGTTCGCGTACTACCTGCAGCGCACGATGGCGCCGGCGCGCGTCGCCGGGCAGGTGCTGCTGGTGCACGAGACGATCGACCAGGTCGCCGAGATGCGGCGCGCGTGGTCGTACAACCCGGGCCAGAAGCGCTTGCGGCGTGCCCCCGCGGTCGGTTACGACACGCCTGGCGTCGGCGCCGACGGCCTGCGCACCACCGACCAGACCGACTCGTTCAACGGCGCGCTGGACCGCTACACGTGGAAGCTCGTCGGCAAGCGCGAGGTGCTGCTGCCGGTCAATGCCTACCGCATCCACGCGCCGGACGTGCGCTACGCGGACATCCTGAAGCCCGGCCACATCAACCAGTCGCTGGCGCGCTACGAAGTGCGCCGGGCGTGGGTGGTGGACGCGACGCTGGCGCCGGGCAAGGCGCACGTCTACGGGCGCCGCACGTTCTACGTCGACGAGGACAGCTGGCAGATCCACGCGGTCGACGTCTACGACCGCCGCGGCCAGCTGTGGCGCGTGCAGGACGCGCACTCGATCGTCGCCTACGACAAGCCGTTCCCGTTCCAGACCCTCGAGGTCGTGTATGACCTGCAGGCGCGGCGCTACCTGGCGCAGGCCATGAGCAACCAGGAAGCCGAGCGGCAGGACGTCACGTTTCCGCCGAACTACTTCAGCACGGCCAACGCGATGAAGGTCGCGGCCAGGTAGCCCGGAGGCGCCATGAACGGAACGGCGCTGTTGCGCAGCTTCAACGGCATCGCCGGCCGCATCGCGCCGTCGCTGCCGGCCCGCATGGCGCGCGACCTGATGCTGCGGCCGCGCGCCCGCCGCGCGGCGACGGCGGCGATCGGCGACGCGCGGCGCGTGAGCTTCCGTTTCGGCCTGTCGGGCCTGCGCTGGGGCGAGCGCGGACCGGTCGTCTTGATGCTGCACGGCTGGGAGGGCGCGGCCCAGCAGTTCCGGCCGCTCGTGGCCCCGCTGCTTGCGGCGGGGCGGCAGGTGATCGCGCTGGACGCGCCGGCGCACCGTGGCTCGCCGGGCGACGAGGCCACGCTGATGGGGTTCGCTCGCGCGCTGGGGCAGGTCGCCGTGGAAGTACGCGACCTGGAGTCGGTCGTCGGACATTCGCTGGGCGCGGCGGCAGTCGCCATCGCGCTGTCGCGTGGCATGGACGCGCAGCGCGCGGTGCTCGTCGCCGCGCTCGGCCTGCCCGCAGCCGCCGCCGCGCGCTTCCTCGCGCTGATCGAGCGCGCCAACGGCGTCGCCGCGCGCGACATCGAGATTGCGCGGCTTGCCGCCGACCTGCGCCTGCCGGCGCTGATCGTGCACGATCGCCAGGACCGCACGGTGCCGTTCGCCGATGCCGAGGCCATCGCGCGCGCCTGGCCCGGCGCGCGCCTGCTGGCGACCGCGGGGCTCGGGCACTCGCGCGTGCTTGCCGATCCGGCGGTGACCGCGGCCATCGGGGCGTTCCTGACCGCGGCATGACCGGCGCGGGCGCGCCCGCTACACTGCGCCGCCCGTCCGCCGGTGCTTCATGAAACTGCCCCTGTTCCAGGTCGACGCCTTCGCCTCGCGCCGCTTCGAGGGCAATCCCGCCGCGGTCGTGCCGCTCGAGGCCTGGCTGCCCGACGCGGTCCTTCAGGCCATCGCCGCCGAGAACAACCTCGCGGAAACGGCCTACCTCGTCCCGTACGGCGACGACTACTCGATCCGCTGGTTCACGCCCGGCGTGGAAGTGCCGCTGTGCGGCCACGCGACGCTGGCCTCGGCCTGGGTCGTGCTGAACCGGATGGAGCCGGGTCGTGAGCAGGTGACCTTCCACTCGAAGAGCGGGCCGCTGAAAGTGGTGCGCGACGGCGAGCGCCTGGCGATGGACTTCCCGGCGATCGCGGTCGAGCCGTCCCCGGCCAATCCCGGGCTCCAGGCGGCGCTCGGCACGAAGCCGAAGGCGCTGTACTCCGGCTTCCAGTGGGTGGCCGAGTACGAGACCGAAGCGCAGGTCCGGGCTCTCAGGCCCGATTTCGCCGCCAAGGCGCTGCTCGACATCCACGGCGTCATCGTCACGGCGCCCGGCGAGGAGTGCGACTTCGTCTCGCGCTTCTTCGCGCCGCAGGCCGGCATCAACGAGGATCCGGTCACCGGCTCGGCGCACAGCCGGCTGGTGCCGTTCTGGTCGCGCAAGCTGAACAAGGCGAAGCTGGTGGCGCGCCAGCTTTCGCCGCGCGGCGGCACGCTGTGGTGCGAATTGAAGGGCGAGCGCGTGGTCATGGCCGGCCACGTCGCGCCGTACCTCGAGG
>Ga0190269_10000426_pt1 | contig 21981 bp, 18 predicted proteins | sample Popmic249IS_FD_133749 | JGI IMG/M metagenome (GOLD analysis project Ga0190269, IMG submission 133749) | Populus adjacent soil microbial communities from riparian zone of Blue River, Arizona, USA - 249 IS | ecosystem: Environmental > Terrestrial > Soil > Riparian zone | place: USA: Arizona... | reverse complement strand
GGGTCACTGGTCGTCGGCGCGCTCAGCGGCGTGGCGGGCACCGGCTTCGACGCGTCGAGCAGCCGGGCCGCGGCGGTGAGGCCGGGCGCCACCACGCCGATGCCGAGCAGCAGCGCGATCACGTAGAGCGTGATCGAGATCGTGACCCAGACGTCGCCGAACGACCACCGGCCGTTGCTCACGCCGATGAGCACGAATCCCAGGGCGGCGACCACCAGCGACAGCAGCGTGTAGAGCGTCGTGGTGCGGGCGGCCTCGTGGACGCCACGCGCGTCGTGACGCCGGATGGCTCGCAGGCCCATCATCGGCGCGATCGCCATCGGTCCGATGAGGAAAACAGCAGCGAGCACGTGCAGCGTCAACACGAACTTCGTCATGGCGGTCACCTTAACTACGGGCAGTGGTCGATCGGGGTCTACCCCTGTGCGGTGGCCACAATGCGTGCGGCGTCGGCTGTGAATTTGCCCTACGGGACGAACTCGGCGGTATTACTGTGAACCGCGCTAACAAGGGCCACAGTCGGAAAGGCCGTCGATGCGAGCTGCGCCCCCGCCGCCGGAGCTGACGCGCCCCAGCCGCAGCGTCGAGCGTCGGCGGAGACGGCGGAGACGGCGGTTGGTGCTCGGTGGCGTGCTGGCGGTCGTGTTCTGCGTGACCGTCGCCACCGGCACCGCGGTGATCGTCTACAGGTCGGGCGTGCAGGGGCCGAAGACGCCGGAGGCCGCCGCCGGGCTGCTCCTGCGGAGCATGGCGCAGAACAGCATCAACGAGTTCGAGCAGGCCCTGTGCGAGCCCAAGCGGTACCAGGCGAGCGCGATCCTGCGTGAGTTCAACAGCGGCATGGTCGACGCCGGTCAGGAGCTCGACGACATCGAGTGGCGGATCACCGAGCAGACCCGCCGCAGCGCCGACGAGGTGGAGCTCGACGTCGACGTCACGTTCGTCGTCGCGGAGAAGCGCACGGGGCAGACCGTCGACCGCCCGTTCCCGATGCGCATGCAAGCCCTAGAGGACCAGGGCTGGTACATCTGCAACATCGAGATTTTGACGCTCTGACCTGGAGCCGGCCACCCACTCAGCGGCGGCGGCCCGAGGCGATTGCGGTGCGCCGCTTCAGGAAGTCGCGCACCACGTACTCGCCCAGGTTGTCGGCGTCGGAGGTGAAGATCCGGCCACCGTTGCGCCGGGCCACCTCGGTCATGAAGTCGACCAGCCGCGGGTCCTCACCCAGCATGAACACGTTGATCGCGATCCCCGACCGGGTCGCCCGATCGACCTCCGCGAGCGTCAGCGCCAGCGTCTCCGGCATCGGCGGCCACATGAACACCGCCTCGCCGTCGCGCTCGAGGTGCGCGGTCGGCTCCCCGTCGGTGACGACCAGCAGGATCGGCTCGGCGTCGCCGTGCCGGGACAGGTGGCGCCGCGCCAGCATCAGCGCGTGCTGCAGGTTCGTGCCCTGCACCGGGTCGAAGTCCAGCCCGGCCAGCTCCGCCGGGCGCAGCGGCCTGGCGTACTGGCTGAACCCGATCAGTTCGATCGAGTCCTGCGGGTACCGGGTGGTGACCAGGTGGTGCAGCGCGAGCGCGGTCGACTTCGCCGCGCCCCACGTGCCGTTGAGCTCCATCGAGTACGACAGGTCGACGAGCAGCGCCACCGCGGCCCGCGACCGCCGCTCGGTCTCCACGACCTCGAAGTCGTCGACGGTGAGCCGCACCCCGCTGCTGGTCGGTCCGGTCCGCAGCACCGCGTTCCGCACGGTGCGGACCACGTCCAGGGGCTGGGTGTCGCCGAACTGCCAGGCCCGGCTGCTGCCGGTCATCTCCCCGGCGCCACCGGCGTCGGGGATGTCGTGCTCGCCGCGCGGGCCGTCGTGCAACTGGGCGAAGACCCGCCGCAGCGCCGTGGCGCCCAGCCGCCGCAGCGCCTTCGGCGCCAGCTCCAGCTGACCGTTCCGGTTCTGCAGCCAGCCCTGCCGGGCCAGCTCCTTCTCGATCCGCCGGAGGTTGTTCAGGTCGTCGACGGCTTCCCGCCCCAGTGCACGCTGCACCAGCTCTTCGTCGACGTCGTCGAGCCCGGCACCGGCGTACTGCTGCCCGAGCTGCCGGTCGAGCGACTCGACGTCGGAGAGTTCGGCGATCGCGCTGGTGGCGTCGCCCATCCCCATGCCCTGCTGGCCCTGCATCCGGGGGTCGCCGTCCCAGCGCAGGTCGGGGCGGGCGTTCCGGAGCTGCTGGTTGAGTCGCTCCAGCTCCGCGGAGAGCCCGATGTCGCCGCCGAGCATCTGGTCCATCAGGCTGCCCAGCTCGGCCCGCTGCTCGGCGGTGAGGCCGTCCATCATGCGCTGGCTGGCCGCCGCCCGCCGGGCCAGCTGGTCGATCAGCTCCTCGATGCTCTCCGGCCGCTCGGGGAAGAACTCCCCGTGGCGGTCGAGGAAGCGGTCCAGATCGGACTGGTCGGCTTCGCCCCGAGCGTGCTTGCCGAGCAGGTCGTTGAGGTCCGCGATCATGTCGCGGACGCGCTCCATGTCTTCCGGCGACGCGTTCTGCAGCGCGTTCTTCATACCGGCGAACTGGCTGTCGAGCACCTCACGGCGCAGGAGTTCCTGGATCTCCTGGTACTTCTGCGCCGCCTCGGGGGAGCGCCACTGCCGGTCGGCCAGCGCGCGTACCGCGCTGGCCGTCTCGTTCGGCAGAGCGTCCAGCTCGGCTTCGTCGAAGCGCGCCATGTCGTCGGGGTCGGCGAACAACGCACGCTTCTCCGACTCGAGTGCCTGGTCCAGCAGCTCCCGGACCTGCTCCAGGGTGCCGTCCAGGCGCCCGGAGCGGCGCAGCTGCTCCCGCCGCTTGCGCAGGCGCCGACGCAGATCGTCGAGGCCGGCGAGGCCGTCGCGGCCGCGCTGCAGCAGCCGGCGCAGCGCGTCGGCCGGTGTGGAGCCGGCGAGGATGTCGTCGCCGATTCCGTCCAATGCCTCCCGGACGTCGAACGGCGGCGCCAGTGGGTCGGCACCGCCGGACCAGCGTCCGTACCGGTAACCACCGCGTCGGCGCGGCGGGGGCGGGGGTTCCAACGGTTGCGCGCTCATCGGGTTCCCCTTCGACGAGAAGTCAGGACCCGTAGAGGGTCTGTCCGTCGGCCACGTCCTTGGCCAGCCGACGGTTGAGGTGGAGGCCTTCCATCGCGAACTCGACGGCAGCGGCGGCCAGCCCCGGCGACTCGGCGCCGTCGGGCACTCCGAGCCGCTCGAGGATCTGGGCCAGGCCGGGCACGGTGCCCAGCTGGTGCAGCAGGTCGGCGGCGGCCACGTTCTCGCCGGCCATCACCGTGCTGCCGCCCTCGAACTTCGCCTGCAGACCGGAGAGGTCCACACCGGCCAGGTAGCGACGGAACGTCCGCGCCACCGCCCGGCGCAGCAGGTGATCGAGGATCTCCAGCTCACGACCGTCCTCCAGGTCACCGGAGAGGTCGGCGAACTCGACCTTGCCCCGGCTCGCCGGGACGACCGACGGCAGGTCGCTCACCCGCGCCACCGGCGTCTCGCCGGTCTTGGCCGCCCGGCGCACCGCGGACGCGGCCACCGTCTCCAGGGCGGCGATCGCGAACCGGGCCGAGACGCCGGAGCGCTGGTCGACCTGCGGTGCCTCGCGGACCTCGCGGGTGAACCGGGCGATGATCTCCCGCAGGTGATCGGGGATCACCGGGTCGCCGAACGGCTCGTCCGGCCAGCTGACCAGAGCCTCCTGCTCGATCACCGCGAGCTCACCGGGGAGGTCGAGCGGGTAGTGCGTCCGGATCTCGGCCCCGAAGCGGTCCTTGAGCGGGGTGATGATCCGGCCGCGGTTGGTGTAGTCCTCGGGGTTCGCGCTGGCCACCACGAGCAGGTCGAGCGGCAGCCGCAGCGTGTAGCCGCGCACCTGGACGTCGCGCTCCTCGAGAACGTTGAGCAGCGCCACCTGGATGCGTTCGGCCAGGTCGGGGAGTTCGTTCACGGCGACGATGCCGCGGTTGGTGCGGGGGACCAGCCCGTAGTGGATGGTCTCCGGGTCGCCGAGCGTCCGGCCCTCGGCGACCTTGATCGGGTCCACGTCGCCGATGAGGTCACCGACCGACGTGTCGGGGGTGGCGAGCTTCTCGCCGAACCGGAACGAGCGGTGGAGCCACTCGACCGGGGTGTCGTCGCCGAGTTCGTCGACGAGCTTCCGGCCGTACACGCTGACCGGGGCGAACGGGTGGTCGTTGAGTTCGGAGCCGGCGATCACCGGGGTCCACTCGTCGAGCAGGGAGACCAGGGACCGGATCAGGCGGGTCTTGCCCTGACCGCGCTCACCGAGGAGCACGAGGTCGTGGCCGGCGAGCAGGGCTCGCTCCAGCTCGGGGAGGACGGTGTCGTCGAATCCGAGGATTCCCGGGACGGAAGGTTCGCCGGCGCGCAAGCGGGCCAGCAGGTTGTGCCGGATCTCGGCCTTCACGCCGCGGTACGGGGTCCCGGCGTCCCGCAGGGCGCCGAGAGTGGTGGGTTCGGGCCGGGCTTCCGCCTCGGCCGCCGAGGCATCACGCGTCACGGTCCGACGCTACGTCGGATTCTGGTGGGTGGCGAGGCGATCAGGTGGACGAGACCGACCGGACGAGTTGTACCGTCGCGCCCTCGCCCTCCGGCACCGAGGCGTTCCAGATCGTGACGCGCTCGCAGATCTGCCGTGCGAGCCAGAGGCCGCGGCCACGCTCCTGGGCGGTTCCGGGTGGTCGGTAGCCGGCCACCAGCGGGTCGAGGATCGGCTGCGCGCTCCAGAAATCGCAGTACAGCCGGCCGTCCGAGGCCCAGAACCGGCCGACACCGCGACCGCCGCCGTGCTCGACGGCGTTGCTGGCGATCTCGTAGATCGCGATCAGGAACTCCTGGGCGTCGTCCTCGGCCATCCCGGCATCGCGTGCCCAGTCCAGTGCGGTCCTCCGGACGGCCGGGATCTCCGCGGCACCGAACTCGACCGTCAGCGCGTCGGGCGGTACCGGCAGCCGGGGCGGCGTCGGACCGGCGGCGAGGAACTCGGCGGCCGGAACGTAGCTCGACGAGTTCTCGACACCGTGCACGCTGATCGTGGAGGGGTGGGTGCGCCGGGCGGCCGTCAGGATGTCCGGCTCGAGTGCCCCGGCGTCGTAGGCGCAGCACAGGTCGACCGGCAGCCCCGCCAGCGCGGTGTTGAGCACTGCTTCGTAGCGTTCCCACTCCGCGACCGCCGCCGGGTCGTCCCAGCGCAGCTCGATCAGCACGCGGAGGCGGTGGCCACGGCGCGCGCAGCGCTCGGCTCGCCGGGCGTAGGCACCGATCGTCCAGGCCGGGACGCGGTGCCAGCCCCGGTCGTCGACCACCTCGATCCGGTCGACGAGCGGGCCCAGCGCGGCCGAGAGCTCGGGCGCACGGGGCGTGGCGATCACGACCGTGTCGCCCTGCTCGACGCCGCGGCGCACGTAGTTCACCGCGCACGAGTGGAGCTCGGCGGAGGTGGAGTAGATCAGCGCGTGGTGACCGAGCACCGGATTGGCGTCAGGTGGGGGGTCACCGTCGATCTGGGCCGCGGTCAAGACAGTCTCACCGCAGACCGCACCGTAGTCTCCTGCCCGTCGTATCCCAGATGCACCGGCACTACCCGCGCAGCGGATTCGTAACCACCGGCGCGGCCAGGGTAACCACCGTTTCCGGCGGCCTGGAGATCGCCCGGACCCCGACGCAACTCTGACCACCCGAGAGTGGCAGGACCACTGATCTCGTCCGGCTTCTCCTCCGGTGCGTCGACTGGCACGATTCTGGTCATGTCGACCCCTGCCTCGTTGGTCACGATCGCCGACGTCCGGGCGGCCCGCGACGTGCTGGCCGGGGTGGTGCGTACGACCCCGCTGGAGGAGTGCGAGCCGCTCAGCAGGCTGGTCGGTGGGCCGGCGTACCTCAAGTGTGAGAACCTCCAGCACGCCGGCTCGTTCAAGTTGCGCGGCGCCTACCTGCGGCTGGCGCGCCTCTCGCCGGAGCAGCGGGCCAACGGCGTCGTGGCGGCCAGCGCGGGCAACCACGCGCAGGGCGTGGCGCTGGCCGCCCGCAAGGTGGGCACGCACGCCACCGTGTTCATGCCGGTGGGTGCGTCGCTCCCGAAGGTCGCGGCGACCCGCGAGTACGGCGCCACCGTCGAGCTGGTCGGCGACACGATCGAGGACGCGATGGCCGCGGCCACCGCGTTCGCCCACGACCGGGGCGCGGTCTACGTCCACCCGTTCGACCACCCGGACGTCGTCGCCGGGCAGGGCACGGTCGGGCTGGAGATCCTCGAGCAGTGTCCCGGCGTGCGCACGATCGTCGTCTCGACCGGCGGCGGCGGGCTGGTGGCCGGCGTGGCCACCGCGGTGCGGGCCGAGCGGCCCGACGTGCGGCTCGTCGCGGTGCAGGCGGCCGGTGCGGCCGCGGTGCCCCTGTCGCTGGCCGCCGGGCGTCCGGTGGCGTTGGCGGACATGCGGACGATGGCCGACGGCATCGCGGTCGGACGCCCCGGCGATCTCACGCTCGCCCACATCAGCGCCCAGGTGGACGAGGTGCGCACGGTCTCGGAGGAGCAGCTCTCCCAGGGGCTGCTCTTCGGCCTGGAGCGGGCGAAGATGCTCGTCGAACCGGCCGGCGCGGCGGCACTCGCCGCGGTGCTCGCCGACCCCGGCGCGTACGCGCCGCCGGTCGCCGTGGTGCTCTCCGGGGGCAACATCGATCCGCTGCTCCTGCTGCGGGTGATCGAGCACGGCATGGCGGCGGCCGGTCGGTACCTCGATCTGACGGTGCGGTTCGCCGACCGTCCGGGCATGCTCGCTGGCCTGCTCGGCGTCCTGGCCAGGCAGCGGGCGAACGTCCTGGACATCGCGCACGTGCGGCACAACGCCGCGCTGCGGGTCGGGGACGTGGAGGTGTCGCTCACCGTCGAGACCGACGGGCCGGACCACTCCCACCGCACGGCGAACGCACTGCGGGCCGCGGGCTACTCAGTGGAGTAGCCGCACGGCCCGCCGATACTGCCGGTCAGCCGGCGAAGGGCTCGAGCTTCGCGATCGTGACGTTGATCGTGCGGCCGTTCGGCGCCTCGTAGGACACCTTGTCGCCGGGCTTGTGATCGAGGATCGCGGCGCCGAGCGCGGACTCGGGGGAGTACACGGTCAGGTCGGTGGTCGACGAGATCTCCCGGGACCCGAGCAGGAACGTCTCGGTGTCGTCGGGGTCGTCGTCGAACTGCACGGTGACGACCGTGCCGGGCACGACGACGGTCGCCGTGGTGGGCGCCTCGCCGACACGTGCGCTGCGGAGCAGGTCTTCGAGCTGCCGGATCCGGCCCTCCTGCTTGCCCTGCTCCTCCTTGGCGGCGTGGTAACCGCCGTTCTCGCGCAGATCGCCTTCTTCGCGCCGCGCGTTGATCTCCGCCGCGATCACGGGGCGGTTCGTCTTGAGCTCCTCGAGCTCGGCCTTCAGCCGGTCGAACGCCTCCTGGGTGAGCCAGGTTGCGCGCGCCTCATCGGTCGTAGACACGGGTGCTCCTCGGGGGTCAACGGATGGATCGGGGTGAAACGGAGCTTCATAGGATAGCCCGGTAGAGCGCTCCGGGGCCTGCCTCGGGGAAGCTCAGTGCAGTCGCGTGGTTACTCAGCCGAAGGGTTTCGAGGCTGTGCAGACCGGCGTCATCCCCGCCAGGACGGGTCTTTTCGACGGGTCCTGGCGTGCTCGCCGCTGCTGTGCATCGCCACGCTGACTACCTCTCTCGCCGCCACGGGGGACGCCCCCAGGCGACCGGACGTTCAGGATGACATCCCTCTGCCACTCGGTTCAACGACTGGCGCCGTCCGAAGTGCCCGCGGCCGGCCGCCGCACGCCGACCGCGTCGTCTTTGTCCGGCTCAGCGGCATCCCGCGGCGGGGGCGCTCGGGCTCGGCTCGTCCGTGGGCTCCTCGGGCGCCGGCTCGGCGGACTCGTCGGGGTCCGCCGTCGGATCGGCCTGTGCGGTGGCGTCGGCGGTGGCATCGGCGGTGGTGTCGGCCGCCAGGGCACGTGCCGCCGCTGTTCCGGAGCCGGCGATCTGCGGTGCGGCGCAGCGCGGCGTGGGGCGCGACGCGGTGCCGGGCCGGCTCGTCCGCGTGGGGCGGCTCGGACGCCCCGGCGTGTTCCGCGCCTCCGGCTCCTCCCCGTCGTCGTCGCCGGCGTTGTGCCCGCCGCCGGCCGGCGCGTCGGGGGCGACCGCGGGCGTTCCGGGGCGGTCGGAGTCCGGAGCGGTGTCCGCGCCCGGCCCGCCGGTGCTCGGCCGGGGAGTGCGGGGACGGGCCTGCTCCGGCGTCGAGGGCGGCCCGGCACTCGGTGTGTCGTCGACGCCGGGCGTGGCGCCGGACGCCGTCGTGCCGGTGGGCGAGACCGCTGCCAGCGGCGGCGCGCTGTCGGTCCGATCGCTCGGCTGCGCGTGCAGCATGGCGAGCGTGACGCCGAGGACTCCGACCGCGACCGTCATCCCCACGGTGGACAAGCCGAGCCGGGCCGGCGCCGCGGTCTCCGGCGGCCGGTGGCGCCCGGTGTAGCCGCGCCGGGCGAGCGTCGAGGACTCCGGGCGCCGGGGCTCGACCTCGCGGCCGGACCGGGGCACCAGCGCCAGCGGGTGGTCCCGGTAGTCGACGGTCTCGGCCTCCCCGGCCGCGTCGACGGAGGCCACGGCCGGGAGATCGACGGTGGTCGCGGCGTCGTCCGGCCGGGGCGCAGCGGCCGGCAGCACCACGGGCAGCGAGTCGGTCGTGGCGTCCTCGACCCCCCGGCGGTCGTCGGCGGACCAGGCCGGTGGGCGCGCAAGTCCCGGCGGGAGGGGCAGCGGAAGGCGTCCGGACCAGTCCGGCGCCACCGAGGGGAGTTCCTCGGTCGCCGCCTCCGGGTCGGCCGGAGGGCGGCCGAACGGATCGTCGGCGGCCTCCGTCTCGGCGGCGCGGGCGCGCGCCCAGTAGAGCGGGTCGGTGCGGGCGACCGAGTGCCGTGGGCCGCCGCGACGGCGCGACTCACCGCTCCGGTCGCGGCGGCTGTCGCCCCCGCGGCGGGAGGAGGGGGGTTCGTGCCGAGCGGCCATGCTGCTGACGTCTCCGGTCGATCGTCGGAACAGCCGTCAGCGAAGAGACCGCCGGCTACGGACGGGAAGACCCGTTCCGCACCAGCCAGAGAACCTCGGGAATCCGTCGGCGGCGAGGCTCCTGTCCGGATGCGACCCCGCCATCCGACCTCGACGTCCGTCGTTCGGGGGAACGGTTGCCCCCGCGGGCACACCTCACCCCTCCCGGAGAACGACACGGCGGCGGGGCGAGCGCGGTTCACCACCCGCCCGGTGCAGTGCTGCCGGTTCAGCGTTGCGGGGTGCAGCCCGCTGATTCGCCGCTGATCGCCCGCTTCGACGTGGCGAGCGTCACGATGCGGCTGACCACCGAGTCGCCCTGCGGAACCGTGATCTCGGTCCGGCCGACCTCCGAGCCGTCCTCGCCCCGGGAGCGGACCGCGCACGTCATCGGGGTCTCCCGCTGCCCGGACACCTCGAACTCGATCCGGACCTCTCGGTCGGAGGTCACCGAGTACCGCAGCACCCGGGCTTCCACGTGGTCGTCGCCGTAGGTCGTGTACAGCTTCCCGGCGACGCCGAGCCCGGCCACGAGGACCGCCGCCACCAAGGCCGGAACCAGCCATCGCGGGTAGGCGCGCGGTGCCCGTCGCCGGCCGTACCGGTCGGGAGGAAATACGGGTGCGGTCACGAGCGCTCCGGTGATGGGGCCGGTGAGCCGCTGTCACTGCGGCGGCGCCGGTCATGGACAATTCAGCAGTCAGCTACGCAGCAACGTATCCCGCGTGCTCGCGTGGCTCCGAGGCGAGGGAGACCCGGCGCGTGTCCGAGCAGCTACGTCTGATGGCGGTACACGCCCATCCGGACGACGAGTCGAGCAAGGGGGCCGCCACGATGGCCCGGTACGTCCGGGCCGGCGTTTCGGTGCTCGTGGCCACCTGCACCGGTGGTGAGCGTGGCTCGGTGCTGAACCCGCAGATGGACCGCCCCGACGTGTGGGAGAACCTCAGCGAACTGCGCCGGGCCGAGATGGCCAGGGCGCGCGAGATCCTCGGCGTCGATCAGGCGTGGCTCGGGTTCGTCGACTCCGGCCTGCCGGAGGGCGACCCGCTGCCGCCGCTGCCCGAGGGGTGCTTCGCCCTGCAGCCGCTCGAGGTGGCCGCCGCGCCGCTCGTGCGGCTGGTCCGCGAGTTCCGCCCGCACGTGATCCTCACGTACGACGAGCGGGGCGGCTACCCGCACCCGGACCACATCATGTGCCACAACGTGTCGGTGGAGGCGTTCGAGGCGGCCGGCGACCCGGAGCGCTACGTCGAGCAGGGCGAGCCCTGGCAGCCGCTGAAGCTCTACTACCACATGAGCTTCTCCAAGGCTCGGGTGCTCGCGCTCGACGCGGCGATGAAGGCCGAGGGCCTGGACTCGCCGTACGATGAATGGTTGAAGGAGTGGCCGGACGACCGGCCGGACCCCGGGGACCGGATCACGACCCGAATCAGCTGCGGCGAGTACTTCGGCCTCCGCGACGACGCGCTCCGTGCGCACGCCACCCAGGTCGATCCGAACGGCCGCTGGTTCGGTGTGCCGCTCGAGGTTCAGCAGCGGGTGTGGCCCACCGAGGATTACGAGCTGGCCCGGTCGACGGTGGAGAGCGCCCTTCCGGAGGATGATCTGTTCGCAGGCGTACGGGAGGCGGTGAAGGCACCATGATTCTCGAGGCGACCGACACGTTCGTGGAGGCGGCGAACAACTTCGGTGACACGCGGGAGGGAGCCGGCGCGGGCCCCTTGGCCCTGGCGGTGGTGTCCCTGCTCGCGATCGCGACGATTCTGCTGTGGCGCAACATGTCCGCCCGGCTCAAGCGACTGCCGGCGGAGTTCCCGGCGCAGAAGTCCGCGGCCGGCCCGGCGAAGCCCGTGAGCGGCGCGACGACGACCGGCTCTGCGGCGACGACCGGCTCTGCGGCGACGACCGGCTCTGCGACGACGACCGGCACCGCGACGACGACCGGCTCTGCGACGCCGACCGGCACCGAGCAGGCGGCTGCGACCACCGACGACGGACCGGCGCCGGCGGGTCGGGGTAGCACCCTCTGACGCGGTAGCAGGCGGGAAGCGCGGGTCGGCCAGGAATGGCCGGCCCGCTTTTTCGTGCTCCCCTCACTGACCGTAGTGAGTGATGGACCGATCGACGCCTTCCGCCTCGGTGAGACCCGACTTTCCTTCCGTGGGCACGCAGAGTAATCTTCGGTCAGCCGGTGCGGACGCATTCCGAATCGGCGCCGCAATCCTGTGTCTGCTTTCCGGGAAAGCCGACCGGTAACGCTTCGCATAGGTGCGGATTACGCGCCGTATAAGCCCTGATAGCGTTCGGGATCCATTCTCGACCAGCGGGCGAACGCACATTCTTTATCAGCCATTGATGTGACTTCACTCTTTGTCGTAGCGCAACTACTCTCGGCGCAAAGGGTGCCCGGAAGGGAATCGCGGCCCGGCTCCGAAAACTGCGGGTTGAATTTGCGCCCGGTTATTTCGACTTGCGTTCTCTCGCCTACGGAGGCGAATGCGCCGATAGCCGCGGTCCACTGCTGAGTAACCGAGCGTGTACGGATCGACGTCATCGGGGAAGTCGGAAAGGGGGTAGTGGTGATGCGTGGCGCGACGTGGGGCTGAATTTAACGCGAGTTAACGATGTGAATGGTTGGACTGGTGTGACGGGAGGTGTTTAGTGATGCGCGGAGCAACGTGGGGCTGAGTTGTCCGGTCTGTCATGTGGAGCTCTCGAACGGAGGTGGACTCGTGCGCGGCGCGACGTGGGGCTGACGGTCGATGTGGACGGTGGCGGCGAGAACGGCGGGAGGTGTCGAGCAATGCGTGGGGCGACGTGGGGCTGAACCGGAGCGGTGGGCGAGGAGTGCAGTGAAGGACGGAGGAGGTGGGCGGCGTGCGTGGCGCGACCTGGGGCTGACTGGACCATTCGTGATCGAAGTGGAGATCCGTGACTGATGGGAATGGAGGGAACCGCAATGCGTGGCGCGACGTGGGGCTGAGACCGATCCCTGTCCGGGAATTGCACTTAGGAGGGAGTTGCGTGATGCGTGGCGCGACCTGGGGCTGAGCCGCTGCTGAACTGCGCAGCGTAGCCGTGCCGTCATTGACGGCTAATGAATTGATGCCCGGAAGGGCTGTTCGAGCGTGAGTAGGTAAAGCTCACCCACTTATCGGCTCGTAACCCGTGACGCACCGCCCTCCGTCGGAGAGGATCGTCGTTGCGTGGCCGTATCGGTCACGCGGTCGGCACCTAGGAGGCGGCGTGGACGCGGTTATCGGCGCCCAGCGGCTGTCGCTTCCTAGTCGCCTTCGCGCCTTGATCACAGGTATGACCGTATTAGCGGCGGTCTGCATTGCCGGTGTGGCGCTGACCTTGCCGACGCCCGGCACCGACTGGTGGGCCGTCCCGCTGGTCACCGTGATGGTCGCGATCAGCCGGATCTGGATCGTGCGCCGCTACATCGGCGGCAGCGGCATCCTCGTCGACTGGGGCGAAGCGGTCCTCATCGTGGGCCTCGTCCTGCTTCCGCCCGGCTGGACGGTTCTCACCGCCGCGATCGGAACCGCCGCCGCGATGGCGTGGAAGCGGTTCGATCCGGTCAAAGCGTGGTTCAACGTCGCCACGACGATCGTCGGCGTCAGCCTGGCCGCGAGTGCCATGGTGGCGATAGCCGGGGCCCAGCCGGATCCGATCAGCTGGCGCGGCGCACTCGCGCTCGCGGTCATGGCGGCGATCTCCGCTGTCGTCAGCGAGTTGGCGTGCGCGGGTGCGGTGGCGTTCTCCCGAGGGGACACCTATCGCGCGGTCGTGTTCGACGGCGCCGGTACCCGGGCGCTCGGCCTGCTGATGAATCTCGCCATCGGCGCGCTGATTCTCGCGGTCGCGCGGTACGCGCCCTACCTCCTGATCGTTCTCCCGCCGGTGCTCTGGTTGTTGATCGAAGGCTTCGCCGGTCGGGTCCGCACGCGGATCGAGCGCCGGATGTGGCAGCGGCTCTCCGCGGCGACCCGGGAGATGGGCCACCTCGACATCGACGCTGTGTTGCGCACCGCGATCGTCGAGTCGGCGAAACTCTTCGCCGCGGACATCGTGGAGGTCGAGTGGAAGCGCGCCAACGGCGATGCCGTGCTCACTCGCGGTGACGCCGCTGGCAAGGTCTGGCAGGGCAAGCCGGGCCTCTACCGCCCCGAGCCGACCGTCTACCCGGTCTCGCTGGTCAACGGCTCCGGCCCCTCCTTCGGTGAGCTGCGGCTGTGCTTCCGCTCCCAGGTCCGGCTCCCCGAGCGTGAGCAGCTGGGCCTGGCGACGCTCGGCAGCGCGCTGGCCGGCACCATGCAGAACGCCTACGTCCACCAGCAGTTGCACGACCTCGCCACGCAGGATGCGCTGACCGGCCTGGCCAACCGGGCCTGCCTGATGGCCGAGGGGAACGCCGTCCTCACCAGCGGGCACGGCACGGTCGCGCTGCTGCTGCTCGACCTCGATCACTTCCGCCAGGTCAACGACACGCTCGGGCACGAGGCCGGCGACGATCTGCTGCGGGTCGTCGCCGAGCGGCTGCGCACCCGCGTGACGCCGGGGGAGACGCTCGCCCGGCTGCACGGCGACGAGTTCGCGCTGCTGATGCCGGGCCAGGCCGATCGCGAGACGGCCTCCGCGCACGCGCACGTGCGCGGCGAAGCACTGCTCGGAGCGCTGGGCGGGCCACTGGTCGTCGACGGCGTCGAACTCTCGGTCGAGGCCACCGCAGGCGTCGTGGCCGCCGAGACCGGCAGCTGCGACATGGTCGAGCTGCTGCGCCGGGCCGACTCCGCGATGTACCGCGCTAAGGCGGGCGGGCACCAGCTGCTGGAGTTCGACGCCGAGCAGGACACCGCGAGCGTCGACCGGCTCGCCCTGGCTTCGGAGATGCAGGCCGCGCTCGCCGCCGACGACCAGATCATCATCCAGCTCCAGCCGAGCGTCGACCTGGTCGCCGGTGTCCCGCTGGGGGCGGAGGTGCTGGTGCGCTGGCGGCACCCGCGCCGCGGCCTGCTCAGTCCGGCCGCGTTCATTCCCGACCTGGAGCACACCGACCTGATCGCGCCGCTGACCAGGCGCGTGTTCGAACTCGCGCTCGGCACCTACCGCACGTGGCTCGACGACGGCATCGACGCCCCGGTCGCGGTCAACCTCTCGGCGCGCTCGCTGCTCGACCGCGACCTGCCCGTCCAGGTGAGCCGCCTGCTGACGGAGTTCGCGGTGCCGCCCGACCGGCTCGTCCTGGAGATCACCGAGACCGCGATGATGAGCGAGCTCGAGGTGGTCGACGAGGTGCTCGACGCGCTCCGCGAGCTGGGCGTCCGCCTCTCGCTGGACGACTTCGGCACCGGCTTCTCCTCGCTCACGTCCGTGGCCAGGGTCACCGTCGACGAGATCAAGATCGACCGCCAGTTCGTCATCGCGATGGGCACCTCGCGCCAGGCCGAAGCGGTCGTCCGGATGACGGTCGGGCTGGCTCAGACGCTCGGTCTGCGGGCGATCGCCGAGGGCGTCGAGACCGCTCAGCAGCGCACCGAGCTGGTGAAGCTGGGCTGCCACGGCGCCCAGGGCTTCTTCTTCTACCCGCCGCTCGATCCGGACGACGCGAAGACGGTGCTGGCCACCCGCGGCGGGCCGGTCCGCGCACCGCGCTGATCCGCCCACCGCACGCGCGCGGCACCACGATCGGTTGCTGGCAGTCCGGTCGGGAATTTCCGCCCGATCGGCGGAGGGGGTACTCCCGACAAAGGCTCGCGGACCGGTGGCTTAGCCTGATCCACAACCAGCGTTAACTGAACCTTATCCACCGCCTTCGACCGCCCGAATCGGCCTCATTCTCACGAGTTGAAATCTTGAGGCACGATGGAGCGGCTGATCGCACCCCAGGCCGTCCTGCGGTGCACCGTCTCTCCCCGGAGCTGCTCGTGACCTCCCCCGTCCTGCCTGGCGCCGGCCCCCGCGGCGTCCGGAGCCGTCTGGTCTTGCTGGTCGCGTTCCTGGTGGCCGCACTGGTCGCGGCCGGATGCTCCTCCTCCGGCGACAGCGGGAGCGGCAGCAAGGGAGGCAAGGCCGCCGACCCGACGACGTCCCCCTCGCCAGACGGTCCGAAGCTGACGATCGACCCGGCCGCGAACGCGACGGCGGTCTCGCCGGTCGCCCCGATCAAGCTCTCGATCGACAAGGACACGATCACCGCCGTGTCGGTGAAGTCCGACGACGGCGACGCGGTCGAAGGAGCCGTCGGCGCCGACAAGCGCAGCTGGGCCAGCACCGGCAAGCTCTCGTTCGGTGCGACCTACACCGTCTCGGTCACCACCACCGGCTCGGCGACGCCGATCACCTCGAAGTTCTCGACGGTGCCCACCCCGTCGGCCGACAACTCGGTGCGCACGTCGAGCATCCTGGGCGACGGCAAGACGTACGGCGTCGGGATGCCGGTCATCTTGAAGCTGAGCCGGTCGGTGAAGAGCGACGCGGCCCGCACCGCGTTCGAGAAGATGCTCAAGGTCACGTCCAACCCGTCGACGACCGGCGCGTGGGGCTGGATCAGCTCCACCGAGCTGCACTTCCGGCCGGCCGAGTACTGGGAGGCCGGCAGCGAGGTGCACGTCTCGGTCGACAGCGCCGGCCGCGAGGTCGCCGACGGCGTCTGGGGCCGCACGGACCTCACGGTCGACTTCAAGATCGGCACCGACCGCAGGCTGGTCGCCGACTCCGCCACGCACACGATGAAGGTCACCGAGGGCGGCGAGGTCGTGAAGTCCATGCCGGTGAGCCTCGGCAAGCCGAAGTACCCGTCGAGCAGCGGCACGATGGTGATCATCGACAAGCGCCGTGAGGCGATGTTCGACTCCTCCACCTACGGTCTCGCGGTCGACTCGCCGGACGGGTACCGCACGAAGGTGGAGTACCCGATGCGCCTCACCTGGGGCGGCGAGTTCATCCACTCGGCGCCGTGGTCGGTGGCCCAGCAGGGCAAGGAGAACGTCTCGCACGGCTGCATCAACGTCGCGCCGGACATGGCGGTCTGGCTCTACAACCGGCTGCAGGTCGGCGACCCGGTCACCGTGAAGAACACCGAGACGACCGTGCAGCTGGGCAATGGCTACAGCGACTGGACGTTGAGCTTCGAAGACTGGCTGACCCACTCCAAGTCCGGCGTCATCACCACGGCCTGACGCGCCTCCTCGTCAGCTCCGCACTCGCGGCGGCCCGGCAGCACCGCTTCCGGGCCGCTGTCGGCGCTGCCCGCGACCGTGGGTCAGCGTGGTGCCGGCTCGACGGGCTCCACCGGCCGTACGGACGTCGGTGCGGCAGCCGCGGCCGCGGCAGGCGCCTGGGCGTCGGCGTCGGCGGTGCGCCGGGCCTGGATGCCGCTCTGCGTACGCAGCGGCAGCTCCGGCAGGAACCACATGATGAGGACGCCGATCAGCATGATCCCGGCGGCGAGCAGGAACACCGTGCTCATCGCGTCCGCGAAACCGACCTTGAACGGGTGCGCGATCACGGCGTCCAGCGAGCTCAGGAACGACGTGTCCGACACCGAGCCGTTCCCGGCCTCCTGCACCACCCGCGCCTGATCGGGGTGGGCGGCCAGCGCCGCCCGGTACTCGCTCGTCCCGGCGGCGCCCCGAAGAGCTGCCCCGATGTCTTTCGTCAGACCGGAGAAGAGCACCGACAGGAACACCGCGGTGCCCAGCGTCCCGCCCATCTGCCGGAAGAACGTGACCGCAGCGGTCGCCACCCCCATGTCGCGGGGGTCCACCGCGTTCTGCACCGCGAGGATGACCGGCTGCATGTTGACGCCGAGTCCGGCGCCGAACATGACCATGATCAGCATCGTCGCCCAGAGCGGGGTGTCCGCCCCGACGCGGGAGAACAGGAGCAGGGCGAGCGTCATCAGGACGCCGCCGATCAGCGGGAAGAGCCGGTAGCGCCCGGTGCGGGTGATGACGGTGCCGGACACCCCGGCCGCGGTCATGATGCCGACGACCAGCGGCAGCATCTGCAGGCCACCCATCGTCGGCGACGAGCCTTTGACGATCTGCAGGTACTGGGGGAGCAGCGCCATCGCGCCGAACATGCCCATGCCGATGATGAGGCTGCCGGCCGAGCCCACCGCGTACGTCCGCCCCCGGAACATCCGCAGGGGCAGCAGCGCCTCGTCGCCGTAGGCCCGCTCGGCCAGCAGGAACAACATCACGCCGATCACCCCGACGACGTAGCACCCGATCGCGCGCCCGGAGCCCCAGCCCCAGTCCCGGCCCTGCTCGGCCACGGTCAGCAGCGGCACCAGCGCCAGAACCAGCGCCAGCGCGCCCGGCCAGTCGATGCGGTGGCGGCGCGGCGCGTGCGGGACGTGCAACACCCGGTAGACGACGACCAGCGCCACGGCGCCCACCGGCAGGTTCACCCAGAAGATCCAGCGCCAGCCGGCCGCGCCCAGGACGGAGTCCGCACCCGCGAAGAACCCGCCGATGACCGGTCCGAGGACGCTGGACGTCCCGAACACGGCCATGAAGTAGCCCTGGTACTTGGAGCGCTCCCGCGGCGGCACGATGTCGCCGATGATCGCGAACGCGAGCGACATCAGGCCGCCGGCGCCCAGCCCCTGGAGGGCACGGTAGGCCGCCAGCTCGTACATCGACGAGGAGATCCCGCAGAGCAGCGAGCCGAGCAGGAAGATGACGATCGCGGTGAGGAACAGCGGCTTGCGCCCGAAGATGTCGGAGAGCTTGCCGTAGAGCGGCGTGACGATCGTCGAGGTGATCAGGAACGCGGTCGTCGCCCAGGCCTGGAGGTCGAAGCCGTGCAGGTCGTCGGCGATCGTCCGGATCGCGGTGGCCACCACGGTCTGGTCGAGCGCGCTCAGGAACATCCCGAGCATGAGGCCGACGAGAATCGTCACGATCTGGCGATGGGTCAGCTCGCTCGAACCGCGAGCCGGCGCCTCGGACGCGGGTGTTCCGTGATTAGCCACGATTCAGTGTAAAAGACATATTCGACCGCATAACGGTCTCGCCACGCCACGGCGCCCGGGGTTCACCCGGGCGCCGACCCGCTCAGGCGCGCAGTGCGGCGAGTGCGCCGCTCCAGCGGCCCAGTTCGTCGAGCATGGCGTTGGCCGACGTCTCCACCAGCTCGTTCGGCGTGAAGACCTGGTCGTCGTCGAGGAACTGCTGGACGAACGGGATCGTCACGGCCTCCACCAGCGGCACCACCTTGAGCGACTGCAGCACCGGCTTGAACGCCTGGGCCGCCCGCAGTCCGGCCGAGACGCCGCCGTAGCTGACCAGCCCGGCCGGCTTGTACTGCCACTCGTTGTGCAGGTAGTCCACCGCGTTCTTCACGCCGGCGGTGAAGCTGTGGTTGTACTCCGCGAGCACGAACACGAACGCGTCGGCCGCGCCGACCCGAGCGGCCCAGTCCTTGGTGTGCTGCTTGGTGTAGCGGGACAGGCGAGGGTGGTTCGGCTCGTCCATCAGCGGCAGGTCGAGCTCCGCCAGGTCGGTGAGGTCCACCTCGTCGAAGCCGCCGTGCTTGCTCGCTGCCGACTCGACCCACTGGCCGACAGGCAGGCCGACCCGGCCGGGGCGGGTACTGGCGACGATGATCTGCAGCCTCGACATGCAGGGCTCCCTACTCGGTTGCGCGTTTCGTGTTCGAACTACTTCGGCCAACTGAGCAGCGCAGGCGAGGATTCCACGTGGTCGTTGAACGAGTAAACGATCACACCCGGGGGATCAGTGGCAGGAGGATGTGGGAGGGGCGCTCGGCATCGGTCGCCTCGGCCGAGAGCGTCCCGTTGCCGGGGTTGCGATCGAAGCGCGGGAAGTTCGAGCTGGCCACGTCCACCCGGACCGAGTGCCCGGCCTTGAACACCCGGCTGGTCGCGACCAGGCTGATCCGGTACTCGACAGGTGCGCCGGGCGTGATCGGCTCGGGCGCGGTCACGCCGTTGCGGTAGCGGGCGCGCACGATCCCGTCCGCGACGTTCAGCGCGGTCCAGTCCGTGTCGGCGGCGTCGGTGGCGGCGTGGAGCACCACGGTGAGCGGGCCGGTGACCTCGAGGTCGGCGTCATCGGCTGGTCATGGACGGCACGGAGCTCCAGGGGAGCCCGGTCGAGTTCGCGCATGCTGCCATCCTGGTGCTGATCAGCTCCTCCAAAAGGAGAAACGAGTGGAACCGGCGGCCTCGGTCACCAGCAAGGCGCTGGGCATCCTCGCGGCGTTCTCGGCGCAGCAGCCACGGCTGACGCTCTCGGAGATCGGCCGCCGTACCGGCCTGCCGCTCACCACCACCCACCGCCTGGTCGGCGAACTCACCGAGTGGGGTGCGCTCGAGCGCGACGAGGCCGGCCGGTACCGGATCGGGCTGCGGCTCTGGGAGGTGGCGTCGCTGGCCCCTCGCGGCCTCGGCCTGCGGGAGCGGGCGCTGCCGTTCCTCGAGGACCTGTACGAGGTCACGCACGAGAACGTGCAGCTGGCGGTACGCGACGGGTTCGAGGCCGTCTACGTGGAGCGGATCTCCGGCCGGCACGCGGTCAGCGTGGTGTCGCGGGTGGGCGGGCGGCTGCCGCTGCACGCGACCGGCGTCGGCCAGGTGCTCCTCGCGTTCGCGCCCGCCGAGTTCCAGGACGAGGTGCTCGCGCTGAAGCTCAAGGCGTTCACACCGCAGACGATCACCGACCCCAGGCAGCTACGGCAGGTACTGGCCGAGGTGCGGCGCACGGGGATCGCGGTCTGCGATCGGCAGGTCGACCCGGACACGCTGTCGGTCGCCGCGCCGGTGTTCGGCACCGACGCGCTCGGCTCTCCCGGGGTGGTCGCTGCGCTCTCCGTGGTCGTCGCACGCGAGGGCGCGGACCGCCTCGGTCTCGCCCCGGCCGTCCGTGCCGCCGCGAGAGGCATCTCCCGGACGCTGGGTCAGTAGGCGGGTCCGCGGACCGGTCAGGCCTCCTCGGCGAGCACCTTCTGGGCGATCGCGAAGGCGGAGTTCGCGGCTGGGACACCGGCGTAGACCGCGGTGTGCAGGAACACCTCCTTGATCTCCTCGGGCGTCAGACCGTTGCGCCGGGCGGCGCGCACGTGCATCGGCAGTTCCCCCTCGGCGCGCAGCGCGGTGAGCAGCGCGAGCGTCAGGCAGCTGCGGGTCTTGCGGTCGAGCCCGTCCCGCGTCCAGATTTCGCCCCACGCGTAGCGGGTGATGAAGTCCTGGAAGTCCGCGGTGAACTCGGTGCTGTGCGCGGTGGCGCGATCCACGTGCGCGTCGCCGAGCACTTCCCGGCGAACCTTCATCCCCGCGGCGTGGCGCTCTTCGTCGTTCATCGGGCTCCCTGCAGGTGTGCGGTGATCAGCGCGGAGATGGCCGCGGGCTGCTCCAGCGTCGCCAGGTGAGCGGCGTCCGGGACGATCTGCAGCCGGGCGCCGGGAATCGACTCCACGATCGCCTCGGCGTGCGACGGCGGTGTGGCCGGGTCGTCGGCGCCGGCGATCACCAGCGTGTCGGCGGTGATGCGGTGCAGGTCGCCGCGGAGGTCCATCCCGGCGATCGCCTCGCAGCACCCGGCGTACCCTTCGTCCGGCGTCGCTTCGAGCATGGCGAGGGCCGCGCGGACCCGCTCCGGCTCGCGCGCGCGGAACCCGGGCGTGAACCAGCGGGCGGCCGCCGTCTCGGCGATCGCAGCGGTGCCCTCGGCACGCACGGTCCGGGCCCGTTCGATCCAGCCCTGCGCCGGCGGCAGATAGGCCGACGTGCAGATCAGCGCCTGCCGCTCGATGCGCTCCGGCGCGTGCGACGCCAGCCACATGCCGATCATGCCGCCGAGCGAGAGCCCCGCGTACCGCACCGGGCCCAGCCCCAACTCGTCGAAGAGCGCCAGGAAGTCCGCTCCCAGCTCGTCGAGCGTGTACGGCCCGGCCGGTACCTCGGACCCGGCGTGCCCACGGGTCTCCACCGCGAGCACGCGGAAGTTCGCAGCCAGCTCGGGGATCAGCGGTGTCCACATGCCCTGGCCGGTGCCGACCGAGTTGCCCAGCACCAGGACCGGAGCGTCCACCGGCCCTTCGTCGACGCCGTACCAGGTGGAGGCGAGTCTGGCGGTCACGGATGTCCTTCCCACGCGTCGGTGTGCGCGGCGAGCGCACGGTCGACCAGGGCGTCGGCGCTGCCGAGGTAGGCGGCGGGATCGAGCGCGGCGTCCACGCGGTCGGCCGCGATCCCGTTCTCGAGCAGCACGTCCCGCAGCGGACGACCACTGGCGACCGCGCTCTTCACCAGGTCGTGGGCCGCGCTCCGGCCGAGCGTGCCCGCCAGCGCACCGCTCACGTTCTCGCTGAGCAGGACGCCGCCGGTAGCGTCCAGGGTGGCACGCATGCGGTCGGCGTCGACGTGCAGGTCGGACAGGACCGTAGCGGCCCGCGCAGCGGCTCCGCCGACGACGTCGAGCAGTTCGCGCAGCGGCTCCCACTCGGCGTGCCAGCCCCCGGTCGCCCGTTCGTGCTCCTGCTGGGCGGCGGCGGTGTGCAGGGTCGCGAGCAGGCCCGGTGCCCGGACCGACGCCGAGCGCAGCAGCACCGACCCCGCCGGATTGCGCTTGTGCGGCATCGCCGACGAGCCGCCGCCCCCGCCGCCCTCGGCGACCTCGGCCACTTCCGAGGACGCGAGCAGCGTGAGGTCGAGTGCGATCTTGCCGAGCGCCGCGCCGACGCCGGCCAGCGCCGATCCCAGCTCGATGACCCGCTGCCGGTCGGTGTGCCAGGGCACGACCGGTGCCGCCAGGCCCAGGCGGGCGGCGAACCGCTCGAGCACGTCGACGCC